>Ga0209429_10001019_pt1 | contig 17991 bp, 15 predicted proteins | sample BarGraNGADG00212_3_FD_184493 | JGI IMG/M metagenome (GOLD analysis project Ga0209429, IMG submission 184493) | Arctic peat soil microbial communities from Barrow, Alaska - Barrow Graham LP Ref core NGADG0004-212 (SPAdes) (version 2) | ecosystem: Environmental > Terrestrial > Soil > Wetlands >...
TGTCGCTGAACCGACGTCGACGACGTTCGGAGGTACTCATTTTTAATTGATCTAATCGTGCCATAATGTTTCACTTTTTTAGTAGTTTTGTTACTCTAAAGTGGTCAATGTATTTCAGGCATTGACATGTAGTTGTCAATTGATTTATTTTTAATTACTTACTGATGACTTCCTACTACAGACTAAGCTTCGTATTTATACACATCCATAACAGTGGTTTCGGTAATTGCGGCAACCTGATAATCAGCCATAGAACCTTTCATGCCTTCGTTTAGACCGTCCCAAGCTTCTTTTACATCGTTTGCCTGCACCATCATGGTTGTTGCAATTTTTTTCTCAATGCCTTTTTCTTCGTCGAGTGTAATGAAAAACACTTTGCAGCGGTACCATTTATCACCGTTTTCGTTAAAGAACATCTCGTTGATGCGTGCCCTGCGAATGTTGGAAACTGAAAATTCACCACTGATAAAGGGTTCCATTTCTTTATTAATACGTTCTTCTGCTTCCGAAAAGGTCAAGGCATCAACCAAATAAGCTTCGTTTACTTTTACTATTTTGCCTTCTTCGGCTGTTTTTTCGTATTTAATTTTACATTCGAACCAGTTATGCATAATTACTTATTGTTTTAAAAATGAATTGTTTGTATCTTGATATTTCTTGTTTTTTTGATATACAAAGATAAGAAATTCTTTCAAAAGCCGAAATGTTATAGATGCAAAAACGCCATATAAGTATTTGTTTAACTTATATGGCGTTTAAAATTATGAACTAAATTTGTTTATTTTGCTTTTTCGACAAGCGGAATTCTCATTTTGTAGAACGAACGCCATACGAATACCAATGCAATCACAATGAATCCGGCACCGATAAATCCGCTGTAATCTATACTGTTAGCTGCAATAGCATCCAGTCTCATTTTCAATGCAATTTCGGTTGCTAACAATCCGAACAAAGTTGAAAATTTGATAATCGGATTCAACGATACAGAGGAAGTATCTTTAAACGGATCACCTACAGTGTCGCCAATTACGGCAGCTTCGTGCAAAGGTGTGTTTCTTTCTTTCAAATCAACTTCCACAACTTTCTTTGCATTGTCCCATGCACCACCGGCATTGGCCATATAAATTGCCTGGAATAAACCAAAAGTAGCTATTGAAATCAGATAAGCTACAAAGAAGTTACTGTCAAAGAACGCAAAACCAAGCGTAAAACAAATCAAAGCAACAAAAATGTTCCACATACCTGTTTGAGCGTATTGTGTACATATCTTTACAACTTCTTTTGAGTCTTCAATATTAGCTTCTTTATTATCCATATTAAATGTACTTTTAATAAATTCTACTGCACGATAAGCACCTGTAGTAACAGCTTGCATGGAAGCACCACTAAACCAGAAGACAACTGCACCACCGCAAATAAGACCCAACAAAATAGGTGCAGAAGTAAGCGAAACGCTCAATAATCCTTTACTTTCGAGTAATAAAATGATTGAAAAAATCATAGTAGTTGCTCCTACAACAGCAGTCCCGATTAATACCGGTTTAGCAGTAGCTTTAAAAGTATTACCCGCAGAGTCATTCGCTTCAAGGTAATGTTTCCCCAATTCAAAATCAGGAGTGAAACCAAAATCTTTTTCAATTTCTTTTTCAATACCGGGAATTTGATCAATTTGAGATAATTCGAAAATAGATTGAGCATTGTCAGTTACCGGACCATAGCTGTCAACAGCAATAGTTACCGGTCCCATACACAAGAAACCGAAAGCTACCAACCCAAAGGCAAAAATAGATGCGTGAGGTCCAAGTATAGAAGTAAGACCCAGCAGACTGATAAAATAAGCACCTGTCATTAAGCCTACGATTAATAAACCTGTCCAAAATGCTCCGAAGTTACCCGATACAATTCCTGAAAGTATATTTAATGAAGGCCCACCTTCGCGTGAAGCAGTTACAATTTCATTTACATGAGATGATTTTGAACTGGTAAACAGTTTTGTAAATTCAGGAATTAATACTGCAGCTAACGTACCACAACTAATAATTCCGGCCAATTTCCACCACAACGATGCATCTGCAGGATTACCGGTAATTTGAGCTAAATCTCCAACCAGCAAATGGCTCATAAAGAATGAAGTAGAAATGCTTAAGATGGCAGCGATCCAGATTAGACGCATCAAAGGTGCTTCAAAATCAAACATTTTAAGTCCTTTATATTTGCGTTCTGAAATGGCTTGGTTAATAAAGTATGAAATACCTGACATAAGATCCATCAGGAAGCGCATCCCAAATATCCAAACAATCAGTTTTGCCTGAATTTCTCCAATCATTTCCGGTTTACCGGGAAATGCAAATGGTACTGCCAATGTAATAAATGTGATCAAAGCCACACCCGTTACACCGTAAGTTTCAAAACCATCAGCAGTTGGTCCAACGCTATCACCGGCATTGTCACCGGTACAGTCGGCGATAACGCCCGGGTTACGTGGATCGTCTTCTTTTACCTTGAAAACTACTTTCATTAAGTCGGAACCGATATCTGCAATTTTAGTAAAAATACCACCGGCGATTCTGAGTACCGAAGCACCCAAAGATTCACCAATTGCAAATCCAAGGAAACAAATACCCACAATTTCGCGGGGAACAAATAAAAGAATAATGACCATCATGACTAATTCGAGCGAAATCAGGAAAAGTCCAACGCTCATTCCGGCACGTAACGGAATATTGACAACATCCCAGGGTTTACCGCGAAGCGATGCAAAAGCGGTACGGGAGTTTGCGTAGGTATTGATACGAATGCCATACCAGGCCACTGCGTAAGAACCGCCCATACCAACAATAGAGAATAAAAGTACAAATAATAATGTGCCAACCGTTTTTCCCTGAAGTGCCAGAAAATAGTACGACATAATTACAGCAACGAATGCAAAAAGCATCAACAGAAATTTGCCTTGTTGTAATAAATAAGTCTTACAGGTTTGATAAATTGTTTCGGAAACTTTGAGCATGGAGACGTGTGCCTTCTGTTTCTTAACCTGGGAACGTAACCACAAACTGATACCCAGCGTAAAGCAGATAACCAGTGCTCCATAGAATAAGAAATCCCAGGATGTAACAACTTGTCCGAAAATGTGAAATTGACCGGCATGTAAATCCGGAATGGCGATGTCTGCCTCACTGGCAAACGTTTTGGCTGATGTGAATATTGCTGCAAATAGCAGCAAAACAGCCCTTTTCATTTGTTTCATAAATACTATTAATAATTAATGTTTCAAAAAAATAAAGATGAAAAAAAATAAAAAAAAAATCTCTCAAAATTACTACAACTTTTTCACTAAACCATTTTTTTTTCATAAAATGTTTTAGTCTTTTTTGTGTTTAAAAGCAGCATTTAGTACAGTTTTTATTTATGAAGCATTTTATTGGCTATAGTTTGTAAACAAATCTAACAAAACAGGATATATTGCGTATAATTATTTACCAGGTTCATCGACCGAGGCTATGAGCAGTAGCCGATTTGCGGGAATGTTCACTGTCGAACTACTACAAAGCTAATGCGGGAGATGAACCTCCAAAACCGCACTGTAAAGGCTATTGCGCATACGTGTGTTACCAAACGTGCATTGGTTGTGTAGAATAGGTTTTCCGTTTTCTTTCGCATTTGTTTCTTTTCGCACAAAGAGTTTAGTCGTTAGTGTTGTTGTTTGTTCTTCTTTAAATCTGTCAAATAGTTGTCAGCCATGTAAATAATTGTTTTCGTTTGCAAATATAATAAGATTTTTTCACTTAAAGTATTGTTGTCAAATTTATTGTCAACAAAAAAATTGTCTCATATTATTTCATTTATTATATACCCAGATGAAACTTCGCAACCGATATAAAACACTTTCACCGTGTATTTTATTTATAGGCTTTTGCCGGAAATAAAATATACGGTGACCGCTCTGCCCTATTAAAAAAGCTATAAAAGCCATACCAAGATAATTCTAATAACTCTCTGTTGGTATGGCTTTTTTTGCTTTTTGGGCGATTATTTTTGTCTGTATTGATTTTTCGGATTAAAACTTCACAGACCAACTAAACGAAGGCAAGATTGGAAACAAAGACATTGATTTCAATACCGGAGTATAAGTTTTATCTGGATTTTCTACACCGTCAATAAAATAAATAAACGGATTAGCCTGATTATACAGATTGTAGATTCCTAAGGAAATATTAGCATCTAAATGTTTCTTACGGGTTTTGTAATTGTGATTAAATGACACATCCAATCTGTGAGTTGGTTTTGTACGGTAATTATTTCGTTCAGTTTCCACCAACTGAAAATCTCTTCCATCATAGTCGTGAACCTGAAAGGGCAGATAATTAGCTGTCGGATTTACAAAGATATAAGTAGGAACGGTGATGGGTTTACCTGAATTGAATTGCCATGTAGCAGAGAAAGACCATGAATCTGAGAGCTTAAACTCAGAAGTCAGCGAAAGGGAGTTTCGAATGTCAGTTGGAGCTGCAAAGGGCAGGCCACCATTTAATTCATCAAACTGACAAACAGCTTTCATCAGGGTATAATCGGCAGTAAGTTTTAAGCCGTTGGTATTGTATTTAGCTGAGAAATCGATACCATACGCTTTTCCGTTTCCCTGCGTGAGGTATTTCCTTGTATCACTCATTATATTATTTTGGGTAGCATAAGTCAATGTATAAAAAGCATCATATCCATCCTGAAACTCTACCATATTCTCCATAGTTTTGTACCATGCATCCACTTTTAATGATAACTTAGCATTTTTCAATGATAAGTCTTTTGCTGCTCCGAGCGAGAAGTTCCACGATGCTTCGGGCAGAAGTGTTGAACCAGACGGAAAGAATATTTCGAAAGGTAAACCCAGACCGGAATTGGCAACCCGATGAATGGGCTGAGTCATACGGTCGATGGAAGCACTGATGGAATAATCGTTGGCAAAAATGCCATGATATCCAATCCGGGGCTCAAGGTTGGTATACATTTTATCCTGATTCCCAATAGTACTTGCCCGCAATCCGGCTGTAAAAGTTTGTTGTTTGGCAAGTTTATATTCCCCCTCAGCAAAAACAACTCCCTCGTTTAAACGTATTTGTTCTTTGGCTTTTACATTGTTTAAGTTCGAATCATTCACATTAAACTGAACGGGGGAAAAACCGAATGTTTTGAACGTGATACCTGCATTCAGATTCAATTTGTCGGACAACTGATAACTGAATTTATCAACCAATCCGGCTGAGTTTATTCCTGTAAGCATCTGCATCATTTGTTTCAGATTGGTGTTAAGTTCCAGCGATGAATTACCAAAATCATATCCGTAAATATCGCCATAAACCAGTAAATGATTTTCGGCTTTATCCGAAATTGTCTTATACCAGTTCAGACCCAGATTCTGTTGATTATTATTCATCCAAACCTTATTCACAGTATTATCCATGGTACTTTTCACATCAATCCCATCCGTATTGCTCAGAAAAGTCAGTTTCAATTTATCTTTGTCTGATAGTTTCCAGAACAGATTGGCATTAATATCTCCAAAATGTACTCCAAAACGTGTTCCTAACTGCTCAGGGAGAAGGGGCGAAATAATATCAACGATACTGTAATTGGATAACCGCCCTGCAAGCGATAAGGCCAATTTGTCTTTTACCAAAGGAATATTTAATGCCAGTTTGCTCGTTAGCATACTAATTTCAGCTTCCCCTTTGAATTTCTTCAGGTCGGCATCTTCGGTCTGCACATTGATGACCGAAGATATTTTGCCTCCGTACTCGGCAGGAAAGTCGGATTTATATAGTTTAGCATTTTTAATGATGGTAGGATTATAGACAGAGATCAGCCCGAAAAAATGTTCGGTGGAATATAACGGAACCCCATCCAACAGATACAGGTTCTGACCATGCAAGCCGCCCCGAACCTGCATATCGGCAGCTCCGTCAGTGCTCGATGTTACTCCGGCAGTAAGGCTGAATGCTTTTAGTATATCACGCTCGCCAATTAAAGCAGGTAAGGTTTTGAGCTGACGACCTTCAATTTGCTCCAACGATGCAGGTGATTCAGTAGCCGGTCGCGAACCGATTACTTCCACATCTCCCAGATAAATTGAACCCGGGATAGTTTGCATTTCCACCACCAACGTTGTATCAGACTGTAAACTCAGCTTTACTTCTTTTTTTATAAACGGGTAGACATCCATCACAAAAGAATATTCACCTTTGGGCATATTAAACAGAAAAGCACCGTTTTTGTCGGAATCAATCACTCTGTTGAAAGGCATTATAGTGATGGGTACTTTCCGAATTGCTTTTTTAGTACGGGCATCTACTATTTTACCATGCACTTTATAGCGTATTTCCGTTTCCTGAGCGGAGAGAGTTGCGAAATAAATAAAACAAAACAACAGAATAGCAAGTTGTTTTAAAATAATGGTATTTTTCATAGTAAGAACCCAATTCCCTAAAAGGGATTAAAAAGTAGTTGTTATTTGTGTTTGAAAAAAATCGAAGTATTCTGCAATTCCTCTTTAGGGGTTAGGGGCAGTTATAACTACATGTTTACTATCGGTTACAGCATTACCAAAAAGCCCTACACCATTCACTATATTGGAGAATTTAGGAAGCACACCCCCAAAAGATTGAATCAGTGCCAATACGGGTGAGTTATAGCTATAGCTCGACGACAATGAATTAATTTCCTGTGCTTTCTGGTATTTATAGCACAATGGATCGTAGGTGGTTAACTTTATCATAACTGATGAAGTATCTCTGCCTGATTCGAAATTACTTGTCTGAAAAATGCCTTCATTAAGTATCGTTGTTCCCCATATCATTTCTGAATAGGAGCTAAACTCATATCCATAATCACGGTTAGCCGGAACTGAGTATTTAATGACTAAACTATTGATATTTACGGTATCAAACTTCATATCAGGGAATGATCCAATTATATATCGGAGGTTGGTTTTACCTGTAAATACACAATTTGCATCGGTAATTAGTGCCGGATCAGGAATAATGGCAGTTTGAGCGTGAACCGTTCGGTCGCTTAGTACTACTTTCAGGAAAAAGGTTTTTCCTTTTTCAACGATTATTTTTTTCTGACTGTCTTCAAACATACAGGTATCGGGCGATAAGCGGGTAAGTTCAACCCAGTTACTATCCGAACCGCACAGATAAACCTTTGCTTCGGGATAAGGATTCTTCACAAAGGAATAATTCTCGTTCCATGTTCGGTACAAGTACACCTGCACCGGTTGTGTGGGTGACAGGATTGAAAACACTACCGGAACAGGTGTGTTATTCCACGGGGCAATTTCTAATTCGGAATTGGCACAGGATGCCAACAGAACAATAAACAAAATATAAACAGTGATTTTTTTCATAAGATAGTTTATTTAAAGGTGTATGCGGCTTTAATGCTAAATGTAGGATTTAAGAAAGGAATCATTATATAAAATTGATGATTTTGATTGTATGTATTAAAGATTGAATTAGCACCTAATCCAACGCTGCTTTCTAAAAACCAGTTTTTGGAAATGGCTTGTCTGAATCCCAATGTTGGAGTAAGGGTCAATGAACCATAAAGCGAGTTTGGAAACCAACCGATATTAAGAACTGGTTCTGGTGTATGAAGTAAGTTAGCCTGTATTAAAAACGGGAAAGATAAATACCAACCTGAATTTAATTGCGATTTACCCAGCTGATACCGATCCTTATAACTAAAGTACCAGCGTGGTTCAATCCCGGCTTCCAATATTAAATAATAGGCTATTTTAGAGCCAAATCCGCCAATATAAGTCCCATTAATTGAATCTGTTACAACTTGCCAGTTTAATGTTTTCAATGCAATGTTTTGCAGTCCAATGGTTGTATTCAAAGTCCAGCTATTTGCTATTCGTTTTTCATGGAAATAACCAATATAAAGAGAACCATTAAAGTCTTCAGGAAAAGAGAATAATTTTACTGTGTAACTACCCGGAAGGAACGATAATCGTGTTTCAATTCCTTGCATCGACTCTACCTTTATGCCATCAGGCTTGGCGGTATTGAAATACACTTCCTTTTGTGCGGAAATACTCAAAACTGAAGATAGAAACAGGAAACTGAAAATAATTTTTTTAATCATAAAGGGTTGTTATTTGAAGGTATATGCGGCTTTAATTTCACAATGTGGATTAATAGTTGGGCTCAAAATATAGAACTTCTTACTATAATCATAGGAAGTATTATATATTCCAACAATAACTTGCACCCCGAGTCCAATATTCCCTTCCAAAAACCACCTTCTGAAAATTGCTTGACGAAAACCCAAAGTTGGTGAAATTGATGCACTAGCTTGGAAATAATTTGGAATCAAACCTAGATTTAAGACCGGTTCAGGTGTGTTAAGTAGAGTTGTTTGAAACAATGTTGGAAAAGATAAATACCACCCTGAATTTAAATCTGATATGCCAAATTGATACCGTTTTTTATATCCCCAATACCAACGCGGCTCAACGCCTACTTCCAACTTCATCTCAAAAGTATTTTTAGTGCCACTTCCCGTTGCATAATCTCCATTTATTGAATCATATTGGGCTTGCCAGATAGGGCCTTTTGTTGCTATATATTTTAAACCGATAGTTGAATTTAATGTCCAGCAATCTGCTATTCGTTTTTCATTGAAATAACCGATATAAACTGCTGGATATATGAATCGAGGTAAAGATAAGAAAGATAAGAAGCCAAACTGGAATTCAGCGGGAATCAATGAGAAACGTGTTTCTATGCCTTGCAACGATTCTACTTTTACATCTTCAGGTTTAGTGGTATTGAAAAATACTTCTTTTTGAGCCGAAACAAACGTTAGCAAAGGGAATAATAAAACAATATTGATAATAATTCTTTTCATAAACAATTAGGAATAAATAGATTTAATAATCTGAACAAAAGTAGCTATTAACATTAACAACCTACTGTCTGTTAAATAACATTATGTTTTTTGTTTAACTTTTTAAGATTAATCGCATTTCTAAAACTTCATTGACCAACTAAATGATGGCATAATCGGGAAAAGACTAAATTCATACAACGAAATTCCGTTATGGCTAAGTTGACTAATATAGATATATGGATTTGTTCGATTATATACATTTATAAGGCTAAAATCTATTATTCCGACTGATTTTCTATTTTATAACTAAGTCCAACATCCAGACTCTATTCTTTTTTCTATAATCTATAGTTTAAACCAACACCCAAAGTGAAATTGTCGTAAGGAAAGTATTCGTTGATATTTGTAAATTTCTTTATCCAGCAGTAACCCAATTTAATATTGAACTTTAGTTTTTTGCCACAACTTATAAGCCTGTGAGCTGACTCTGTACTCGCGAAATACGAATACAAAGGTATGTTCCTTCCGTCTGAAAAATCAAAGCATAAATAGCTTTACTGCTTGTACTTAACCGTGTATGATAGCATTCCACTGTGTTTTCAATTATTGAACAGAAATATTTTCTTTTTTAGATAGCTTTATAAGCTGGATAAAGCTTAAAATTAAAAATAATATGCTCAAAAAAAGAATTAATATGGAGTATTTCCCATAGATATTATACCAACTTGAATTATCTGCAATATGATAGCGAAAATAGCCTGCAACAAGTGCTGTTAAATTAGCAGTTGCATGTAAAAGAATAGTTAATGCAATACTACCTGTTTTGTAATAAAGCCAACCAAAAAACAACCCTAATAATATTGCACAGATTACTGTTGCAGGAGCATAATGAATTAAACCAAAAATGGCAGTTGAGTATATTATAGATTTGAGAACACTATAGTTTGAAAGAAAACCCCTCAGAATCGTTCCTCTAAAAATTAGTTCTTCAAAAAAAGGAGCTAACAAAATAGTTGAGAACAAAGAAAAGTTTGTATCATTAAATGGATTTTTTAGTGGATATTGATTATTTAATAAGGTATTAATGCCTGTAGCTAAAACTGAATTAATTCCAATCTGGAGGGTAATAACAATTAAAAGTGAAAGTGCAATTAATGACAAATTAGTTGGAAGTTTAAAAGAATAACTAATTGAATTTCCTTTTTTCCAATTAATAAAAAAAGCTAATAGCAGAATAAATAAGAAAACTAACAAAGCAATAAATCTATCAATATATGTTTGATCAAAATATAACAACAGAAAATCCGTAAAATAAATAAATGGCGCTGCAATAATTATCGAACATATAATCAATATGATAGCCGCAAATACTGTATTTGGAAATTGCTTTTCAAATTTCATAATTAGATATTTTGTATAGTGGTTAATAAAAAGAGAGCCTCGCTATCGCGGGTCTGCAACTTGTGATATTCAAAAAATAATGTTTTTTCTCTTTTTCTTTATTGGCACGGTTTACAAAACCGCGCCAGCGAGCGTTGTTATTAATTATCAATTCAGAGTTGGTTTTTGAAAAATGATTGATTTTTGTTCTGCTTTTTTATTAGGTACAACTTCGTAATCATTTTTCAAAATTTCTTCGTAATTATGGACGAGAGTGTTTATCCAAAGATTTTTATTTTTATCATTTTTAAGAATAAATTCATATCTCTCTTCTAGTTTTTCTGGAAAGCTTTTTTCAGAAAAATAGATTGTTCTGGAAAATGTCTGGATTAGTTTTTCTTTCTTCGTATCAGAGTTTGCAATTTTATTTTGATATTCAAGCATTTTTGGACTTAAATCAGAATCTATGCGAAGTATTTTCCAGTTCCTTTTATCAATCAAAAAACGACCCGAAGTAATAACTTTATCATCAGTGGGTGTAAAATCTAACTTGGGAGAATAACCTATAATTACAATCGAATCATTTACGTCCACATAATAAAACGAAACATCTTTATCATATTTGGTATTTCCAACTAAGAATTCGTTTACATATGATGGAATTTGATAATATGAGAAATATTTAATCGAATCTGCTGTATAATTATTGCAAAAATTCACTTTTAATTCTTTTAGTTTTGTTGAAAACAAACTGCCTGTTCCTGCCTTATATGTTTTGAATACTTTGGTTACGAAAATTGCACTTGCATTAACAACTACTATATTATTTTTTTCAACTTTGTCTTTCTGCAAACATTTTAAATAAAAAGGAGTTTTAGGAATAGCAGCCGAAGTTCTTTCAATGGCTCTTTCTAAATCTTTCCAAGCAGCATCTGCTGTAACTGTTATCGGATTTATGTCATAAGCTATCATCTCCATTTTGACTATATCCAAACCGGCAAGTTCTGCCCCTGACAACTGTCTACTTTTATAACCAATTCGAGAAAATTTATACTTTGATGAAAGATCAAATGTAGCCGAAATGAAACCATCAACGTCGGCAGTAAAAATTATATTTTTGCTATTAGTTGTAACTACCGCAAATGAAACAGGATCATTTGTTTCAGCATCTATAATTTTTATTTTTTTCTGAGCTACTGAAATGAGTGGATTAAACAGTAAACATATCAATCCTGAAATTAAAATGCTTTTTTTCATATTTAAATTATATTTTTAATTAACAGAAAGAGAAGTTGACAACTTCTCTTTCTTAACTAACAGGTTTTTAGATGTTAACAGCAACTCCACTTCCAGTTGAATGACCAACTAACCAATTCCATACACCAGCAAGCCATTCTCCTAAAGTACCACCTTCAACTGCTTTCATTTCTTCTGCATTCATTTCCTGAACGCCATAATTGTTTAAATCTAAGTTTTTCATTTTTTTTATGAATTAAATTTTAAATACTTTTTTGCCACATCTTATAAGCCTGTGAGCTGACTCTTTGTACTCGCGAAATACGAATGCAAAGAATAAAACGTTCAATCTAGCTTTCAGAAGCAATTCAAAAGCAGATTTAAATTCAATACATTATCAATGATTTCCCAAATTCACTCACAATTTGTTCGCTGATAGTTGGTATACCATATTTTTTCAGATTTTCCCAATAGTTTCCCAAATATTGATGTGATTCTCTTAAGGTGCGGTCTGTACTTAATTTAAGTTTCTTAATTTCACTTTTTGTTGTATAATTAACACCAATAGTATAAAACTCGTTTACACATTCATATAGAGTTTCCTTTTTATCTGATTTATGTTTAAAATAGAATTTCCGATATTCTTTTCTACTTACAAGTTCTGACATATCAATCCAGTCAAATGAATCAGACGAATAATCTTCGGAAATATTTATATTTTCAATTCTGGAAGTGTAACCAAATAATGAATGTATTTCTTCTTTTTTAGGAGCAATTTTATCAATATCTATTTGAAGAATATCATTTTTATTTTTTTTCACAGCACCTACTTTTTGGTCTTTTAAAAGAATTTCTTTCCCATATTCTGTATCTCTTAACTTGTATTTTGCTTTTATTTCCTTCACTAATTTCCCAGCTTCAATATCAGGAAAGCCTGCTACTTTAATAATTACTGTTGCCGTATGATATATTTGCTTATCAACCAAAAGTTTATTTCTTAAAGTCCTATATTCCAATGGATTGAATTTAGTACTACCACCTTTCACTGGAACATAATACTCAACGATACCGTCAGTGTAATATTTAATCTCATTATCGTCTAGCTCATAACTTCTAAAATATCCTTTTAAAACAATAAAATCAAATTTTATTGGTTTGACAATGACCTCGTCTAAATTGACTATTCGTTCATTCATCAATACAGCTGACATTTTTTTTAAACTTTCAAATGTTACAACCTCATTATTGTATGAAATGTGTTGTAAGGTTAACTTGCAATTTGCATTCAGGTTTAAATGTTTAAGAGTATCTAATGAGATCTTTCCATTTAAATCAGAAATGGCAGCAAATTGACCGTTTTCTATAGTAATTTGGACAAAAGGAATCGGTAATTTACTTTTACTATCAACAATTGTAATTTGCGAATGCAAACTGATAGTTAGCAATAAACACGAAAATAGAATAATTAATTTTTTCATAATATTTCCCCTGTCCTACCGGGTATGCTTTTTAATTGTATAAAAACTGTGCACTGTTACTGGGATTTGCAATCAGGAGTGGTCGGAAGATCAAAGAGAACAAATCTCTATTATTTCCCAAAAATTGCTATTTTGGGATATGTCTTTGGTAATCTATCTCTCCATATTTCCCGTCCCTACCGGATATGCTCTTTAATTGAATAAAAGCTGTGTATTGTTACTGGGAACCAACGGTCAGCGTAGCTAATTGCAATCCCAGTTCTTGTATTCTTTGGATTTTTAATCCAGCAACACATCCGGCAGTAAAGCGTATTTGTTTGTTTCGGAATACAATTCCTCATAGTACAAACGGTGGGATTAAAAAGAAAATCCCACCAACCAGTGCCAAACTTTACTCATCTTATAAACATATCCGCAAGGACAGGTAATAAAAGCTGCGTACCGCTGCTGGGATCTGCGATCCCAGTCCTTGTATTCTTTGGATTTTCAATCCAGTACTACATCCGGATGTAAATCGGATTTGTCTATTTCGGATTAAAAATCCTGATAATACATACAGTTGGGATTTGCATATCCCAACAACCAGCACAACTATTTTCTCTTTTAATGAGCATATCCGGTTGGATGGGGTGTTCAATTCGTTATAATGTTGTCAAAATTTCAATTCAACTCTTATATTTGGAGTCGTCATACCTCCAAAATACGCATATGAATTACCATCAGGACCCTCACCCGGATCATTTAAGAGTTCGAAGTTATAACCTAATTCAATATTAAGTGCGAGTTTTTCATTCAAATAAAAGCTTTTTCCAATTGAAGGTACCAGAAAAAGCAAATTGGGTTTGTAACTTGTAAACATTTTTGAGTAGGCTATTCTTCCATTAATATGCCATGTTTTATGTTCATATTTATTTACTTTCCCAAAATATAAAGCATTGTCGAGACATAATGAAACGCTTAATGGCATAAGAAGTCCTAATGAAGAACCTGCGTCCACTCCAATCGAATAGTCGTGAATTGCATGGTCAAAACCGAAATAAAAACCTTGTGTAAATGGATCAATCCCTACATTATAAGTGTTGCTTTTGTCTGTTTGGGCTGAAATAACAGTTGAGAATAAAAAACATGAAATAAATAATGAAATAATTTTTCTTTTCATAATTGTTGATTTTAATATTTAGTTTTTGTTCTGAATTTCTATTTATAAATACTGTAATAATTCGTTTTTTCTTTTTTTTTCCTACACTTGCACTTGGACTGATAATCTGTTCAGTTTGTAACTGATTAAAATACAAAGTTACAAACTTTTCGAGTTTCCAGCACAAGTTACGCTTCGCTAAACTTGCGCTATGCTGAGTCAAACTGCACAAAACTGTCGAAAATTAAAAACAACCTCTCAATACTCCATCTGTCACATCTTCCATAATGAAAGCAGTTGTCCCGCGTTTGTATATTTTACATTTAAAATTCGATTCAATAAACCAAACATTCTTATAGTCAGCATATATTCCTGAATTTAATTCCGTCGACTTTGTTAAGTTGAATTCTGAATTTGTTGATACTTTGTTGTATTCTACTTCATTGTTGTATTCTGAAAAATCATTGTAGTAAGTTGTATATACACTATCTTTTTTCAAATCATTAATCTCAATATAAAACCCGGAATATCTGACTGTCGCTAATTTTATCTGTGTATGAGGAGGCATAAATTGCATTTGATAGCTACTTTTTTCCATAATTTCTTTCTTAATACCATCAGGCAAATTAAAATTTTGAATAGCAATTGTATCGAGAAGGCATGATTTACTTATTCCAATTTTAATAATATAATTGTCATTATAAAATCCGTATGTATAAGCGATTATAGCAGAATCCTTTGAACTATTTTGCAATTTGTATAATCTTTGAATCGAGATACCATAATCACGATCTAAAATAGGAGCTTTCTTCATTTCAATAAGATTTCCGTTTATCTTGCATGAAAAATAAATGCTGTCAAGTGGAATCTTATTTACTTGAGCAGATGGCTCATCAATTGAATTGTGTCCACATGAAACTAACGCAAAAATGCATAACAAGCCAAATAAAATAGTTTTTTTTGTTTTCATAAAATGGTGATAATGTAATTAATTGTGTTGTAATAGGACGTAAAGATAAATATATTTTTATAATTCACAACGGTTTTATTCACTTAATTTCCAAATTATCGAATGGGCTTTTTATCTGATCGAAGCCCTTGGTGGTGATATGCGTAAATCTCTGTCGTTTTGCTGCTTGAATGTCCAGCAGACTCTGAATTGAAAATCGGCGTAAGTCGGTAAAGTTGCGCTAAACAATTCTATAACCGGCTCCGCCCTTTTTCTTTTTTTTTCTTCCTAACTTTTCCAATCAGTTAGCTAACTGATTGGAAAAGTTATCGAAGAAAGAGGTCTTATCCCATCACCATAGCGCTTACGGTGCTGCTCCAGGGACCGCATTCGCCGCGGGTATTTACCCAGCGCAGCCAATAATAAACTATTTTACCTGCTTTTGAGCCGTCGAAGTTCACTGCATAAGGTGTTGCCGTGTCGGTAGCTACATACGTCAGTTCCGAAGCATCTTTCGGAGCATCGCCATCCACTTTCATGTAGATTTCGCATCCATGCACTCCTTCCGGCTTTGCTTTACTACGCGGAGAGGCTTCGTCCGAGAAATGAATGGTGTGTTGTTGACGAACAGAAAAATCGATAGTAGCCACAGGGCTGGTAGTTGGTTTTGCTACTGCGGTGTGTGTCCCCGATTTCACGGTTAGGCCCATGCGCGAACGGTCGCTGTCGGTTACTTTGCTATTACTGGCAAGCCATTGTGCTACGAAGATGCGAATGGCTTTCTTGAAATCAGTACCTGCATCATCTTTTGTCAATACATCAGCGGCGGTGCGGTTTTGTTTGTTACTAACCTTGTCAAAAGCTGCTTCCCACACTACTTGTTTTGCTTTTACCAAGCTGAAATCGTCAGCCAAAATACCCCATGCGGTAACTTTAGATTCAACAATTTCAATTAAATTTTTCTGCCATAAATTCATTTTGGCATCATTTTGCGGAATGTAATCTCCCATAACTTTTTAAATTTAAATGATTAATAATTTGATTGTTTAAACGAAAAAATAAATAACTGATTGAAAATTAAATGAATATATTTTATTAAGCAAAATTTATATCTTTACGGCGAACTTTTATATCTTTACGGCAAAGTTTTATTCCAAGATCGCAAACTTTTATATCTTGATGGCAAACTTTTATTCCCAAGCATAAAATATTTATATCCGAATGGCAAAGTTTTATATTCAAGCAAGAAACATTTATGTTTTAATCGCAAACTTTTATTCCTTTATAAGAATGTTTTATTCCGAAGCATAAAGGTTTCTTGCCTGAATATGATTTTAAATTATTCAACTAAGAATACACCCGATAAGGTTGTAGCTCCATAACTAACTTTAATTGTATAATTACCACTTGCCCATGTATCAGTAGCTATAAAAACTTCGGAAGTTGAATAAGTGTCCACCATTTCTTGTGATACTACATTATCATTGGCATCATACACCGTAATAGTTGCATTGCCAACAGGCGAATCAAAATAGACTGATAATGTTGTTTCTCTAATCGTGGCACTAACAGAAAGAAAAGTTAATGAAAGTGGTATTGGATTTTGGGGATCAGGAAGCTTTGTCAAATCAATTTCTGTTGTTGTAGCAAAGAGACTGCTTGTTAACAGTACAATAAAAAATAAAAATAAAATAGAGCGTTTCATAGAATTTGCTTTTTTGAGTTTGAATAATTTTAATTAAATTTGTATCCAAAGTTAGAGAGACTTGTTTGTTTCTGCAAAAAAAAGTGTGGCAAGGCAAGGCAAAAACGCATTTTGTAAATATCTGATAATTAGTTATATGCTGTTTTTTGAAAAAATAAATTGGTAAGGCTAACAAATTAGTCAAAAATAAGGGGTATTTTAACTAACCCATATTTGTAATATTCATAATTTCAAAGTAAAAAACAATACTCATCATCAAATTCCAATGAAAAAATACGGAGTTATTCTTTTTGTTTTATTTTTTATTTCGTGTCAACCACACTATACCCGGAACGATGTTATTCTGAAAGCTGAAAAGTTATTGGATACTTCTCCGGATAGTTCGTACAATTTATTGAATTCAATCGCTCATCCCGAAAAACTATCTGAAGCGGATTATGCAGCCTGGTGCTTGCAATATACCTACGCCAATTATAAACTTCAAAAGAAATTTACATCCGATAGTATCATCCGAATTTCGGTAAATTATTACAAAAACAGCAAGCTGAGAAAACAAAGCGGAACCGCTTTTTATCTGTTGGGGTGTGTAGCAAAATTGTTACAGAAAGATACGGTAGCAATGGAAGCTTACAAAGAAGCTGAAAATGTATTAGTACTGACAAATGAAAACAAATTAAAAGGATTGGTTCAATTTAGTTTGGGATACATTTGCATGCGGGATGAAATGTATAAAAACTCACTAAGCTATTTTAAAAAATCGCTACTGTATTTCAAACAATCAAAAAATATAAAATATTTGGCTTATGCTTACAGGGATATTTCAAATATGTATAATCAGTTAGATTATCCTTTTGATAGTGTGATGCATTATTCTGATTTAGCTCTTAACGCATCAAAAGAAGCGGGTGATTCAATCAATTATTACAGTATAGTATCACGGCAGGGAGAATTGCTATATAAGAGAGATTATAAACAAGCAAAAGAATTAATCTTAAAAGGTTTTCATTATTTTCCTTCAAAACAATCTTATTATGCAGCTTATCTTTCGTATCTCTATTTAAAACTAAATCAACCCGATTCTGCAAAATATTATTTGAAAATTGCGCTATTAGACAAGCAAAATTCAAGTTGATAATGCAACTTTTTGATTAAACATAAAATTAGGTGATTCGTAATTGAATCTTTTTCTTGGTCTATTGTTGATTTGTTCCTG
>Ga0209429_10001020_pt1 | contig 17990 bp, 11 predicted proteins | sample BarGraNGADG00212_3_FD_184493 | JGI IMG/M metagenome (GOLD analysis project Ga0209429, IMG submission 184493) | Arctic peat soil microbial communities from Barrow, Alaska - Barrow Graham LP Ref core NGADG0004-212 (SPAdes) (version 2) | ecosystem: Environmental > Terrestrial > Soil > Wetlands >...
GGCCGCGCTGGACGATTTTTCCGCTCTTCAAGAGCTTGGAAATCAGCGACCTGGAGATTGGGACTGATCTTGCACAGCTCGGACACGTCGCGCCGGGCGATGCGTTTGTGGGTCGCCAAATATTGCAATACCATTTGCTCCTGCTGGAGAGGTTCAAAACCCCGCTGCAGGACGTAGGCCGATTTGGCACCGAGCCGGCGATAGACGGCGGCGGAGAGATGGGTAGCCCGGAGTGTAGGGTGGGTGTTTCGCTCAGCGGAAGAGTGTTAAGCTGTATCCCACCACCAAGAGGATCGGTAAAAGCTGATACCGAGCTTCTCCCAAACGCGCGACTCCCACATTGGCTGGTTTTGCTGACCTTCGCACTTGACGGACTGATGCATGGCCTTGTAAACGGCGGCTGTGATGTAAGAGGAATAGCCAGGCTCTCTGAGGCTGGATAGTTTAGCTGCGTAATTGGCGGCACGCCCAACCCAAACCAAATCGTTTGACCCACGGATTCCTGTTTTTGCTACGAACAACTTGCTGGTGTCCACACCAACTGACTGCGTAACCGTACAGCTCTTGTCCGGGTAACTAGCTTTGAGCTTGGGGTTTATCAACTTCTGAACGACGTAATTGATTTGGAGAGCGGTCCGGGTGGCTGCGGTGTTCTTGTGGTCGCCGATGTAAACCGCCATGACGCGATCGCCGTCGAACGCAGTAATTTCTCCTCCATTCTTGCGGATGACCTTGCAGGCGCAAACGAGATAGGACTTGTAAACCTCCGCTGCGTACCAGTTAGGAAAGCTGTTTACGAGTGCGGTGGAGTTGGCGAGGTCCGCGTAGAGAACTGTGCCGTCGAGCAAGACAGCGTCGTTGCCAAGGCGAACATCCTCTGCTTCTGGGACTTTGTCGCCGTCGCGGTTCTTCCATTGGGTCTGGAAGATTTCGTCGACTGCTTCATCAAGCTCGTCGGTAAAAGTCATGGCATGGACATGGCTTATTTTGGACCTAGCTGAGTGACCACTTTGCGGATATCGGTGCAAAGTGGGGCGACGCGGGCGGCCAGAGTATCGGGCGTGCCGGCGGCGTATTCAAGGGGTAGGAGACCCAGGAGGTCCGAGGGCAGTTTGATGTCTATGCCGCGAGGCTTGACGATGAAGCTGCGTTCGCGGCCCAGCGCACCCATGATGAGGCCAAGCTCGAAAATGCAGTTGTCGCGGGGAGCGAGCTGTTCAACCTCGCGGCTGATGACGGTGTCGTCTGCAGTGAGAACAAGCGCAGCGAAATCAGATTTATTCATGATTTGGAGGAGGCTTTCGACGGCACCGCGCGTCGCTCGAAAAATACCGTCGGTCCAGGCAAACGCGACCATCGGATCGTGCGCCAGGCCGGACTGAAGTTCGCGGGCGATGGGCAGGGCCTCTGCCGAGGAACCGATGAAGAGGATGGGTTTTTCATTCGGTGGTGTAATCAAGCTCCCGCGCTGACGGAGCCGGTCGGCGAGCTCCAGGGCCAACCGGCGCCAGAGCTGTGGATACTTTGTGGCGAGCCTGGTGAATGCGGGCTCGGTGACTCGGGCCAGGACTGTCTGTTCAAGTGCAACAACGGTGGCGCTACGTGGAGCGCCGGGATCAATGAGTGCCATCTCACCAACATGCTGACCGGGGCCGCGTCTGGCGACTTCGCGTCCGTGGATGCGAACGGATACGCGCCCGGCGAGGATCAGGTAGATGTCAGTGTCCGGGGCGCCCTGGTGAATGAACTCGTTGTTGGGCGGCACGGGCTGGATCTGTAGGAGATCGGCAAGGCGAGCCAACTCCGTGGCGAGCGGCTCTTCGTCGCGAACGATCTGCTGCGCGCGAAGAGCTGTAATAAGGCGAGCAGTACCGTCGGAACCCTGGAATCTTGAGATCATTTGCTGGGAAATACGTCCACGGTGGTTTCAAGGCAGGGACGGAGGTCGAGGTCGTTGGCACCGACTTGGAGCCAGTCGTCTGGACGCTGGTAGATGTCGAAGCCACGGCCAATCTTGATCGTCCAGCCGTTGCTGAGACGGACCTGGCGGTCATGCAGGTGCGGGTTCTCGCGTACTTCCATTTGGACATCAAATTGTCTGAGGCTTTCGATGATGGTCGCGAGCTTGGCTGTGGCCTCCTCTTTTTCCACGGCGTTTTCAAAGGTCGTGACCAGGAGTATGCGTTTAGGCTTGGCAATCCGCACCGCAGTCTCGCAGAAGCGGAGGAAGTTGACGATCTGGTGGTGAGCCCGGATGTAGGGGTCTTCGACTGTGATTTCTTCGGCACCGACCAGGTAGTCTTTGAAAATGGTCTCGTAGGAGTTGCCCGTGGCGCCGTAATGAATGCGGTAGTGGCGCTCTTTGGGAGCAGGCGCGACTGGGTCCTGGAAATTGGTTGTCTGGGGGCCTGGGACCACGGTTGGGGCTTTGGATGCAGATACGTCCTCTCCCCGGGCGAGGGAAGGTTTGGCGGGGGGGACCGCCTTTTCATCAAGCGGCGCTCGGACGGGGTTCTGGGTGGCTTGGGCGTTTTTCGACTCGGGGCAGTACGGGATGTTTTCTTCCCCGGAGGCCCTGAAAAACGAGAGGTTGATGTGCGCGAACTCGTCGTCAGGCTTCCTCTTGTTTAGTTGTTCTTTGACGCGCCTGCGGCCTTCCACCGCGTACTCCAGATATTCTTCCAGCTCTTGTGGGCGCGGCTCCATGCCTGGGTGGAGCATCTTGAGGAAGGCGCAAACGGTTTTTAGAACAGCCGTCTGGTCGCGCTGGTCGTACCCTCTGCCGAGTTTACATGCGGATTTGGCGAAGGTGAAGCGGTTCGTCTTGCGGGCGAGGTGATGGAACGCTTCGGCCAGGTATTCAATGATGAGGCCGTAGCTGCGGGTGAGGTTCTCGTCTTTGTTCTTGGGGATTTCCCAGCCTGGCAAAAAGGTGTGGAACCGATCAATGATGGCGAGGTCGAAAACTGGGTGCAACGGCTTGAAAAGGTCGTGGTCGTATGAATTCACGATCGCCTCGACTGAATCGTCAATGTTGCCTACGAAGGCCAGGCTGGCATTGGCAGTAACCGTGGAGCCGCCGCGATTAAAGTTGCCGTTGGCCATGTACTGCTTCATGAGCTGGAAGGTTTCCTTATCACGCACAGTGATCCCCTCGCCGACCTCATCGAAGGCCACGATATCCCAGTAACCGATGACGCCAACTTGTTTCCGTTGGGCATTCCAGAAGAGAGTCGCCGCCGAAGTGGGCGCTCCGAGCAGGGTGGCGTATGGGGAAAACTCGCTGAATGTATAGGATTTTCCATTACCACGGGGACCCAGCTCGATGAAATTGTAATTCGATTCGACCAGGGGACAGAGCCGGGAGAGGTAGTGAAACTTGAGCCGTTTGGACATCCAACTTGGCTCCAAGCCGAACGAGCGGATGATGACGTCCACCCACTCATCGCGGGAGAACTTCCTGCGACCTTCAATGAAAGCCTCGAAATCGAACTTGGAGAGCTGGATTGGCTTCAGCTCTTCGATGTAGAAAGCGTAGTCGTCATCCTCGACATCGTTGTGAGCGACGGTGCATTCGGCCCAGATGCCCCCCTCAAAGATGCGGTCGTTCTCGCCCTGGTAAAAGTGCTCGTTGATGGCGATGCGAGAGGAATTGAAGTTCTCCATCCGCGCCCAAGGCCGCTTTTCCTTCTCATTGTAGCGGACGTGGATTTTGTCTATGAAGGTGTGTCTTCCGTTCTGCTGGACAAGCATCTGGGCGCGGTTGCTTTCGTCGGGCCGGACGTAGTTTTTCTGGATGGTTTCCAGGACGGCGGCGAGACCCTCTTGGATCTCACGCGGGTCGTCACTGGCACAGTAACGGGCGAGCAAGAATTCCAGAACAAACGAGGGCACGTTGGTGCCTTTTTTCACCTGAAGCAGGAGATCCTTGCGGACGACTTTGCCAGGGAAAACCTCGTTGAGCTTCGTGTCCAGTGCGTCCGTTTTCATTCGAAATAAGCCGTTTTGAGGATTAGATCGGTGATGATGGCCTGAGTAGCCGGGTCGAGCACGCGCACGGTGAAAGTGCCGGAGAAATTGTCTTCCATGCGCAAGCCGACATTCACAATCAGACCCGGGCGAATGCGGACGCCTTGTGTAGCCGGGTTGATGGTTTGCCCTGAACCAACCAGGCCGACGATATTGCCTTTAGAATCCGCCGCTTCGACAGCGACTTCAATTTCTTGCTCGTCGGCGAAAGCGTCAATCTGGCTCCAGGCGAGATCGAGCACTCGGCGGCGCGAAGTGATCTTGTCCGTCTTGCCCTGGCGGTAGGTGAGGATGATCGCGGGGAGAGATTTCTTCTGAGTTGGCAGCTTGAGGTCCACGCTAAGGCACGGCAAAACGCATTCCTGGAGGGAGAGTCCCTCATGGTAGTAGAGCTGTCCACGGCTGTAAGGGACCAGTTGTTTGGGCACCGCGTAGTGGTGGAAGTCACCCGGAATTCCGACCTGCTCGCGGGGAAATACGAGATTACTGCCGTCGGCGCTGCCCCGGCCGAGGAGGCAACGGGATTTCTCGATCAACCATTCCCCCGGCGGTTTGGGCACCACGTTGCCGGCCTCCTGCTCTTGGACCAGGATGAAGCCGTGGTCGGTGGCGATGACGGCCTTCTGGAAGCCGAGGTTTTCGAGTTTGCTGATGCCTTTGATGACTTGCCGGACCAATATGGGAATAACCTGAAGGACCTGATGCGGGCTCTCGTGCGCGATGGAGTCCAGGTCTCGCGAGCGCACGACGAGCAACTTCACTTTGTCAGGGATTTTGACCTTCTTCCCGGGCTGGACCAATTGGTCCAACTCGATGTCCGCGCAAAGGTCGCCTTTCTTTGACTGGAGGAAGGCCAGACGAGCGGCTGGCGAAGTGGCGACGGCGCCACCCAACGTTGTGACCAATTTGTCATCCTTCTTGACGAGAGACAGTGACTGGTCTGCTTCGGGCATGAGGCTCGCCATACCCACTTCGGTGTAGGTGGGCAATTGGGCGCAAACGGTGTGCAGGCGCAACGTGTGCTTGTCTGAGAGTTGCTTCTCCAACTCGACGGCGAGCTCGTAACGCAGGGAGTCAATCAGCAGGTAAGCGACGCGGTGGCCCGCTTCCAGGAGGGGAGCGACTTCCCGGTCGAAAATCTGGGTGTTGCGCAGGAGTCTGCCTCCGACGACCGGCCAGCCATCCTGCTGAACCAGGCGGACGAATTCTGCTTGCAGCAGCCCGGCGACCTTCAGGTACTTGCTGCGGGCCGTGGCGATGAGTTGGTCAAGGATGTCGTCGTCTTCATGGCGGCCAGCGACCGCCTGCTCAAGTTCGCGGTGGCGACGGTCCAGGTTTCGGAACGTGGAGGCATAGGCATGAACCAGCGCTGCGAGATGGAGGAAGGTGGCCGGAGCGGCATTTTCGGCTGACTCCAGCAGGTCGAGAGCGCGTTCGGCGACGGTCCACTCGGCGAGTCGCTCCTCATTACTTAGCCAAATGGCACCTTGGCGACTGGTCAAAATCTGGTGAGCCTCCGGCAAGTTACCGGTGATCAAGGCATCAACGCATTTGCGAAGGAAGTAGCGCTCTTCAAATGCGAAAGTATCGCGAGTGCCAAGGCAGGCAATGGACTTGGAGCGCTCGGGAAGAACCAACTCCTCCTCAATCTGCTGGGCTTTGGTGAGATAGATCTCTTTGTGATCCTGGTGTTTCCGTAATTCCTCACAAGTGTCGAAAACAAGGGTCTGAGCGGCGGGGAAAGCGCAGGGCACCGCAGCAAGGCAGGCCGGCAAATCGCCACTGGAATCAAAGACGAATTCGCTGAAGAGGAGTAGGCGCCACAACTCGTCGGAGATGGACTGACGGGTCTGGCCACGGGTCTTCAATTTCTGACCGAGATTGCGTTCGACGAATTCTCTAGCTTCGCTGCCCCAGGTGAGATCGTTCTTAAGCGCCTCTTCCTGCGCGGGCTTGGGGGAGAGCAGGCCGATCAAGATTTCCTTGGGGGAATTGGCGGTGAGCAGTGTTTTGAGCTTCGGCCAAGCCCCGTTACGGTCCAGCGCATCCACAGTGTCGAAGGAAGGCTCTCCCTGCTCGAAGAGCTTATTGATTTCCACGCCATGGTCCGGCTTGGCGACTCGGCAGAGAGCGGAATAGTCGTCAGCATCCCCGGCGGGGAACTCGGTTCCGATGCGTCCGAGGACGCTGAAGGGGTCGCCCTGGCGATCCTCGTCGGATTCGGGCTTGCGGGTCGGAATCCAGACGATGAGCTGCTGGATTTTGCCTTCGGTAAGGTCGCGGAGGGCGCGCATGGCGGCCTCGCGGGCCTCGATGATGGAGGGACCGGCATCAATGACGCGGCACTGCGGGGCGGCCAGCGCCAAGGCCAGGTCGCGGTAATGGCGCGTGGGATCGTAGATGACCAAGGCCCCATGCTTGGCAGCACGGCTGGCGAACACCTCGCTCTGTATGTAATCACGAATTTTCATGGCATCTGTTTTGCGGGGTCGTGGTTCCGCAGGACTTTGATCAGCTCATGAACGTTGGTGGAGGGATTGCGGTGTCGGTCGGGCCCAGTGCCGTTTTGGTACGCCAGACGAGCTGCGTTCCGTAGTGCATCGTCAAGCTTGGGCTTCAATTGCTCGAAGACCTTAACGCTGGCTTTGTCGTAGCGATCACTAAGATACCTCGAAATTAGCTTCCAGATGTCCGTCCTACTGGCGCCTGTGTCGCGGTAGCAGAAATGGAGGAGGTACCAGAGTTCGAAACACTCGTTCGACCAGCACGCCAGAATAGTTGGGTGAGCACGGGCCAGATCGAAAGCGCGATTGAAGTTCTGCATAGGGAAATCGTCCTTGTCGAAAACAACCCAAATTTGCTCGTAAGGTGCTTTGGCATTTTCTGCTTTTTCCTTCCGACGGATTGCCTCTTCCATAAGGCTATCGGTACTCATTCCGGTGCCTACGCACTCGATTTGCACCTGGTTGGGATCGAAGGGAAACTGCCGCAAATAAAGGCACGAGCTTTTCGTGTCTTCGCAAAGAATTAACAGGCGGCGAAGGGTCCTGGTTCTGGGCTGCTTCTGCCCACGGTTCCAACGGTTAGTCCCGGGTAGCATAATCGGCGGCTTCCTGGAAGTGAGCGAGTTTGGGCACGGCTCCAAAAAGCCCGAGCAGGTATTGGCGGGAGAATTTGGAGCCGGGACGCACCTGACTGGGCTCAAACTCGGCCAGAGAGTAAAGGTCGGTGGTGCCCAGTTCGTCCTTTTCAGTAAACCAAACCTGGTCGCGGCGGAACCGTTCCGGATCGAGAAGCGTTACATCGTGGGCGGCAAAGATGAGCTGCGCATTCTTGCGGTTTACGGGACTGTGAAAGAGATCCACAACCGCCTGGGTGAGGAGGGGGTGCAGACGTGCTTCCAGCTCATCAGCGACCAGAATCGAACCCTGTTCGAGAGTGTGGGTTATGGGCCCCGAAAGGGCGATGAACTTCTGCGTTCCCTGGCTTTCGTCCTTGCCCAAGTCAAATTCAACCCGGCCGACGACTTTCCCCTCGGCGTCTCGTTTCTCGTGGGTAGTTTTGATGTCCGCCCGCAACCATTTCTCGGCGAGCACCTGTTTGCGGAGGTTGGCGGGCATATCGGGCGGTAATTTCGCTTCGGTAATCTCCTCGACCTCACTGCGCAAGTCGCAGATGTTAAAATCCGCCTTCCGTGCAAGCTCTAGGATCTTCTCCCGATAGCCGGGTTCACCCAGCCGTTGGGCTGTAAACGCAAAGAAACCGGCCTCGGACAGACCTGAGACCCAGCGAAAGCGCTGCATCCATTCGATGATTTTTTTGGCCTCCGGGCCGTTCCACTGAGCGCAGACGGACAGGAACAGTGCGTTCTCGCGTGTCCGCTCCTCCAGGCCCTCGCCCTCTTTGAAAAACTCCTTGGAGACATCAAACTTCTTGCCCTCGCGGGTGAACAGCATGGCCGGCTTGGCTGTGGGCAACTTTCTGAACAGCCACTCTGATTCCACTTGCTTGGCGGTCACGTTGCAACCATAGCGATACTCAAAACCGTCCAAAAAGAACTCGATCTCGAAATGGCACGGGGCGTTCTCTTTGGCCGATGAGAGGCGGAAGGGCTGGGCGTCGATCTCTTCTCCCGCTTGGCCTTCCTTCGAGGAACTGAGCACGAACTGGCGGAGCCAGAGCATGGCGCGCAGCACATTGGATTTTCCGGAGGCGTTCGGACCGAAAAGGGCCGCAGTTTTCACCAACCGCTTATTCCCGGCTTCGATCACATTGCTCCACTCCAAGTGGTGGTCTAGCCGTGGTTCAACCATTGACAGCGTCTGGAGATCGCGGATGGACCGGAAGTTTTCGACTGAGAATGCAATCAGCATACGTGGCAAATCTAGGCTTCACTACGGCTTTGTCCAGCTTTTATACACAAAATCTGCATAAATAGGCTTAAATACCGGATTCATTCCTCAAGTCCTTCCAACTCAACTTGTTTCTTGCGGCCCCGCTTGGCTTTCTGGATGGGGACCGCGACCTGGCAGAGGGCCTCCAGTCTGTGTGCGATGGCCAAGGAGGGGTCGGTTTTGCACTTTTCCTTCACCCGGCCGGGCCAGATGATGAGAGCGAGGTGTGCCCAGTCGTAGTCCCCACGCTCCAGTTCGTTCCAACACGCTTCCAGTTCTTCGCGCCATTTGGGCAGGCGGAAGAGTTTCCACAGGGGGCTGGCGGTGATGAGGACGCCATCGTTCAGGTTCGGTTTCCACGGGAGCTTGATGATGCGTTCGATCTCGGCGCGGAATTCATTCAACTCGTCGAGAAATTCCTGCAACGCGCCGACCTGGCTGCCGCCGCCCGCGGCACGCTCGCGCAAGGCAGCGATGTCGCGCTCAACAGATTTGATCTTGGGGTCCACGAAATCGGCCAGCACTTTGTGTAACGTCTGGTCGGTGAGGCGCTTGCCGCCGGCTCTTGGAATAGCGTTTCAGGTGGTCGGCGAAGAAGCCGGCGGGCTTGCGGAAATAGTCGCGTAGGGCGCGCACGCCCAAGATTCCACAAGCCTCCGCTTCGATCTCCTCGGGGCGTGCGCAGTGGCCAGTGGCCAGTGATCGGTGATCAGTGGGGATAGAAGTTTGAACCTCCTCACGTCGGCCGCCACTCCAGATGATTTCGATGACCTCGCGGACGCGGGTCTCGACGTCCATCGGATGGCCGGGGTCATCCACGAGGATGCCGTCCCACGGGATGCGGACGGGATACGCGGCGGGCACGTCCTCCGGGCGGGCGGGCAAGCCCTGCGCGTTCTGCAACTGGCCGGGCGGACAGACCGGCAACGGCGCAAACGGGTCGGGCAACTCCGGCGCGGCCTTCTCGCCCGTCGCGTACCGGATGTCCCAGCGGCCAAAGGCGCAACCAAGCAGGTAATCAACCAGCACGAGAACCAACAAATTCGCATCGCCTTGAATTGACGGCGCATCATCCTCAATCTCCTCGCCATCCGGTTCGATTTCTAAACTCGGACTTTGGTCAACGGACTTTCCGAGGTCTTCCTCGGTGAGCCGGTAAAGGCGAAGTGCCAGTGCGTTGATTTCTGACTGAATGCGAGCCAACTGGTTTGCGCCGGAAAGCACCTGCTCGCTCCATTTAGTTGAGCGCGATGACAAAGATGTCCCAGTCACAATGAGCAACGACGGAAGAAGTGCTTCGTGAGAGGTCAACTCGCCCGCGTTCAGTGACCTTTTGATTCGCCATGACTCCAATGCAAGTTCAGCAATCCGCGGTTCGTTCTCAATGTCCTGCGGAACAGGCAACGACCGAACGACACCCGTCACGAACTCTGGATGACCACTCCTTCCTAATGACACCTTGAGCAAGAAGTCCACGATTTCGGAAGCGAAAAGCCCCACGTAAGCGGGAATCCGGTCAGGCGCGATTACCGCCGCATAGGTGCGAGCACTAAAAAAGAAATCTCTGGGAAGAAAAGCCGGACTGAAGGCGTGAGTCCTGAGCGGCCACGAAATGACGGGAGAGCGATAGTCGTTTTCGTCGTGGAGAATCCAACCAGCATTGCCACCGAGGTAGGGAAACTTGAGGACTAGGTAGGCGCGAAGTTCAGCACAGTCGCGTTCCGCGAGCACAAGCGCCGGGTAGCTGAAATGAAAAGGCGAGAAGCTGCCTCCATTTGCATAGTTCGCCCACTTTTTGTCGCGCCCGACACTACCTGACTCGACCTCCCACCAAACCCTGACAAACCTCGTGTCGTTCTTTGTCGAAAGGCCAAGAGCAATTCTTCGGCTACCGGATTCAGCGGCGGGCAGAGTCGCGAAAAGCTCCCGCACGGACTTTTTGACCCAATACGCAAACGGTGCTCCGGGCACGCATTTGAAATCCACTGGCAAGACTGCGAAGACTCTTGGGGTCGCCTCCGCAGAGCGCAGCGCCTCCACTTCTTCGTAGAGGGAAGCACCCTTGTCCTCGTCCTGCAAATGTCGGAAGCAAAGGAGAGATGAATTCACGGAAGCCCGCTCGATCACGTAGGCAGCGGTTTCGACCATTGCACTGTCGAGCACTCCCATGCCGAGGTCGGCCAAGACCATCGGATTCGCTTCCTTGAGCAAGACTTCCTCGCGCCATTTGTGAAACGATCCGAGAAAGAATCCGGTGCGGCTCGTAATCGCGGCGAGGCGACCGTTTTGGTAGAGGCGACTAAGCCAGCGTTCGACGAACGCAGCATAGACATCGTTTTTGGTTCGCGGGTAGTTCGCGATAATGTAGTTCTTCGAGCCTTTACTAGGTTCACCAAACGGTGGATTCATGACCGCCACATCGTAGCGTTTGCGGCAGACATCAATGAAGGCGAAGCCACGCGCCGCGTCCTCGGCAAAGAGCCGGCGTTGGAAGCCGCCGCCGTTTTCGGCCTGCTCGGCGTAGTCGCGGAGCGCAGTCAGGAGCCGGCTTTCAGCCGTTTCCCAAAAGTCTGAGGTCAGAGTACGGAGGTTGGACGTCACGTCGAGTTCCGGTTGTATGGTTATGGCGTTCAACTCGGAAGTGGAAAAGAGTTCCTCCGGACGGTTCTGGAGTATCTGCCATGCGGCCCGCGCTGCCTCGATGGCGCTGCGAATTTCCTCCTCGATCTTGATCAGCGAGCCGGCCTCGCCGGCCAGTTGCATCTTATCGAAGATGGCCTCCAACAGCCCCAGGAAGACCCCGCGTTCCTCCACCTGGAACTCGCACTCGACGAACTCGCGCAGCAGCTCCTTTTCGCCCGGCATCGGCTCGGCGCAAACAATGTTTGAGCGCTTGATGGCAGGGCGCTCCGTTGGCCTGAGGCCAAGCCGCTGCCACGCTTTGTGCGCTCGCAGCCAGAGGGAGAGGCCGGCGATCTGGGCGCAGCGCGGGTCGATGTCGATGCCGTGGAGGTTGTGCTCGATGATGAGGCGGGGCACTTGTCGAAGGAATTCTTCCTTCGACGAGAATTCAGAAGGCAGAAGGCAGAAGTCGGAAAAGGATTTGTCCGCGCCGGGGGGCACGGGGCCAGATTTGGCGATGTCCCACGCTTCGTCGTAGATGGCCTCGAATAGGTCGAAGGCGTAAAGGCCGAAGTGCATCGAGCCGCAGGCAGGATCGAGCATCAGGATGGTGCGCGGGTCTTTGAGCGGCCGATGGGGGATGTGGACGGGCTGCAGGAGAAGCTCCTCCTGCGTCAGAGCGGTTGCGGGTTGAGGGTTGAGAGTTGAGGGTCGGCCCACCTCACCCCGGCCCTCTTCCCCCTCGGACGGCGGAGAGGGAGAATCCTTCGCCGCGCTGGGCGTGGGCGTAGCCGGTGGGTTTTCGCCCGGTTTGAGGAAGATTTCATTCGGACGGCGGACGAGGTAGCGGCACTGGTCCTTCAACTTCGTCTGGCCCTGGGTCATTTCATACCAGATGCGGCCGAGGGTGTTATCGGTGAGGAATTCGACGACGTAGCGCGGGGTGAAAAATTGGTTGCGCACAGCCAATTCACGGCTGTTGCGCGGGGCGGCGGATTCCTCTCGCATCTTCTTTCGCTCGGCGGGGTCGTTCCAATACTGGTAGATCCAGCCGATGGTTTCGTCCTCCGCCCAGAGCGTCTCCAGATCAGGGGCATTGAGCAGGCCCAGGAGTTTGAGGAGACAGGATGCCCTGGGGAAGAGCAGGCCAAACGGGGAACGACGGTCGAAGAGCACGCCAAGGTCAACGGCCAGTTCGTCGAAGAGGCAGAAGAGATAGCGGCGGTAGCGGTGATACGTGTCTCCGAGAGCGCTGCCGGCAACCTGGCAATAGACGCGAAAGCCGTTCGATTCGTAAGCTCTGCCGACGCATTCCACGATCAGGCCGCGCTTCTCGGCCATGCGGATGGCGGCGAGGCGGTTGAGGATGGTGAAGGCCTGTTCACGGGACAGTCGAGCGACGGCGGAGGCAGGGGCGTTGCGCTCGCTTGGGTTGCCAGCAACCAGGTGCGCGAGGCGCTCCCGCAACAACTGCGCGGTGGCGCGCTGGGTGTCGTCAAGGTTAGGCAGGTCTTCGAGCGGCGTGATTTCACCTGAGGGAGAGAGTCCGTAGAGGCTCTGGAATTTCTCGGTGAACTCAGACGTGAGGACCTCACGCGCTTCGGAGACGAAGCGGGCAAGCCGGGCGCGAGTTGGCTTATCGAAGGCCATAGGCGGTCACGGATATAGAACAGTTTTGGAGCCGCTGGGGTCACCGAGGATTTTGGGTACGACACGGATGCGTTTACCGGCGGCGATTTGGTCGCGGTAACTCTGGAGGAGTTTGATTAGCGTTTCGATGTCCTCCAACTTGGTAATCGCCAGAGGGAAGAACATGAGTTGGTCCCGGACCGGCTCACCTTCCTCGCCGGGAGGTTTTTCCGCACGATTGGAGCGCTCGACGGCGGCGCGCCGGGCGATTTCGAGGGCAAGCGCCTGGAGGCGTTTGGTGAGGTCGTAATCGTGGGCCAGGAGTTGGCGGAATCCGGCCAGGGTGGCCGGAGCCGTCTTGGCTAGATTGCCCACTTCGGCGGTGATCCAGGCGCGGTCGTCGGCGTTGAGTTCGATCCAGTCGGAGGTTGCCTGCCATTTATCCAGCTCGGCCTGGCGGAGTTGGTTCTGTTCGACCGTGAAGTTGGTGACGGCTGACGCGACGAGTTTTTCCAGATCGGAACGGCCCGCCTGTAAGGTGGGCATTTCCTTGAAGAAGGAATCTTTGGCCAGCACGTCGGCAACCTGGGCGAGGCGGTCGGCGGCCTGGGTCTTCAGTTTGCCTGGAACGCCGGAGTCGGGAAGCTGGGCGATTTCCGTGCGGAGTTCCTGGAGGACAGCGACGGTTTCTTTGAGGCCGTTGCTAAAGGCCTTCTTGACCTCCCGTGCCCATTGCAGCGACTCAAAGAGGGGGCTGGTTTCACCGCCGAGCCGTTTCACGGCATCCGAGCCGTCACCCTTGACTACCTCGGTCAGGTCCTGGGATAAGTCGCTGGCGCGATCGGCGCCAGGGAGCTTGAGATTCGCCAATTCGGTGGCGAGGGCGCTGTAGTCCTGCTGAAAGCCCGGGAAATGCTTCTTGGCCGTGGTGGCGATGACATCTTCGAGGGGCAGGACATTCTCGCCCATAAGGTCGCACAAGCGATGGCTCGCCCGGTCGAGGGCTTCTGGAGCAGGCCTGTCCTCACGCAAGGATATGCCGACGGGACCCAGAGCTTTGTTGGAACTGAGAGCAGCAAGCGTCTCATCATTCTTCACGACGTGGTCCTGACCGCCGATGCGGAGCTTGACCTCGGTGGCGAGGAAGAGGGCCGCCAGCGCGTAGCGGGTGGTGTCTTTGGACCAGCCAAAGGGCGGCTCGTTGAAATGCTCAAGGAGGCGGCGGCCTTCGACCTGGCCGACCTGGTTGAGCCAATCCTTGATGGAGACAAGAGCTTTGTGGTCCCGCTTGATTTGCGCGTTGCCTCCGGGGCGCGTAATCAGGTGCAGCGGATCATCCGCCGCGGTGATGTGGTCGAGCGGCGTTTTCAGGAATTTTTCGGCGAGGCCGCTGTCGGCCTGGACGGGAGCTTCGGCGTAGCGGTCGAAGATTTTCGCGGCGGCATCGGCCAGGAAAGTTTTGGCCGCGTCGGCGAGGTCGGGTGCGATTTCCGAAACAGGGCGGTGAGCACCGTGAGCGACGAAGGAGCCGGCTTGCAAGGCGGTCTTGAGCCGTGTTTCGAGGTCACGTGTGGTGCGCTCGGCGCGCTCGGCGACGATGCCAACGAACTCCTGGGTCTCCGGGTCGCTGGCGTTCTTGTGCTGGTCAACAAACTTACGGCAGCGAACGAGGGTGACCGCGAGCTTGTCGGCTTCCGAGTCGATGCGACCAAGGAGAAAAATGGACGTTCGCTGGGAAGCGGCCCTAGAATCGTTCTCCCGGTCTTTACGGGTCTGGTCGTAGGCGGAGGCCCCGACGAATTCGGCGTGGAGCTGGATCGCTTCTTTGTCGCCATCGAGACTAACCGACTGGCCTCCCCCGATGCCGACGCGCAGACCGGCGGTCACAGGGCGAACGCCGGCCAGGCGGGCGGACGGGAGAGGCTGGAAGAGAGAGCCCAGCGTCCGATTCAGCTCGGCGCGAACATCCGCGTTGCGGTATTCAATCTGGTCGAATTCTTTTTGCAGGGTAACCGCAGTCTGGGTGAGGAAGCGCAAGCCACCATCCTTTTCACCGAGCGGGATAAAGCTGTCTTTAAGCAGTTCATCAACGACCTGGCGGACTTGGTCGCCGAGCGAAGTCGACCTCACATCCGGGTGAAGCAGTGCGGCGATGTTATGGGTGGTGACGGGGAGATTCTCAAGGATTTGGAGAACCGCGATGGATTTGGCGACATCCAGGTGGAGTATTTTGCCAGGGAAACGGTCAGATACTTTTTTGACACCCTCCACGATATGCCCATAACTGCTCTGGAGGTCGTGGCGGAGGGAATCGTAGAAAGTGACGGTATTGGCCAGGGTGCTGACCTCGGCGTCGGCCAGTATCGGTTCGCCGGGGGCGCGACCGCCGCGCTCCACCAGAACATCCTGCAACACCTTGATGGCGGAGCGAAGGCCGAGGCCACCGGTCTTGCGCGCCAAGCGGCCGAGAAGTTGAAGGAGAATCTCGAAGTGGGCCGGGAGGAATGGATAGAGGTCAATGAAGGTGGAACGGTTCAGCGCCTCTTCGTACACACCAGCGTCATTGAGCTGGGTGGCGGTGCGGAGCGAAGGCCCCTGGCTGTCGAAAAGTTTCCCGAGAGCGTCTTCGCCGGCGGCGGATTTGGTGAGGAGGCGTTTGTGGCAGATTTCTTTGATGTCGCTGGCTTCGAGGTGAATCTGGATGGGGAAGCGATCCTTGAGTTTGAACAGGCCCGGCGCGTTGATGATGGCGGACGGATTATCCTCGGTGAGGGTTTGCTGGGCCGTTGCGAAGATCCAGGCGTGACCGCCGCCGATTGTTTTGAGGTTCTTGGCCAGACCGTCGAGGTTGAGGATGAGGTTGGACTTGGCGGAGACGTATTGGCCGACTTCATCAATGATGAAGAAGACGTTTTTCTTGCCGGACTTGCGGAAGACAAGTTCCAGCATTTCCTCGGTGCGTTTGATTTCTGATTTGGCCAGGTCAATGGAAAGGTTGGCAAAGCTCTCCTCGGTTTTGAAAAGATTCGGGTAGAACTCGCAGGCCAGGCGGCTGGCGATGGCGTTGGCGACGAGGGGCTGGTTATGGACCTGACTCCAAGCCTCGCCCTCGGCTTCCGCCTCGGCGCGTTTCTGGAACTGGGTCAGCTTGCCCTCTTTTTCGAGCATGCGCTCCAGCTCGGCGATTTTGATGTCCTCGGAGTAGCCGGCCCATTGGAGGACTTTGCGATAGAGCACGGTGGAGATGTCGGCCATGGATGCCTCTGCCAACATCTCGCTGGCGAGGTCGAGGAAGATGACCTCGGGGTCGTAGGCGGCGGATACTGTATTGAACAAGGCCCGGACTGGAGCCGTCTTGATCTGGTTCTGGAGGAGGTGGAGGAAGGAGTCGCCGCCAGCCATCTTCTTCCGGTCGAGGGCGAAGCCGAGGTATTTGGTAAACGAGCTTTTGCCGGAACCGTAGAAGCCGGAAACCCAGACTCCGACTTCCTGCGCGCCGCCTTGGGCGGCCGTCTGCATGAGCTTGAGCAGTCGCCCGAAGCTTTCTTCAATGTGGTCGGTGACGACGTATTCGGAAACCTCGGACTTGAGCTGGGCATCCGAAGCGGCCTGGTAGGTGATGACCTTCTCAATGGGCCGGTTGAGGGCGCGTTTGCTGTCAAAGAGGGAGCGAATAATGGCCATAATGGTATTCCTCTATCCGATGTGCTCAGAACGGTAATTGGGATCGGGCGGGTAAAACTCTAGGAAGCGAAGGCTGGTTTTGCCTTCGCGCTTTCCGGGGTACAAAACGACGACGGGGCAGTACACACGCCCCTGAAGCCTGGCCTCGATGGTGTTGATGCGCAGGTAAGGGTGAAGAGCCTCCAAGTCGGTGAGCAGCAGCAGACCGTGAGGCTGGGCCTCGGCGGCTTCGAGTTGTTTGTCGATGACGCTCTGCAAGGCACCGCCCTCGACGAGGGCTTTGGAGAGCGTTTTGTTGATGTCACGGAAATTTACCGACGCCAGGGCCTTCTCGGCTTTGGCGAGCAGTTGTTTCTCGCCTCTCAGCCAGGACTTCCGCAATTTGTGATTCAGGAGAACCGATTCCACCGCGTCGGCCATTGATAGGGTGACGATGTTCCAGTTGTCGTGGGAGAGTTTCGCAATCCAGGCTTTGGTTTGGCGTTTCACTTCCAGGATATTAGACACCGGGAAGACGAGGTAGTAAATCGGCTCTGTGCCGGTGCTGTCGAAACGACGGCCATGACCCAAGCGTTGGCGCAGTTCCTCAAATTTATCTTTCAGTGATTGCACGGATGCAGTCCTCCATTGATTTGTATTTCCAGGTGATGTGAACCAACTCCGAGGTCGCCTGCACGATGAGATGGCCGTCGCGGGCTAGATTCCTTAGCTGGTTGATGACCTCGTGGGCCTCCAGGCCGAACAAGCGCCAGTCCGCGTGGCGGGTGAGGGCAAAGTCGCTTAGACCTGCGTAATGCAGGTCATGTGCGAGGTAGATGGCAACTGCGGGGCGCATGGCGAAGCGGCTAATTGACCAGTCCGGCCGGCCAAAGCCTCTGACCAGGCCGAAGTCGGCACAGCACCCGAGCAGATAGCCGGAGACGCGACGGATTGAGGAGGGGGTCCAGCGTTTTTGCATTCGCCCGCTGTCCAGTGCGCGCTGAATGAAGGCTTCGGCCTCGGCGCGCGTAATGCGGGTGGCGCCGGCCGCGTAGCGGGACCAGTAGATCTCCGTTACGAAATCGGAAAAAACTGCCTGGGCACGAGCGGTGTAAAGGAAGAACAGTTGGGTGAGGTCTTCGAGAGGTGCGTCGGCTTCGACCAGGAGCTTGAGGGCCTGAGCGGGCCTGCCGTCGTCGCGGAGGAAGCGCGGAGCGAACATCTCGACGACTATGTTCTCGGTGCGCCGGGCGGTGCTACGCGAGAAGACGCCTTGAGAAATGGCTTTTTGCGTGAGCACAGGCGTGGTGTCGCCAGGATTCCACAGACGCAGCAGGCTGATGGTTTCCCTAATCATACCCAGGCCGGCTTGCAGTTGGGTGGTGTATGGTCTGTTAGCGTCCATGCGACTCACCTGAGAAATAGGGAAAGCACTGAAAGCCACCAGCGAAGGCGGATTGATAGTGCGCCGCCATTTCCGAGATGGCGGTGGGGGTGAAGATACCTTTCGGAACTCCAACCTGAATCGGACCGGCGGGCGCGGCAAGTTTCGTTTTGGCCAGGGAGCCCAACTCCACAAGCGCCGTCTCCGTTGAGGCAATCAATTTTGGCACGTCGAAGCCCCTGATCTCTTTTACGAGGGATTCGAGGATG
>Ga0209429_10001021_pt1 | contig 17979 bp, 20 predicted proteins | sample BarGraNGADG00212_3_FD_184493 | JGI IMG/M metagenome (GOLD analysis project Ga0209429, IMG submission 184493) | Arctic peat soil microbial communities from Barrow, Alaska - Barrow Graham LP Ref core NGADG0004-212 (SPAdes) (version 2) | ecosystem: Environmental > Terrestrial > Soil > Wetlands >...
GGGCGACATCGAACGCCGCTTTGGCCTCGATCTCGGCGACCGCCTCGTCCGGCACCTTGCCGAGCGTGTTCCAGGCCCTGACGGCGGCGATCTCGACGTCGAGCCAGGCGCGCATCTTGGCCTCTTCGGTCCAGACCGCGCCCATCTCGGGGAGTGTGTAGCGCTCGATCATGGCGTGCCCTCCGTGGTGGTACCGTCCGAGAGGTGGCCGACGAGGGTGAACTGCTTGCCGCCGTCGGTCATCGTGTAGGTGTAGTCGCCCTTGCTGTCTCCCGGCTGCATCGGCTGGCCGCTGAACATGTTGGCCGGCCAGGGTACGACCATCTTCCCGAGCAGGCCGTTGGAGTTGACCTCGTTCGGCGGCGGGAACTTCTTGCCGCCGCCGCGGACCCACATCATCAGGCCGCGGCGGATGGCGGCGACCCCGTACTTGACCGCCGCATCGGCGTACTGGTCCTCATCGACGCGCTGCAGCGTCAGGGCGCGCTCCTTCTTGACGGCCTCGCCGCCGAGAGTCACCGAGAGCGTGCCGTCGGCCCCGGGGGTGAAGGTCATCGTCACCGCGTGCGTGTCGACGACCAGCGAGTCGCCATCCTTGGTCGCGTCGCCGAGGGGCGTGTCCGGGTTGGCGCGCAGCGAGTACGTGTCGCCGCTCTTGACGATGTGCAAGAGGATCGGCGTGGCCGTGCCGCCGCCCACCCAGTAGCCCGCCAGGGGGTCGTTGGACGCGGTGCTCCCGCCGCAGGCCGCGACCAGGGCCGCCAAGGTTAGCAGGGCGGTGGCGAGGGCGGCGGTGAAGAGCGTGGCGCGCAGTCGGCGCCGGCGACGCTCAGCCACGGTACGCGATGGCCTCGATCTCGACGTGCAGGTCCTTGGGGAGGCGCGCCACCTCGACGGTGGAGCGCGCCGGGTAAGGCTCATTGAAGAACTGGCCGTAAACCTCGTTCACGGCGCCGAACTCATCCATGTCCCTGAGGAAGATGGTGGTCTTGACCACGTTCTCGAGCGTAAGGCCGGCCGCCGCCAGGGTGGCCTGCAGGTTCTCGAGCGCCTTCTGCGCCTGTTCCTTGGGGCTGTAGCCGCGGATCTTGCCATCGGGGTCCAAGGCGATCTGGCCCGAGACGAAGACGAAGTCGCCGACGCCGACGGCCGGTGAATACGGGCCGACGGCCGGGGCGCCGTTCGGAGCGACGAAGACCTGTTTCTCCATGGTGTGTCGTCCTTTCCGGGCCGCTGCGGGTCAGCCGAAGAGCGACCGCACGGCTACGTAGGCGAGGAGGATGGCGATGACGAGCACCGCGAGGTAGACGAAGTTGGAGATCGTCCTGGCGCTTGGTGGTCGGTAGTCCTTGGGCATGTGCCACCTCAGTAGCGCTGGGCGATGGCGGCGATCTGGAGCCGCGCTCCGCCGGGCAACCATGCTACACCGAGGATACTGCGGGAGGGGAACGGAGGGCTGAAGCGTGCTTCGATGGCGGCGTCGACGCCCGGCTGGTCAGCCGCCTCGACGAGGTGGATCTCGAGGCTGACGACGTCGTCGAGCGTGAGGCCGGTCGAGCGCAGCTGGTGGGCAAGATTGTCGAGAGCGCGGCCGGCCTGGTCGGCGGCGGAGCCGCCGACGAGCTCGCCGCACCGACCCTGCGGCAGCTGCGCCGAGACGAAGACGAAGCGCCCGGCCGAGATGCCGGCAGAGGCCGCGCCGGCCGGCCCCGGCGCCTGTGACGATGCGATGCGGTGCCGTCCCATACTGTTAGTCTTCCCTGCAGCGGCGCAAATGTGGCGTGGGGCGTGGGAAGGCGTCGGCCGGCGCCGCCGTCCGGGGAGTGTCCTTACACGTCGAGGATCTTTGCCGCCAGGATGGCCGCGTTGCGCGCGCCGTTGATGGCCACGCAGGCGACGGGCACGCCGGGTGGCATCTGTACGATGCTGAGCAGCGAGTCGAGCCCGCCCAGGTCGCTGGTCTTGATGGGCACGCCGATCACCGGCAGGTTGGTGTAGGCGGCGATCACGCCGGGAAGCGCCGCCGCCTTGCCGGCGCCGGCGATGAGCACCTTGACGCCGCGTGACTGGGCCGTCTTGGCGTAGTGGGCCACTTTGTCGGGGTCGCGGTGCGCCGATAGCACGCTGAGCTCGTACTTGATCTTGCGCTCGTCGAGCTCCCGGCAGGCCGCTTCCATCACTTCGCGGTCGCTCTCGCTGCCCATGACGATGCCGACGTGCACAGGCTCCATCTCGATGCCCTGGAGGATGGTCTCGACCTCGGTCCGGGTCTCTTCCACGTATGGCTCCTCTCGCTCAGCCGGCGAAGCCGGCCGGGAACAGGTCGATCTCGCCGGCGCACGCTCTCACGGCGCGCTCGGCGATGTCGGGGCGGGTCTGCTGGCCGTCGAAACGGATGTAGCCGACGGCGTCGTAGGCGCGCTCGCGCGCGGCCGCGAAGCCGTCGCCGAGGGCGCTCACGGCCAGCACGCGGCCGCCGGCGGTGATGACCCGGCCGTCCTGCAGCGCCGTGCCGGCGTGATAGACGGTCACGTCATCCATGGCGCCGGCCGCGTCCAGGCCGCTGATGACGTCGCCCTTGTGGCTGCTCGCCGGGTAGCCGGCCGAGGCCATCACCACGGTGACGCATTCCCGGGGCTTCCAGACCGCCTTGACCCCCGCGAGCTCGCCGGCCGCCGCGGCCGCGCACAGCTCCAGCAGGTCGCTGTCCAGACGCGGCAGCACGGCCTGCGTCTCCGGGTCGCCGAAACGGCAGTTGAACTCGAGCACCTTGACGCCGGTCGCCGTGACGATCAGGCCGGCGTACAGCACGCCGCGGTAGGCGATGTCGCGTCTGCCCAGCGCCGCCATCATGGGCTCGACGACGTGTTCCATGGCGCCGTCGATGGCCTTCTGCTCGAAGCCGGGAACCGGGCAGTAGCTGCCCATGCCGCCGGTGTTGGGTCCCTGGTCGCCGGCGAAGATGCGCTTGTAATCCTGCGCCGGCGCCAGCGGCACGGCGTTGTGGCCGTCGCAGAGCACCAGCAGAGAGACTTCGGAGCCGGTGAGGAACTCCTCGATGACGACGACGTCTCCGGCCGCGCCGAAGGAACGCTTCACGAAGCAGCTCTCCACGGCCGCCCTGGCCTCGGCGTGGCCTGCGCAGATCATCACGCCCTTGCCGGCGGCCAGACCATCAGCCTTGACCACCAGTGGGTACGTGTCTTGACGATCGAGCTGCTGGAGCGCCGACTGAAGGTCCTCGTGCTTGCTGAAGAGCCCGGTGGCCACGTCGCCGGCGCGCATGACCTCTTTGGCAAAGACCTTGCTGCCTTCGAGCTGCGCCGCAGCCTGCGAAGGACCGAACACGCGCAGGCCGTGCTCCTCGAAGAGGTCGGTGAGTCCGGCGACCAGAGGCGCCTCCGGGCCGATCACGGTGAGATCCACCTGTTCGCGGCTGGCGAACTCGAGCAGCGCCGGGAGGTCCTCGCCGCCGATAGGGACGTTGTCGGCCAGTGCCGCGGTGCCGGCGTTGCCCGGCGCGCAGAAGACGCGCTCGGCGAGCTTGGACTGAGCAAACGAATGGACGAGGGCGTGTTCCCTGCCCCCGCCGCCCACCACGAGCACGCGCATGAGGCCTCCGAAGGATGGTCTGCGGTGACGCCGGGCGGCGCTGCCGCCGGCCCGGCCGGACGCTCGCAAGTCTACCTGCGGCGCCGGCGCCGGGGAAGGGCGGGCGCGGCGGCGGCGTGAGACGCGCCTGACCCGTACGCGAAAAGAGCGGCGGGCGGCCCTTCCGGCCGCCCGCCGCCCCTGCTGAGCGTCAGCTCACGACGCGCTGTCTCACATCGCCTTGACCATGATGTCGCTGGCGGCGTTGAGCGCCTTCGTCATGTTGACGAGGCGGGAGTTCAGGTCGCCTTGGTTGGCAGTCAGCATGTTCGCGATCGCCTGACGGGCCTTCTCGTACTTCCCGTCCTCGATCCACGCAATCACCGGCGTCATGTCGACGGTCGCGCCCTCGGCTGCCATGAGCTCGATGCTCCACATGCCGGCGATGCGGCCGACCCAATCGGGATGGCGCTGAGTGATGAAGTGCCAGGCGCCGATGCTCCAGTCGTACCAGCAGTTCGTGTCGCCGAACTCACGCCGGCCGGCCCAGCTTGTCCGGAGCCGGCGGCTACCGTACGTGTCCTCCGCCGGCAGCCTTGGCGTCGTACATGGCTGCGTCGGCTGTGGAGAGCACATCGGCGACCTCGTTTGATCCGTCGATCACCACGAGGCCGAGGCTGATCGCGATCGGCGCCCCGAGTTCGCGGGACAACTCAGCCAGGCGAGCCTTCAGGCGCACGCCGACGCGGAGAGCCTCGTCCTGCCCGGCCCCGTCGAGCAGCAGGGCGAACTCGTCACCGCCGGCGCGTGCGACAAGGTCGCCCTGGCGTGCCTCGACGCGGAGCACTGCGGCGACCTTGACGAGCACCGTGTCGCCGAAGGTGTGACCGCGGGTGTCGTTGCACTCCTTGAAACCGTCGAGATCGCCGAACAGCAGGGCGGAGCGGTGTCCCCGCGCAGCCTGCGACACGGCGCGCGCGAGCCCTTCGTTGAAAGCGCGGCGGTTGGCGAGCCCGGTGAGGGCGTCGTGGCTCGCCAGGTCCGCGAGTTCGGCGGTACGCTCGCGCACCGTCGCTTCGAGGCTGTCGCGAGCCGCCTCGACGGCGTGCAATGCGAGCCGGCGCGCGTGCACGATGATCGCGAGCAGGAGCCCCGTCACCCCCAGACCGATCATCGAGGTCTGGACGAAGAGCAGCGACTCATTCAGTGTCCCGAGCATGAACGGCCCGCTGCCGTTTGCCGCGGCGAGCACCGCCAGCCCGGCGAGGAGGTTCGCTGACACGATCGTGAGTCGCGGTCCAAAGCGGAACGCGATGAGGACGAGGACGACGAAGAGAAGGTACTGCAGCGGCTCGGCAAGGTGCTTGGAGAAGACCCCCGAGAACGCGCCGACGCCCATCGCGCCGATGAGCGCGAGGAGTGCGCCTCCCTCGGCGAGTCGGCGAGCTCCTGCAGGCGCCGTCGGCTGCCGCACCAGGTACACGATGAGCGGCGTGATCAGGATGAGCCCGCACGCGTCGCCGAGCCACCACGTGAACCAGGTGGTCCAGAAGTCGGCCGGCGGGAGTCCGGCTCCCAAGACGAGCGCGGCAGTGCCGATGCTGGCGCCGGCTACGGCGCCGAGGCCCGCCCCGAACACGAGAAGGACGGTGGCGTCGCGGATGTGCAGCATCCTGCACCGCCGTCCGCAGAAGAAGAAGAGCGCCTGAGCTGCAATCAGTGGCTCGATGACGTCGGCGAGGCCCTGCACAGCGCTGACCCCAAAGGGAGTGTCGACTGTCAATTGCGCCAGGACGGCGCCGATCCACACGCCCACGAGTACGCGACGGCCACAGAGCAACACGGCGGCAAGCGCCACGCCGGAGGCGATCCAGACCGGTGACACGCTGGTGCCCGGCAGGCCGAGGCGCAACCCGATGAGAGCCGCGAGGTAGTAGGCCAGCCCTGCGAGAGCGGAGAGGCTGGCGGTCTGGCACGGCCACCAGCGAAAGCGTTCGGCTATCCATGAGGCTGGGGAGGCGTCCAGATTGTGAGCGTGTGAAGAGTCCATTCTCCCCATATCGGCACACGGTACCGATGGTGTAAGTCGCGTTGCCCTTTGGCTGGTGCGCTGGTGTGGCATGCCCGGCTGAGCGCCGGCACCGGGTGCCCTCGCAGGAAACCGCCCGCCGGGCCTGCTCTACACCGCCCCGCCGCGCCCGATGCTCCGCGGCAGGATGATGGTCTCCTCGCGGCCTGGGCCGACGGCGATGAACTTCACCCGCGTCTTGGTGAACTCAGCGATGTACTGCACGTAGTCGCGCGCCGCCTGCGGCAGGTCCTGCCAGGTCTCGCACTCGCGGATGTCCTCGGTCCAGCCGGGAAGCTCCTCGTAGAGCGGCTTGGCGTGGTGGAAGTCGGTCTGGCGCAGCGGGAACTCGCCCAGCACCTTGCGGCCGGCCTTGTAGCGGGTGCAGACCTTCACCGCGGGCAGGCCGGTGAGCACGTCGAGCTTGGTGAGCGCCAGGTGGGTGATGCCACTCAGGCGCACGGCGTACTTGAGCGCCACCAGGTCGAGCCAGCCGCAGCGGCGCTCGCGCCCCGTGGTGGTGCCGAACTCTTGACCCACGTCGCGCATCGCGGCCCCGGTCTCGTCGAAGAGCTCGGTCGGGAAGGGGCCCTCGCCGACCCGCGTCGTGTACGTCTTGGCGACGCCGATCACGTGGTCGATGCGCGTGGGGCCGACGCCGGCGCCGGTGCACGCCGCGCCGGCGATCGGGTTGCTGCTGGTGACGAAGGGGTAGGTGCCGAAGTCGATGTCGAGGAGCGCGCCCTGGGCGCCCTCGAAGAGCACGTGCTTGTCCTGGTCGAGAGCGTCGTTCACCAGCAGGCTGGCGTCGCAGATGAACGGTTCCATGCGCTCCCGGTAGCCGAGCAGCTCGTCGCTGACCTGGCCGGGGTCGAGCGTGCCGATGTCGTAGTGCTGCAGCAGGAAGTTCTTCTCCTGCAGCGCCGTCTTGATCTTGCGCCGCAGGATCTTCTCGTCGAGCAGGTCCTGCACGCGGATGCCGATGCGCGTGTACTTGTCCACGTAGCAGGGGCCGATGCCGCGGCCGGTCGTGCCGATCTTGAACTTGCCGAGCTGCTGTTCGTTGGCGCCGTCGAGGAGCAGGTGGTACGGCATGATCAGGTGGGCGTTGCCGCTGATGCGCAGGTTGTCGCCGCAGATGCCGCGTTCGCGTAGCGCCTCGAGCTCGCCGAAGAGGATGTGCGGGTCGATGACGACGCCGTTGCCGATCACGCAGGTCTTGGCTTCGTAGAGGATCCCCGAGGGGATCAGGTGGAGCTTGAACTCCTCGCCGTCGCGCACGATCGTGTGGCCGGCGTTGTTGCCGCCCTGGAAGCGCGCCACCACGTCGGCCTTCTCTGCCAGCAGGTCGGTGATCTTGCCTTTGCCTTCGTCGCCCCACTGGGCGCCTACCACGACGGTACCGGGCACGTTACCCTCCGTTCAGGATGCTTCTCGCGGCGATGACGCCGGCCGCCGAGGCCTGGACCAGGCCTCGCGTGATGCCGGCGCCATCGCCCACGGCGTACAGGTTCTTGACCGGCGTCTGCAGGCCTGCGTCCAGCTCGGGCCGGGCCGAGTAGAACTTGACCTCGATGCCGTAGAGCAGCGTGTCGCGTCCGTTCACGCCTGGCGCCAGCTTGTCCATGACCTCGAGCATGTCGAGGATGTCGCGCAAGTGACGGTAGGGCAGCACGAAGCTGAGGTCGCCCGGCGTGGCGCCCTTGAGCGTGGGCTGCACGGTGCCGCGGCGGATGCGCTCCGCGGTGCTGCGGTGGCCCTGCTGCAGGTCGCCGAGGCGCTGCACGATGATGTCCTCGCCGAGCAGGTTCGCCAGCCGCGCGATGCTCTTGCCGTAGGCGATGGGGTCGTCGAACGGCTCGGTGAAGTCGGTGCTCACGAGCAGGGCGAAGTTGGTGCGGTCGGTCTTCGCGGCGGCGTAGCTGTGACCGTTCACGGTGACCACGTCGCCGTAGTTCTCCAGCGAGACCTCGCCGTACGGGTTCATGCAGAAGGTGCGTACAGGGTCGTCGAAACTCGGCGTGTAGTAGATGAGCTTGCTCTCGTAGAGCGCGGTGGTGAGCGGCTCCATGATCGCCGCCGGCGTCTCGACGCGCACGCCGATGTCCACCGGGTTGGTGCGCAGCTTGATGCGCAGGCGCTTGCACTCGTCGACGAGCCAGCTCGCGCCCTCGCGCCCGGGAGCGACGATGACGGCGTCGGCGGTGAGCTTGCTGCCGTCTTCGAGGACGACGCCGGTGGCGCGCAGGTCGCTCTCGCCGGCGCCCTTCTCGGTGAGGATCCGCTCGACTCTGACGCCGGTGCGCACGGCGACGCGCTCCTCGAGCTCCTCACGCATGCGCGTGAGGATGTCGTAGGAGCGCTCGGTGCCCATGTGGCGCACCGGCGACGCGACGAGCGTCAGCCCGTGCAGCAGTGCCTGGCGGCTGATCTCGTCGGCCGCTTTGCCGCCGCCGTGGACCTCGGAGGTGGCGCCGTATTCGAGCCAGATGCCGTCTACATAGTCGATCAGCTCGCGCAGTCGTTCTTTGGGGATGAACTTGTCGAGCCATCCGCCCACCTCGGTGGCGAGCGTCAGCTTGCCGTCGCTGAAGGCGCCGGCGCCGCCCCAGCCACAGGTGATGTCGCAGGGCTCGCAGCTGCTGCAGACGCCGGTCTGGCGCGCCGGGCAGACGCGACGGCTGATGTCGGGGCCGCGCTCCACCAGGGCTACGCCCAGACCGTCGCGGCGCACCAGCTCGAGCGCGGCGAAGATGCCCGCCGGGCCGGCGCCGACGATGATCACATCGAATTGAGAACGCGCAGCATCCATAGGAGAACCGGGGGGAGGTCGGGAAAAGGGCAGAAGGAAGGTCCCTTTACGGGATGATACCGGGGCGGCGAACGCATGACAAACGTGGCGCGTCTCGAAGAGCAGCCAGGGACAGACGACGGGACGCAGGGAGAGGAAGGACGACATGCGCGTGCGGACCATGGGTGTCGGGGCGTTGGTGCTGGTCGTCGTCGTGTGCGCCGCCGCGCTGCTAGCCGCCTGCGGCGGCGGCTCGGGCGGCGCGACGATCAAGGTCACCGAAGCCGACAACACCAAGACGCTGGCGGCCGAGGTCGGCGACGAGATCTCAGTCACCCTCAAAGAGAACCCCACCACGGGCTATGGGTGGAACATGATCGCCGGGCTTGGCCTTACTGCGGTAAGCGACGAGTTCACCGGGCCGTCGCCCTCATCGTCTCCGATGATGGGCGCCGGCGGCGTGCATACCTGGGTCTTCAAGGTGGACCAGGCGGGCACGCTGACGCTCACGGGCGTGTACGCACGTTCGTGGGAGCCGGAGTCCAAGAGCGCCGCGGACTTCTCGCTCACCGTCGACGCGACGAAGTGAGCCGGCGCTTCTGACTGTGCGCGGCGGGCGGCCGAGAGGCCGCCCGCCGCCTGCCGCGTTGTCAGACCTCGACTTGTCGCGGTAGCCTCTGCGTGACTGCCGATCCGTGAGGTGAGTGATGGCCGACCCGGTCCTGAGCCGGCGCAGCATCCGCAAGTACACCTTCGAGCCCGTGCCCGACGGGCACGTCGAGAAGCTCTTGCGCGCCGCCATGGCGGCGCCCTCGGCGGGCAACCAGCAGCCCTGGCAGTTCGTCGTGATCCGCGACCGCACGCTCCTCGCACGCATCCCCGAAGTCCACCCCTACGCGAAGATGCTCCCCAAGGCGCCGCTGGCGATCCTGGTCTGCGGCGATCGCCGTCTCGAGCGCTGGCCCCAATACTGGGACCAGGACTGCGCCGCGGCGACGCAGAACCTGCTGATCGCCGCCGAGCAGCTCGGTCTGGGCGCCGTGTGGCTGGGCGTGTACCCTCTCCAGGAACGCGTCGACGGCTTGCGCGACCTACTCGGCATCCCGCACGAGGTCACCCCCTTCGCCCTGGTCCCCGTCGGTTGGCCGGCCGAGCGCAAGGACCCCGCCGACCGTTACGACGAGACGCGCGTCCACCACGAGCGCTGGTGAGCGCGGGCGGCGCGGCCTCCGACCCGCCCCGCCGCCCACGGGGAGCGCACCGCCAACGTTCGGCAAACGGCTCTGGTTCCTGGAATAGTATGCTCTTCACAGGAGCCGGCCCACCAGGCGTGTGGGCTTACGGAGAAGTGGAGGTGCCATGTCACGCACACGTCTTGTCACGGCCGGCGCGGCCCTCATCTTCGCATTGTTCGTGGCGCCGCCGCCGCCGGCAAGCGCGTTCGTGCCGGCCGGAGGCGCTTGGTCTTGGCAGGATCCCCAGCCGGCCGGTTGGCAGTTCAAGCAGATCGCCTTTGCTGACGACCTGCAGGTGTGGGCTCTCTCGGCGGACGGTGTCCTCTTGCACTCGACGGACGCGGGCGGCTCGTGGGGCCGTGTCGATGCAGGTCCGCGCGATTCCCTGCACGGCCTCACGTTCCCCGACGCCGGCCACGGGCGGATGTTGGGCGAGGCCGGCACATCCCGGGAGCATTCGCTGGTGTACACCGACGATGGGGGTGCGACGTGGGGGCAGCACCTGCTTCCGCTCGGGGCTCGCGCGAGCGCCGACGACGCCGATTTCGTCGATGCTGACTACGGGTGGGTCGCCGGCGAGAACAACCCGCGCCAAGCGCCTTCAAGAGGCTTCGTCCTGCGCACCGGCGATGCCGGCGTCACCTGGGTCAAGACGCGACTGCCGGTCGGCGAGGTATCCTCCGTCGACTTCGTCGACAGGGAGCACGGGTGGGCGGCCGGCGCGGGCCGAGTCTTCGTGACGGCCGACGCCGGCAAGACTTGGCGTGGGGTCAGGTGTGTCACGGCCGGTGGCTCCCAGGGATGGTGCCTGAAAGCCGTATCGCCTGAGCTGGCGTACTGCGTCGCCCTCGACGTGGACGGCTCGAGTGGGGCTCTGTTCGCCGTCAGCCTGGACGGCCGCACACTGAGCAAGAAGCTGCTTCATCCCGGGCGCGGATGGATCCAACGGGTGGAGGCCGACCAACACGGTCACGTCTGGGCCGCCATGGCCGACTCCGCGTCGGGCGAGCTCAGCACGTGGGTCGCGCGCAGCCACGACGGCGGCGCGTCGTGGAGCAAGGTCTACGTGGGCGGCCTCTGGGCCTCCGACCTCGTCACGAACGGCGCCGGGACTCTGCTGGCGGGCGCCTGGCGCTCGGACAACGGCGGCGAGACATGGGCTCGGACGGCCGGCGGCCCCGGCTGTGGCCTGGTGGCGATCGACGTGCTCCCCGGCGGCGAGGCGTGGGCGGTCGGCAGCGACGATCCCGCGGGTCCCATCGCTGGCGGCGGCGACGGCTTTGGCGCGATCCTCCATAGCCCGAATGGAGTGCGCTGGCAGGAACAAGATGTGCCGCAGGGGCCGGCGCTGAACGCGGTGAGCTTCGTGGACGCCCAGCACGGCTGGGCCGCCGGCGACGAGGGCCGGGTTCTCCACACCGACGACGGCGGCAAGATCTGGGCGGCGCAGTCCGCCGGAGCATCCGACCTGCAAGACATCCAGTTTCGCTCGACGACGCTCGGGTGGGCCGTGGGCGCGGGTGCATGGTGGACCGAAGACGGCGGAGCGACATGGCATGCCGCCGCCGTCCCCGACGGCGTGAGCCTCTCGTCGGTGTGGTTCGTAGACTCCACTCATGGCTGGGCCGTGGGCGCGGACGAAGAGGAGTGCGCCGGCGGGGTCATGCTCCGGACGACCGACGGCGGTCGGACGTGGGTGAGGCACACGCTCAGCGAGGAGTGGTGGCTCGGCGGTGCGATGCACGACGTCACCTTCGTCGACCAGTCGCACGGTTGGGCGGTCGGCGGCGACTGGTGGTTGGACGGCTACCTGTACCGCACCAGCGACGGCGGCTCCACGTGGGAGCGGATCGACTTGCCCGAGGGCCCGTCACCGGCCGCCCTGTGCTTCACAGACGCCACGCACGGTTGGGCTGTCGGCGAGCGGCTGTGGTGGACCTCCGACGGCGGGGCGACGTGGGCCGTGGAGGCGAGCGGCTTCGCCGCAGAATGGGGCGCGCCCGCGCTGTGCGGGATCGACGCCTTGGACGCGGACCACGCCTGGGCTGTCGGTCTGGGCGGCGTCATCCTCTCTACCGTGGACTCCGACGACGACACGGCCGCGCCATCCACCGTCGACGACGGCGACCGGCTGTGGCACGCGGATGCCGCGACGGTCCACCTGCGCGTGACCGACATAGGGTCTTCCGGGGTCGCGCGCACGGAATACCGTGTGGACGGCGAGACGACGTGGCGCGACGGCGACGAAGTCCCGTTCAACGCGCCGCTCGACCATCGCGGCGACGGGGAGCACTGGATCACCTACCGCTCGGTCGACGTGGCGGGCAACGTCGAGCCGGCGAGATTCTGCCCGGTGCTCATCGACACGCGTGGCCCGCAGACGTGGGCGCACGCGGCCCGTCAGGTGGACCGCCGCGTCACCGTCAGATTCCGATATCGGGTGAACGACCTCTTGAGCCCCTACGCGTCGCTGCGTCTTGTCATCTACGACTACCGTACCGGCTCGCCCGACAGGAGGCGGGTGCGCAAGGTGATCGAGAAGGCCCGGGTGCGCACGGGGCGTGACCTGAGCCTCCCATTCCGCCTTGACCTGCCCGCGGGCGACTACTGGTACGACCTCTACGCCACCGATCTGGCGGGCAACGAGTCCCCATCCCCATACCACGGGATGTTCAAGGTGAGGTAGCAGGCTGGGAGAGGGCGGGCGGCGGGGCCGCCGCCCGCCCTCTTCCGCGCTCACCGTTTGCCTCGCCGTGCGCGCGGGTACTTCCGCAACCGACCCGTGACGCGGCGGGCGCCGCCCTCCGGCCTGGCGCCGGCGAGACAGGCTCCGCCCCACGGGTCCTTGAGCCGACAGGCAGGCCATGCGGAAGGAGTACGTCGTGCCCGGACCTCAATGGGTCCCCACCATCGACGACAGCAAAGTACGTGACGGCGCCTACGTGTCCGTCTATCCCAAGGGCGTCGGTGTCCTCCTCGTCAGAGCCGGCGGCGAGCTCTTCGCCATCGCCAACAAGTGCGCGCACATGGCGTGTCCTCTCGAGGGAGGCAAGCTCGAGGGAGACGTCATCACCTGCCCGTGCCACGACTGGCGGTTCGACGTTCGCACGGGAGTCTTCCTCGACGCTCCGGAGCTGAGCATCGCGACCTACCCGGTCAAGATCGACAACGGCAAGATCCACATCGAGCTGGGAGAGGCGTGACCGTGGCCACCGACGAGGTGTTCGTCTACGCTCTGAGCACCTGCCCCTGGTGCCGCAAGACCAAGCAGTGGTTCACGGACAGCCAGGTGTCGTTCGCGTACGTGGACGTCGATACCCTTCCGGCAGAGGAGCAGGACGCCGCGGCCGAGAAGGCGTACCAGCTCAGCGGCGGCCGCCGCTTCCCCGTCACCGTGGTCAACGGAGATGTCATCGTGGGCTTCAGTCCCGACAAGTTCCTCAAACACCTTCATGGAGGGGGGTGGTGAGCCGTGGGCAGTGAAGCGCGCAAGGAAGCTCTGCGCTACCTCTACGAGCGCGTCGTCGACCCCATGGGCTACAAGTTCACGCCCGACGAGGAGATGGTCGACTTCCTGCTCGAGCAGGAGGTCAAGCTCGAACAAGACCACGGGGCGCCGTTCTGCCCGTGCCAGCTGCGGCCCGGCAACCGCGAAGAAGACATGCAGATCGTCTGCCCCTGCATCCCCTTTCACCGCGAGCATTTCGACAAGATGAAGCGCTGCTGGTGCGGGTTGTTCGTCCACAAAGACGTGACCGACCCAGACAGCCTGCCGCAGCTCCCGCCGGAAGAGGGGTGAGGCTTAGATGTGGCACGAAGTAGCGAAGCTCGACGACATCGCCCCGGGCGGCATGAAGTATGTGCGCGCCGAGGACCGCGAGATCTGCCTCTGCGAGTACGATGGCTCCATCTTCGCGGTGAGTCGTCGCTGCGGGCATCAGAACGCGCCGCTGGACCAGGGGTCGCTTGAGGGCTGGATCCTCACCTGCCCGCTGCACGACGGGCAGTTCGACATCCGCAACGGCAAGAACCTCAGCTGGCCCCTCGACCACGACATGGGCGAGGCCCCGCTGCCCGAGCCGGTGCAACGGTTCTTCAGACTCGAGAAGCGCCTGCAGTGGAAGACGCGGGTGCACGATCTGCACGCCTACCCGGCGCGCGTGACCGACGGCGCCATCGAGGTCGAGGTGCCGGAGACGGCGTGACCGCAGCAGCCGGCCCCGCGGGGCCGGGAAGTCAGCAGCATCAGGCAACGGACAAGGAGGAACGATGGCGTTTGAACTGCCGCCGCTTCCGTACGCGGAAGACGCGCTCGAGCCCGACTATTCGGCGCGAACGATCAGCTTCCACTACGGCAAGCACCACAAGACCTACGTGGATACGCTCAACAAGCTGGTGGCCGGCACCGACCTTGAGGGCCAGACGCTCGAGGCTGTGATCATGGCTGTGGCCGGCAAGCCCGACAAGCAAGCGGTGTTCAACAACGCGGCGCAGGTGTGGAACCACACCTTCTTCTGGAACAGCATGAAGCCCGGCGGCGGCGGCGCGCCGACGGGGGCGCTGGGCGACGAGATCGTCGTCGCGTTTGGGAGCTATGCGGAGTTCGTCGAGGCCTTCAAGGCCGCCGCCGCCGGCCGCTTCGGCAGCGGCTGGGTCTGGCTGGTGGCCGACAACGGCGACCTCAAGATCGTGAGCACGTCCAACGCCGAGATGCCCGCGGCGCCCGGCGTCACGCCCCTGCTCGTGGTGGACGTGTGGGAGCACGCCTACTACCTCGACTACCAGAACCTGCGCCCCGGTTACGCGCAGGTGTTCTTCGACAAGCTCGTGAACTGGGACTTCGCCGCGATGAATCGGGCGAACACCAAGTAGTCGCTGCCGAGCCGCGCAGGGCCGCGTCGGTGGTGGTCGTGAGGCCGGGGACGGCGGGCGAAAGCCCGCCGTCCCCGGCCTCACCCGCGCTCGGGGTGCGCCTGCTCGGACCGTCGGTCGGTTGCTGATAGCATCAGTGCACGGGGACGAGCAGCAGGGTGCTCGTCGGGAACGGAGGTCGCAGTGTCGCGGGCCGGATCGCCTGGTGCTCGAGGGGCATGCTGAGGAGAGCGTGGCACAAAAGGAGGGGCTTGCGGCTGCCTCTGCTCGACGCCTCCCTCCTGGTCTTGGCTGGTCTCCTGGTGTGGGGCGCGGTGCAGCACAACGTCGCGGAGCGCCGGGCGCTCCGCGAGTACCGCCCGGAGCTGATTGTGACCTCGGAGATCAGCACCAAGGCCGACCTTGTGCAGAAACTGCGTCGTCAACCGGAACTCATCTTCTTTGGCGGCTCCCGCGCGGAGCGCTTCGACCCTGAGTATGCCCGGAGCAAGACGGGGCTGGCGAGCTTCAACTTCGCGCTCAGCAACAGCCACCCCGAGGGCGCCTGGGCGCTGGCCAACTGGCTCTACGACCGGCGGCCCGGGGTCAAGCTGCGCTGGGTCTGGGGAGTGAACGCCGCCACCTTCAGCGACCGTGATCTCGACCCGGCGCTGCTTCAGGATCAGCGCTTCAGCTGGTATTTCGGTGACGCGCTGCTTCGTGCGCAGCGTAAGCTCCTGCCGCAGTCGGTCGCCCAGATGCCACAGCAGAGTCACCTGAACACGCGGCGCTACGCGCGCGACGGGCTGCTGCTGTGGAACACCTATGATCGCTATCGCGAGATCGGCGGCACCCTGGACAAGTCGCTGGACCGGTATATCGCGACGGCTGTCGCGAAGCTGAAGAAGGCTGATGGGGGCGGCGATGGGAGGTCGCGGTCACGGGTGTACTTCGAGAAGACTCTGCGCTTGCTTAATGATCATGGCACGACACCGGTGATCGTGGTCATGCCGATCCACCCACGCGTGCTTGCGGCGCTGCGCCCCTACGGTCGTGACCACCGTCACGCGCAGTTCCTTGCGTACCTGAACGGTCTGGAGAAGCGCTACCAGCTGAAGGTCGTGGACCTGACCGAGCTGTCGAGCTTTGGCGGCGACCCGGATGGCTTCTACGACGGCGTGCATATCACCCGGGAGAACAGCGATCGGGTGATCGATGCTCTGGTGGAGCGGGCCGGCGACGTTTTGCGCTGAGGGCATGGCCGCGGCAGTCATACCCACGGCCGACGGTGACCCCTGGACCGCTCCGCGCAGCCGAGAGTACACTGCGCCTGACGGAGGGGGGATCGTGGGCACGGAACGCAAGGGGCATCGAGCCACGAGTCGACTGTGGCTCGTGACACTGGTCGCGAGTCTGGCAGCGGGCTGGTTCCTCGCCGGTGCGGGTATCCAATCTGCCGCTACGGCGGCCACGACGTCGGATCGTACCTACAAGGCCGACTTGCTGGGCCGCCTCGGGTATGCACCGCGCCTCGTTTTCGTCGGTGGCTCGCGTGCTCTCCGTTTCTCGCCCACCTACGCCTACCGTCGCACCGGGCTCCGTGGTTTCAACGCCGCAGTTGTCGAGTGCATGAACGAGGACGTGTGGGCCACGATGCACCTCATGGTCAAGCGCAATCCCAAGGTCAAGCGGTATGTGGTGTGGGGTATCCAGCCCGGCACGATCTTCCTCACCCGCCAGTTCGACAGCGCGCTCGTCCGCGACCAGCGGCTGCGCTGCTGGTTCCCGCTCAGCCTGCGCCAGGCGCAGGGATCCGGTCTGCGGCATCCTTTGCGGAGCCGCCGCTACGCTAGGGACGGCGGCCTCACCCGGGACAGGTTCGCGGCCGAGGCCGCCGCCGGCGTCACGCTCGACCAGAATCTGCAGCCATTCATCGAGCGGGCTCGTCGCCATCCATGCACACGAGATTCCATCTCGACGAAGATGACCCGCGGACGGCGCTACTTCGAGGACACCGTCGCCTATCTCAACGCGCGCGACTGTGAGCCGCTGCTCATCCTCATGCCGATCCACCCCAAGGTCCTGCGGGTGATGCGCAACGACCACTGGGACTCCCAGCACGCCAGCCTGCTCGCCTATTTCGAGGAGCTGCAGACGCGCTTTCACTTCACCGTGCTCGACTTCACCTTCATCGCGAGCTTCAGCGGCGACCCCGCCGCCTTCTATGACGCCGTGCACATGAAGGCGTCCAACCTGCGTCGCATGCTGGACGCTGCGGTGCGCCAGGCGCCGTGGGCGTTCGGCACGGGAGTCGCCCCATGGGACGAGTCCACCGACCCGACGCCATCTCCGACGCCTTCACCGCAGGCGGCCGGAAGCACCTCGCCGCTCGCCGGCGGCGAATAGGCCGTCGCCCAGCGGGCTGGAGTAGCCTCAGCGCCTTCCGTGCGTTGCGGCCGCCGCCTCGAGTCGAGTCAGAGGAGAGGGAGCTCGCCGCGCTGTGGGTCGTCCCCATCTCCGGCGAGGAGCTTGCGGTAGCTGGCGTAGCGGCTCTCGGCGATGGTGCCGCTGCGTACGGCGTCGTGCACCGCGCAGCCGGGTTCGTGGACGTGCGTACAGTCGCGGTAGCGGCACCGCGCGGCGAACGGCGCGAATTCCGTGAACCCTTCGGCTATGCTCGCCGTGTCCACGTCGTCCACGCTGAAGCGGCGGATGCCCGGCGTGTCGATCACACGTACGCCCCCTGCCAGCTCGTACAGGCTCGAGGCGCTCGTGGTGTGGCGGCCGCGGCCGTCACCGGCGCGGACCGCGCCGGTCTTTGCCGCGGCCTCCTCGTGCAGGGCGTTCAGCAATGACGACTTGCCCACGCCGCTCTGGCCGACGAACACGCAGGTGGCGCCGGCGAGCACGTCACGAAGATCCTCGATCCCCTCGCCGGTCGTGACGCTGCAGAGCACCACCGGTATGTGGAGCCCCAGGTAGGGCTGCAAGAGATCGAGCACTTCGCCGCGCTCGGCATCCGTCAGCAGGTCGACCTTGTTGACGGCCAGCGCTGCCCGGGCGCCCGAGCGCTCGACCGCCACGAGGTAGCGGTCGATGAGCCGCGGGTGCAGCGGCGGCGCTTTGGCAGAGACCATCACGACGACGACGTCGATATTCGCGGCGATCGCCCGCGCGCGGCGTGGGTCGTGGGGGTCGGCGCGCGTCAGCAGGCTGCGGCGCGGCAGAACGGCGGTCAGGCGGTGCGTCTCGCCGAACGGCTCGAGCAACACCTCGTCGCCGACCGTGAGGCCGCTCTTCTGGCGCCGCGCCAGCTCGCCGGGAAGCACCACGTCGAGCAGGTCTCCGCCAGCCATGACCCGGCAGGTGCCGGCGGCCACGGCGACGACCACGCCCCGGCCGCCGTCCGCGACGGCGCCCGTCATCGCGCCGCCGCCGCCCGG
>Ga0209429_10001024_pt1 | contig 17947 bp, 18 predicted proteins | sample BarGraNGADG00212_3_FD_184493 | JGI IMG/M metagenome (GOLD analysis project Ga0209429, IMG submission 184493) | Arctic peat soil microbial communities from Barrow, Alaska - Barrow Graham LP Ref core NGADG0004-212 (SPAdes) (version 2) | ecosystem: Environmental > Terrestrial > Soil > Wetlands >...
GTAAGAGAGAAAATCGGTATTACGGATCGTTTGATCCGTATCTCCGTAGGTATTGAAGATAAAAGGGACATAGTGGAGTCACTCGGTGCCGCATTTGCGCACGCACGAATGTGACGCACTCGCAGAAGGGAAGGCAAAGCCTATGAAGTACTACGAGGATATTCGTGAACTGATCGGACATACGCCGATTCTGCGTCTTTCGGAGACCGGAATCAAAGAGGGAGTAAATCTTTTTGCAAAGCTGGAACTTTTCAACCCGGGCGGAAGCGTCAAAGACCGTATGGGTGTCGCCCTGATTGATGCGGCAGAGCGGGAAGGCCGGCTTAAGCCCGGTGCTACGATTCTGGAGGCAACTGCCGGAAATGCCGGAATCGGAATTGCCCTGGCGGCTCTCGGTAAAGGTTATCATGTAATATTTGCTGTTCCTGAGAAGTTTTCTGTCGAAAAGCAGATGATTATGGCCTCCCTCGGTGCAAAAATTGTGCACACACCGCGGCAGGACGGAATGCAGGGGGCGTTTGTAAAAGTAGACGAACTTCTGGCATCTATTCCTGACTCTATCTGCCTGAGTCAGTTTACCAATCAGGCAAATCCGGCCGCACATTACCTTACGACCGGTGCAGAGATCTTTGAAGATCTCGACGGCCAGATCGATTATGTAGTGGCGGGAGCCGGAAGCGGCGGAACGATCACGGGTGTTCTCCGTTATCTTAAAGAGAGAATACCCGGAGTCAAAGGTGTCCTTGCAGATCCGTTCGGATCAACAATGGGCGGCGGAGAAGCGGGTTGCTATGCGATAGAAGGAATCGGAAATACATTCATGCCGGAGACATATGATTCCAGTCTGATCGATCAGATTATTAAGGTCAGCGATGAAGAGGCTGTCCAGGAAGTTCGATTATTGGCACTAAAAGAAGGAGTTCACGCAGGCACATCATCAGGGGCAGCACTTTCGGCAGCAAGGAAGCTTTCGCAGACTATCACAAAAGGAAACATAGTTGTCATTCTCCCGGATCGCGGAGACCGTTACCTGAGTAAAAATCTGTTTCCGATAGAAGACTGAGCCGGCTGACTATCTTGGAAGTGCAGTCAGGAATGTATAGGGAATTTGCAGGAGTTATTGAGTTTATAGATGGAAAGGAACTGCACGTATGCAAAGAACAATCGGTACCAAATCCGACCGCTGCAGGAAAGAGACTGGCATGATGCGAATGTGTATGCACATGTGTATGTGTATGCCTATAAGTATGCCTGTGCGCATGTGCAGATCAATGCAAAAAATTATTATTTACCAGCATTTAATGAATATAAAATTCCGATGTTGATACATTCAAAGAAAACGCAGAAGTTTTTTGGAAATGAACTGGCATCAACTGGCCAGTTTTTCTATTTCGTTTTTGTCTTACAGGGAGGAAAAGTAAATGAGTGACCAAAAGAACCGGTTTGACACAGTAAAAGTCAGAGGCGGCTATAACCCCGCAGAACATAACTATGCAGTAAATGTACCGATTTATCAGACGGCAGCATTCGACTTTGGATCAACGGAAAGAGGCAAGCGGTTGTTTTCCTATCAGGAATTGGGATTCCTGTATACGCGAGTCGGGAATCCAACCGTTGCGGTTCTTGAACAGCGGATCGCCGAGCTTGACGGGGCCAAAGGAGCCGTCGCTTTTGCATCAGGGATGGCGGCCATATCCAATACGATTTTGAATCTTGCCGGCGGCGGCGGCAGAATTGTTGCATCACCAAGACTATACGGAGGATCCTTTGACAGCTTTACACAGGTATATCCGGATTTTGGAATCAATATTGATTTTGCCGGGAATCCCGACGATCCCAAATCGTATGAAGCGGCTATCAAACCGGATACAAAGGCTATTTTTGTCGAGACTATCAGTAATCCGAATGCCATCATCACTGATATTGATGAACTGGCCAAAGTTGCCCATTCTCATGGCATCCCACTCGTGGTTGATAATACTTTTGCCACACCGTATTTATTCCGTCCGCTTGAGCATGGTGCCGATATCGTGATCTATTCAGCTACCAAGCAACTGAATGGTCATGGAAATGTTATAGCCGGACTTGTACTGGATGGAGGCAATTTTGACTGGGCTAACGGCAAATTTCCGCAATTTGAGAAGAAACTCTATACACTTCGTGATCAGGACGGAGTCTATCGAAACGTGCTTGAAGTATTCCCTGAATTTCCATTTGCAGCTCGTCTTCGAACAACATTTCTCAATTACTTTGGAGCAACACTCGGGCCTTTCGATGCCTACCTTGCACTCATCGGGATTGAAACCCTTTCTGAACGAGTCGCTAAACAGGTCGCAAATGCCCATAGGATTGTCCGGTTTCTTGAATCAAGGAAAGAAGTGTCATGGGTGTCGCACCCTTATGCCAAAAACAGTCCAAGTGCTGTGTTGGCTGCACGTAACTTCCCCAATGGCGCGGGTTCCATTCTCTCTTTTGGGTTCAAAGGAACGGATGAGCAAATTGACAAATTTCTCAATGCAGTCAATATTTTCAGCCTGCATGCCAATGTCGGCGATGCGCGGTCCCTGATAATTAATTCACCCAAAACAACACATGGTGAGCTTACACCGGAGGAACAGAAATTGGCAGGACTTCTTCCTGAGACCTTACGTGTTTCGGCAGGTCTTGAGGATCCTGATGATCTGATTGCAGATCTTACGCAAGCTTTTGAAGTGGCATTTTTATAAGAGGGTATAAGGAGGAGACAAAATGAAAAAAATGAAATGGATTAGACTGGGGGCACTATTATTGTGCATCACATTTCTGACGGGTGCTTTGAGCGCCTGCTCAAAGACAGCTGCGGTTACAACCGGCAGTTCAAAAGTTGACAGTACAGGTGCAGCATCAGATGCAACCGGGGCTGCAATTGATTACAAGTATGGCAAGCTTCAAATTCAGGCACTGGGAGGGGGCGCCTGCGGCGCACCAAGCTACATCGCCTATGAACTCGGTTTCTTTAAGGAAGAAGGCCTTGATGTTGAACTGGTAAGCGGAACACTTGATGATTTAAAGGCCGGTCTTGCAAGCGGTGCCTTTACAGTAGCAAATGGTGATTTCCAGTTCTTCCCGTCCATCCAGCAGGGACTTGATCTGAAGGTTATCGGAGGCCTGCACAAAGGATGTATCAAAATTGTCGTGCCGCCGGATTCAGACATTAAGAGCGTCGCGGATCTGGCCGGCAAACGTATCGGCATCGACGAACCGGGCGGAACTCCGCAGGCTGTTGCAAGTGTTGCCCTGGCAAACGCGGGTATTGACCCGACAACCGGTGTGACGTGGGTTACATATTCACTTGATCTTCTGACAGAAGCCGTAAAGAAGGGCGAAGTAGATGCTTTTGCGGCATGGGATCCATATGGTGCCCTCGCTGCCAAAAATGACGGCTATACAATCCTTACGGATATCGCGACGGATGATCTTTTTGCCGGGAAAAGCTGCTGCCTTCTGTATGCTTCCGGCTCACAGATTGAAAAAGACCCTGAGCGTGTTGCAGCCATCGCACGTGCATACAAAAAAGCATGCGACTGGATTAATGCAAATCCCCAAAAAGCCGCCCAGATTGAAATCGACAAAGGATACGTCGCTGCGGATGACGTAGATTTCCTGGCGGAACTTCTGGCGAGCTATGATTATGAATATACGACTGATGAAGGAAAAGCCGACGTCAAGTATTTCGTGGAACAGCTCAACAAAACAGGGTTCCTGTCTGCAGATACAGATCCGGAAACCTTTGCCAATGACGTATATTACGACGTCTTTGCAGCAGGTAAGTAAGATGGAATCGGGAAGCGTGCTGTTTTTCACTTCAAAAGAGAAAAATTACCGGGCGGCACGCTTCCTTCTTCTGACAATAATTCTTTGTGGAAAGGAGAACAATAATGATGGACAAATATTGGAAAAAGAGCAGCAGGCTTTGGCCTTTGCTGACAATTGCGGGGTTTCTGGCGGCACTTGTTTCCAGCTTTGCGATTCCTGCGGCTCAGGAGAAAGTCAATCAGACACCATTCAGGGTTGTTCTTGCAGCCCTGACTGTTATTTTTCTCCTTCGTTTTGTTTTCGGGCTGTTTAATGAGAAATTGAGAGTAAAGGTAAATCATCAGGCGCAGTTGTTTTTTGTCGTAGCTTTGATGATTCTTGCATGGGACCTTCTGACAACCAAAACCAACACGCTGCTGCTGCCGTTTTTTCCCGGCCCTGCACAGATACTGCAGGTCATGGTAGAGGACTACAAAACCCTCGTGATCAGTACCTTCTATTCCATGCGCCTTCTGGTAATCGGATTTGCCCTCGGGACCGTTATCGGACTCACGAGCGGTGTTCTGATGGGGTGGTTCCGGCAGTGGAGTTACTGGCTTTTCCCTGCATTCAAAATTCTGGGTGTCATACCCGCCACAGCATGGATTCCGATTGCGATGATTTGCTTCCCTTCCAGTTTTATGGCAGAGATTTTCCTGATTATCCTAAGTGTCTGGTTCCCTGTTGCGTATATGACCAGCAGCGGAATAGCAAATACACAGAAGTCCTATTTTGAGGCAGCCCGGACTCTTGGCGGCGGCCAGCTTTTTCTTATTTTCAAAGTGGCTATTCCGGCTGCAATGCCGTCGGTATTTACCGGTATATATACCGCTACAGGAATTTCCTTTGCAACACTGGTTGTATCCGAGATGATCGGTGCTAAAGCCGGACTTGGATGGTACATCAACTGGGCCAAAGGATGGTCGAACTATGCGAAAGTCTATGCATCCATCGTCATTATGGCTATTGTGTTTTCCATAGTCATGGCCATAATATTCAGAATTCGCGATCGTGTTTTGATATGGCAGAAAGGACTACTGCAATGACAAACGAAATCAATTTGCAATCAGGCGAAGTGCGTGTCGATAACGTATCTCGTACATATATAGATGCACATGGATCTTCTGTTGAAGCCCTGAGGGATGTGTCCCTGACTGTTAAGCCCGGGGAACTTGTCTCGCTGATCGGCCCGTCCGGCTGCGGAAAGACAACTCTTATGAGGCTGATTGCAGGGCTGGACCACCCGCAATCGGGAGAGTCCTATCTCGATGGGGAAGTTATTACGACTACACATTATGAGAGAGGATTTGTCTTTCAGCAGTCGAATCTGTTTCCATGGGAAACGGTCTATAACAATATTGCCGCCGGTCTTAAAGCCCGAAAAGTGTACAAGCAGAAAAAACATGAGATAGCGGAATATATTACTTTAACAGGATTGGAAGGATTTGAAAAATCTTATCCCCATCAGATTTCCGGCGGTATGGCGCAGAGGGCGTCCCTGGCTCGTGCCCTGATAAATGATCCCAAAGTGCTCCTTTTAGATGAGCCCCTCGGCGCCCTGGATGCGTTTACCCGCATGGATCTGCAGGATAAAATTCTTGAGCTCTGGAGACACCGCAAGACAACCATGATTCTTGTGACTCATGATGTTGATGAGGCCGTTTATTTGAGCGACCGCATTATCATCATGACGCCGCGTCCCGGCAAAATCGAATCAATTATTGATGTGAATCTGTCACGCCCGAGAGTCAGGACCGATCCTGAATTCCTTGCCCTGCGTACGGAAATACTGGAAAGACTTCATCTGGTCAGCAGCCGCGAAGCACCGGAGTTCTATATTTGAAGCCAGTACTGTCTATATGTCAAATCATATATTGGATGAAATTATCGGCCTTCAAAGACTTCATTCATACTGCCGGTTCGATATCCGGACAGGTCTGCCGCGGTATACTGAAAACCAAGATTCCGGAAATACGAATAAATGCCCTCTGCTAAAGAAGGATCAAATAGGAGGGGCAGTTCCGCCGGCAGAAGTTCAATTCTGGCAATTTGCCCATGATGCCTGACACGGACCTGGGTGAAGCCAAGATCAAACAGATACTGCTCGGCTTTCTCTACCTGCCGGAGCTTATCAGCGGTTATTGCCTCGCCGTAAGGAAAGCGGGAAGACAGGCAGGCGAAAGACGGCTTGTTCCAGGTTGGGAGGCCATAATTTCGGGACAGGATGCGGATCATTTGCTTAGTCAGTCCGGCCTCGCGCAGCGGGCTTCTGATACCCAATGCTGCAGCAGCCCGGAGGCCGGGACGATAATCACCATTATCATCAAGATTGGAGCCTTCCATTACCTCGCTGACATTTAATTCCCGGGACAGTTTAACCAGCTTGGTAAATAATTCCTGTTTACAATAGAAACAACGATTACGGTCATTCTGGGCGAACCCCGGAATATCCAGTTCTTCTGAATCGATCTCCAGATGCCGGATACCGATCTGCTTTGCAAAATCACGCGCTTCCTGTAATTCACGTACAGGATAAGTCGAAGAACGGGCTGTCACGGCAACAGCTTTTGTACCCAAAGTCTCATAAGCAGCTTTACATAAAAACGTGCTGTCAACGCCTCCGGAATAAGCAATAAGTACGCTGCCATATCCACGTAGGATTTCCTGCAGGCGATTCAGACCGGCCTGGGCAGTTGATGATTCATTTTCTTCGATAATCATATATATCTCCCTATCCAATTCAAATGAAATATTCAATTGTTTTATCAGGTGTTTTCTGTGTGTTTCCATTAAACAAGATAATGGCCTCCCGAGTATTTTTGGGACCGAGTGCGTATGCTGTTTTCTCCTCACTGTTAAGAATTCTGTTTGCAACCCGCCGGTTCATTTTCGCTGGTGCGTCAGTTATTAGTTCCAGACCATCTGTGGTAAAAGCTCTCTTGCGGTAATACGGGTCAAACAGATAAACGGATTTTTCGTCGGCCCCTGTCAACAGAGCGTAATGCCAGCAGCCATACATCAGGCGAACCACAACTGCGCCGCCCTGCTGAAGGCTTGCGGATATTTTACTTGTCTGCCCGATAAATACATCATTACCGGTCAGGAATTCTCCGTGAATTGGGAATTTTTTGACTCTTCCGAATTGATTAAGCCAATTGGAAATAAACATCATAGCCATGGCCGATGTACCGCTTTTACCAAACTCTCCCTTATCGTTATAGGAATCAAGGCTATATAGGACGATATGTTTAATAACATCAGGCGGAATTTCCTCCCGTCTGAACAAATAGCTGATTGCGTTAATCAATGTAGTTGGTCCGCAATCGTATTCAGTTGTTTGATAGTTAAGCGGATTTTTCATGGGAATCCCTCGCATTCATTCATTTATTGTTATTAGAAAAATGTTTTACTCAACATTGCATTATTACTCAGGGAAAATGGAAGGATATTCTTTTTTCTGACAAAGTATCCGTTCGCCGAGGGCCGCCATGAAGCGGGAAGCAGTCGGCAGGGCACTTATATCCGCCGAAAATTCAGGATGGTGCAGGAAACATTTACTTCCGACACCTATTTGCCAGATCACTCCGGGAATCTTCTGCTGAAATACAGCAAAATCTTCGCCGCCCATGGACGCAACAGCAGTTTTCACCGGATAACCGAGACTGTCGGCAGTTTTTCGAATAAATTCTACAAGTGCAGCGTCATTGTTTGTTGCCGGGGTACCGGACAGCCATTGTAAGGACGTCTTAACACCGTAGGACGTGCCGATACCCTCCGTGATTTTCTCGAGCCGACTGCGGACAAGCTTTCTGGTAGGTTCATCAAATGTGCGGATCGTACCTTCAAGCTGTGCTTCGGCGGGAATAATATTCCATGTCCGGCCGGATTCAATATGCGTGATACTGACAACCGATTCACAAACCGGATCGACATTACGGCTGACTACCGTTTGAAAACCCTGGATAAGAGCAGCAGATGCTACAATTGGGTCAGTGCCGAGGTTGGGATGTGCCGCATGAGTGCCTGTGCCCTCAATATCAATCAGGAAACGGTCTACTGCAGCATGATCCGGGCCCGGCTTAACATAAATAATTCCCGGAGCCGCATCTGCCCGGACATGTAAGCCGAAAATTACATCAACGTCATCGAGCATACCGGTTGCAAGTACTTTCTCAGCTCCGCTCGCTGTCTCCTCAGCAGGTTGGAAGAGAAGCTTGACAGTTCCTTCAAGTTCATTTTTACGGGCTTGCAGCAGAAGTGCCGCGCCAAGCAAAGCAGAAGTGTGGAAATCATGACCGCAGGCATGCATCTGCCCCGGATGTTCTGACTTATAAGACAGGTCTGTTTCTTCTTTAAGGGGAAGGGCATCGATATCGGCACGCAGTGCAACGACCGGGTGCGGATTTTTTCCCCGGATTACGGCAAGTACGCCGGTCGGAAGCGGAAGATCAAGCAGCTCAATGCCATGGTTTTGCAGGAATACCTTTATATGGTCTGTTGTTTTTATTTCCAGCAGAGCCAATTCCGGATGACGGTGAAGCCATTCGAACTCTTCCTTCAGTATTTTGTTAAAATCCTTACTATCCGTCATATTTTTGCCCTCAGTTCCTTTTTCAATTCATACTAAGCCTATATGATATATAAGAATAGAACTTTTGTAAGGATTTGTCAACATAAATGCTAACTTCGCACCGCTTTATATTTGACTGTAATTTGAAGCTGATTTTATCGGCAGCCAATGAAAAACGAAAGATTTTTCTGGTTTCACTTGACAAAAAAAGTAACTAGGATTATATTTCTAACAAATAATATAGGATTAGTATGAATTGAACGATTGTGCTTCTTGAGCACGAGAGTGAAACGGAGGCGTACAGTGAAAAATATTCTTTGCTTCGGCGATTCCAATACATATGGCTTGATTCCGGACGGTTCCGGCAGATATAGTTTTGCTGTCCGGTATCCAGGTAAACTGCAGTCAATCCTGGGAGACGAATACCACATTGTAGAAGAGGGCTGCCCAGGAAGGACGACTATATTTGAAGATGGACATCGTCCTTACATAAAAGGTCTGGACTATATCTCACCCTGCCTCAAATCACATACTCCGCTTGATTATGTAGTAGTTATGCTTGGAACAAATGACTGTAAATCAAATTATGGCGCTTCAAGCAGTGAGATTGCTTCAGGATTATCCGCAATTATTGATCGAATTCAAAACGAAGTTGTACCTGTGCCCAAAGTAGTGGTCATTTCCCCGATTCATCTTGGCGATGACATCGGAAAATACGGATTTGATCCCGAATTTGAAGATGCTTCTATAGCTGTATCAAAAGGCTTATCAGAAGAATACCGACGTCTTGCACAAAAAAAAGGCTGTGGATTTTTAGATGCGTCGCTGCTTGCAAAACCAAGCCCGCTTGATCAGGAGCATCTCGACGAAACGGGGCATCATAGCATTGCCAAGGCTGCAGCGGCAATTATTTCAAATTGGGGGGTTGACAGTCCGCGCTGAGTATTATACAATTCTATTCACAAAGCAAATTAAAACCATATGATTACTAAGAATTAAAAACGAACAACTAAATAATTATGTTGACCAGAAAACTGGAGACAAAATTTATACTTCCTCATTTGAGTGGGGGATATGGATTTTGTCTCTTTTGTTTTTTGCTCATATGAATCGGAAGAAGGAGGAAGCCAGAATGAAGAATACAGCAGTACACATTCATATAAACAATTTTCAGTCTGCTTCTTTCATGCCTGGCAGCATTTCACTTGATGCGGGCTTGCTGTGTATGGGGATGTGTCGAATGCTCAGCGTCCCGGTACGGCTGTCGATCCTTGCCTGACTGGGGCGCAAATATATATGGATGATGTCATCGGCAGACAAATCTTCCTCAACAGAAGTAATGAAGTACACTGTCACGGATCGTTGTATTTTGACAGCACGAAAGAGGGATCATATGAGCAGCGCTTTTCTTGAAATAAAGAATCTCTATAAGACTTTTCATAGTGAAGACCAGACCATCGATGTACTTCGAGGAATCAATCTTTCTATTGAGAAGGGAGATATATTCGGGATTGTAGGTTTCAGCGGAGCCGGTAAATCAACACTTATTCGTTGTCTGAACCGACTGGAGGAACCGGATTCCGGAAGTATAAAGCTAGGTGATGTTGAAATTACTACGCTGCCCAAAAAGGAACTCAATCTGCGCAGGCAGAAAATCGGAATGATCTTCCAGCAATTCAACCTTTTTGATTCCATGACGGTCCGGCAGAATGTAGCGTTCCCTTTGGAAAATGCCGGGATTCCTAAAAAGGAAATCAATAAAAGAGTAGAAGAAATTCTTGACCTGGTTGATTTGAATGACAAGATTAATTCCTACCCCGGGCAGTTATCCGGCGGTCAGAAACAAAGAGTCGGGATTGCGCGCGCACTCGCCAACAGGCCGGACATTCTCTTAAGTGATGAGGCAACATCGGCTTTGGATCCGCAGACGACTGTGTCCGTCCTGGAACTCCTGAAAGACATCAACCGTAAACTTGGGCTTACCATTGTTCTAATTACACATGAACTGGATGTGATCCGGTATACATGCAACAACATGGCGGTTCTTGAAAACGGGGAGATCGTGGAAAAGGGAAGTGTCAGAGATATTTTCCTTAACCCAACGAGTGAAACAGGAAAGTTGTTTGTGAAAATCAATGCGGAATTCCAGACAAATCAATTTGTGGAAAAGGGGGCTGGAATATGAATATGAACAACAGTGACCTTTTTCAAATCATTGCAAGCGCATTCAGTGCAAAGACTTGGGCTATCATAATTCCTGCCATATGGCAGACACTCTACATGGTAAGCCTGACCACAATTTTCACATTGTTCTTTGGTCTGTTTCTGGGTGTTGTACTGGTAGTAACAGACAAAGACGGTGTCCATCCGATTCCGCTTCTCAACAAAATCCTCGGAACCATAGTCAATATGTTCCGGTCTCTGCCTTCGATGGTTCTGATCATCCTTACACTCCCGCTTTCAAGGCTGATCCTTGGAATATCATATGGTCCCAAAGCCTGTATTCTGGCCCTTGTCGTGAGTGCTGTCCCCATGTTCGGAAGGCTTGTGGAAAGCAGCATCCTTGGAGTGTCCAAGGGGAAGATCGAAGCGGCAAAGGCCCTGGGTACTTCGAATCGAAGAATTGTACTGAAAGTTCTTATTCCGGAGGCACTGCCTACACTAATCAGAAGCTTTACAATTGCGATCATTGCGATCATTTCCATCACCGCATTAGCCGGTTCATTTGGCGCAGGAGGAATTGGCGATGTTGCCGTCCGATTTGGTTATCAACGATTCAAAACGGACATTCTTATTGCGGCAGTACTTGTATTAATCGTACTCGTTCAAATCATTCAGCTCGCCGGCGATTTGTCGGCAAAACACATCAGCAAAAGAAGACATCTAATTTAGGAGGAAGAATTATGAAAAAGAAAATTGCAACACTACTGATCATTCTCACACTATTTGCGGTGCCTGTGACTGCATGCGGCCAAAGTGCCAAAGTTGATGCCGCAAATACAACAACAGCGGTAACTACCGCAGAAACCACCGCCGCAGCTGCCGAAACGACCGCAGCTGCAGCAGAAACAACATCTGCAGCAGAAACCACGCTGCCTTCTGCCGATGTGTCAACGGCAGAGACAACTGCCCAGGTTATCTATACCGGAGAACCGGTAACACTAACCATCGCAGCCGATGCGGTTCCTCATACGGAACTTCTGGAGTTCGTTAAGGACGATCTTGCCAAGCAGGGGATAACACTCGATATTATTACACTCAGCGGAGATAGTTACGCTACGGCAAACGAACAGACAGCAAACGGCGAATTTGATGCAAACTTTTTCCAGCACGTCCCTTACCTTAATTCTGTTGTCAATGAAAAAGGATTCAAGCTTGTAAGTATCGGCGGTATCCATGTCGAGCCAATTGGTTTTTACTCAACAAAATACAAATCCGTCTCGGAAATTCCTGAGGATGCAACATTCGCCATTCCGAATGATGCTACAAACGAATACCGGGCACTCAAGATTCTGGAACAGAACGGCTTCATCAAGTTGAAGACGACGATTGAAAACTACTCGGCGACCATTGCGGACATAGATACATATATTAAGCCTATCACCCTCGTTGAACTGGATTCGGCAAACATCATCCGGGTAAACGATGAGTTTGACGGATATATAACGAACACCAACAAAATTCTGGAGGCCGGGATTGATCCGAATTCAGCACTGTTCAGGGAAGGCGCCGATTCCCCGTATGCCAATATTCTTGTCACGGCAACTGACAGAGCAAATGATCCGGCACTTCTGGCGGTAGTTTCTGCTCTTCGTACAGAAAAAGTCCGGACTTTCATTGAGGATACCTACAAGGGTGCAGTCATTCCTGCATTCTAAGTTGAACTCAATCCAGTGCTGAGCAGGATTGCTCCATTACTAACAAGCCTTCCGCGGTACTCATCAGTATTGCGGGAGGCTTGTTTCAACTCAGCGGACCGGAGGATAGTTCATTGACTCCAATCTCATGAAAACATACAATATAATTTAAAGTATATATCAACTGTTTATGAGAGTAGGAGTGATCTGTATGAAGTTTCTTGAAGTGATAAACGACAGGATCAAGTCAATTTCCCATACATGGATCCGTTTCCCGGTTGTTTTTGTCCTTCTATTCGTAATGGCTATTTTTGCAAGTATAAGTATTGAGACAAACAGTGACCATACACCGGAGATCTATGCTCTGATCCTTGGAGTATTTTTATCGGCCGCCATGTCTTTTGGATTTGAAAAACGGTCCAATCCGCTGATGTGGCTGGCTCTTTCACAGGCTGCTGCCGTAGGACTTGCGGCTGCCTACTATTTTCTGGTGCTTGGTTCCTATACAGCCTATTCAGGCAGTGTAGCGGATGTGCTGCGCATTGTGATCCTGTCCTTTGCTTTGTTTTTCATAAGTCTTTGGGTTCCGTGCCTTCGCTGGAAAACGGACTTCAATGATTTTTTCATGACATTCTTCAAGGCGTTTTTTACAACAGCATTTTTTGTCGCGATCTTCTGGGGCGGTATTTCGCTTGTACTCAGTGCGGTGAACGTGCTCCTATTCAAACTGCCGGATACTTTATTCAGTCATGTGGCGGTCTGGATATGGGTATTCATTGCTCCGATGCTTTTCCTGTCGCTGATTCCTGTCTTCGGCGGGACAGAGGAAGATAAGGAAAAGCAGGAGCATCTTGCGCGGATCCCGGGCTTTTTCAAGGTGCTTCTGTCTTATGTCCTTATTCCGCTGACAGCACTGTATACGCTTGTACTGCTCGCCTATCTCGTTAAGACTTTTGTCGGCGGGGACCCGGGGGATTTGCTTCGTCCGCTTATACTTGCGTACTGTATTGTTGTTATTATGCTCTATGTACTTGTCAGTAAGGTTGACAATAAGATTTCGCAGCTGTTCCGTATGATTTTTCCGAAGCTGATGGTGCTGATTGCTCTCTACCAGGTAGTGAACCTGATTATTAAAATTCCCGGTGAAGGTATCGTCTACGGCCGCTACTTCGTGATCCTGTTCGGAATTTTTTCGATAATTGCCGGAATACTGATGTCACTGCTCCCGCTCAAAAAGAATGTAATCCTTGCCATCGTCCTGACCGGGTTTGCACTCGTCTCGGTCACCCCTCCGATTGATGCGTTTACAACAAGTACTAACAGCCAGCTCGGGGTATTGGACCGGGTTTTGACTTCCAACAGCATGCTGAAGGACGGGTCCATTGTGCCGAATAAAGATGTTTCAGATAAAGACAAGATGATCGTGACATCTGCCATGCAGTATCTTTATGATGTAAAAGAGACTGACAGGGTTCCGGGCGTACCGGCCAAATTCGACCTGTATAACGACTTTCAAAATACATTCGGATTCTCAATGTACTATCAGACAACTGCTGCGGAACCCGCGCAGGTACAGTCACGTTATTATTCCCTTGACGCATCAAAGCCGCTTGAGCTTGGATTCTATCAGTATTTGATTATTGTAAATGCAGGCAAATATGATTCTGTCGCGAAGGATTTTAAAACGGCAGCTGTAACGGACCAGGGGAAAACATATGATGTGTTTGTTGTTACAAAAGATAACGGACTGGAGCTTCAGATTCGTGATTCGCTAGGTAAAATCCTTGCAAATGCATCCCTGAGTGAAATGATTGACAGCATGTCCCAAACCGCAGCTTCGGAAGGCAAAGAGATGGTCCCGCCTGACAAAATGACATTTGACGTTGCCGGTAATACGGTTTCTATTCGCATTGTGTTCCAATATGCATCCTCCACCATCGACGGGACAAGGAAGACCTACGACTCAAACATGTATCTTTTACTTCGATTTGAATAGAAGAAATAATCTATTTTAATAACCTGTTGACAAATCAATTTTCTGGTTATATAGTAAACCTATCGCTTTGGTAGGAATAGACTATTGACAGCGGCAGCATACGACCCCTTCATGGCTGAGGAGGTGCGTCCGGCGGTTAAACAGAACACAAATGAAAGTTGTACAAGAGAAAGGACGTAGATATTATGGCGAAGAATTATAAATTTGAAACACTTCAGGTACATGCAGGACAAGAGGTTGACCCGACCACCCGCGCAAGGGCTGTTCCTATTTACCAGACAACATCCTATGTTTTTGAAAATTCCGAAGATGGAGCAGACCTTTTCAGTCTCAAAAAACCAGGTAATATTTATACCCGCATCATGAATCCTACGACCGATGTTTTTGAAAAGCGCGTTGCAGCCCTTGAAGGCGGAGTCGCCGCTCTGGCCGTAGCATCCGGTTCTGCAGCGACAACATATGCGATCCAGAATGTTGCATCTTCGGGTGACCACATCGTATCGGCAAGCACTGTATACGGCGGTACGTACAATCTATTTGCACACACATTCAAATATCAGGGCATTACGACGACTTTTGTCGATCCTGATGATGTGTCCAATTTTGAAAAAGCGATCCAGCCCAACACGAAAGCTATTTTCATTGAGTCGCTTGGCAATCCCAACGGCAATATCATTGATATCGATGATTTAGCCGAAATTGCACACAGAAACGGTATACCCCTTATCGTTGACAATACTTTTGCAACACCGTATCTTTTCCGTCCAATCGAACACGGAGCGGATATCGTTATCCATTCCGCCACCAAATTCTTCGGCGGTCACGGCACAAGCATCGGCGGTGTTATTGTCGACGCAGGTAAATTCGATTGGGCTTCCGGACGGTTTCCGCAGTACACGCAGCCGGATGCCAGTTATCATGGCCTTGTACCTGTTGATGGTTTCGGCAATCTTGCATTCATCCTGCGTGCCCGGGTTATTTTGCTTCGCGACACAGGTGCTTGCTTGAGTCCGTTCAACTCATTTCTCTTTCTCCAGGGACTTGAGACCTTGTCCCTTCGTGTGGAAAGACACAATGAGAACGCCATCAAAATTGCACGTTACCTCGAAAAGAATCCTCACGTCGAATTCGTCAACCACCCCGGCCTTGAAAGCAACAAATACCATGCCCTGGCCGTTAAATATTTCCCGATATTCGCCGGTTCCATATTTACATTCGGCATCAAAGGCGGCGCAGAAGAGGCCAGGAAATTCGTAGATAATCTTCCGATTTTCTCGATCCTTGCCAATGTAGCCGACGTCAAATCCCTTGCCATCCACCCGGCAAGTACAACACACTCCCAGCTTACCGAGTCTGAGCTAAGAGACGGCGGTATCCTGCCTAACACCATTCGTCTTTCGATTGGAACAGAGAACATTGACGATCTGATCGATGCACTTGACGAAGCATTCGCAGCAGTGTTTGGCTAAGCATTACGATTCAATCGGTTATCACACATAAAAAGAGATCCGGGATTTAGCCCGGATCTCTTTTTGTACATATATATGAGACTTTTTTGCGTAGTAAAATATAATCAAAAATTCGAAATCAGCAGTTAGGATTTCCTGCCTGTACTATGAGGTGTGGAAGTATCAATTTTATGCATCATATATTTATACAAACATCTCAGAAAGATGACGATTCCAACCACAATACCTAAATTAAGAAAAGTCCATAGTGCTGTAATCAAATAACCAACTAGCTGACTATCCATTATAATTCCCTCCTGATACTTTATATCTTATCATATTGCCTGTAATATTTCGAGTATAATAGATTAAATGAAAATTGGATTTGCCCGGATTATTGGAACTGTTGCGGCGGCTTTTTTTATATAAATGAGTTAATATACATGAATAAAACGCAATACAGGAGGACAGGCATATGGGAGAAGATTTCGTAATACTTACAATTGGTAAACAGAAAAATATTGCCCTGATCGCCCATGATCAAAAGAAGGAAGATTTAATACAGTGGTGTATTCAGAATAAAGAAGTGCTGCAAAAGCATTTTTTGTGCGGAACCGGTACTACGGCGAGAATGATTACTGATAGGACAGGCCTTCCGGTAAAGGGATATAACAGCGGTCCTCTCGGCGGAGACCAGCAGATCGGCGCCAAAATCGTAGAGGGCAGGGTGGATCTTGCTATCTTCTTTTCTGATCCTCTGACAGCCCAGCCGCATGATCCCGATGTGAAGGCGCTTCTTAGAATTGCACAAGTCTATGATATACCGATTGCCAACAATCGGGCCTCTGCCGATTTTATCATTACATCACCCTATATGGACATGGAATATAACCATAAAATTGTCAATTTTAAAAAGTCTGTACAGGATAGAGTACAGCTGCTCTAGGACAGTGACGTGATTAGAGAATCAGCAATTAGCTGGAAAATAATGAGGTGTTCATATGAAATCTATATTTGTAAATTTGAATTCTATTGATAAAGTAAAGAGATTTGAAAGTGATATATGCAAAATGGAAGGTGATTTTGAGTTAGTATCCGGAAAATATATCGTGGATGCAAAATCAATGATGGGTATATTCAGTCTTGATTTATCGAAGCCGGTTCTGCTGAATATTCATCAGGAAACTGATGAAAAGATGAGTGTTCTGGCAAAATATACAGTTGAAAATATCTGAACCCGGTTAGAAAGGCTGGTTAAATATGACTGAAGATACGAAGTTCACAACAGCGCAGGTGCTGTCATGGATTGCGGGACAAAAGGATAAGGCACTACGATTTTTAGATGGAACCAAAGACGATATGTCTGTTGTTTTAACTTCGAAAAACGACCTTGCTTCCGTGATTGCATTTTATGCCGATAATAATAGTGACGAAGACGTTCAGGATGCGCGAAAAGTACTGGCCGCTGCGGCACTGGAAGTGCGTCACAAAGCTTATGGGAACCGTGTGTTTTTCCGCGGCCTCATTGAATTTACCAATTACTGCAAAAATGACTGCTATTACTGCGGCATCGGCCGGAGCCAGAGACAGGTTCACAGATACCGCCTATCCGATGAGGAGATTCTTTCCTGCTGCAGGACGGGTGAGAAGCTCGGCTATCATTCTTTTGTGCTGCAGGGCGGCGAGGATCCGTATTATACGGATGACCGTATGTGTGCCATTATCCGGATGATCCGCGGGGCTTATCCGAATACGGCCATTACACTGTCTCTCGGCGAGAAATCGCATGAGTCGTATCTTAAGTATTTTGAGGCCGGTGCCAACCGCTACCTGCTGAGACACGAGACAGCAACGGATGAGCATTACAGACTTCTGCATCCTGAAGAGATGAGCCTTTCCCACCGAAAGGACTGCCTTTATGATTTGATGAGTATAGGATATCAGGTAGGGGCAGGCTTTATGGTCGGTTCTCCTTTCCAGACGCCGGAGAATCTGGCGGCGGACCTAGTATTTTTACAGGAACTGGTGCCCCATATGGTTGGTATCGGACCCTTTATACCGTCAGGCGGCACGCGGTTTGCTGATTTTCCTGCCGGTTCGCTGCTGCAGACGCTGGTTATGCTGGCGCTGACACGCCTTCTTCTGCCGAAGGTTCTTCTTCCTTCAACAACAGCCCTCGGGACGATTGATCCGCTTGGCAGGGAAAAAGGATTCGGATACGGTGCCAATGTTGTAATGCCGA
>Ga0209429_10001025_pt1 | contig 17922 bp, 13 predicted proteins | sample BarGraNGADG00212_3_FD_184493 | JGI IMG/M metagenome (GOLD analysis project Ga0209429, IMG submission 184493) | Arctic peat soil microbial communities from Barrow, Alaska - Barrow Graham LP Ref core NGADG0004-212 (SPAdes) (version 2) | ecosystem: Environmental > Terrestrial > Soil > Wetlands >...
GAGTGGACCCAGGTGATCCCCAACGCCCGCCTATGCAAGGCGCTCTTGGATCGCATCACCGACCGAGCGCACATCATCGAGACGGGCACCGAGTCGTACCGTTTCCGGCGCACGCTGCAGAGGCACAAAGGAAAGGGGTGAGAGCGTAGAGCTAGCCGGCCTCCATAGCTGGGTGGGCCATTCCCGGTGATCAAACTGGGCCACTCCGGATTGACGAACACATGGGCCACATCGCCGTGCCCAATGCCTCCCCTGATCGGCCTCCTCCATCATGCATAGCCCTGCCGAGGCCAGCGCAAGGCCGGCTGGTCGGCCATTTACACCCCGCGACACCGTCCGGTCCGCCCACACAGGCGCTGGAAGTCCCTGGATACGCCCCTATATCGCCCTCCTCGCACCCTCCAGAACCACCAACCCACGGATTCGGGCATCGGTCCAAGCCTTGCCAGCCTCTCGGAGGCTCTGATATACTCGCTCTGTTAGGGCGAGTAGCTCAGCTGGTTAGAGCGCACGGTTCACATCCGTGAGGTCGTGGGTTCGAGTCCCTCCCCGCCCACCTACAGAATGGCTCTGGGTTGAACCCAGGGCCTTTTTCTTTTGCTCTGTTATCATCCTCAGCTTGGTTCTTTGAAAGTTGACGCAAACCCGGACAACCGACCATAGATGATGATTGTGGGCTATCCACTTCCCAGGGATCGAGATGGCACGGCGTTTGCAGTTTTTGCAAATGACGGGTACACTCGGGGAATGGGGACAGAGGCGGCAGCTCGTGGCCTGCGTACTGACAGGGGAAGAACTTCTAGCGATTCAGCGTCTGGCCGACCGATTGGAGAGCCGTGGGCTGAAGTCGGAAAGCACAACTCTGAAGAGACTGCTGCGTAGAGTCAGTGAGCGAAGAGAAGTGCGGGCATCCGTGGCCGCCGAAACTTTGTGCCTTACGCCACAAACGATCCGAAACTGGGTCAAGCGGGGATCCTTGAAGGGTAGGATAGACGCAACTGGTCACGTGTTCGTGGCGGCGGATGCTTTGAAGTCCGCCATCGAACTCGATGCTTCCGTGCCGCAGTTGCCGGATTCCGCGCCCGAGGTTGGGATGGGCGAGATTCTGGCAGAGATCGCCGCCCACCGCGCGGAGCGGTAAGACGCCCGGTTGCCGCGTCTAACTGTTAAGGCAGGACCGACCCCTTCACTGGAAAGATGAACCGCTCTATTCTGTCGCCACCCTCGGACCAGGAGAACGGAGCAGACACCCACGTCGGGAACAGACCGGCGAAGAGGGGAGCTATCGTGACCACACAGAGCCAAACCGACGCTAACCTCGGCTTTGAGGCCAAATTCTGGGCCGCCGCCGACGCGCTGTGCAGCAACATTGACTCGGCCGAGTACAAGCACATCGTCCACGGCGACACCTTCCACAACGATCTCCACCCGACACTAGGGCCAACTCCGTGCTGGTCACCCCGGCGTTTAGCGACAGGTACTGTTGCGGGCGGTTGCTGAAGTACAACAGCGCCCTAAGTACGATGCGTCGCCCGTAGACAACGCGCATAGCGAACGCTACCGAACCAACGAGAGGATCAGCGCATGACCGTCGATACCCAATCCCAACTCGCCAGCTTCATCTGGAGCATCTGCAATCTACTCCGCGGCCCGTACAAGCGGAACGAATACCGCAAGGTCATCCTTCCTCTGACGGTACTGCGCCGTTTTGATTGCCTATTGGCGCCTACCAAGGCGCAAGTGCTCGCGGAGCACGCCAACATCAAGACGAAGCCGGAAAGCGTCGTCCGCAGCCTGCTTGAGAAGATCACGAGGGTTCCCTTCTACAATCTCTCCAAGCTTGACCTGCCCAAGCTGCTCGACGACCCCAACCAGCTCGCGCCGAACCTTAACGCCTACATCAACGGCTTCTCACCTAACGTCCGGGCAATCATCGAGCGCTTTGCCTTCGACCAGCAGATCGCGCGCATGGCTGAGAAGAACCTTCTCTTCGAGGTGATCAAGGCATTCTGCAGCCCAAGGGTCGATCTCTCCATCGAGCGCGTGGGAAGCGCCGAAATGGGCTACGTCTTCGAGGAGTTGATCCGGGTCGGAGCGGAGCAATCGAACGAGGAGGCAGGGGAGCACTTCACGCCGCGCGAGGTCATACGGCTGATGGTCAATCTGCTGCTCTCCCCTGAGAAGGACATCCGCAACAGTCACGTGGTCAAGACCATCTACGATCCAGCATGCGGCACCGGTGGCATGCTCTCTGAGGCCGAGAAATACATCCGCAGACTGAATGCCGATGCCAAACCGCATCTCTTCGGCCAGGACTGGAACGACGAAGCCTGGGCGGTCTGCAAGTCTGACATGCTCATCAAGGGGGAGGACGCGGACAACATCCGGCGCGACGACACATTCACTAAGGACGGCTTCGACCGGGATGCCAATGGCAGGAAGATCACGTTCGACTATATGCTGGCGAACCCACCGTTCGGCGTGGAGTGGAAGCAACAGGCTCGCTACATCGAGCAGGAAGCCAACTCCCTGGGCCACAATGGCCGCTTCGGCGCTGGTCTGCCACGCATCAACGATGGCTCTCTGCTTTTCCTCCAGCACATGCTCTCGAAGATGCGCTCGACCGCAGATGGTGGTAGCCGCATTGGCATCGTCTTCAACGGCTCGCCGCTCTTCACCGGCGACGCGGGCAGCGGCGAGAGCAACATTCGCCAGTGGATCATCGAGAACGACTGGCTGGAGGCTGTGGTCGCGCTCCCCGATCAACTTTTCTACAACACCGGCATCTCGACCTACATCTGGGTGCTCTCCAACCGCAAGGAGCCTCAGCGCAAGGGTAGGATCCAACTCATCGACGCCCGCCGTTTCTTCGTGAAGATGCCAAAGAGCCTCGGGAACAAGCGCAATAAGATCGGCGACCCGGCCGACAGACCGAGCGAGCCTGACCAGATCGCCGAGATCACCCAGATCTTCGGCAACTTTGAGGCGGCGAGACGCGGATGTTTGCGGAGGAGGATCCGGTTACCAGGCAGCCAGTCGAGCGCGACCGCGTGGTCGGCAGGATTTTCGATAACGCCGCCTTCGGTTTCCACAAGATCACTGTCGAGCGCCCCCTCCGGCTGAACTTCCAGGCGACTCCTGAGCGCATAGCACTGCTTGAAGAAGAGAGCGGCTTTGCGAAGCTCGCCACAAGTGACAAGAAGAAAGAGAAGGTGCGGCTCGAGGAAATCGAGGTGGGCAGATGCCGGCAGCAGGAGATCCGAGCGCTTCTCGCTGATTTTGCCGAGATGCATGGCAGTAAACTCTACAAGGACAGGAAAGCCTTTCTCATCGACTTGCGCGAGGTCGACCGCGCCGCTGGCGTGCGCCTCACCGCGCCGGAGATCAAGGCGGTGCTGGGCGCACTGGGCGAGCGTGACAAAATGGCCGAGATCTGCCGCGACCGCGATGGCAACCCTGAGCCCGACCCGGAGCTACGCGACACGGAGAGCGTCCCGCTCCAGGAGAGCATCGAGGCGTACTTCAAGCGTGAGGTTCTGCCTCACGTGCCGGACGCATGGATCGACGAGACCAAGACCAAGATCGGCTACGAGATCCCGCTGAACAGCCATTTCTATCGCTACGAGCCACCCCGCCCACTCGACGTAATCGAAGCGGACATCAAGAAGTTGGAGGACCAGATCGTGACGCTGCTTGGCGAGGTGACAGCGTGAAGCTCCCCGCCTATCCGGGCTATAAGCCGAGTGGCATCGAATGGCTCGGCAGTGTGCCTGAGCATTGGACGATCTGTCCGCTCAAGTACCTGTGTCGGCGATCCGCACTCTACGGTGCAAACATCCCAGCTGAAGAGTACTCGTCTGATGGCGTTCGGTTTCTGCGGACAACTGACATAGACGACCTCGGCCAGCTACAGTCCGGAGGCGTATTCATTGAGCGGGTGCAAGCAGAGGGCTACGTCCTCAGCGATGGCGATATCCTCCTGTCGCGAAGTGGGACCATTGGGCGGGCGTTCGTGTATTCGTCGGCCCGTCACGCCGAATCCGCCTATGCTGGTTATTTAGTCCGCTTCGTTCCATCGGGGCGCCTGAATTCACGGTTCATGTTCTACTTTACGAAGTGCACCCCGTTCCGTGATTGGCTAGATACTCAGGTCATTGCTTCGACAATCGGCAACGTGAACGGACAAAAATACGCCCAGTGTCCTATACCGGTTCCCAAGCGTGCCGAGCAAGACGGGATCGCCGACTTCCTCGACCGGCACACAACGAGGATCGACACTGTGGTGGCGAAGGACCGCGCGCTGATGGACCGGCTGAGGGAGAAACGCGCCGCACTCATCTCGCGCACGGTCACCCGAGGCCTCTCGCCAGATGCTGCCCGCGCCGCCGGCCTCGACCCTTATCCCAAGTACAAGCCATCCGGCACCGAATGGCTCGGCGACTTGCCGGAGCATTGGGCGCTCAATCGGCTCAAGTTCCTGCTCACTGAGCCCTTGAAGTATGGTGCTAACGAAGCGGCCGAAATGGATGATCGGGACCTGCCCAGGTACGTCCGTATCACCGATGTCGACGAGAACGACAGTCTTCGCGACGAGACCTTTCGTTCACTTCCGCATGACGTTGCTGCTCCCTATCTGCTGCGCGATGGAGATCTGCTGTTTGCTCGGAGTGGGGCAACCGCGGGCAAGACGTTCCTCTACAGGACGAGATGGGGGGCGTGTGCTTATGCTGGCTATCTCATTCGCGCAAGGATCGATCGAAAAAAGGGCTCGCCCGAGTTCATCCGATACTTCACCGCTTCAGCTAGTTACTGGCAGTGGCTGGCGTCAGCATTCATACAAGCCACGATTCAGAACGTGAGTGCAGAGCGATACGCCAGCCTCTGGTTGCCCGTGCCGCCGCTTCCCGAGCAACTCGCCATCGCCCACTTCCTCGATCGCGAGACCGCCAAGATCCAGCGAATGGTCGCCACTATCGAGACCGCCATCGAGCGTCTTCAGGAATACCGCACGGCCTTGATTACCGCCGCTGTAACGGGCAAGATAGATGTGCGAGAATCCCGCCAGAACGACGCGAAGTGACAGAAGGGGATGCTCCGATGATGCGCGTGAGGGTGAGACCGGAATTGCTCCTCTGGGCGCGGGAGCGGTCCGGAAAGGATGCCGAGGTCCTCACTGGGCGGTTCCCGAAGCTTCCCGAGTGGGAACGGGGCACGGAGCAGCCGACGCTGAGGCAATTGGAGGCGTTCGCCAAGGCAACCTATACACCGGTAGGATACCTGTTCCTGCCGGAGCCGCCTGTCGAGCGCGTCCCGATCCCCGACTTCCGAACGATCGCCAACGCGCGATTCGCACACCCGAGCCCGGACCTGCTGGACATGATCTACGTCTGTCAGCAGCGCCAGGAGTGGTACCGCGACTTCGCGCGGTCGGTGGGAGAGGAGCCGCATGCGTTCGTCGGCTCCGCACGAGTCACGAGCGGTGTGGAGGAATCCGCGGCGAGCATCCGGCGCGCTCTGGAATTCGATGTCGAGCAGCGTCGCCGGATGCCGACATGGACCGATGCCCTGCGCCAATTCATCACCCAGGCGGACGCGATGGGGATTCTCGTCATGTGTAGCGGCGTTGTGCTGAACAACAACCGCCGCCGCCTCGATCCGGAGGAATTCCGAGGCTTTGCCATGGCGGACGATCTAGCGCCGCTGGTGTTCATCAACGGGGCGGACACCAAGGCGGCCCAGATGTTCACCCTGGCGCACGAGTTGGTCCACATTTGGCTTGGCCAGTCCGCCGTTTCCGACGCACAGGCGGCGTGGGCACCGGACCACAAGGTGGAGCGCTGGTGCAATCGGGTCGCGGCCGAGCTTCTCGTGCCGCTTTCTATCCTGCGCGCGGAATACGACGAGAGCGCCGGTTTGCGGGCCGAGGCCGATCGCTTGGCGCGGCACTTCAAAGTCAGCACCCTGGTCATGCTGCGCCGAATCTTCGACGTTGGCGGGCTAACGCTGGAGCGGTTTCGGGAGGCGTACCAGGACGAAATCGAACGGCTGCGCGCGATTCCGAGGGGGAGCGGCGGTGACTTCTACCTGACACAGGCGGCACGGGTCGGCAAGCGCTTCGCGAGAGCACTGGTAGTCAGCACGCTTGAAGGCCAGACACTCCATCGCGACGCATTCCGGATGCTCGGCTTCTCGAAGCTCGACACGTTCCATGAACTCGGACGTAATCTGGGGGTATGGGTCTGATGGCGTATCTGCTCGATGCCAACGTCTTCATCCAGGCCAAGAACCTGCACTACGGTCTCGATTTCTGTCCGGCGTTCTGGGATTGGCTCATCGAGCGAAATGCCGCGGGCGAAGTATTCAGCATCGAACGTGTCGGAGACGAAATCGCGGCCGGCGGCGATGACCTCGCCGTGTGGGCTGCCAACCGCGGGACGGACTTCTTCCTTAAGCCGGACGCCGCGATCCTGCCGGCACTCGGCTCGGTCAGCACTTGGGCCACTGGCCAGCGCTACGAGCCCGCGGCGGTGAGCACTTTTCTCCAGGTGGCCGACTTCTACCTCGTCGCCCATGCGCTCGCCCATCGGCACACAGTGGTCACGCACGAAGTTGCGTCGTCCTCTACGAAGAGGATCAAGGGTCCGGACGTTTGCATCAGCCTTGGCACCAAGTGCATGACGCCGTTCGAGATGCTGCGCAGCGAGCGCGCACGCTTCGTCCTGGGACCGCAGCCATGACGCAGACAAACGAATGCGCTTTCGAGACATGCGTCGAGACCCTTCTCCGTGATCGTGGCGGTTGGCACTCCGGCACGAACGCCGAGTGGGACGTTGACCGCGCACTCTTCCCGGCGCGCATCCACGCCTTCTTGCAAGAGACGCAGCCGAAGCTGTGGCAGGAGCTGCGTACATTGCATGCCGGGGGCCTTGAGGCTCTCCTCATCGACACGCTGGCGAAGGAGCTCGATCTCAAAGGCATGCTGCACGTTCTGCGGCACGGCTTCAAGTTCTACGGCAAGATTCTCCGGCTCGCTTACTTCAAGCCTGCCCATGGCCTCAACTACGAGGTGCTGGATCTCTACATCAAGAACCACCTGACCATCACACGTCAGGTGACGTGCCATCCTGGGAAACACGACACAGTCGACATGCTGTTCGCGGTTAACGGTCTGCCTGTCGCGACCTGCGAGCTGAAGAATCCTGGCACCGGCCAAAGTTGGCGGCATGCCGTGCATCAGTATATGGCCGACCGTGATCCGCGCGCGCCCCTCTTCGGATTCAAGACCCGCGCGCTCGTGCACTTCGCCGCCGATCCGGACGAGGTACACATGACGACGCGCCTGCTCGGCAATGCGACGAGGTTCCTGCCGTTCAACCGCGGTAGCCACCCCGGCGAGATCCAGTGCGGAGAGGGCAACCCGCCGCACCCGTCGGGTTATCGCACCGGTTACTTCTGGGAGGAAGTGCTGCAGCGCGACAGCTTCCTCGACATCCTCGGCCACTTCATGTTCGTGGAAAAGAAAGACGAGAAGGTCGACGACGGCAAGGGCGGCCAACGGATAATTGTCAAGGAAGCATTGATCTTCCCTCGCTATCATCAGCTAGACGCGGTCCGTAAGCTTGTGGCTGCGTCACGTGCCGAAGGCCCAGGGCGGAACTATCTGATCCAGCACTCCGCGGGCAGCGGCAAGACGAACAGTATCTCGTGGCTCTCGCATCGCCTGGCGAGCCTTCACGACAGCGAAAACCAAAAAATCTTCGATTGCGTTGTAGTCATCACCGACCGGCGCGTGCTGGATGACCAACTCCAAGACGCCATCTACCAGATCGAGCACGCTCAGGGTGTGGTCAAGGCCATCGACCAGGACTCCAAGCAGCTTGCCGCTGCCCTGATCGACGGTACGCAGATAGTTATCACCACCCTCCAGAAATTCCCGTTCGTTCTGAAGGGGCTCCTTCACGTCGCTGGCGCCAACAATCAGGAGCAGGCTACCGCCGAGGAGAGGCGCCAGGCCAAGCACTGGGAGATCGCCATCGCAAAGCGGAAATACGCGGTGATCGTTGACGAGGCGCACTCCAGCCAGTCGGGCGAGACCGCGCGGGAGCTTAAGGCGATCCTCGGGACCGACCGAACAGATGACGAGGAGGGAGAGGCCGACTGGGAAGACGGCCTGAATCAGGTGATGCAGTCCCGCGGGCGACAGCCCAACCTGAGCGTCTTCGCCTTTACTGCCACACCAAAGGGCAAGACGCTGGGGCTTTTCGGTCGGCCCGGCGTAAACGGCGTTCCCGAGGCGTTTCACATTTACAGTATGCGGCAGGCAATCGAGGAGAAATTCATCCTCGACGTCCTGACCAACTACACGACCTATGCCACCTACTACCGGCTCCTGAAGGCTGCGGAAGATGATCCCTCCCTGCCAAAGAAGAAGGCTGTACGCGCTCTGGCCAAGTTCATGAGCCTACATCCATACAACATCGAGCAGAAGACAGAGGTGATCGTCGAGCACTTCCGGCGCAGCGTGAAGCATCGGCTCGGCGGTCGCGCGAAAGCCATGGTTGTCACCTCATCTCGCCTGCATGCCGTTCGGTACAAGCTCGCTTTCGATCGCTACATCGCCGAGAACGGATACACCGACGTGCGCTCGCTCGTGGCATTCAGCGGCACCGTGCGCGACCCGGACACCGGGAAGGATTACACGGAGCCGGGGATGAACCCAGACGTCGTCACGGGGAAGCCGATTGGTGAGGGGCAGCTACCCGAGCGCTTCAACTCTCCCGATTACCAGGTTCTGCTCGTCGCGAACAAGTACCAGACGGGCTTCGACCAGCCCTTGCTCCACACGATGTATGTGGATAAGCGCCTCGATGGTGTGCAGGCAGTTCAGACGCTGTCGCGCCTGAATCGGATGATCCCCGGCAAAGACGCGCCGTTCGTGTTAGATTTCGTTAACCATGCGGAAGACATCTTCAGCGCCTTCAAGCCGTACTACGATAAGACGGAACTGGCGGAGCCGTCGGACCCATCGATACTGGAGACCCTGAAGTTCGAGCTCGATCAGACGCAGGTGTATCACTGGAGCGAAGTCGAGGCCTTCGCGCAGGTATTCTACAAGCCCATCGAGCGGCAGACACCGAGCGACCATGCCCATATGCAGTGCTATCTACAACCGGCTGTCGATCGCTTCAAGGCAATCGCTAAGGAAGACAATCGCGAGCAGTTTCGAGAGAAGCTCTCCGGGTATGTCAAACTCTACGCGTTTATGAGCCAGATCATTCCTTACGCCGACCGGGAGCTGGAGATGCTCTACAGCTACGGTCGCTTTCTCTTGCCGCACCTGCCCATCGATCGAGACGCCTCTATCGTCAACGTAACCGACGAAGTGGATCTTCAGTACTATCGACTCGAGCGCGTCTTCTCAGGTGCCATCCCACTCAAGGAGGGCGAGCAACAGTATGTGAAGAGCCCAACGGACGTGGGCACCGGCAAGGCCAAAGACGAAAAGGCGCCCCTCTCAGAGATCATCCAGGTCCTGAACGAGCGCTTCGGCACGCAGTTCACCGAGGAGGACCGGCTCTTCTTTCAGCAGATCAAGGAGAAGGCGTGCAGGAGCGACCAGGTCATTAAGACCGCGCTTGCCAACCCGATCGACAAGTTCGAGCTGGGTATCCATAAGCTGATCGAGGACTTGATGATCGAGCGCATGGGCGAAAACGACAAGATCGTGACCCGCTATATGTCGGACCGCGACTTCCAGGCGTCCGCGTTCCCGATCCTGGCGCGCGAGATCTTCGACGCCGTGCACGCCGGGGCTGCGACGGCTTCGCCGAATTCGGAGCCCTGACGCTCATTCTTCGCGTGGTGGAAGGGGTAGAAGTCGATGATCACAGATCAGGAATTCGTTTTACTTCTGAACCGCATGGAAGATGAGACTCTCGATTTCAAGGCCGAAGGGTACGACCTGAGCCAGGATCGCAGCAAGTTCGCGTTTGTGAAGGACGTGATCTGCATGGCGAACACGCCACGCGAAAGCGATTCCTTCATAGTGCTGGGCGTGAAGAAGTACCCGAACGGGACATATGATCATAAGGGACTATCCTCGCATTCGGACGACGCCGACTTGCAGCAGCAGTTCACCGATCGCATCTACCCCATTCCCACCTTTTCCTATGTGCCGGTCACCTTCCAGGGAGTGCAATTCGGCGTCGTTGTCATTCCGCCGGTCAAGAAAGGTCCCTGCAGTCCCATGAGGGACCTAGGAGATGCCCTTCGCAAGTGGGTCACATACTACCGTCGGGGCTCAATGAACGCGCAGGTGCCCCCAGAGGATCTTCACCGTGTCTTGGCGTGGTTTGGCAAAGAGGGGGCGATCTTGACCCCTCCCGGCGATGCTAGTCCAGCCTGGGAACGGTTCATGAACGCGTGCTATGAACTGGATCCTAACCGGTACTACTTTCTGATTGTAGACCACCTGGATACGAGCCCCGCAGTTGACCTACCTGCTTTAGCTCGCATACCTTGGGCAGGGGCGGTGGATTTCGATCCCAACAGTGATTTATCAGGACTACTTGGCTCATGTAAGCAGGCGATCGAAGAGCAGCGCAGTTTGCACATAGTCATCCCGCAGGAAAGACCGGTGGTCAACCTGCGCTACGCGACCTACTGGTTGTTCGCGCGGGGGCTTGCAGGAAGAGAGACGAGCCTTGAACTTGGTTCCTGGAACAAGTGGCAGCGAACTCATGGGGCAGCAGTGGGAGAACACCTTCGGCGTCTTGCGGCAGCGTCTTCGCCAACTCAGGTGGTCTTTATCGTTCTCTGGTACGGCTCATCCTTGAACAGGCACCTCCAGGCCGTGCTTGACAGTACCGTCGCGGCGTTTGGAGACTCTGCCTCCATTGTCATTGTGACGGACGGAGCTTCGGCGCTGGGCGACGTGGCCACCGATGTCGATGCAACAGTTGTTGAGATGCCGCTTCACCAATTCTGCTCTGGGGTCATGTCCTTGGCCAGGGCGCGCTCGCCGAAGTCGGAGGATGGGGTCTTGCTCCCTTCCAGTTCCGGCGCTCCCGTTCATTTGTCTGCCGAGGACCGAGCCTGGATGGCTGAGGAACTTGACGTCGTCCACCTCACGGAGGGCGAGTCTCCCGCCTCTGATCGCGATGTGGGCCGCGACTTCCTACGCGGGTCGGAGATATCGTGGTACGAGCTCGGCCTCCACTACGATATCGACCGAGATCTGTTCGAGAAGCTGAGCAGGCAGGTCCTCGCGGAACTCGCGGGGAGGCGTACGACTCGTGTCAATCTGTATCACTCTCCGGGTGCCGGAGGAACTACCATGGCGCGCAGGATGGTTTGGAGTCTGCATGAGAAGTTCCCATGCTGCGTGTTGAGGCGGACTCAGCCGCACGAGACAGCCCAAAGACTCTATCGACTTGCGTCTCTCACGAGCCTCCCCCTCCTGCTCTTGGTCGACGGGTCCGAGATAGCGGCAAAGGAAGTGGACGAAATCTACGACGTGCTTCGCAGCCGTCACGTGCCGGTCACCATTCTCCAAGTGCTGAGGCGTTTCTCTGTTCAGGAAGAGGGGCGGAGAGCCTTCTACTTGAAGACGGGACTGTCGGACCGCGAGGCGAGCAGGTTGGAGCATATACTCGAGAGAGAAGTCCCGGAGAGGAAGGCGAACCTAGAAGGTCTTCTATCCATGGACCAACCGAGCATGAGGTCTGCCTTCTTCTTTGGGCTGGTTGCGTTCCAGAGAGACTTCCTTGGGTTGGAGCCGTTCGTCCGGACTCGACTGCAGCTGCTCACACAGACTCAGAAGTCAGCAATAGGTTTCCTGGCCTTGGCTCATCACTATGGTCACCGCGCTATTCCGCAACAAGCCTTTGGGAATCTGATGGGAATACCCCCTACTCGCCCGGTTCAACTTGAATCGCTGCTTCCTACTCCTGCCATGGAGCTAGTTGTTCAGGCCGAACGCGGTTCGTGGCGCACGTCACATGATCTGATTGCCATGGAGGTCTTGGAGCAGCTGCTCGGCTCTGACGTTGGAGAGCGCCGCTTGTGGCGCCAGAACTTGCCCGACTGGGCAGTCGTGTTCGCCCAGTTCTGCCGGGGGACATCCCCTATTCCTAGTGAAGAGATGCTGGATATCGCACGGCGTACGTTCATATACCGAGATAACTCGGAACTCCTGGGCACGGAACGCTCGGCGACAATGCATTTCGCGCAGCTCATTGATGACATCCCGTCACGAGAAGGCGCTCTAAGGGTCCTAAGGACACTCTCCGACCTTTATCCCGAGGAAGCACATTTCTGGGCGCACTTGGGCCGCTTCTACAGCCTCGAGATGCAGGACTTTGACGCTGCCCTCGCGTGCATTGAACAGGCAATTGTCATTGACGCGCAGGACACGGTATTGATGCACATGCAAGGCATGATCTTCCGACGGCAGGTATACAGACTGATGGACGCCCGTGCCGACGTCGGTGACATCATGGCCGTAGTCACACAAGCAAGCAACGCTTTTCGACAGGCACGTGAGCTGGGACCCGACAACGAGCATGCCTATATCAGCGAAGTTCAGATGCTTATCCGGTTGGCGGACTATGCTGGAAGGAAGCATCCGGATGGAGTACTTGGATATATTGCTATGCAGAGTGTTGACCCTGCGATGCGTGACATTCTGGATTCAGCTGAGGACCTTCTCGAAAGGGTGAGGAGAAACCGCGAAGGTGAAGGCGCGAGCCCCTACGAGGAAGAATCACGGGCAAGACTGGAGGCTCTGTATGGGCGACACGATGTTGCCCTGCAGACTTGGGACAATATCCTGCATCGCAGCGACGTCTATGCTCCCCCCATTCGCCGGCAAATCACTTGGACCATCCTGTCACGACGAGGCCACTCTTGGGCCAAGGTGTCGGCCAAGGAAGCGGAGCGCATCGCCTCTCTCTTGGAAGAGAACTTGAAAGCCGAGCCACACAATGATTCAAATTTGCGCCTATGGCTGCAAGCTGTGCGGAGAACAACGAATCCCCCGAGCATCGACAGCATAATTGAGCGGATTAGCTATTGGCGTGCCAGTTCCAATTCTTTGGATGCGTCTTACTATCTCTATGTCATGTATGCTCTCACGGCGCTGGAAGGTTCTGCCCTCGGGCGAGAGCAGGCTCTTCGTTTCGTGGAGGAGTGTCGAACGAGAGCGCGTTTCCGGAGAAACCGGTCAACGAGCTTTGAGTGGTTGGGGACCGGTCCAGGCATCAAGTGTCTTGTCCATCAGTCACAACTGGGGGAGTGGTCCGCAGAGCACGATTTCTGGAGCGTAACCGAGCCGTTGGCCAGAGCTGCCGGTCGGATCGCCAAGATAGACGCTCCACAGGCAGGCGAAATTGAGGTGCAAGGTGGATTACCAGCCTTCTTCGTCCCCGCGAGAGGCGGCTTTAACCGTGGGCATTCCGAGAACACGCGGGTTTCCTGCTACATTGGCTTCAGCTACGACGGCCTGAGGGCATGGGAAGTACAGCCAGAATAGCCTTCGCTTGTCGATGTTAGTTCGTGTCTGGAGTGCCTTCTCGACGTCGATAGGACACCGAGAGCATGCAAACTGAGCTCAGGCAGCCAACTTGGTCCACGGCTTCAATCGGCAAATGGACGGGCTACTAGGCGCGGCGTCGCTCTTTGACTTAAGCTGCGTGCGCATGTCGAGGACCGACACTGCCAGGTGCGGTCTTTTGCGATCATTGCTGCACCGGTGGCGCCAGGAGGACGGCTAGGTACGCGGCCGGTGGATGCTCTTCTTGGCGAATGCAGGTCGGTAGGCTGCCCTAATCCGGTGAACATGGGAGGTGTTACAGGATGCCTAAAGAGCACTCTATAGTCGGTGACCTGATCAACTTCCGCGGCCTCGTATACGCTCCACTGAACGAGAATGGGGTTGTGTTCCTCTTCGGGCGAGTGGCGGACGACCTTCACATGTACATTGAAGAGATCAAGCCAGGCTTCCCTGACTGTGTTGCTCGCAGGTTCACGGGAAAGGGGTGGGAGAGAGTCTTGATAGAGTTCGAGTACTCCAGTTCGAACTTCAAGCTGCATAAGCATGATCCCAATGGTTGCGACATCATCGTCTGCTGGAAGCATGACTGGCCGGAGTGTCCGCTAGAGATCATCGAACTGCAGAGTGAGATTGCATCGATGCCTCCAAGAACCATTCAGCCGCCGACTTCCACGACTGCTGCTGGCGCAAAGGGAGAGGGTGAGAAGTCACTGCAGAAGCTCTTCACGTCAAACAAGGTGCAGACCAAGGTCCAGGACTGGTACTGCCAAATCGAGAAGGCGCTTCGCGACTGGGATGGCGAGATCTGGGCAGATGTCAGTGAAAAGTACATAGGAGTCTACTCGCCAGAGAAGGCATTTGCATCGATTCGGCCCTCGGCCACAAGCCTAAAGATCGAGTGCTTTTCGAGGGGTGAGGATCTCGATGGTGCCAAGGTCAGCAGCGAGAAGTTCTCGCCTCGATGGGCGAGGGTCAGCGTCAAGTCGACGGAGCAAGTCCCGCAGGCTGTCGACATACTCAAGGAATCGAGGAAGCGCATAAAGGCGGCCCTCCGAGCAGGCGAACCTACGTCGTATTTCAGTGGCGGAGTCAAGCCGGGCTCGATCAGCCAAGACGGCAATGATGCCCCAACGATCCCCAACGACGGAGACGCGGGACCTCTTGGCTAGATCTGATGGCTCCGGCCCATGAAGCGGAAGTGGGCAAGCTGCTCCTCCAGGGGCCGTCTCACCTTCGACACCGATCTGCTGCGCAGCCAGCCGCTTTCCGTTGGGAGGCCATTGTCCACGAGCTGCTGTACCTAAAAGTGCCGAGCCACGGCCCGCTTTCCCGGGCGCTGCTGAAGGTGCATCTGGCGGGGCATCGGGCCGAAATAGGGGGACTGCTGATGAGTGGAGGGGAGAGGAAAGGCGGACGGAGGAGCAGACGGATTCTTGAGGCGCCCATGCCGACGCGTGAAGAGCTGGAGGCTGCCAGAGACGTGTACTTGGAGGGGGAGGATCCGCGGGATCTTTCCTACAGGGCGCCGATGACAGTGATGGGTCTGGCCTGGCATGGAAGTGAGGGGTGGACCCTTCCCGACGCCGTGGGAGTGCTGCTAAGGGACTGGAATAGGGACTATTTTCGATATCGAGGTGGTTTCACCGAAGGATTCATGCTGCAGCTTGACGTGCTGATCGCAGAGCATAGGACCGCCTTGGAAAGGCTTAGAGACAGGACCATCGCCAGCTTCAGCGAAGACGACCAGCTTGCGGTAGAGGATTTGTTTGGCGCGTTCGAGGATGTTGCGGGAAAGGTGGGAGCGTCGAAGGGGCTACACCTGTTAGCCTCGAGGTTCTTCCCGATTTGGGACAACGCGATCATCCGGGGGTATTGGCGTTGTTTATCCAGACGAGAGACGAGCGCAGAGGCATACTGCAGCTTCATGGAGATATCGAAGAGGCAGAGCGAGTGCGTCGGCGAGGAGGCGGGCCTTGGCTGGAACCCGCTGAAGGCGCTAGACGAGTACAACATCGTGAAGTTCACGCGACCGCGGCGAAAGAAACGGCGCCTAGCCACGCTCTACTAGTCGGTTGGGGGTGGAGTAGATCTTGGCGCATGCAGGGAGAATGGGCAGGAATGCGGAGACGATCGCCAGGGAACTTGTCTCGCATTTATCACGGCTGGCAAGTTTGTAGGCGCGGATGACGCTGGAGATCGAGGCGGATATGTCGAATGGGACGTCGGACGGGGTGGTCCGCACAGTTAGCGAGAAGTGCCGGACGCTCAAGTCCACTAGACAGGGGGTTGAGGAATCATAGTCCCACTTTTGTGATGAAGAGGTAGCTGACGTGGACACGAGCCTAGTACTGGTCATACTTGCCGTAGCGATCGCGTTTGGGGCGGGAGCTTTCTTCAGTGGGATGTGGCGGAGACCGAACGCAGGTACAGTGCTGGTGGAGAGCGGCGGATCTGCGGTGCGGAAGGCAGTGGATCAGGCAGAGGTCGCGGTTGAGCCTGTGCAACCGGTGTTGCCGCCCGTGCCAGTGAGAGTCGAAGACGAGACATTGCCTTCTGAGTTCATGCTCTCGATAGAGGGGCCTTCACCGGACGGACCTCAGTATCTGGTGATGACGCGAGATGGGAACGGCGAAGATTCCCAGGTACCAGGGGTATGGAGGGATGGGAGCACCGCTCTGGTGGACATGGGGATCAGCCGGTTGGTGGAGATCGTGCCTGCCCTTGCCCAAGCTGTGAGGAGCGGGTGCATATTGGAGATCGTGGGGCCGCCGCAGGTGATGGCTGGGCTGAAGAATCACACCTTCAAGATTCTACAGAATCAAAAGGGCGACCTGCTGGGGATAACGACCAAGGAAGGGTCGACCAAGTTCTTCAAGAACCTTGAGTTCCGCAAGCTTCGCACGTACCTTGGTCCCGCGATGGCGTTCCAATTGATGGCGATAGCCACGGGGCTGTACTACCTGCCTAAGATCGACAAGCAGTTGGCGGAGATTCTGGAAGGGCTCGAGGAGATCCTGGCGAAGATGAGAGCCGAGGCCTGGGGAAAGCTGAGGGGGGCGCAGAAGACGCTCGACGAGATTGACGCCCAGTTCCAAGTAGTTCCGAATGGTGGGCCAAGGGTCCCTGGTCGGCTGAACAATGCTGAACAGAGTATCAACTCTATCATGGCCGAATCGGAGCTCAACGTCAGACGGTTCGCGGATAAGGTGTGTAAGGCAACAAACGGGGGGACTTCGCGAGAGCAGTGTGAAAGGCTATTGAAGGAAGCCTCCGATGATATGGCCGCTGATTATGGCATGTTTCGGGAGTCCGTCCGAACGTGGTTCTGCTGGTCCCGGTTGTCGTTGCTGAACGACGCGTGGGAAGATCCTGCTTCTGTGTCCGTCAGAGAGACTCAGATGCGACTTATGGTGGAACAGCTCGGCGAGGTGCAGAAGATCGTCGAGGACATGGCATTCGAACTTTACTTGCTAGCCGAGAAAACTGTAGAGCCTGGTTGGGTGGTCCACCATGCAATAGATTTAGTTCGACGTCGGTGGGAGTCGGGTTTCGGCGACATATCCGGTGTCACGTATGAAAACAGGGCGTTCCTAGAGTCTGCAAGGAGGACCACAAACCGGCTGGCGGGTGGCTGTCCGAAGCTTGAGTTGGCGGATGGTAGGCAGCCAATGGTGTACCGACTCCAAAGCCGTGCTGATGGAAGTCTAGCGCTGATGGTGCGTGAGCTATCGGTGGATCCCGAAGTTGATGCAGAGGCCGAGGGCTGAGGGCTGGCGAGACGGTTGGGAATGAGCGGCTCAGGCGGGCCGTTGTAGAGGGCGACGCCGGTCGGTCTCTGACTCCAACGCTGAACCCAACCGGAGCGACCGACGACGCATATTGATGGATGCTGATGGATAGAAGACCGCGAAGACGGGTCCTTTTCGGTTCGGCCACGCACGCAAGAGGTCGGCCCCGAACGGTCCTGGATGACCGTTTCGGGGCCGCTGTGCGGTTCACATCCGTGAGGCCGAGGGTTCGAATCCCCCTCGCCCACCTGAAATCTGCGGGTTGACCTACCGCCCCTCGAAGGCCTTCATGCCCGCGTCGTAGGCGCGGGTGATCTCTTTATCGCCCCGAGGGTGTCGCCCCCGGCCGTGAGGGTGTCCGCGCCTGCCAGCCCCCTGGCTATCGCCGGATCGGCCTGGTCGCCGTCCGCCGCCACGGCCAGGTCGGCCAGCAGGCGGCGCTCCCCCATTCGGTTCAGGCTCAGGTAGGGCAGGGCATCGTACCAGAGCAAGCGGTCTTCCACGCCCTGGAACGGCTGCGGCTCGGACGCGCGCTTCGCCAGCACGGCTCCCAGCTCCCGGGCGCGCTGCTCGGCGGCCGCG
>Ga0209429_10001026_pt1 | contig 17921 bp, 13 predicted proteins | sample BarGraNGADG00212_3_FD_184493 | JGI IMG/M metagenome (GOLD analysis project Ga0209429, IMG submission 184493) | Arctic peat soil microbial communities from Barrow, Alaska - Barrow Graham LP Ref core NGADG0004-212 (SPAdes) (version 2) | ecosystem: Environmental > Terrestrial > Soil > Wetlands >...
CATCTGCTCGGCGACCTCCGACTCCGAGGAGACGGTGGATCAGGAAGTACAGAAGCGAGAACAGCATGGAGCTCCTTCCGGCAGAGGAGAACGCATGCTACCGGTGCCGCAAGACCACGAATCGCGGAAGTTGAACCCTTCAGGGTCGCCGGGGTGACGAGAAAGGCGACCCAGCGGTCACGCGGGATGACCCGACTCGCCGCCGCGAGGAAGACCTGCGTCGATGGCCCGGAGCTTGGGTGGGCCCGACGTCCGCTGCAGCACCCGGAGCTGACGGCGGAGAACGAGGATCTCGAGGTCCTTGGATCCGTCGGCTCGACCAGGCCTCCAGCGCTGACGAGGAGACGGACGAGGGCGCGGACGACGAGGTAGAGGAGGGACAGCATCGGCCGATCGTACCGGGGCGGTCCGAGCGCGAATCGGGGTTTCCGACCCCCACGGCGAGCGGCACTTGGCGTCTTGAGCACGCGGGGGACGTCCGTACACGCAGGAGGACGATCCGATTGCCGGTCGCCCTCGGTTTCGTAAACAGCAGGTCCTCGGTTCAAATCCGAGTGTCGGCTCCAGCAGATCACCAACTCGGAAGCCGGCCGCGAGGCCGGCTTCTTGGCTCTTCCGCGCCTCCGGCAGCCCTCGGGCCCGCGCGCTCCGCACGATCGTCGAGGAGTCGCTCCTCGAGGTGATGTACGACATCCCGGACCGGACCGAGATCCGGAAGTGCATCATCACGGAAGAGACGATCCGCGACGGCCGACCGCCACTCCTGCTCACGAAGACCGAGGTGGACGGCGGCGTCGATGAGACGAACTACGCGGAGTGGCTGGCGACCCAGGGCGCCACGGCCTGATCAACCAACTCCGTCCGCTCAGGCGCGATCGGTCGCGTCGCCGGGCTCCGCCCCTCCCGTTCCTCCGGCTCCTTCGGCCGCTTCTGCCGCTTCGCCGTCGCCCGCGGGCTGCTCCTCGCCGGCCCCTCCGGGAGTCGCTGGACCCTGCTGGAGGCGATCCTCGGCCAGGACACGCCGCAGGACCTTGCCGATGAACGAGCGCGGCAGCTCGGTGCGGAACTCGAGCGCCACCGGCACCTTGTAGCGCGACAGGTTCTCGCGACAGTAGGCGAGGATCTCCTCTTCGGTGATCGAGGCCCGGGGCGCGAGGACGACGTAGGCGCGCGGCACCTCGCCCAAGCGCTCCTCGGGCTCTCCCACGACGGCCGCTTCCGCGATGGCGGAGTGGGCCATCAGCACCTCCTCCACCTCCCGCGGATAGACGTTCATACCGCCGACGATGATCATGTCCTTGCGCCGGTCGACGATCCGGAAGTAGCCCTCCTCGTCCATCGTGGCCACGTCACCGGTGAAGAGCCAGCCGTCGCGCAGGACGGCCGCGGTCTCCTCGGGCTGGTTCCAGTAGCCGGCCATGACCTGCGGGCCCCGGACGACGAGCTCGCCGATCTTGCCCGGCCCGAGCGTTCGCTCGCCGGTCTCGAGGTCGACGACGCGGGCGTCGGTGGACGGGAACGGCACCCCGATCGTGCCGATCTTGCGTTGCCCGTGGATCGGGTTGCAGTGGGTGACCGGGCTCGCCTCCGTCAGGCCGTAGCCCTCGCTCACCCGTCCGCCGGTGATCTCCTCGAAGCGGGCCTGAACGTCGAGGGTGAGCGGCGCCGCGCCGCTGATGCAGGCGTCGATCGAGCCCAGGTCGTAGCGTGCCCGGGCCGGGTGGGCAGCCAGCGTGGCATACATCGTCGGCGCGCCGGGGAAGGTTCGCGGCCGCGTGCGGGGGATCGACTTGAGAACCGCCATCGGATCGAACCGCGGGTGGAGGACCTGTGTCGCGCCGATGAGGATCGCGAAGTTCATCGCCACCGTCAGGCCGTAGATGTGGAAGTAGGGGACAACGCACAGCACCGACTCCGTCCCCGGTCGGGCGTCCGGGAACCAGGCCGCCGTCTGCAAGGCGTTGGCGACGAGGTTCCGGTGCGTGAGCGTGGCTGCCTTGGGGATGCCGGTCGTGCCGCCGGTCGGCTGGAGGACGGCCGGATCGTTCGGCGCCGCCGGCGAGTCGATCCGGCCGCTGGGGGTCACGCGCAGGACGCGGACCAGGTCCGGCGTCGCTGCTGAGTGGGGGACCGGGTGCCAGCGGCCTTCCCGGCGTGCCGCCAGCGGGTAGAGCCAGCGGATCGGAGCCGGGAGCCAGTCGCGGATCCCGGTCGACATCAGGGCGCCGTCCGGCAGGTGGCCATCGATCGCAGTCCGGGCCGAACGCACGCGCGGCACGAGGAGGTCGAGGCAAACCGAGAAGCGCGGCGCAGTCTGTCGCAGGAGGATCTCGAGCTCCCGTTGGACGGAGAGCGGGCTCGTCGGCGCCGCGACCCCGCCGGCGCGCAGCGTGCCGAAGAAGGCGATCACGAACGCCGGGCTGTTCGGCAGGTGGAGACTGACCCGGTCGCCCCGCTGGAGTCCGCGCGCGAGCAGCGCCCGGGCGAACCGGTCGACCGCGTCGTCGAGCTCGCGGAAGCGCATTCGGGCGCCGAGGAAGTCGATCGCGACCCGTTCGGGATAGCGTTCCGCCGAGGCGCGAAGGATCTGGTCGAGCGTCTCGTCCGGGACGCTGATCTCGCGCGGCACCCCGGGCTCGTAGTGGTCGAACCAGGGACGGGCAGACCCGTCCGGCTGGGTCGCCCCTGGCGCTGCGGTCATCCTCTCCTCCTCCCTGTGGTCAGTGACGATCGGCGTGCCCCCGGCAGAGCGAGATCAGGTCACACGGGGTAGCCCTCCGCGGCGACGACATGCCCGGCCACCCGACGGCCGAGCGCGACCCGGTCGACCGGATCCGTGCGTAGGAGGCGCCGGATCCCGGCCACGAGGAGGCGTGCCTCGTCTCCCTCGGCCAGCGACGGCGCGACCATGCGGGCCGTCATCTCGAGCTGGGCGGAGCGCTCGGCCACGACGAGGCGGGCCAGATCGACGTGGCGCGCCGCCCGGTCCGGGGCGAGGCCGGACGGCCCCGCGACGGCGGCGCGCCGGGCCCGGGCGACGGCGCTGTCCATGGCGAGCACGCCGATCGCCAGGTCGGCCAAGCCGGCGAGGACCTCCTGCTGCTCCTCGAGCGCTGCGCCGAAACGCTGGAAGGCCGCCCCGGCGAGGAGCAGGGTGACCTGCCGGGCGGCCTCGACCACCGCCGCCTCGGCGGCGAGCGGCCCGTCGCCGGCAGCGTCCGCCGGGCCGCTGCCGGCGGGAGCGAGGAGCGCTTCCTGGGCCCGTCGGGCCGGGCCGAGCAGGTCGAGCCGGCCCTGGATCGCCCGCTTGACGAGCGTTCCTGGAACGAGGAGCCGGTTGATCTCGTTCGTCCCCTCCCAGATCCGGTGGATCCGGGCGTCGCGGAAGGCGCGCGCGGCCGGGTACTCCTCGATGTAGCCGTAGCCGCCGTGGACTTGGATCAACTCGTCGACGACCCAGCCGAGCTCCTCGCTGGCGAGCACCTTGGCGATCGAGCACTCGACCGCGTACTCCTCGAGCGCGGCCCGGATCGCCTCGGGCGAGCCCGACTCCTCGGCTCGCCCGAGGCGGACGTCGATGAGCCCGGCAACCCGGTAGACGACCGACTCGACGCCGTACGTCCGGGCGGCCATCGCGGCCAGCTTGCCGGCGATGAGCGGGAACTCCACGATCCGCCGCCCGAACGCCCGGCGATCTCGAGCGTAGGCGTAGGCGACGGCGATCGACGACTTCATGCCGCCCAGGCAGCCGGCGGCGAGCTTGAAGCGCCCGACGTTGAGGACGTTGTAGGCGACGCGATGGCCCTTGCCGATCTCACCAAGGACGTTCTCCACCGGGACCCGGACCCCGTCGAGGTTGACGGCGCAGGTCGATGCGCCGTGGACGCCGAGCTTGTGCTCCTCGGGCCCGATGGTGAGTCCCTGGCTGGCGCGCTCGACGAGGAAGGCCGTGAACTCCTCCCCGTCGACCTTCGCATAGATCGTGAACAGGTCGGCGAAGCCGGCGTTCGTGATGAACTGCTTCGTGCCGTCGATCACGAAGCTGCCGTCGGGCTGGCGGGTCGCCCGCGCGCGGATCGCGCGCGCGTCGGAGCCGGCCGACGGCTCGGTCAGGGCGTACGCCCCCACCGTCGTTCCCGCAAGAAGGCCGGGCAGGTAGCGCCGCCGCTGGTCGTCGGTGCCGAAGAAGACGAGCGGCAGGGTGCCGATCCCCGTGTGGGCGCTGTAGGTGACCGCGAACGAATCCGCGCCCGCGAGCGCCTCGGTGACGACGACCGAGGCGACCCGGTCGAGCCCCGCTCCGCCGTGGGCCTCGGGCACGTCGATCCCGAGGTAGCCGTCGCGGCCGAGCCGGGCTAGCAGCTCCCGGTGCGTCGCGTAGTCCTTGCCCTCGATCGCCTCGCGACGCGGCCCCACCTCCCGGGCGACGAACTTCTCGATCGCGTCCCGGATCGCGCGGTGCTCCTCGCTCAGCTGCTCCGGGGTGAAGATCCGCTCCGGGGCGGTCGGGTCGGTGAGGAAACCGCCGCCGCGTTCCTCCTGGCCATCCGGCTCGGTCGAGCCGGATGGCGTGGTCCCGGTCGGGGTGGTCATCGCTCTCCCTCCTTCGCGTTCGTCGGTCCCGCGACGGCGGATCCGGCGCCGTTCGGCTGGCGCCCGCCCAGCCACTCGATGACGGCGGCCGCGCCCTGGCCGCCGCCGACGCACATCGTCACGAGCCCGTAGCGTGCGCTCCGCGCCGCGAGCTCCGAGAGGAGCTGGACAGTCAGCTTCGCGCCAGTCGCGCCGAGCGGATGGCCGAGGGCGATCGCGCCCCCGTTCGGGTTCGTCCGCTCCTCGTCGAGGCCCAGCCGGCGCACGACGGCGACGACCTGGGCGGCGAACGCCTCGTTCAGTTCGATCACCGCGAGGTCGTCCACGGTGAGACCGGCCCGGGCGAGGGCCTTCGGGACGGCCTCAATCGGGCCCAGCCCCATCACCTCGGGTGCGACGCCGGCCGTCGCGTACGCCACGAGCCGGCCGAGCGGGCGGAGGCCGAGTTGCGCGGCGCGATCGCCGGTCATGACGACCATCGCCGCGGCGCCGTCGCTCATCTGCGAGCTGTTGCCGGCGGTGACCGTGCCGCCCTCGGCGAAGGCCGGCGCGAGCGACGCCATCCGTGCCTCGTCGGTGTCGCGGCGAGGACCCTCGTCGATGTCGAACGTAGCCCGTACGAGCCGGGGGCGGCCGTCCTCGACGACCGTCCGCTCGACGACGACGGGGACGATCTCGGATCGGAAGCGCCCCTCGTCGATCGCGACCACCGCCCGGCGGTGGCTGCGCAGCGCCCAGGCGTCCTGGTCCTCGCGGCCGACCTGTTCACGGCGGGCCACCTCCTCGGCGGTCAGTCCCATGTTCAGGAAGACCTCCGGCCAGCGCCCGGCCAGCCCGGGGTTCGGGGCGAAGTGCCAGCCGGTCATCGGCACGGAGCTCATCGACTCGAGGCCCCCGGCGACGACGACATCGGCGGTGCCGGTCGCCACTGCCTGGCTGGCGACGGCGAGCGCCTGGAGGCCCGAAGCACAGAACCGGTTGACGGTCATCGCGCTCGTGGAGACCGGAAGCCCGGCCCCGAGCGCGACCGGGCGGGCGACGTTCAGGCCCTGGGCGCCCTCTGGCATTGCGCAGCCGAGGACGAGGTCCTCCACCTCGGCAGGGTCGAGCCCGCGCGCCCGGGCGACCGCCTCTCGGACGGCGGCGATGGCGAGATCCTCGGGCGGTGTCTCGCGGAGCGCGCCCCGGGGCGCCCGGCCCACGGCCGTGCGAACGGCGCTGACGATGACGGCTTCTCGCATCACTGACTCCGGTGCTCTTGTCTCTCGTCCCTGGACTCGTGCTTCGGGCGTCCGGCGCGGGCGGCGGCTTCTCCTCCTCAGTTGCGGAGCGGCTTGCCGGTCCGCAGCGTGTGACGGATCCGGTCGCGGGTCAGGCGCTCGCCGAGGAGCCGAAGGAACGCCTCCCGCTCGAGGTCGAGCAGGTACGCCTCCGGGACCTCCGTGCCCTCGGCGACGTCGCCGCCGCACATCACCCGGGCCAGCTCGAGGGTGACCCGGCGGTCGTGGGCGCTCATCGCCCGGCCCGCCACCTGGTTGAACGTGAGCACCTCGGCGGCGGCGATCCCGCGCCGACCGAGGACCGGGATCGGACGCGCGAGCGGCGGGCGGTAACCGATCTCGGCCAGCCCCCGGGCAGTCGCCGCCGCGTCGGCCCACTGGCGCTCGGGGTCGGCGCTGACGAGGTCGGCCGGGCCGAGCAGGCCCAGGGCGCGGGCCTCCTCGGCGCTCGTCGAGACACGGGCGAACGCGATCGTCTCGAGGGCGGCCCGGAAGAAGGCGAACGGGTCGGCCTGGCTCCCGGCGGACCGGTCGGCGGCACGGCGGGCCATGGCGGTCGAGCCGCCACCGGCCGGGATCAGCCCCACCCCGGCCTCGACGAGCCCGAGGTAGGTCTCGGCCAGGGCCTGGCAGCGCGCCCCGGAAAGGCAGACCTCGGCCCCGCCGCCGAGTGTCCGGCCGCGCGGCGCGATGACGACGGGCACCGGCGCGTAGCGGATCGCCTGCGTCGCTCCCTGGAAGCGGCGCACGGCTCGGTCGAGCTCGTCCCACTCGCCGTCCTCGGCGTCGATGAGCAGGAGTGCGAGGTTCGCGCCGGCCGAGAAGTCGGGCGCTAGGGTGCCGATCACGAGCCCGTCGGCGCTCCGCGCGACCAGCTCGAGCGCGCGCCGGATGATGTCGAGCGTGTCGAGCCCGATCAGGTTGAGCTTGCCGTGGAGCTCGAGGCCCAGGATCCCGTCACCGAGGTCGACGACCGAGGCGGCCGCGTTGGACGGCAGTTCCGGGCGCAGGCGCCGTCGCGCCGCGACGTCGATCCGGCCGGGCGTCTGGGGCATCGGGCGGAAGGAGAGGTCCGCGACGATGAGGCTCTCGCGGCCGCCGTCGGCCGTGTCGCGATAGAAGGCGCCGGGGCCGCCCGCTACCCGCTCGGCAAGCTCCGGGACGGCGCCGCCCGAGTGCCGGATCAGTTTGACGACCGTCGGCATGCCGAGGGCGTCCCACGTCTCGAAGGGGCCGAGCTCCCAGCCGAAGCCCCAGCGCATCGCCCGGTCGACCGCGACCACGCCGGTGGCGATCTCGCCCGCGATTGTCGCGGCGTAGCCGAGCGAGGCGGCGACGAAGCCGCGCACGAAGCGCGCCGCTGTGTCGTCGGCGGCCAGGAGCCCCGCCAAGCGCCGGCCGAGGTCCGGCTCGTTGTGGGCGAGCTGTACCGAGCCCGAGACGAGCTTGTGGCGGGGCCGGTAGTCGAGGGTGGCGAGGTCGAGGGCGAGGATCTCGCCGTCGACCCGGCGGAACATCCCGACGCCCCGCTTCTCGCCGAGGGCGCCGCGCTCGATGAGCGCCCGCAGCACCGGCGGGACCCGGAATCGATCGCGCTGCGGGTCGTCGACGAGCGCCTCGTGGCAGTGGTCCGCGACGGCGACGGCGACGTCGATCCCGATCAGGTCGAGCGTCCGGAACGTGGCGCTCTTCGGGTGGCCGACCAGCGGCCCCGTCAGCTCGTCGACCTCGTCGACCCCCAGCCCGAGCTCGAGGGCGAGCTCGACCGCGACGAGCAGCCCGTGGACCCCGAGCCGGTTGGCGATGAACGCCGGCGTGTCGTTCGCCAGGACGGTCCCCTTGCCGAGGTGGCGCGAGCCATACGCCTCGAGCCAGGCGACGAGCTCCGGGTCGGTCTCGGCGGTCGGGATCAGCTCGAGCAGCCGGGCATAGCGCGGCGGGTTGAAGAAATGGGTCCCCAGGAACGCCCGCCGGAATGGCTCGGATCGACCCTCGCCCAGGGCCCGGATCGAGATCCCGCTCGTGTTCGAGCTGACGAGCGGGTACCGGGCCCGGCCGTCGAGCGCCGCGTCGATCCGGGCCAGGATCTCGCGCTTCGGTTCGAGCCGTTCCACGATCGCCTCGATCACCCAGCCGGCGTCGGCGACGCTGGACTCGAGGGCATCGAAGCCGGCGGTCCTGATCCGGGCGGCGTCGTCGGCCCGGTGGAGCGGCGCCGGGCGGAGGCGTCGGGCGCGTTCGAGCCCCTGGCTCGCCGTCGCAGCGTCGAGATCGAGCAGGCTGACGCGCGCGCCAGCGCCCGCCAGCAGGCAGGCGAGCTGGGCGCCCATCGTGCCGGCACCAAGGACGACGGCATGCTCGAGGCGGGGGATCATCGATCCGGCTCCTTGTTCGTGCGATGACTCGTCGGGGTGAGCGCCGCGTCCGGCGGCAGGGTCGCATCCGGCGGCACGGGCCCGTGCGGGGCGACCGTGGCGTCGGCTGGCGTCACCGGCCCGGCAGTAGGCGCGGTGACTGCGGTCGGGGCCCGCAGGCCATCGACGAGCAGGCCGGCGAGCGTCTCGGCAAGCTCCTCCACCGAGAGCGGGCCGTCGGGGCGATACCACTGCGTGAACCAGTTGCAGGTGGACAGGATCATGAAGCCCGCCAGCCGGACGTCGATCGGCCGGAAGCTCCCGTCCGCCACGCCGGCCGCGAGCGCCTCGCGCCACCCGCGCTCGTAGGCGTCGCGGCGCTCCACGAGCGCGCGTCGGCGCTCCGGGGGGAGCGATCGCAGCTCGATCTGGAGCAGGGAGAGTTCGTCGCGTTGGTCGGCGGCGAAGCGCAGGTGGGCCGTGATCGCCCGCCGAACGCGATCGACGCCCCGGCCCGGGCCGTCGAGCTCGGGTCGAACGTGGGCGTCGAGGTGCTCGAGCGCCTCGCTGACGATTGTCCAGAGGAGGTCGTCCTTGGCCGCGATGTAGTGGTACAGGCTGCCGCGGTGCATCCCGAGAGCTTCGGCGAGGTCCTGCATCGAGGTCGCGTGGAAGCCGCGCTCGCGGAAGAGCTGGATGGCGGCCCGCTGGAGCTCGAGCTCGCGTGGTCGGGCGATCGTCACCGCGGCAACCCCTTCGTCCGGATCGGACGTGCCTCGTGCCAAACGAACGTTTGGTAGGTGCACAGAATACGAGCGGCGAGGCGCCGGATCAAGGGGTTGGATCGCTTTCAGGGCGACGAGCTCGCGGCCCGTGGGGATCGGAAACCCGGATTCGATCACGCCGCGGCGCCGTCGTACTCGTGGATCAGCCCACCGAGCAGATCCCGTCGGCGAGCGTCGCGCGGACTGACGGGCATCGGGTCCCACGCTTCGGCTCGTGGAGGGGCGAGGCCGAGGGCGCGATGGGGTCGCCCGCGGTTGCAGTGCTCGACATAGGTCCGGAGCGTCCGATCGAGATGCCGCCGACCTCTGGATGACGGTCGGGTCGAGGCACTCGGCCCTGATCGTCTCGATCACGCGCTCGGGGGTGGGCATTGGCGTTCGGTGCCTGGAAGGGCGTCACGATCACCCGGGCCCGATCCTCGCGAACGACCTCGTCGAACGACCGGCTGAACTTCGCGTCCCGGTCGCGAATGAGGAACCGGACGGGGCTCGCCCGAGCGTCGAGGTCGGGCGCGAGGTTCCTGGCCTGCTCAGGTGACCCAGCCCCGAGTCAGGGTGCGCGGTGGACGCGCTCAGGTGGATCCGCCGGCTCCCGGGCTCCCTTGGCTGATCAAGCAACTACCGCAGGATGGCCTTTGCTTCATCCTGTCCGACAAGTTCATACAGACCGAGGCGGAGTTCCGAGCCTTCATCGCGAACAACTGGTAGCCGCTCCGCCGAATCGCCCTGGCTCCGGATGAGACTATGCGGCCCCGACAGCGTCTACTGGCTCCAGCACCGCCCAGCCACGGCCGCTGGCCCTCTCCCCATCGTCGTCGCCGTCCCAGGTGAACTCGACGCACGGGCGCCCGTCACGCCGCCCGTGGGCGCAATCCATCGCGCCCTCGACGGCGATGAACCGGAAGCTGCCGGTCCGGTCCGGTTGGAGCTCGATGAAGGCGGGCCCCATGAGGTCGATCGCCTCGAGGTCCCAGAGGTCCATCTCCACGATCCGCCACCTACCCGTCAGGTTCACTTCGTTTCCCCTCGGCTCCCAGGCATCAACACGCGGCTCGAGCTGTGTCTCCTACTCCGCGAACAGCTCGGCCTGGTGCGAAGTGCGGAGGTTGAGGCGTTGTGAGGGGCTCACGAGCATGCCGGCCCCAGGGACACGAGGATGTCAGACCTCGGTGACACCGCATGTCACCCGTGGCGACGCCGGCGACCGCCAGTTCGGGACGGGGGTCCGCGACACTGTTGCACACAGGCGCTAGAGCTCGACGGGCGGGCCCCCGGATCGGCGGGGCGGTATCGGAAGAGGGCGCCTCGCCCGTTTCCGGGTCGCCGGGGCCGAGCGGCGGGGCGCGTGCGACCAGCGGGCGACCTCTCGCCACCACGGGTCGCCGCCGACCGCGCGGACCAGCCGCAGGCGCGCCCGGCAGAGGTCGCAGTCGCAACGGTCGTCGCTCCGTCGCAGGCACGTCGGGCCTGCCGCGGCACGGGGCGCCCGCTGCGCGCCGCGAAACGCGACCGGAGCGGGCAGCTCAGGACGGAGCCGGGCGTCCGGCCCTGCGGCCAGGCCGAGGCCGTTCACGGGCGTGGCGGTTGCGGCTCCGACACGTTCTCGCCATCGCCTGGCCGCTCGGCAGCCTCCGAGGCATGGGTGTCTCACCGTCGCGGCGGGTGGCGACCGGCGCTGCGGCGGGCCCGGCGACTGGAAACGGGGAGCAGGAAGGGCGGCAGCATCGCCCTCTCGGGTGCCATCAGCTCGGCCACGAGGAGGGCGGTGTCGAGCGCTGGAAGTCGGACGCTGGGCGCTGTCGCCGCCACACGGTTGGCATCGACGACCCAGTGCCTGTCGCCCGTCAGCTGGTGAAGCCTGAGCAGGGCGAACCCCCGCTTGAGCGGAGTGCGAGGGAGCCGCGCGGCGAGGGCACGCGCCTTGAATCCCTCGTCGGCGAAGACGTCATGCGCCAGGGCCCAGAGCCACACGTTGTCGACATGCCTCCCGCTCAGCGCCTCGAGCCGCGCCGGGAGATCGGCTCGCACGGCGACGGCGCCCGTCTTGCTGAGCGCCAGCGCCAGATAGGTCAGCGACGGGTCCGCGATGCCCGCATCGGGTTCGGTTGACGAGGGGGCCAGCAGGAGGTGGTCGAGTCGTCGCGCAGCCCAGCCAGCAAGTGCCGCGGCATCGGGCGAACGCGACACGGCGCCCTCCAGGACGCTCGCTGCCGCCAGGATGGCCGCCCCGGCAACCGACCCATCCGGCAACCCCTCAGCCTCGGCCAGGAAGCCGGCGATGGCCGTGCCTTCCATCCGGCTGTCCGATCGCGCCCGCGCCACGAGCGCCGCGAGGGCCCGGCCAGCCCAGCCCGGTCCAGCCCGGCCGACGAGGACATCGGCGGCGGCCAGCAGCTCGGCATCCTCCAGCGCCAGGGCGGCGCGCAAGGCAAACCAGGCATGGTCGCGGGGCGCGTCCGACGGTGCCAGGTTCCGTACAGCCTCGACGGCGGCATCGAACTCACGCTGGGCGGCGTCGGGCCGGCGCGGCGGCAGGTCCGGCGGCAAGCCGGCCAGCGAGAAGGCGCGTGCCAGGCTCTCGACATCGGGAAAGCGATCGGCAGGTTGCTTGGCCAGCCCCCGTGCCACCACGGCTTCAACCTCGGGCCAGCCGGGAACGCCTCGAGCGGCAAACGGCAGGGCCGGCCGCCGGATGATGCGCCGCAGGAGCTCATCCTGGACGGCGGGCGCGTCGATCGGCTGAAGTCCCGTCAGCAGCAGGTAGGCCAGGACGGCGATCGCATACTGCTCCGATGCCGGGGTCACCGCCGGCGGCAGCCGGCCGGCCAGCAGCGCGCCGGCTATCTGCGGATCGTGGAATTGCGGGATGCCGGAACGCAGCGGATCGACTGCCCTGCCGGCAGCAATCGGTCGCGCACTGCCGAAGTCGAGGATCACGACACTGCCGTCGTCGCGCACCAGGCAGTTGCCGGGATGGATGTCGCCGTGCAGCACACCGGTTCGGTGGAGCCGACCGTAGGCGTCGAGCATCCGGCCCACGAGATCGTGCAGTCGGCGCCGGTCTCGCGCGGCGCGCGCCTGTTGCGCGGCGACGGCGATCGACACTCCGTCGCACCATTCCATCGCGACGTACGCCCGCCCGCTCCTGATTCCATCACGCAGCAGCCTTGGGCTGTCGGTGCCCCCGAGGCGATCGAGGACACGCGCCTCGTTCGCGATCATGGCCTTGACGCCAGCTCGATCGTCGCGGGCGATCTTCAGTGCCGCTGACACACCGCGCCGCCCGCGTGCCCGATAGACCTCCGAGTCCTCCAGCGAACGGACCAGGGCTTCGATCTCGAAACCCGCGAACTCCTGCCCAGCAGCGAGGCTGGGCGTCGGCGCCGACGCCTCCGGGGACCCCGACGGGACGAGGATGCGCGCCTCGATGAGGGTGGCCAGCGCATCGAACGCCAGGTCCAGCATGGCCGAGGGCTCCTGGTCGTGGGAATCGGCAAACCGCCAGGTGGCGTCCGTGAGCAGGCTCGGCGAGCGGAACTCGGCGATCAGGTCGGCGAGCGGCCCCGGGACCAGTCGCGTGGTCACACGGAAGCCCGGTCGGGTTATGACCGACTGGCCATCCTCAACCGGGCCGATCCTGGCGCGCAGACGGGGCGAGAGCTCGGAGACCGGCAGGAGCTTCGCGTCGGGTGGCAACGTGAAGAGCGTCGTCGCTAGGTCGGGATCCGCATCGATCACGGGGGGCTCTCATCGCGGAACGCGTCGGCGCTCGGCAGCCAACGCTCGGGATCGACGCCAGCCAGGCGAAGATCGGCGAGCGCGGCTGCCACGGGATCCTCGCACGGCGTTGCGCGCCGCGCCGTCAGGCTGGCCGCCAGCCGCTTCGTCACCCATGACCTCCAGCTTGTCACGCTGGTGCCGGGCGGCGGATCGACACCCGAAGACAGCAGCCCGTTGCCCCCGGCCTCGGTAGAGAAGGGCACGCCCTGCGCGGGGCATCCCCAAAGCGACCGGTCGAGCGCGCCTGCCACGGCTTCCATGTGGGCGCGGTCGTCGAAGTAGGCGACGATCTTGTCGGGCCGCAACAGCCCCTCGATGCCACGCCCGACCTTGAACGACCGCACACCGGATCGCACGAGCTCGTCGGCAATGCGCGGAAAGGCGTCCGCCAGGGCTTCCGGCCTCGGGCTGACGTAGAGCTTGCAGGCCGCGCTGAGCTGCACCCGGGCGGTCGTGCGGGCGAAAGAGTACCAACCCGCCAGGGAGGTCGCCTCGTAGGCCGCTTCCAGCCGCCGCCGGGCCGCACCGCCCACGGTCAGGCCAAGCACGGCCATCGGATCGTCATCGGGACCGAAATCGCGATCGATGGCCGGCCCGCGCGGGACCGTGCCGAAGCGGTACAGCCACTGGGCGACGACGCCGGGGTCTTCGGACAGACCGCTGGCCGCCATGCGAAGGGCGGCCAGCGAAAGGTATTGGATGCGCCCGTTCACGCAGCTTCAGCGGAGGTGCTACCGCGGCAGGCTCTTGAGCGCCCCTTCGAGCTGTGCGCGGACGGCCGCAACCTCTGCACCGCGTGGCGCCTGTGCGGCGGCGGACTTCTCGACGAACGCGACCGTCTGCGCGAGCTGCCGCTGCAGCCGTGGTAGCTCGGTCACCCTGTGCACCGCGAGCCCGGCATGGACGATCGGCGTCAGCGTCGGCGGGATCGTCTCGAGCGACGTGCCACCGCAATCCGGATTGGGAAGCCCGACGCTCCCGCCACCGAGCGCGGCATAGGCCGCGCTGGCCACGACCGCCGCGCCGATCTCGTGAATGGCCACGCGGATCGCGGGGCTGCCGCCGGTGTCGCCAGCCACGAAGGCGCGCGCTACCTCGTCGAACTGCTGTGCCTTGACCGCCTCGACGATCGTCCCGCGAACGGCCTCGATGTAGGCGAGGTTCGCGAGCACGCTCGCAATGGGCGAGATCCAGGGCGGCGGGGTCTCATCGTCGGGCCCGGGCATCCAGATGCCACCGCGGCCGCCCGCGCTGACGCTGACCGCCAGATCCTTGATGAGGAAATCGTGACGAGCAAAGGCCTTGGCCATGTGGATCCCCCATTTCGACGAACACCTGAGGGTCGGCCTCGATTCTGCCGGAGGCGAACTCCTCGATGGCGTCCTGAGGCCACCGTGCCGTAAAGCGCCGGCTTTGTCAATAGGAGAGCCCAGGCTGGCTGTGAGCCAGGCTGCTGGAGGCAACGGGGAGGGCGGCGACGACCACCATGAGCCCGAACGACACCACCGCGCGGACATACGTCACCTCGTACGCCGCGCTCGTGCTGTCGGTCCTGATGCTGATGAGCGCCGCGAAGCCGACGAACACGCCGGCGATCTCGGCCAGCGAAAGCAACAGATCGGCGTCCTGCATGTCCCGCCACCTCCCGCAGGCCGCCAATGGCTCGGCGCGGTCCGGGCGGCCGGTGCATGGGCCGCGCGTCGGAGCCTCCCGCTGGCGGTCACCGTAGGCGCGTCTCAGGCATTCGGCGAGTGGCGAACGGCCCCCGATGGACCGAGGTGGCAGGCCGGAGGGGTGGCGCGGCGTGCGGCAAGCACACCGGACGTGCGGCCGCCCTCGACGCCAGAGGCCGGCGGCTCCCCGACGCCCCGTGCGCGTCCGATCCGCGAACTGAGCGACGACCACAAGCGAGGTGGAGGCTGCCTGGGCCAACGAGGAGACGCTCGCGTGCCACTGGTCGCCACACGAAGAGGAGACCCCCGGCCGGTGGCCGAGGGTCTCCTCGATCGGGTGCCTGGTCGATGGCGGGCAGGCCACGCCGACGCCTCAGCTCACTGTCTCGCTGGGAACGACGTCGAGTGGGGCGAATGCCGGCGGCGCAGGCCGAATCGCGACATGCTTGGCTCATGCAGACCGACGACGTCATCGACCTGGCGCGACGCCTCATCGCGATCGACTCCGTCAACCCGACGCTCGTCCCCGGAGGCGCCCGCGAGCACGAGATCGCCCGGTTCGTCGAACGATGGGCCGCGGAGAGCGGGCTGGCGAGCCGGGTCATCCCTTCGCCCGACGGGCGTCCCAACCTGGTGATCGGCGACACGTCGGCGGATGTGGGCGAGGCCGGGACGGGCGCGGCCGGGGCCGCAACTTCGGACGCCCCGATCCTGATGCTCAACCTCCCGGATCGGCTGACGAGCCACTGGGCGCGGGAGGGGAGAAACACCAGCGCCGCGAACGCGAGCAGGGCCACGGCTACGCCAATGACGGCCCCGCGCACGAAGGCTCGCGGGAGGTTCCCACCGACCACTGCCGCCAGCAGGCCCAGGAGCAGGCCGAGGGTCGGCAGACGTCGCTCCTTGCCGGGTTCGGAGCCCAAGCGAATCCTTGTCGTGGTCAAGACCTACCCGAACCCGAGCCAGACCCACATCGAGACCGTCTGCTGTGCTGGGGTTGACCTGGACACGGGTGGCTGGGTGCGCATGTACCCGATCACATTCCGCAGGCTGGCCGACAACCGGTTCAAGAAGTACCAGGTCATCGAGTGCCAGGCGACCAAGCCACGCAACGACGCCCGACCGGAGAGCCTCAGGGTCGACCAGGACTCGATCAAGCTCATCGGCCAGGTCGTCCCCTCGTCCGACCGATGGCGCCGGCGGATGGCGCTGCTTCCGGCACCGTCGGGCTCCCTTGAGGAGATCAAGGCCGCGAATATCGCAGCCGACGTCAGCATCGGCATGTTCCGTCCGAAGGCGATTCGTCGCCTGGTCAAGGAGCACGCGGACGCGTGGACTGAGAAGGAGCGAACGGCACTTCGCCAGGAGCGACTCGGACTCGGCGAGGAGGAGACTCGGGAGCTGAGCGAGCTCGAGCAGATCCCGTGGAAGTTCAGCTACGAGTTCGACTGTGATGCCGCCGAATGCGGCGGGCACAAGCTCCAGATCTTTGACTGGGAGCTGGGCCAGTCCTATCGCCGCTGGTCGAGATCCGATCCGACGCGGTGGGAGGAGATGATCCGGCAGAAGTACGAGCGGGAACTGCCGGCCAAGGACCTACACCTGGTCGTCGGAACCCTTGCTGCACACCCGAAGACCTTCGTGATCATCGGGCTCGTCTACCCGCCCCGGTCGCAGATGGACGGTGCTTACGTCCAGCAGACCCTGGATCTCGTGGGCCAGCAGCGAGCGGTGGCAGGCAAACGGATCGGCCTCGAAGCACAGGAGGCAGACGCGCTCGCTGGAGATGAGCGGGACGAGGCTATGGAGCTCTTCCCGGACGAGGGCTAGGCGGTCGCGGTATCCATCGGCGAACCGATCCCAATTCGAAACAACAGCACGAAGTTCACGCGGCGCACCGAGAGCCGGGACAGACAGGTAGCGGATCCCGGCCGCGGTGAGCGCAGCATCGAGCGACTTGCGGCGAAACTCCGGCCGCCTCGACGTCGGTGTCTCGCGGGTGTCGACGAGAACCGAAACGTCGGCTGCCGCGAGAGTTTCGACCAGACGTTCGAGGCTGGCCCCCTGGTAGCCGATCGTGAACATCGGATCAGACATGCTCCAAGTGTAGCTGGGAACCGACGGGGGGCAAGCACGATCCCGGCATCGTGTTGCTATCCGCGGCCCGGTGAGTGATGAATGGTGTCCGCCCACCACCAGGAGACCCACCGATGCCGCCTCTATCGCTCCCCGCGCTCCAATCCGGTAAGCCCACCGCCTGGGAGGAGGCGATCTACGCGTTCCTCGTCGAGAAGCGCGCTCGCTCGGGCTCGTCCCGAACCGTCGAGAGCTATGCCCGGATGCTCTGGCCGTTCTTCCGAGTGACAACCCCGGATCAGGTCCGCTCTGCGGACGTCCTCGCCTACGCCCATGGGATCGGCCTGTCGGGTCGGACCCCGTCGTCGACCACGGTCGGTGCCCGGATCGCCTGCCTGTCCTCGTTCTATCGGTTCCTCATCCGGATGGGCCTGGTCGTCTCGAACCCCTGCGACGCCCTCGAGCGCCCGAGGACCGTCCCCTCGGTCGCCCGGGGGTACAGCGCCGACGTGGTGCGTCGCCTCCTCGCCGTCGTGCCCGACACCGTGCGTGGCCGACGGGACCGGGCGATCCTGTTGGTCCTTGTCCTCACCGGCCGTCGACGGGCCGAGGTGATCGGCCTCCGGGCGGGAGACGTCACCCTCGAGGGCGAGACGGCCTTCTACAGCTACCGGGGCAAGGGCGGCAAGCGTGGCCGCCGCGAGCTCCCCCGACCCGCCTACGCGGCGATCGCCCGGACGCTGGCCGACTGCGGCAAGGAGCTGCCGACGATGGACCCCGAGGAGTCGCTCTGGCAGGCCGGAGCCGGTCCGCAGGGCATCAGCAGCGGCACGTTCTACAGCCGGTTCCGCCGCTACCTCGCGGCGGCTGGCCTTACCCCCACTGGGCCGCACATCCTCCGCCACACCGCCGCGAAGCTCCGTCGCGATGCCGGAGCGTCGATCGAGGCGGTCAGCGCGTTCCTCGACCACTCCAGCCTCGCGGTCACGACCGTCTACCTCCGACGGCTCGAGGGCGAGACGGACCGGACGTGGCCGGACGTCGCGGTCGCGATCGGGGCGTAGGAGCGCCTGCTGCGCGCGATTGATATGACGAGCCAAAGCGCGACCGCTCCCGGCATCCCCATCGCGACGGGCGCGATCACCCCGATCGACGCCGGAGCGGCGACCGACAGGAGGTTCGCGAGCAGCATCGCCGCGTGGGCGAGGACGGGATCCCGCCTGGACCGAGGGAGAGCGGCCCGACCGGCTGGAGCGTCCAGCGTCGCTCCACCGAGCGGTACAGGAGATAGGCGGTGAAGGTGGTGACGATCCAGCCGAGGTAGTTCTGGACCGGGACCCCGTAGTAGGGACCACCGCGCTCCCATACCCAGGCGCCAAC
>Ga0209429_10001027_pt1 | contig 17921 bp, 10 predicted proteins | sample BarGraNGADG00212_3_FD_184493 | JGI IMG/M metagenome (GOLD analysis project Ga0209429, IMG submission 184493) | Arctic peat soil microbial communities from Barrow, Alaska - Barrow Graham LP Ref core NGADG0004-212 (SPAdes) (version 2) | ecosystem: Environmental > Terrestrial > Soil > Wetlands >...
ACAGCACTATTTCTTTTACTTCTTAATAGCTTAATTCTTTCAGCAACCCATAACAGGGCAGGCGAAATTACTTATGTTCAATTATCTGATCTTACTTACGAGATCACAATTACCACTTTTACCTATACGTTAAGTTTTGCCGACAGGCAGCAACTGGATATCAATTGGGGCGATGGCTCCATTTCAACGGCTTCTAGAATAAACGGTCCGAACCAAAAGGGAGAAATCCTTCCGAATAATTACAAAAAAAATATTTATAAAATAACCCATACCTTTCCGGGACCGGCAGTTTATAAGCTTGTAATGCAAGACCCTAACAGGAACGCCGGTGTAAGAAACATTCCAAACTCGGTAAATGTAGTATTCTCAATATCAACCATACTTACTGTTAATCCCGCTATTGGACGCAATAGTACACCAGTATTACTTAATCCTCCCTATGATAAGGCTGCACTTGGGTATGTATTTATTCATAATCCTGCAGCATTCGATCCCGACGGTGACAGTCTTTCATATAAAATTTCAGTTTGTACCAGAGAGGATGGCAAACCTATCGAAGGTTATACACTTCCTCCTGCAACACATTCAATAAGAGTAGATTCATTAAGCGGTGACCTTATCTGGGATACTCCTGCAGATACAGGTATATATAATGTTGCTATGGAAATTCAGGAGTGGCGCAACGGGAAAAAGATAGGGGTGGTGATTCGTGATATGCAGATAGAAGTGTTCAGTACTAATAATAAACCTCCGGTAAACAGCCTTCTTAGTGACCGTTGCGTTCAGGTAGGCGATACCATTGATTTTATTTTTTCTGCAACTGACATGAATAATGATGTAATGAGTCTTAAAGCCACATCCGGAGTTTTTAATATAACCTCTTGTCCTGCAACATTCACTAAAATTGATTCCTTACCGGGATTTGCATCCTCAAGATTCAGATGGATACCATGTTATCAGTCAGTCAGAAATCAGCCTTATGATATCATTTTCAAATCGGATGACTACAACAGTGAGTTGAAGCTCTCTGATATTGATAATATGAAGATAAAAGTTCTTGGCCCCTCACCTGAACTCCTGAATGCGGTACCTGTCGGAAAATTCATCAGAGTAACCTGGTCTGATTACGGCACAACTGCAATAGCCGGCTTCAGTATTTACAGGCGGGAAGGAGCTTCAACTTTTAATCCGGACTCATGTACTGCTGGAATTCCATCCTCATCAGGATTTGTTAAAATTGGATATATTGCCGGAAGTTCAACAGTTTCATTCACCGATACTGACAACGGCCAGGGACTTCAGTTCGGGAAAGAATATACATACAGGATTGTCGCAGTTTATCCTAACGGAACAGAAAGTAAAGCCTCAAATGAGATAACATCGACTCTGGTTTCCGGTGTTCCTGTTATCAGAAATGTAAGTGTCAGGAATACGGATCCTGCAACCGGTTCCATTTTTCTGGCCTGGAAAAAACCACAACTCGACACAATACCTTCTGCAATTGGTCCTTATGAATATATTATTTACAGAGCTGATGGTATATCCGGAATAGTATATACAAAGATTCAATCAATTCCAACAGCTGACCTGAACGACACAATATATATTGACACCTTAATAAACACACAGTCAAAAAGTTATATCTATCGTATTGAGCTATGGAATAGAACTGCAGGTAACGAATTTATGATCGGAGAACCAGGATATGCCTCATCAGTGTTTCTTGCACCAAGTCCCGGTGACCGCAAAGTACGGTTTGTGATAAACAGGAATGTTCCATGGATCAACACCAGATATGATTTTTTCAGATTGAATGAAGCAACAATGAAATATGATTCAATCGGATCTTCAAATCAGCTTACATTTATCGATTACGGTTTATTGAATGGAAAGGAGTATTGTTATTATGTAAGATCTACAGGAGGTTATCTGGCCGATAATATGCCAAAGAACCTTATTAATCTTTCGCAGATCACCTGTACTACTCCTGTTGATAATGAACCACCGTGTCCTCCCCAAATTAATGTCATCAGCCAGTGCGACAGCATGTACAATACAGTTTCCTGGAAAGTGACCGATCCTGCCTGTTTTGAAGATATAGCAGGTTATAAAGTGTACTATAAGATGACTTATAGCGAGAACCTGACGTACCTTGCGACCATTGATAATAAAAACACATTCTTTTACAGGCACTATCCGGGTGATATTATTTCAGGTTGTTATGCTGTTTCAGCATTTGACATTAACGGTAATGAGGGTGATAAGTCGGTAATGGTCTGCGTCGACTCATGCAATTTTTATGAAATACCCAATGTTTTTACTCCAAATGGGGACGACATTAATGATATGCTTGTAGCAAAAACATCCGGACTGGTTGAAAAGATTGATCTTAAGATATTTAACCGGAACGGTTTGTTATTGTTCAAAACTGAGGAGCCCAAAATTAATTGGGATGGAACTTATAAAGGCAAAATTGTCTCACCTGGTGTATACTTTTATCAATGTGATGTTTTTGAAAGACGCATTTCAGGGCTTGGGCAATTTCATCTTTCCGGTTTTATACATGTTATTACCGAAGAGGGAGCTACTGTTAAAAAAGTGGTAACTAAATGATTTTGAAAGAGTAATAGTGATGAAAAATATTTTGACATTGCTTTTGGCTTTAATGTTTTCCGGGATTATCTCAGGTCAGCAGACGATTGACTATCTGTTTAAGGCAAAAGCTTTTACAAAAGCCGGGAAACCTGAGCTGGCAATTGATTTACTTAACGGAGTTTTAACCGGAAATCAGACCGACTTCAGGCTTTATATCAATAGAGCTGAAGCAAAAATGATAAAAGGGGACTACTCTGGCTCCATAAGTGATTTAAACAATGCAAATAGTATTTCTCCTTCATCCGGTGAATTTGGGTTAGCGAGGATTTATGCCCTTAAAGGGGATGCTGCCACAGCTGTGTATCACCTTGAACTAAACCTTAATTCGGCATTCAGGAAAAGCGAAAAGGAGATAATGCTCGATCCCTGTTTTAGTGCAATTGATAATAAGCCGGAATGGCGTCAACTCCTGAAGAAAGATTTGTATACTATTTATGAGTCGGGTATTTCAGAGATTGAATACTCCATTTCCAAAGGAAGTATTGACGAAGCTAAGAGCGTTCTGAATGAACTCAAGACAAACTACCCGGGCAATAATTCAACACTTTATGCCGAAGCCCTTATAAACTTTTCTTCCGGAAAATTTTCAGAAGCTATAAAAACACTTACCGCATTGACTGCTTCGGAACCCGGCAATGAAAAATACCTTCGGCTCATGGCTAAAGCCCAGGGTGGAGTAGGAAATCAGGCCGGAGCATCGGATATTTATACAAGATTACTTAATATGGAAGTTGAAGATGCCGATTTATTGATATATAGGGCTGAAAGTTACAGAAAAACCGGTGAAACAGATAAGGCTTTGGGTGATCTGAAAAGATATCTGGACATTTATCCCGAAGATAAAAAGGCTTTGAGTCTGGCAGGGAGAGTGGAAGCAGCTTCAGGCGATAATCTGAAAGCCCTCGATTATTTTTCCCAAAACATTAAGCTACATCCTGGTGACCCTGGTTCTTATATCGACCGTGCAAATTCTTACTTTATTTCAAAATCATGGGATTGGGCAATTAACGACTACAGCATGTCTCTGGATCTTGAGCCGGAGAATTCAGATACATGGCTTAATAAAGGTATCGCTCTTCTTAATTCAGGTAAGAATGAGGATGCATGCCACGATTTCAGAAGATCATTGAACCTGGGGAATAAGCGGGCTTCGGAATATATTAGCAAAAACTGTATTAAATAAAGCTTTTTTCATTTCTAGTACCACGCTTCTACTTTTGTCTTTTGTCTTTTGTCTTTTGTCTTTTTTCCTTTTACCTTACATGTTTAAGAATCCTCTCAAACAGATCGTGTGGTTTAAACGGTTTAAGGACATAGTCGTCTATTTGCAGATCCTCAATTTTATCATGGCTTTCAGACATAATTGCTGCAGTAAGTGCAACTATCGGAATATTCTTTATTTTAGGATTTTCAGAATTTCTTATGATTCTTGAGGCTTCAATTCCATCGAGTACCGGCATATGAAGATCCATAAGAACAAGGTCAAAATCTTCTTTCTCAAGATAATCAAGAGCAAGTTTCCCGTCTTCTGCGTGAGTAACAATAACTCCCCATCCGGTTAGGAATTTATTTGCAACAAAGAAGTTTATTTTATTATCTTCTGCTATTAATATCCGTTTTCCTTCCAATCCGATAAATGTCTCTGGGATCTCTCCATTTTCGGACTTGTTGCTTTTTTCAGAGATTTCAAAAGATAATATGAATCTGAAAGTTGATCCTTTCCCAGGTTCACTTTCAAGAGTAATTGTTCCACCTTGTAACTCAATAAGGGTTTTGCAGATAGCTAATCCAAGCCCGGTACCCCCAAAGTACCTTGTTGTATCTGAAGATGCCTGAGTAAAACTTTCGAAAATCACCGAATGTTTCTCCTTTGGGATTCCGATTCCTGTGTCCTGAACTGAGAATCCTATCTTTGATTTATTTCCAATTCGCTCAATCTCTTTAACAGTAACCGCGATGCTGCCTTTCTGAGTGAACTTAAGTGCATTTGACAGAAGGTTGGAAAGTATCTGATTAAGCCTTATAGGATCACCAATAACTTCAACTGGCAAGTCAGCCTCTTTAATAATCTCAAAACCAATATGTTTAGCCTGAGACCTGAATGCATACGATCTCATAATCTCATCAAGAAAGTCATTAAGATTGAACTGTGTGTGCTCAAAAACTATCTTTCCCGATTCCATTTTGTTATAATCAAGGACATCATTCACCAGGGTGAGTAAATGGTTTCCTGAAAACCTCAGGGTTTTAATAAAATCCATCTGATCGGGTCTTGGGTCACCCTGCAAAAGAAGATTTGTTATACCTAATACTTCATTCAGAGGAGTCCTGATTTCATGGCTCATAGTCGACATGAATTGCTGTTTTGTCTGGGCGGCATCTTCAGCTTTTTGCCGTGCCTGAATAATATTATCAAGCATCTGCCTTCGCTGTATGGCTATAGCAATCTGGTTAGCAATAAAATCCAAAACATAAAGATCATCATTTGAAAATTTATTCTCGTCATGATAATCCTGAAGACACATAACTCCGATAGTCTCATTTTTTATTTTCAGTGGTACTCCCATCCACACCTTGCAGGGCGTTCCTACAAGATCAATTTCGCCTGCTTCCTCAAGTTCTTTCAGGTCGGATTCTTTAAGCAGGACCGATTTACCATTTTTAATTACTAGGCCTGTAATAGTCCTTTTTACCGGGATCTCATAAAAATCGTCCTTCTCATCTGCAAAAAATGGAAGTGAAAGAGTTTCAGCAGCTTTATCGTACAGTGCAATGAAAAAGTTGTTTGTATCCAATATCTTGTTTAATTCCTGAACAATAATAGGGTAAAGATCTTTTATGTCAAACTGTTTGAGTGCAGCTGTTGATATATTGAACAATATCTCCTTAAGCAGCTGATTCTTTATTTCGGCAGTAATATCTCTGTATATTCCAATAAATGCGACTGTATTTTTATTGATTACAATTGCTGTTGAAATAAGGGACACATGTATTCTGTTACCATACTTATCTTTCCTGATGGTCTGTCTTGCTACTTTCTGCTGCCCCCTTGCAAGATTATCAATTTCAATAGACTCTTCCTTAAGGTCGTCAGGAACAATAAGTTGGTTAATAAATTTATTTACTGTCTCCTCGGAAGCATAGCCAAAAAGGTTAGTAAATTCTTTATTAATCATCGTTATCCTGCCTGATGAATCTGAAATAGCTATCGCTTCAGGTGTAGAATCGATAAGATGTTCAAGAAATGCTTTCTCCCTCTTTATCTGATTCTCATATTCTTTTTGTTTGCTGATATCATTAACGATACCACGGTAACCGGTAATTTTATTACCATGAAATGTTGCAAAAGAATGGGTCACAATCGGAACAAGTGTACCGTCTTTTTTTCTTCCAACATATTCATTACCTGAAGTCTGTTCCGGTGATGTCAAAGATTTCAGGTTCTCGATCATTTTAAGATGGCTCTCAGGAAAAATATCGGAGATGAACATTCCTTTTTCAAGTTCCTCTTTGGAATAACCAAAAAATCTCAAACCCTGGCTGTTGGCATACAGGATTTTACCATCAAGATTTACCTCGTAAACCATTTCAGGAATCATATCTGCAAACTTCTCAAATACAATACTTTGTTTGTAGATATCAGCCATTATCTTCTGGTTGTTTCCAGGTTCCCACGTTATCACGATATTCCCGGAAGTCAGAAGAAATCCCATATAATAACCTTCAGAGTCATCTCCTTTAGGAGACGCTGCTAACTTATGCGCATCACCTGTAATCCTCAGGTGATGTAAAAGTTCAACAAGTTTTGTCCTTTTACCAAGCTGGGTTTCGTCGATGCATTTACCTATAACATCAGCTTTCCGGAGGAACTCAACCTCTTCTACTTTGCTGTTCAGGTCAATGATATGGAATTTATTATCCTCCCCGATGCTGAATAATGCCAGATAACTGCTCACAGTATTAAAAATCTCATCCAATACTGTGCCCTGGCTATCTCTGATTTTCCTGTCTTTTAATGCTGTCAACCCCTCAAATGAGGTAAAAAGATAAACTTCATTATCTATATGTACTATTTCGGCAGAAAAAAGAAAGGGTTTTTCTTCACCATTTTTTGTCCTGAGAGTTATTTCAAAATCTCTGATTTTTTTTAATTTAGGAAGAAGTTTAAAATACTTATTGCTCTCCTTAAAATCAGCGAAAAGATGGATTTCATCTGGTGTACGACCAATTACCTCCTCTTTGCTGTAACCTAAGGTATTCAGAAATGTATCGTTAATATCAATATATTTGTCGGAATCGAACTTACTCATTGCTATCAGCAGAGAAGTAGAGTGAAAAGCTTTGAATAATATCTCACTGTCACTCTTATTCTTACCTCCTCCTTTTGAACTTAAAGTTTTTAGTTCCTGTTCTATCAGCCTGTTTTTTTTCAGCAACTCCTCATATCTTTCTTTATAATCCATCGATCAGGTAATTATCATTAAAATCATAAAATAGGAAATAGTGGTTTGACTCCGAAATTTATTGGTACTGTTTTTTTATTCAAATATAGTTTTATTTCTTTTTGATTTTCTCACAGTAATATTTGCAAAAATCATTTAAACCGCATTGGTCACAGAGTGGATTTCGTGCTTTGCAGACATATCTCCCATGCAAAATCAGCCAATGATGCGCTTTGTGTATCAATTCGGGAGGAAAATGGTTTGTAAGCTGAACTTCAACACTTAATGGAGTTCTTGCATTCTTTACAAGGCCAATCCTTTTTGAAACGCGGAAGACATGAGTGTCAACTGCCATAACAGGCTTTTTGAATACTACCGATGAAACTACATTAGCTGTTTTTCTTCCGACACCGGGCAGACGTTGTAACAGAAGCGGCTCGGAAGGGACCTTCCCTCCAAAGTCACTTAATAGCATCTTTGCCATTCCCGAAAGATGCCGGGCTTTATTATTAGGGTAAGTACATGATTTGATAAATTCAAAAATATCCGCCGGTTCTGCTTTGGCCATAGTTTCAGCGTCGGGAAATTTTTTCATAAGGGCAGGAGTGATCATATTAACTCTCTTGTCAGTACATTGGGCAGAAAGAATTACCGCAACAATCAGCTCAAAAGGATCCTGATAAACAAGTTCGGTGCCGGCAACCGGGAAATTATTGCTAAAGTAATCTATAGTGCGCCTGTATCTTTCATTTATTGTCATCCAAATGAAAATTTATTGCCACGTTAAGGTAACACTTTTTATCTTTGCCTGATAATTGGAATTATATGATAAGCTACCTTCAGGCAGAAAACGTTTCAAGAAGAATAGGGGATAATCTTCTTTTTAAAGATTTAAATCTGAATATCAACAAGGATGATAAGGCGGCCCTGGTTGCTGTCAACGGAGCGGGTAAATCATCTCTTCTTGATATCCTTACCGGGAAAGAATCTCCCGACGAAGGATCAGTTACAGTTAAGAGAGACCTGAAAATTGCATATCTGAAACAATCTCCTGATCTGAATGATGCCAATAAAATAATTGATGAATTATTCTGTACAGATAGTCAGATCGTCAGGGTAATAAGGGAATACGAAGAATCACTTTTATCAGGAACGCCTGAGAAGCAACACATTGCGATTCAGAAGATGGATGACTTTAAAGCATGGGAGTATGAAGTGGTAGTAAAGCAGATATTATTTAAGCTTAAACTGACTGATTTAAACGCGGTTATAGGCACTCTCTCAGGAGGTCAGAAAAAAAGGATTGCATTGGCTAAAGTTCTTGTGGAAGATGCTGATCTTCTTGTACTTGATGAACCTACAAACCATCTTGATCTCGACATGATTGAATGGCTTGAAGAGTACCTGATTAATTCATCCAAAAGCCTCCTGATGGTAACTCACGACAGATATTTCCTTGACAGGGTTTGTAATGTGATATTTGAACTTTATGATGATGAGCTATTCAGGTATGATGGTAATTATAAATATTTTCTTGAAAAAAAGGCAAGCCGGGAGTATTCTGTTAAAGCAAATTCTGAGAAAGCAAGGAACCTACTGAAAACCGAGCTTGACTGGATGAGGCGTATGCCAAAGGCAAGAAGACATAAGGCAAAATCGAGGATTGAATCGTTTTACGACCTGAAGGAAAAAGCAAAGCTCAGGCCTGATGATAAAACGGTTAATATAAATGTCAACATTGCAAGGATGGGTAAAAAAATCATCGAAATTAAAAATATCAGTAAATCATATGGCGACAAGGTTCTGCTGAAGGAGTTTTCCTACCTGTTTAATCGTTTTGAAAAGGTCGGGCTTATCGGAAGAAATGGTACCGGCAAAACGACCCTGCTCGATATTCTTACAGGATTGAAAGAACCTGACACCGGAACAGTGGAGAAGGGAGAGACGATCGTTTTTGGATATTACCGGCAACAGGGCATTCAGTTTGATGATGATATGACAGTAATTGACGTTGTTAAAAATATTGCTGAAAGGGTAATGGTAAGTGATGGTAATATGCTGTCTGTGACGCAGTTCCTGAATTATTTTCTTTTTCCTCCCGAAAAACAATATACATTAATAAGAAAGTTATCAGGCGGAGAGAAACGACGTCTATATCTCCTGACGGTTCTGATGAAAAATCCCAATTTTCTGATACTCGATGAACCAACCAACGATCTTGATATATTTACCCTTAATGTACTTGAGGAGTATCTTGCAGGTTTCAGGGGTTGCGTGATCGTTGTTTCTCACGACAGGTACTTTATGGATAAAGTAGTTGATCATATATTTGAATTAAAGGAAGATGGTTACATTAAGGATTTCCCGGGAAATTATACCCAGCTGAGGGAAAGACAGGAAGTAGAAAAAGAAAAAAAAGTTTCAAATATCACTGCTACAAAAAATATTAAATCAGAAACAATTACCGGAAATCCAGCTAAAAAGGAAAGAAAAACCGGTTTGACATTCATGGAGAAAAAGGAATTTGAGACTCTGGCAGCTGAGATTCAAATCCTGGAAACCGAAAAAAGGAATATTGAAGATGAGATGAATCAGGGAGGTTTGAACCAGAAGGAATTATATATAAAATCAAAAAGACATGGAGATATTGTTAAGTTGCTTGATGACAAGGAGATGAGGTGGCTCGAACTGAGTGAGAAATGATTTTGATTCTTAAAAAACGTAAATTGATGACGGGATTTTATAACTTTATGACACAATAGAACAGACAACTTGGAAAAAATAATAATTGATACTCCTGGTTACCGGTCTGAAGTGCTGGTGGGGGAAAAATTGGGAAATGTTGGAACTTTACTACCCGTGAAAGGCATCGCTATAATTACTGATGATAATGTCCTTAAACTTTATGGTAAAAGTTTTCCTGAATTTCCGGTTTTTTCAGTAACACCCGGAGAGGAGAGCAAGAAACTGGAAGTAATTGAGCGATTGGCTGAACGACTGCTGGAAGGAGGTATCGACCGGTCGGGGTTTATACTTGCTGTCGGAGGAGGAGTTGTTTGTGATATTGCAGGTTTCCTGGCTTCAATATATATGCGCGGGATAAGGTGCGGTTACATATCAACAACTCTGTTATCGCAGGTGGATGCCAGTACCGGAGGGAAAAACGGCGTTAATCTTGGAGATACAAAGAACATTTTAGGTACTTTCACTCAACCGGAGTTTGTAATCTGTGATACGGTTTTACTGCAGACTTTGTCAGAAAGAGAATATTTATCCGGATTAGCTGAAATGATAAAAACTGCTATTATTGGAGACAAATACCTTTTTGATTTGATTGAAAAGAGTGTTGTGGCAATAAAGAACAGGGATAACGACCTGCTTACAGACCTTGTGGCGAAATCAGTAAGATTCAAGGCATTGGTTGTTTCTGAGGATGAGAAAGAGTCTGGTATAAGGAGGATTCTTAATTTCGGTCATACATTCGGGCATGCTATTGAAATGTACCATTCAGTTAACCATGGTTTTGCAGTTGCTGCAGGAATGGAACTGTCAACGGATTTTTCATTCTCAAGAGGATTGATAAGTAAAGAAGAAAAAGAGAGGATAACAGATATTTTAAAGAGGTTCGGATTACTCGAGAATTACAATATACCTGATAATCAAATAGATCGGTATATTATTCATGATAAGAAAAAATCAGGGTCAGAAATTCATTTTATATTTACCGGGGGTATTGGAAAAGCTGTTGCAGAAAAAATTCCGGTAAGTGCAGTGACAGATTTTTACAAACTTTACAAAAAAACAAATAAATAATTATGAATTCTTTTGGCGTTATATTCAGAGTCTCTCTGTTTGGCGAATCACATGGACCAGCAATAGGAGTGATTCTCGACGGATGCCCTCCCGGAATTCCTTTGAAACCGGGGGATTTTATGGCTGACCTTTCAAGGCGCCAGAGTGGAAGTAAAGGCACTACCCGACGCGTGGAACAAGATCTGCCGGAAATAGTGAGCGGGGTTTTCAATGAGGTAACTACCGGTACACCAATTACTATTATTACCTGGAACAGGGATAAAATCTCCTCCGATTATGATGATTTTAAAAGTATCCCACGCCCGGGTCATGCAGATTACGTTGCCCAGATAAAGCATTCGGGATTTGCAGATATGCGCGGAAGCGGCCATTTTTCAGGAAGAATAACCTGGGGACTCGTTGCTGCAGGAGTTGTCGCAAAAAAGATTACAGAGACTTCTGAAATATCTGCAAAACTTATTTCAGCCGGAGGCTTGGATGATATTGATAAAGCACTTGATGAAGCGATAGCTAAAAATGATACTATCGGCGGCATAATTGAATGCCGTATAAAAAATCCCCCAACAGGCATTGGGGAACCTTTCTTTTATTCATTCGAATCAGCATTAAGTCATATTGTTTTTTCAATACCTGCAATCAAAGGAATTGAGTTTGGGGCAGGATTCGCCGCTGCAGCTATGAATGGCTCACAACATAACGACCCATTTATAAACCAAAACGGGGAAACAGCGACAAACAATGCCGGAGGTATAAACGGCGGGATAACAAATGGAAATGAGATCGTTTTCAGAACGGTTGTAAAACCAACTTCATCGACAGGTGTGGAACAGAAAACTTTTAATTTTGAAAGGAATGAAATGACCACACTTAAGGTGAAGGGAAGACATGATACCTGCATTGCTTTGAGGATGCCTGTCATCGTTGAAGCAGCTGCAGCAATTACCATGGCCGACCTTTTAATGATCGACAGGGGTATACATGGTGTCAGAAGAGATTAACCGGAAGAGCTGTCAGAAGCAAAACCTTTTTTGTTGTTTCTGAGATTTTGAACCTGTCATCAATTCTACTGCCAATTATCCACACAATTTCTCCTGATGATTCGAGTACCAGAGCTTTCTCCTTTTGTGGGATTGAATATTTTTTATCAACAAAATAGTCGCTCAGCTTTTTCTTCTTTTTCATCCCGAGTGGATAAAAATAGTCCCCGGTTCTCCATTTTCTGATTATAAAAGGGAAGGTTATTTTTTGGGCATCAAGACATGCTATGTGAGGATCGATTGGGATGACGTAGGCTCTTTCGAAATTGATAAAGCGGGCAGCTTTGATTTCAGGCACTCTTCTGAATCCTGCGATATCAGTGATTTCATAAAACACCTCTTTTACTGGTTTAAGTGGAGAAACAATAAGTTCTTTCCGGTTCTTAATGATCCTGTGAGTACCTGTAAATATCTGCCCCCCGGTCCTCCCCTCAATTATTTTCAGAAGATCTTTTAACAGGAGTCCGGAAATTCCATATGGTCTGAACAGTTCATAAAGAATAGTATTATTATACAGACTGGCTTTTAAAAGGCTGATATTAAATATTATATCTTGTCCCTTGCTTTCACAAACCCTATCGTTTATTTCCCTGACATGTTCAATTAAAATTTCATCTATTTCTGAAAGACGTTCTACTGTCTCATTAAGTGTAGCCTCAATTGAGGGATTAATCTCTTTCAGAACGGGTATTACAAGATGTCTTATCTTGTTCCTTGTATATTTTGTTTCAGCATTTGATTTATCCTCACGATAGATGATATTATGTTTCTTTCTGTACTCAACTATTACCTGCCGGGTGGCAAATAGGAGAGGCCTGATTATCCTTTCGTGAGATGGTCTCATTCCGGTCAGCCCGGTTATGCCTGTTCCTCTGGTCAGATTGATCAGAAGTGTCTCAATATTATCATTCAGGTTATGGGCTACAGCAATAAAATCAAATTCATGTTCCTTTCTTATCTCCTCAAACCAATTATATCTAAGCTCTCTGGCGGCCATCTGAACCGAAAGTTTGTTTTTTTTCGCAAAGGCTTTAGTATCAAACTGTTTAGAATAAAAAGGAACATTGTTTTCTGCTGCATAATCTTTCACCAACTTTTCATCCTTGTCAGATTCTTCATGACGCAAACAGAAGTTGCAATGGGCTATCCCTATATTGAAACCTGCCTCAATGAATAAGTGAGTCATTACCATGGAATCAATACCTCCGCTTACGGCAAGTAAAACCCTGTCTTCTTTCGAGAATAACCGGTTCTTTTCAATATAAAAAATGAAATCATTTAGCATTTTACCTGTATGGAATTATTGAAGGTGGACCCGGATCAAATGTTTTTGGTTTGAGAAGCTGCTCTCCTGATACAACAAAATGATTAACACTGGAATAGAGGGGAAAATTCGGGTAGAAACCAAGTCGGAACTGTAAGGTATTGATGACCAGGTTATCGTTCCTTATCCTTATACCGAGTCCGATGGCCGAAAGTGTATTTCCATTGCTCATCAGCTGGTTTGTTTCAGCAATGAAAGAGATATCGGCAAATCCAAAAAATGCAAATCTGAATCCATAAAAATTTAAAGGGCTGAAAATAACGGATTCCAGACTGCAGATTACTCTTTGAGTTCCGCTGACAGTGTCATTTGTAAAACCCGAAAAACCATTTTCATGACTAAATGTGAGACGCTCATCAGTATACCTGGCAAATCCTCTTGTATATTTTATATTCACAAAATTTCTGATCATAAAATTCCTTACCCTCACAAGGTTGGAAAAATATTTCATTTCCAGCAGCAGTAATCCCTGTTCACTTTTTTTCCCGGCAAAATATGAACTTAATCCTGCAGATCCATAAAAATATCCAAGATCTCTGCTTGATTTTCCGAGCGAAATATCGGCTCCAAAGTATGTTCTGTTTTTAAATTCATTAATCTCTTTTCCAACTGTAAATCTTAGCAGTCCACCATAAGGAATATCTTCAGTACGTCCATAATTGTATATCAGATTTGTTTTGTAATATTTCTGGATTGAAAAAGCTGCAGTTCCAAGAAACATCCTGTATTTCTGAAGATTCAGATACGAATATGGGAGAATGAATGGCCTGTCAAAAACATTGTTATTAGTATAGCGGGCCCCAATGATGATCCTTGTAACGGATTCTTTATCAATTAGGAATGATCTGGAAAGCCAATAATCCTGAATATTGTATTTAAGGGATTCCGGGATCGGAAGAGTATCGAGATCCTCACTAGTTGAAACTTGTAATACTGATATTCCACCCGCATATTTTGTTGTTGCACTGATGAGATCGCGGGTTAGCCTGAACCCATAGCTGTTCTTTCCGATATCATTAAAATAATTAAGATTAAAGTTTATGAATGTTTTACCTATGTTATCCATAGTATAATGTATTCCAAAACCTGGTGAATCAGAAGCTTTTGCATCGTAGGGTACTTCAACTCCAAGCTCCTGGCCTGTACCAAAAATATTTTTTTCAAACAGAGAGACAGAACCCTTCTTCAGACCCTTGTAACTGAAACCGGCACCTAAAGAATAAACATCTTTTGTTATTACAATAATGTCAGCCTCTTCATCAGATACAGGAACGACAATTATCCGTGCATCATCAATAAAAGAAAGTCGCCTCAGGATCCTTTCATTGTCGCTGAATATCAATGGCGAAATTTTGTCTCCTTCAGAAAACAGAAGGTTTTTTCTTACTATAAATTCATTTGTATTAATGTGGGTTTTATTAAGCAGGTTTTCAGTTAAATTGGGACTATTGTTCACTGGATTGTCAATGTCTGCGCCGAAGATGTTAAGTCGTTGGATATAGATTTTTCTGATCTTTTTACCAGAATGATTTAAAAAACTGATATCGCTGGTGGTAGTGATCTGTTTTTTATTTGCCGGTTCATTTGATACAATGATCAGATCATATAATTTTCTGGTAAACAAAAATTTGGATGATCTGGCCTTTAATGAATCGAGAAATAAAAGAGTCCGGTCTTTTAAGATTCTTGGTGGGATCAGGGAGGATAGATCTCTATGCAGAGTGTCTTCTGAAAAGAGAGATATATTATCCCTGATGTGGGAAAAAGGTTGTCTGGAAATGTTTAAAATAGTCTCCTTATCACTTTGAATTTGAGGATATACCGTATTAGGGATAAACAGAAGAATCTGAAAAATCAAAGGACAGATCAATCTCCAGAATTTTCTATTTGATTTGCACATCAGGTTTTATTAGAGTTGCTGACTAATACATCATCGGAATTAAACTGAAAGCCCAGCCGTTTACCTGTTATAACTCTCGAATGCTGAATCTTTGCTTCAGCCTGTCCAACTGTTGCAATCTTAACCATGTCATACGGGGGTACAAGGAGATCAAACTCCATAGAGTATTGAATTGCAGTGCTGATGATAATCTGTAATGCAGGCTTGCTTATTGCTTCATTGCCGTAGTTTGTGAACAGCATGCCCATCTGTCTTTTGCCTTCAACAAAATACTGGTTCTCGTGGTTTATAAATATTCTTGCGATGAGGTACCCAAGGTCATCGAGACGTGAATATTTGAATGAATCAGCCAGAAAATTGTAAATATGTATAATTCCTGAATATGCGTTGTACTTATTCTTTTGAATATAAGCTGTTTTCCATGCCGGATGTTCCCTGTCGAACTGGAAAATATTCGAATGCATGCTGAAGAGCAAAATATCGCCCGCTACTTTCAGTTGTGCGTCAAAATTACTTCTGTCGGAATATTCCGTTTTTATTCTCGAATCAATACCCCCAAGATTATTGTTAATCTCTTTTGAGAGATTCTTCAAAATCTCTTTTACCATACAAAATGATTCAAGAGTATTATCATAAACCTTTTGCTTAAGAACGGATTTCTCTTTCAGAGTTCCGATTATTGCCAGTTTTTTGTCATCAATATCCGACATGATTGGAGATTTAATTGTAAAAATTATGGCAACTAAAATAATAAATATTCATGATAATTAAAATATGAGCATCCTGATGAATGTCCATATAAAAAATAAATATATGAGTATCAGTTAATTAATATGATCGTGCAAATAGTACCCGCCGGTCTGATGTTTTCCCTGAAAAAACACATTTCCCCTCTTCAGCAGGAGTGTTAAAAGGGATGCATCTGATAGTGGCTTTAGTCTCCTCTTTAATCTTCTCTTCTGTCTCTGTTGTGCCATCCCAATGCGCCATTATAAAACCACCTTTATTATCAAGTACATCTATAAATTCTTTCCAGGTTTCTACATAATGTGTGTTTTCATTTCTGAATTTTAATGCTCTGGCGTAAATGTTTTTCTGGATCTCGTCAAGAAGGGCAGGAATATGTTCATTCAATCTTTCCATTGGGATTGTCTCCTTTTGAAGAGTGTCCCTGCGGGCTATTTCAATAGTTTTATTTTCAAGGTCACGTGGGCCGATAGCTAAACGGACAGGTACTCCTTTTAATTCATAGTCAGCAAATTTCCAGCCCGGTGTATTATTGTCCCTGTTATCATATTTCACTGATAATCCAAGCTTTTCGAGATCCTTTTTGATATTTCCTGCAATTTCATTTAATTTTTCAAGCTGATCTGTTTTTTTGTAGATAGGAATGATTACTACCTGAACAGGAGCTAACTTAGGTGGTAAAATCAATCCATGATCATCGGAGTGGGCCATAATCAGAGCACCAATCATTCTTGTGGAGAGACCCCATGATGTCGCCCACACATAGTCGAGTTTACCTGATTTATCAGTGAACTGAACATCGAAGGCTTTGGCAAAATTCTGTCCGAGGAAATGGCTGGTTCCTGCCTGAAGTGCTTTTCCATCCTGCATCAACGCTTCTATTGCATAGGTTTCAATTGCTCCGGCAAAACGTTCGTTTTCACTTTTGTACCCTTTTATTACCGGCAATGCCATAGAATTTTCAGCAAACTCAGCATAAACATTTATCATTTTTTCTGTTTCTTCAATTGCCTCTTCACGTGTAGCATGAGCGGTGTGACCCTCCTGCCAGAGGAATTCTGACGTTCTCAGAAAAAGCCTTGTACGCATCTCCCATCTTACAACATTTGCCCACTGGTTAATCAGAATAGGAAGATCCCTGTAGGAGTGTATCCAATTCTTATAGGAATTCCAGATAATTGTTTCCGAAGTCGGCCTGATAATAAGCTCTTCCTCAAGTTTAGCATCTGGGTCGACAATTATTCCTTTCCCATTTGGATCGTTTTTCAGGCGGTAATGTGTAACAACTGCACACTCCTTTGCAAAACCTGCAACATGAGCCGCCTCTTTACTAAAGAATGATTTTGGAATAAACAAAGGAAAATAAGCATTGACATGCCCTGTAGCTTTAAACATTCTATCGAGCTCAGCCTGAATTTTTTCCCAAATTGCATAACCGTAAGGTTTGATTACCATGCATCCTCTCACAGCTGAATTTTCAGCCAAATCAGCTTTGATTACCAGGTCGTTATACCATTGTGCATAATTATCGTCCCTGTTTGTTAAAAACTTTGCCATTTTTTTTGGTATGGTATTTGTTTTATTAATTTTTAAAAAATAGATTGCGTAAAAATAATTAAAAACTTTAGTTCTTAAAAATAAAGGAGGTGCATCATGAAAGCAAAATACAATATCGGAATTATATCAGTTATCTTGCTTACGAGTTTCTCACTAAAAGCACAGATAGCTAATATCTCTGAGTACAGAAATGGTGATGCCGGATTAGTAATAAATAATTACTATGATAATTATGATTACTACTATTCATCCCGAATAAACAGGTTCCACCGGTCATACAGTGCTTTTAATTACTATGCACCGGTCTTTACAGATTCTTATTGGTATAACTACCAGCCATATTCCTTGGGAATAAGTATTTACGGAGGCAGCGGTTTCGGGCTTGGTTTATCGTACAACTATCCGGTTTATGACTACGGATATGGGTACGGTTCCTACTACGGAGG
>Ga0209429_10001028_pt1 | contig 17919 bp, 11 predicted proteins | sample BarGraNGADG00212_3_FD_184493 | JGI IMG/M metagenome (GOLD analysis project Ga0209429, IMG submission 184493) | Arctic peat soil microbial communities from Barrow, Alaska - Barrow Graham LP Ref core NGADG0004-212 (SPAdes) (version 2) | ecosystem: Environmental > Terrestrial > Soil > Wetlands >...
GATCTCCAGCAAGTCCTGCCGCTCCTCGGCACTCAGGCGAGCAAGCCCCCAGTCGTCCAGAATGAGCACGTCGGCCTTGGCGAGACTGCGCAGCATATTGCTGTAGCTGCCATCTCCCCTCGCGGCTCGACTACCACCCTTACGGGTGCGGGCTCGTTGTCCCAGGGGCTCCGCACCGCCGGATTGCTCCAACCGCACGCCCTGGTAGGGTACTGAAGGTGGAACTTCAGGTCGGGACCTGCTCTCGCAGTCCCGACAGCCGTCTACTCGGCTTCGTGTCGCACCAAACCAGCCTGTCCAGTTTTCGGGGGACACTATAGTTCCCAGTGCGGGCATAGCAGGGGGCGACGTCACGCCTCGACAGCCACCGTTTCCAGCTTGCCCGTCTCCAGATCCCGGTAGGAGAACTCCGTCAGCGGGAACTCCTCCGGGTTGATCCGGTGCAGTTGGATCCTGACCCGCAGTCGTAGCTCCAGGGCCATCTCCAGCAGCGCGCGAGCCTCCTCTTTCTGCATATCCCCCGAGGGGAAGATCAGCTTGGTCAGGCCGGAGAAGGTCCGGTTGACGCTCCGCAGATCCCGAGCGCTCCACTGGTTGGCAGGGGCCTCAAACCAGCGCTCCCAGAGAGAGCCGTAGTGGCCGATCTTGCGCAGCTCGCGGTGGAACAGCTCGGCGGTGTAATCCAGGATGAAGCCGACGTGCTCGGTGAGCAGCTCGCCGGTCAGCTTGGGCATCTCCCAACCGGGAAGGTAGGCTGCCCAGCGATCGTGGAAGGCTGCGTCGTCGCTGACGCTGGGCGGGAGCGGCTTGAAGAGGTGATCCGCCTGCAGGCCGGCCCTGGGGTCGAACTCAATATTGCCGTTGAAGACGAACCCGGCGTCCCCGGCCACCGCGATGGTTCCCCGGTTGATCTTGCCCAGCTCCATGTAGGTCTTGTACAGGTTCTTGTCGTCGTCGGCGTTGAAGGCGCTGCCGGCGATCTCGTCGAAGCCAACGACGTCGCGCAGGGCGATCAGCCCCGGGCGGGGCGGCGACGTATTGGTCACGTAGAGCTTCGGCACCGTGATGGCGCCGCCGGCCAGCAGCGTGCCGTAGGGGCTGAACTCGGTGACACAGAAGGACTTGCCGGTCTGGCGCGGCCCCAGCTCGATCATGTGGTAGTTGCCCTCGACCAGGGGGATCATCCGCGCCAGGTAGAGGAGTTTGATTCGCTCCGTGAGCTGCGGGTGGGTCGGCTCGTAGCCCATCGTCCGGAGGAGGGCATCGATCCATTGGTCTCGGGTGAACTGCTCCCGGCCCCGACAGTAGCCTGCCAGGTCCACCCGGCCCACCTGCACCGGCTCCAGTCGAGAGATCACGAAGGGGTAGGTCCGGTTGCGGTAGCGGATGGTGTCGTCGTAGTGGAGGAGGACGTTGCACCAGACTCCAGCTGTCAGGAGCCGCTCGTACTTCTGGACGATCTGGGCCGAGATGTTCACGTTGCGGATACCAGCCGTGACCAGAGACGCCCAGTAGACGCCCTCCTCCAGCCGCTCGTCCAGCTCGACCTTGATGGAGTCGATGACCCGCCGGGGTGGACGCTCGCGGATCGCCGCCTTGATCGCCTCGGTCTCGTCGGCCCGAGGGATGTAGGCCGCCACCTCCTCCTGGACAAGCCGCAGCCCCTCGCGCACGTCTTCGTCGTCGAACAGGTTCGCGCAGTACTTGCCCAGCATGAACTCGATGACGTAGGAGGGGGCCTTGCTCGTCCCACGGATGATCTTGGTGAGCCCCTTCCGCATCACGAGGCCCGGAAAGGCCGAGAAGAGCAACCGGTCGAGGTCGTCCGCGACGAACTTGGTGTCTGTACTCTCGGTGCTCCTGGTGCTCATCAACAGCCTCCCCTACCAGCCAGTCATTTCAGTCATCAGGATGCTGGGGCCCGAAGCGATGACCCCGTCGTCCCGCTTGTCTCGCACCTCAATACGTAGCGTGGTTCCCCGCTCGGCCGCCGCCCCCTCCACGGCCGGCACGGTCACGGCCACGGTGTGCTGGTCCGGCGTAACCGACACCGGGTCCGACCGGAACAGGATCGTGTTCTGCCTGGCATCCCGGACCACGACATCCACCTGGCGCGGGATGGACTCGTCCATGAGGAGGCTACTGCGGATCACCTGGAGAGCGACCCTGGGCCTCTGCCCGAGTATCTGGGGTAGAGGCTGGACTTCGACATCGACCGGACGTGCCCGAAGGGGCCACTCGATCTTGACGCAGGGGATAATCCACTCCTGGAGGGAAGCCCCGCCGTGGAAGTAGCCCAGCCCCCCGTAAGCTTTGAAGCTCGACACGCCTCTCGGTACGGCGACCAGCCACTTGCCGCCCGGGGCCAGGGCCCGGGGCCCCGGCACCGCGCTGTCCATCGGGTATGCCAGCGCCCGCCGCGAGCTGTAGGCCGGGTTGGGCGCTGGAGCCGCAATGCTCTTCTCCTCACTGCTGGTCCAATGGATGAAGCCGTGATCGGTGACGGCCAGGATGCGCAGCCAGCCAGCGTCCCGCAGCCGGGCGACGGCCGTGGCATAGCGCTCCAGGGCGGGACCGCTGCCTTGCATCTCCAGTTGATCGTCGTGGCCCAGCTTGTCGATGGCATCGTCAGTGACCACGAGGCGCCCGCGGCCCGGTTCCGGCTCGGGCACCCTGCCCGAGAGCACCGCTGCCAGGGTGACGAAACCCTCCTCGGGCACCCCGGCGTGCCCCTGGAGCCAGGCCCGGCGTTGGGCCGCGACGCCCAGGTCGACGTCTCCATGACCTCGCTGGAAGAGCCGCCATTTGCCCTCCACGACGTCCGCCTCCAGTTCCCGTTCTGGGACCGGCAGGGCGGCGCCCATCCCGAGGCCAGTGATGGAGGGCAGCGGCGCTCGGGCCGGCGAGACCGTCGCCCGCTCAGTCCCTTCCTGGCAGTTGACCCTGGCCGCAAAACCAACTCCGAGGTCGTAGCGGAGCGCATCCAGGATCAGGATGGCTGTGGCGCGCGACGCTCGCAGAAGGTCCGCCGCCCACTCACCCGCCGTGCCCAGCTTCGGCACGGCGCAACCGGCGCCCTCCCACAGCTCGGACCAGAGCAGCATGTAGTGCTCCCAGCGCGCCCGATAGGCCGCCCGGAGCGGCTCGATCAGCGTCAGCAGCTCCGGCACAGGTCGATCGAGGCCGCGCATCATCTCCTCGCCGGCCTGGTCGAGCTGCCACCCACCTGCCACGTACCATGAAACGGCGGCGGAGGGATCGGTCCAATCGCCCTTCGGCGAGGCGTCGAGTAGGGCCTGGGCGGCCCGGCTGAGCCGGAGCAGCTCGCCCCAGGGGATTGCCCGGGGGTGGGCGCAGCCCTGGCCCCAGAAGCCCGCGGCGCGGCGACCACAGCTTTCGGCGAGGGTCGCGATGCCCTCTAGCAGCTCTTTGCCACTCAAACGAGCCAGCCCGGCGCAGGCAGCGACAAAGACCGTGTTCTCGGCCGCCAGGGACAGGAAGGGCGCGCGGCCAGTGCCGGCCCGTGCGGCCAGGCTACCCAGCCCGGCCAGGCGGTCGGCTTCGACGATCGCCTCGGGGAGACTCTTGCTCAGCCGCAGGCTGTCGGCCCAGTTGTCCAGAACCTTGAGGGCGAGCGGGCGCTGATCGCTCCCGATCAGCAGCTCTTGGCTGTCCGGAATCGCCTCCGGCGCGACCTGGTGGGCCTGCGTCGTCAAGAGACGGGCCAGGGCGGTGCGGCGCCAGCGCTGGAGGTCGGCCTCGTCCAGGGGCGGCAATCCCGCCTGCTCCACGGTGAGGTCCAGGAGGAGCCGCTGCTCGGGGTTGGGATCCGCCCCGGCGGCCAGTACCTCCAGGAGACCCGCCAGGTCAGGCTGGAGCCCGCCGCCTCCCCAGTCGGGCGGGTCCCGGTCAGCGTTCTGCCGAGCCAGCACCGCCAGCTCGTCGTCGCCGACGGTGAGGCTGTGGGGCCGCCAGCCCCACTCGACGAGCTGCTCCCGCAGCGACCGGGAGTAGATGCGCTCGGCGAGGAGGGACTGAGCCCACAGCCACCCCAGGTTGTCCCGGGGAGCGGCCACGTGCAGGACGAAGGACTCGCCCGCGTCCAGCTGGGACTGAAGAGCGCGGCGGGCAGAGGGGCTGCCCGGCTCGCCCGCCGTCTCCTCGGCAATCTCCAGGAGGTCGAAGCCACCAGGCCCGGGGTCCGAAGCGGCGCGCCGCAGGAGCGGCAGCCAGTCCCCGCGCGGGTCGCACCACACCAGCCAGGCGCCCTCGTAGCTGCCCAGCACCTGCTGAACCAGCGCTCGTATGCGCGCCTGCATTGAAGTCGTCATCGTCGATCACCTTCTTGACTCAAGCGTCCCGCGCAGTATAGCGGCGACCCCGTGCCTTGGGCATCCCATGGCTGGAGTTGCCTGCTGTTTTGGGCATCGATCATCCGAAACTGGGTGTAGATTTGGGTAGCGGCTCTCGGATCCGATGCTGCCTCGCGAGACTGCAGCAGCCGCTCCATGCCATTCCATGGGCCCGGAGGCCGGCCGTTCAGCTCAGAGGGCCTGCAGCTCTGGAAGGAGACGCTGCACGAGGGCCTGCGCAGTCGCCCAGTTCTGAACCCAGTCCTGTAAGGCGACGTCGGCCGGTAGGAGATGGTAGTCCGCCGTTATCCTGAACTGCTTCAGCCTATAAAGGTCGTTCCCAACGGCGAACCCCTTTCGCTTCCTCACGGCGTTGATGACCAGGGTGTGGGCGCTGTCCGCCTTCTTGACTGGGTAGGCCCCGGTCCTCTCCCTTGCCAGCAGAAATAGGCTGTAGTAGGCCCGACCCACGGCGGTGCGAAGCCGCTCTTCGCCGCCGGTATTCGCCAGGTCCTGGGCCAGCTTCAGAAAGTCGAGCGGATCGAAGGGATCAGGCTGCGGCATCGTTGACTTCCGGGTATACGGCGAAGGATGTCCACTCGGCAAGTTGATCAGCGGCCGGATCCGGCAGCCCGTTGACCCAATCGTCGATCTCGTGGCCCACCGCTTCCCAGTGGTCCATGGCCATCTCGTGGGGCAGGCGCACCCACTGGCGGATCTCGATCTTCTCTGTCACCTCTTCCGGATCCCGATCGGCGACCAGTTCCGTCCTGGTTATTGGGACGGAGTTCACCACAGCAGAGCGTTCCATGACCTCCAGCAGTTCGACGATCAGCGCCCTCACGCTGGGGGAGAGCTTTCCCAGTAGTTGCCTGGCTGAGGGCTGGACATCCACGTTCGCCGGGATGCCCGACAGCGGGTCTAACATGGCGTTGCCTCCTGGTCCAGAAGTGCGGCCGGCACCCAATCGGGACGCTCCTTCAGGCTGCTAGTGTAGCATGATCGGGCTTGAGCAGCCCGCCGGCTCGCAGCTATTCGTGGGCAACTGCCCCCGAGCGTCTTTCCAGGGCTGCCTGGAGTTGATGGCTTTGCACGATCCCTCGGGCGATGGACGACATGTCACGGAGAGAGAGTGAGCGTACCGGGGGGCGCCGGTAGACGGACAGAGTAAACGCCCTCGTCGGAATTTGCGTCGCTTGAGCGCAGCAGGCACGCGCCACACCGCCCTGAATAGCCGGGTACTCGGCTCCGTAGCGGCGCTGCTGGCTGGTGGTTCTGACCGCAATAGCCCCCTGCGAGGTGCTGTTCCAGAGGTTGTGGGACACGACGACATATCGTTTGCGCTCGTCGCCAACCGGTTCACCGGCGTAGTAGATCTCACTCCAGCGCGGGTAGTCACTCTTGCTGTAGCAGGACTCAGGGGCCATCGGGAATTCCGAGCAAAGCCGCGGGAGTGCCAGAAGATCGCGCAGGGCATCCTCGATGGAGTTCATGGCCCCTTCTGGCAGGTCCATCAACCCGGCTTCCAGAACCTCCTTGTGAACGGCCACCAGACGACCGGGAACCGCCCATAAGCCCCGGCGAGCGGTGAAGTGAACTGCCGGGGCGGGAAGGCCGGGCTCCTCCAGATACAGCGGGACTACCCCGACCTCCCGCATGTTCTCGTTCCAGTCGTCGTTCGTCAGGACGACCGCGCCAAAGGTGCGAGGCGACGCGCCCGCGATCGAATAGACAACTCCCCGCTGTATGGCCACAGCTAGAGGACTCCGTCCTCGAAAGCCCTTCGCATAGTCTCGGCCACGGCCTCGTGGGACTCGTCGTCATCGGCCCATGCCCGATAGAGCTCGATGCGCTCTCTTCTCTCACGTTCCTCTTTCAAGGCCCGCGCACCGCGCTCGATCATTCGAGCATATATGCTGGCGGCCGACACGCCCCGGGGGAAGCCGTACTCCTCGGGGCACTCCCGGACTGACCGCTCCACGTCCTCAGGTACAGGTATGTAAGCTCTGCGCGCCATGCCACGTTACTCCCAGTCGCAGATATCGTGACAATATCACTCACGCATTATGCGCCACAACCGATTGCCCTGCAAGCCTCCTCGCCGATGCATATCCTCGGACCGGGGTCGCGGCTTTGAAGCTGCGTTTCCCTCTGCAATACGATCTCTGCCACAGGAAGCAAGATGCTTCAAAAAGGATCGGCCGCAACCGACGGTGCGGGTCGAACACCGTCAGTAGTGCCCGCCAACCTAGTCGCTAAGGAATCCTGCACGCTTCAGACTCTCCACGCCGTCAGACCCGACATGCTCAGTCATTTTTCTCTCATACTCGCTGGCGATCTCTTGCCGAACACTCTCGATTTCCTTCGGTAGCGGGCTCAATTGGTGCCAGGCCAGAATAATGGCGTGTAGAAAATCAAACCCCGCCGGCAGCACGGCATCCAAGCCCTGGATGTCGGCGGAGACCTTCACTCGAATGAATCGATCCCCCACACGTTCCAGATAGCCATTTGCTGTACGCGGGCTGTGATGGACTAGCATGGATGTAAGTTTATAGAGAGTGTTGTAGATACTGCCCCAGCCTACTTGCTTGGCCAGCCCTGCAACAGAGTCTCCTGACCAAGACTTGGGATGAAGCAGCTCTCCGTTGGGCAGCTCTTTACGCCAAAACCCCCACTCTCGCTGCACTCGCGCAGCCTGTCGTTTAACCTCTACAGGAGTCGAGTCCCCTGCTTCAACCGCACTCTTCAGGTCACGAAGGAACGGGTCGCTGACAGGGACCCGATATAGTTCATAGCGTTCCACCCAATCATAGTCCAGCCATCTAAGAGCCCGCTCACTCCTTGGCGCTTGTGCTACGTATCGAGCATCTACAGCCAGCTCAAACAGAGTCCTGAGAAGGATTGAAGCATCCTCCCCATATCCCCTTTGCGCCAAGATCAGCATAGCTCGGTGCGTCTTGTAGCCCTTTCCCATCGCCAGCAGCAGCATTGCCCGCACTGGTGGCAGGCCTTCAGTTGGCACATCGAATACGTAGTTGCGCAGGAGCGACTCGATGAGCTTCGACAGCCGCACGTTCACAGCAAAAAGCCACTTGACATGGTGGTTCTCCGAATCCAGCTCCATGTCTCGTGTTGGCCCTTGCGACTCGTCCGACACCTTCCCTCCAAGATTCACCTTACAAGAGGTGCTCCTAGTCGAAGGGGTGGTTCCTCAAGCAGAAGAGATGCCCATTCCATACCGGCCAATCAGCGGTGACCGCTGAACGGCGAGGAAGAAACCCCCGCCCCACGGCACGGAATTGAGGAACGATGCACTTAGTCATACTATCCTGGAGAGCCATCGCGGCTACAGCAGCCGCTCCGGCGCTGCCTTGCGCTTCTCCTCCAGCTTGCGCCGCTCGGCCTCCCGCTGGGGCGCCAACTCGCGCCACCGCGGGCTCTCCGGCACGTCCTCCCCCATCCAGCCGCAGCGCGGCAGCTTGCCCTCCCGCACCCACCGGCGCTCGTCGGCGCGCCAGTGAGCGCGGTCGGCGATGGCTTTCCGGGCGTCGGCGGTCTTCAGGACATCGCTGGCTAGCACTCCCGCGAGCTGGAGTGGCGCGATGTTGACCCTGACGCCGTCGTTGATGTCCACGTGCCATGCCCGCTCGCTCCGCAGCAGCTCCTCGCGGTCGGGCGGCACCTGGCGGCCATCACCACTCCACCTGTCCAGCGGCTCCACCGCCATCAGCTCGTCCAGCTCGGGGCAGGCAAAGCCCTCTTCGTCAACCCGGCGGAGCTTCGCGGCGAAGGATTCCAGCTCGGCGATGCGCTCGGCCGCCAGCGCCGCGGCGGTCTCGTCGCCCACCCTGCGCGCGTCCTCGGCTCGACGCTGCTCCACGAGGATGAGCGGCTGGAGATATAGGGAGCGGAGGCGCGCCAGCGCGTCGCCGCCGCAGGCGTGGTAGTACAGCAGACACTCGAAGGCCAGCTGCCGCCGGGCGCCCCGGCGCCTTCCCGCGCCGCCTCGGGGCACGCTGGACAGGTGCCAGGCGATGGGCCGGTACTTGAATTGCCGGACGTGCCGGGGGAAGAACTGGCGGCGCACCCACTCATCCAGGCTCAAGCCGACCAGCTCCTGGAGGAGCGCCTCGGTCCGTTGTGCGCCCAGGTCGCCCTCCTCCGCCCGCAGCCGCTCCCGGAGCCTCTCCGCCACGGTCGGCCCGCCCGTCCCCGCGGTTATCGGGATGATCCCGTCGCTGTCCGCCCACTCCGGCACCGGCTCCCCTGCCTCGATCTGCTTCGGCCAGCGGTGGCCCAGCAGCCTCAGCAGCATCACGCTCAGCCGGTCCTCCAGCAGCCGCTGCTCCTCGGGCTTGCAGCGAATGCCCTCCGCCCGCAGCCGGATCAAAAGGTTGTAGATGCTAACTGGATGAACCCGCAGCTGGATGCTCAGATCCTCAACAAACGTCTCGGCCGGAACAGGAGTGTGTGAAGCAGACCGAGCATCTTCATCGTCTTCAGGTTCACCCTCTTCGTTGGCCACTTCCTCGTAGCTCCCTACCTTTGTGCCGGGCCCAGATTCAACCAAGGCACGCAGTCTAGTCTTCAGCTGTGCAAGCACGTCTATCGACAGGGTATCACGTCCACGTACGCCCGGCGCCTGCACAACAGCCTGGGCGCGTGCTGATGGATAAAGAGCGATCATGGAGTCCGGCAGTGAGTCATAGCCGTCGAGAGTGGGGTGCCAACCAGCAGGGCAACCGGTTTCGTCCATTATCGTCTGCACGGCTGAATCGGACAGCCCGTAGGCAGCGCAGACATCCCGTTCGACGGTGCCCTCAACAGCGTGCAGTAGCGCAGCGGTAGCATACTCTTCTCCAAGAGTGAGAGAACCGCTGTAAGTACGTTCTGTAGGCAATGCAGAGACCAGCCGCGATTTGAGGCTTTCTGCTAGTCTCCCTGCCTCACTGAGCATCTTGAGGCTACGTGGAATCGGGACTTGTGCTAGATACCCTACGTGCAATTCCATACTGCGGGAGATTGCCCGCGTGAAGTATGAGCATACATGGGTATTTAGGCAAGCGGCAAGTTCTGTGAGGCATGCCTCTTCACTCTTGGAGAACAGCGATGCCCCCTTAACGTCAAAGGCAGATCCATGCAGCCGCCTTATCCCAAGTGCGCCACCTGTGACAGGAGTGTAAGTGAGTCCATCGCGGAAGTAGAACTCCTGCGCCCTTAGAACACTAGCAGGGAACGACTTGAGGCGCCTTCCATTGTGCTCCCAGTCGAAGCACAGCCACTCCAATCCAGCCCATTTGCAGTAACCACCACCCTTTGCGTACGGCAACCAACGATTTTCGTTCGTCACTTCCCAAAAACACCGGGTGAACCTCCGATTGTCGGATGTCTGAAGACCAGTTCTCAAATCCGCCGTATCGCCGAGTTTCCTGCCACTCGTCAGAGCTGTTAGCAATTCGTAGCCGAGGTAGTACATGATTGGAGCATCAATGATTTCGAGGAACGCTAGCTGTCTTGGATAACTCGTGATTTCTGCAGGCCGCGCCAACATGAGCTTGTGCTTCTCATCGGGGCTGCGCGGAGCCACGATACGCAACGCCATGATGTCATGATCGGTAGAAGGAGCCGTCTTCAGAATACTGAAGAGGGCCACCTGTACACCATCGTGGAGATGGTTGTCCGGGGAAAAAGCGCGAGATCCAAGATCGCATAGCACCTCAATTTGGGACTCCCTCAGGATACCTGCGAAGCGGCCCCCGCCCGATCTAATCTCTACGTAAGAGTGACCAAGAAGCCATTTATTCATCGTTACCATGGCGATGCGTCCGCCAGGACTGCACAGTTCCAGGCTGCGAAGAATGAAGGCCGCGTACAGGTCGCGCCTCCCCGCAGGATAACAGCTCTCGACATGCTGTTTCACTTGTCCATTCATGTTCTTGCTGCCCATGAATGGAGGATTGGTAGCTACAATCGCGTATGAACGGTCGAGCAGTTGCAACAGGAGCGCACCGATTTGAGCTTCCCGCCCGAATAGGTCCGCAACCACGTCGGCGCTCCCCACCTCGGCGGCGAAGCTTGCCGCCACCCGGTCGAGCAGCCTCGTCTTCAGCCCGGCGGAGTCCCGTCCGGCTAGGTCGGTAATCGTCCGCCGCAGCTCGGCCTGGTCGGCATCGAAGTCCATATCGATGGTGTGAGGCTGCTGAAGCTTAACAATGGCCGCATCGAGTTGTGCGCCGGGCTGGAGCAGGCTGCCCAGCAGGTCGGCATTCTCAAGGGCGGCGAAGATACCCTCCAGCAAGGGCTTGAAGACGCTGTCTCCAGGGTGGCGGCGCAGGTGGCGCTCCAGCGCACCGGCACTTAAGCCCGATGGGGTCGTCGCCAAGTTCATCGCTGGCGGCTTGTAGGCAACCAGCCCGAGCCTCTCCTGGGCACGATGCTCGTCCTGGATCAACTCCCAGGCACGAAGGCAGAGAGAGAGCGCGGCGAGCTGCGCGGCGCGGGGATCGATGTCGACGCCGTAGATGTGATAGCTCAGGATTCGATCCGCTATCTGAGCAGTGGCCAGCTGTGGCTCCTGCTCGCGATACATCGCCACCAGCATATCAAAGGCCTCACGGAGGAAGTGGCCGCTGCCCATGCATGGGTCCATCACCGTGAGTTCAGAGAGCAACTTGATCGACGGGGTCTGGCGGCGATCTTCGTGAGAGCGCTGGACGTAGTAGGCCCAGGTGGCCGGCAGCCTGCTATCCGGGTAGGCCTCGTGGTAGGAGCGGCCGAGGCTGTTCTGGAGAAGCCACTGCACCATGTAGCGCTCGGTGAAGAGTTGGGTGGCGGAGGCGATCTCCGCCCGAGTCTCGGCCTTGCCCCCGCTGAAGAGCTTCGCATAGGTGCGGGCCTTTGCCTCCTCTTGGTAGAACTGGTAGGCCCACCCGATGGCGTCGGGGTCGGCGAAGGCAGCCTCTACCTCTTCGACGGTGTACCCGGGCAGGACGTTACCCACCAGCGCGACACAGCGGAGCAGCGCCGGGGTGCTCGGCCGCAGCGCCACCACCGGGTCGCGGGGATCGAAGAGCCCAGGCAGGGTGGCGGACTGCGCGGCGCACGCATCCTCCACGACGGCCCACCAGCCGCCGTCAGGCCCAGCCGCGCGGTCCGGCGCCTGCGACCGCAGGATGTAGAGCGCCTCGGACACGCCGCCGTACTCCGGGTTGCTCCGCAGGGTCTCGTCGATCAGGCCCCGTGCCTCCATCACCCAGAGTGCCAGGAGCCGGTTGATCCAGGAGTAGGCCGCCCGCTCCACCAACTCCGTGCGGGCGGCGATACGCTCTGAGTTCTGGAGCGAGGCCAACTGGGCGTCGGCCACATACCGTGCCCGGCGCTCGGCGTCGGTAGGGCTGGGCAGGGCGTCTAGGGGAGTGATGGCGCCGTCCGGCGCGATGCCCAGCCGCTCCATCTCGCGATCGAGGTCGCCTCGCTGCCAGGCGCCGCTGCCGTTCGCATAGCCCGCCAGTACGTGGCGCAGCTCGGCCACGACGGCGCGCAGGTAGTCCTTATGGCGCTTCAGCATCGAAGGTCAACCTCCAGCCATCATTCCAGAACGACGGTTCGCTGCTGGTCCAACTCGGCCTGGATCGCGGTCCGGACGGTGTCCAGCAAGCCCGTCAGGTCGGCTGTCGAGCTGATGCGTTGCCGGCCCACGATCTCGCTCCAGCGCAATCGCTTCTCCGGGGCGACGCGCTCACCGTCCCCACTGTCGCCGGGGCGTGGCTCGTAGCGCTCGCGGACCTCCCGGAGCTTCAGTTGCAGACTCAACTCCGCGTTGGTGAGGGCCGTGAGGATGCCCCGCATCTCCGCCAGGCTCGGGTTGGGCCGAGCCACGCGGTCGCGGAGGCTCTGAAGCGAGTCCTTCAGCCTCTCCACCTCAGACGCCACGTTGTCCTTAGGCACAGCGGCGGACTTGACCTGCTCCACCAGCTCCGCTTCAATCCCGGCCAGCTTCTGCTTCGCGCTCGCCTGCCATGCGGCTATCTGCTTGACCACCGCCTGCTGGGCCGCGGTGTGGGCCTGGGTCAGCTCGTGCCAGCGGTGCGCGTCGCACACGCTGCGCTCCCGGATGACGGCCCTCCAGTCGTCGAGGAACCGCCGCAATTCCTCCAGGTCGAGGTCGGCGTTGACCATCCTGTTGTAGAAGTCGCGCAACTCCTGGAACCGCGCGCCGTGCTGTTGCTGATAGTCGGCCAGGGTCTCCAGCAGCTCCCGGAAGGTCAACAGGATGGCGGCCTCGGCGAGAAACCTGGACAGCCGGACCGTCGGCGTGGAGCTGTTGACCAGCTCGGTCACCAGCTCCGAGCCCGACTCGAACTCCACCGGCAGCGGGCACTGGGCCGTCGTCGCCCACGCCTGCAAGGCCTTTGCTTGCTGCGCCGTGCCCGCCAGCTTCTCACCCAGCAGGTTGTGGAGGGTCGCCGGAACCAGAGCGGGCCTCACACCGTAGATCGCCTCAACGTAGCCCCGGAGGGTCTGCAACTCCTGGACGCTTAACTCGGACCTGACTCCCTGAACCCGAACCGACTTGAACCTGGCCTCTTTGGTCAGGAGCTGGAGGACCTCCGAGTTGCTGGGGTCGGTGAAGGTCTTGCCGCTCTCGAGGAGGCGGCAGGAGGAGGCCCGCAGCAGCAGCGCCAGGCCCACCTTGACGCAGTTGCCGTCCCACCCGAAGGAGGGCTTCTCGAACTCGCCCCGCAGCGTGTCCGCGTTGATGGCCCCCTGGTCCTGCTCGGCCAGGGGCAGCCGGCCACGGAGTGCGCTCAGCAGTGGATGGTGCTCGTTGAGCGTGCCGTCGGCCCTATAGACCCCCAGCGCCTGGAGGTCGGCGTTCGAGGTCTGCCCAACCAAGGCGGCCTTCACCGCCGCTTCCTCATTGGCGACACGGTGGGGCACCTCGGAGAAACGCGAGTAGATGCTCGGAAGGATCTCGGCCAACGTCGCGCGGACCATGGCGCTGGCGCTCTCTCCGGCGACGAGCTGGTAGGTCGTCCCCCGGAAGAAAACGGCGCCGCCCCGCACGGCCTGGCCCAGCAGCGTGCGAACGCCCCTCTTGTGTTCCGGCAGATCCTGCGCCTTCGCCTGCCGTGCCACCTCCTGTTCCGGCCCGCCCGCCTGGAGCGCGCCGATCACCCGGTCAGCGACCTCGTTGGTCGCCAGTGCCAGGGCCAGCTTCGCCCGCAGTCCCGGGGCCTCGCCCATCCTGAACAGGAGGTTGTTCGGCTCCTGGGTAGACAACTGGCGGAGCGCGGCTTCGTCACCCACCCGCGGGTCCAGCGTGCGTTGGAACGGGCTGTAGACTCTCAGAGTCACGTGCGCCGCGGGGTTGCGGACGACCCGGCCGTCGATCTCCAGCTTGAGCGGGATCTCGCGGCCGCACAGCGGCACCCGGTCGAAGCGCAGCGCGTCCTCGCTATCGTAGTCTTTGAGCGCCTGGCTCAACTCGTAGGTCTGGGTCTCCAGCTCCTGCTGCCGAGCCCGGACCTTGTCCTGGAAAGTCCGCTGCTGGGTGCTGAGGAAGACGTACTCATCGCCCACCTGCTTCGCGTAGCCGGCCCCCACCAGCTTGTCCAGCTCACTCTTGACGGCGGCGCGCAACGCCGCGAGGCCGACGTCCACCGAGTCGACCAGCGCCAGGGCGACGTTTTCCACCGTGGTGGGGATGTGCTCGGCCTTCCCGAGCAGGAACAGCGCCCTGGCGACCCGGGGTGTGAGTCCCTCCGCGGCCGGCACGCTTCTGCTGATCTGGTTGAGATCGGTCTTGGTCTCGATGGGCACGTCGCTGGCGAGCTGGTCGTAGAGGTCCGCCAGACAGAGCAACCGGCCGACCGGGCTTTCCAGCAGGGCCGGCGTCTCGATGATCGCGCCCTGGACCACGCCGATCATGGTCCGGTTCGATCCAGTGAGCGCCTCGTCCCGCCCCGCCGCCTGGGCGATGCCCTTGACGACATCAGGGATAACCGCCACCGTCCATGGCAGGTACGGGTAGAAGAGGGCGAAGCTCGCAGCGTCGGGCACCGGGTAGACGCGCTTCGGCCGCTGGAGGGTGCCCAGCTCGGCCAGGTCGCCAGATCGCCCGTCGAAGCGCTCCTGCAGCGCCACCCGGGCAGCCTGGGTCTTGCGCAGCAGCCGCTCCTCCACCACCTGGCTGATGTCGTCGTTGCTGAGCTTGCACCGCGACGCGAACCGCTTGATGATCTTGGCGTAGTACTCCTGCTGAACGTTCTGCTCGAGGTCCTGAATGTCGCCGTGGGCGGTCACGGCGATCCAGATCCTCCCCTCGCCCCTCTCCGCAGCGCTCTCGGCCAGCGCCTGAACCTGCATCGTGCGGTCGTTGGCGTTGCCGCTGGCGATCCATTGTCCGACCTCGTCGAGTTGTAACAGCAGCTTATGCCGTCGATCGTCGCCGTCTCGAGCGGCGCACCAGCGTCGCAGACGGTCTACCAGCATCAAAGGATCGATGCCGGTACCCTGCGCGGCGGACACCGCCCGCTCGACGGCGGCCACACCGGCCTTGAAGTGGTCTGGCAGGACGTCCGCAGCGGACTGGCAGAGCTGGTCCAAGTTGAAGTCCGGGCTGTCGACCAGTTCGTCCCACAGCGCGCCCGACAGATCGCAAGCCCGCTGCCGGAATTGCTCCGTCAGTCCCCGGGCGTCGATCTGGTACTCGACCGCCCAGGCGAGCGGCCAGTTGTGGGTGTATCCCCGCTGGGCCGCGAACAGCTTGAAGGCGATGAGCGCCAGGGGGTCGCCGCCGCTGGCGATCATCGAGTACAGGTTGCCGCCGACGGCGGTGGCGGCGAGTTGGCGATGGCAGAGGGTGAGGTAGCGCATGATGTCTGAGCGGTCGGGGCTATTCGCCGGCAGGCGGCTGAGGAACAACTGGTGTACCGATTGCCCCTGCAAGTCGCCGCCTTCCAGCAGCATGCCCAGAACCTTCATCATGAGAGATTTGCCCGAGCCGAAGAAGCCGCTGATCCAGATACCGATCCCCTGCTCGTCTTCGCAGTTCGCGGCGTCGGTGTACACGTCCAAGACGCCGCGGAGACTCTGCTCCCATTGCGGAGTCACCACGAGGTTGGACAGCTCGTCCAGCATCACCGCCGGGCGGCGGTCGGACACCTTGACGACGGGCTCGATTCTCTGCTGTATGGTGGTGGCAAAGGTCTCGCGGATCAGCATCGTAGCCTCCCGTAGGCGCGGGATTCACGCCCGCGCGCCGCACCCGTGAAGGGTGCGGCTACATCAGACTTCCTCCCCCCGGTAGAAGGTGCATTGGAGCCGCTCGAGCCCGAGGAACTGGTAGGTCCGGCTCGTCTGGGGCGGTCGCACGCCCGGTATCAGCAACACGACGGGGACCATCCGTCCGGTTGCCGGGTCGCGCGGCTCCTCCTCGGCCAAGGCTTCCATGAGCTCCGTCGGGTTGCCCAGCGGGTGCAGGGCGGCCAGACCGCGCAGCACCACCACCGGCCGCGCCGAGGAGCCCGGCGCCGCCAGCGCCGCGGCGATCTCCTTGCCCACCGCGCGCGCCCACAGACGCAGAATCGACTCCGCGGAGCCGGCTTTTCGGAGCGGGTCGTTGAGCAGTTCCCGGCCGCGGTCCTCGCGGTTAGCCAGGCTCTCGATGGTTATCCCGAGGAGATCGACGTGGTGATTACGGAGCGACGCGTCGTCGCGCAGATACTCGTCCGCCAGGCGCCGCAGCGCCCGCTCCTGCTCCGGCGGGTAGACGAAGTAGACGTAGGGACGCCCGCTGCTGTGGCCGATGCCGTCGTAGGCTGAGCGCAGTCGCTCGACCAGGTATTCGAGCCGGTTCGCAAGCTCGCTCACACAAGCGCCTCCCCCACCGTGGCCGCGGCTACAACGGCTCGGGCGCGCCGCCCGTCCCACAGCCAGAGGCGCCAGTCGGGGTGATCGACTATCTCCTCGGTCCCGAGGCCCTCGGCACTCAGCAACCGCCTCAGGTGGCGCGCGACCGGGCCGGGGACGACCGGCTCGACGATCTGCTTCTGCTGGCGGCTGTGAGGGCTGCCACGCATGAGCCCGTGGTTTCGCAGAAGTGTGAGGGCGTTGCCAGCGAGCTTCTCCCGTGTCGCGTGGCTCCACCCGCCGATCTCGGGGTGATCCACCTCGGAGTCGTCGAGAAACCGCTGCACGTCGCCGCGGACTACCGTGCGCTCCCCGCTCTCCCAACGGGGCACTATGACCCGCTGAACCAGGTCGTACAGCAGCATGTCCTGCCGGGCCAGGTGCAACAACAGCGCCGAGGGTAGGCTGGGCTGGTGGACGTCCTCGGCGAAGGAGACAAGATCCCTCAGAACCCAGGCCGGAGGGTTCCAGGCCGCCAGCCGCATCCGGATGATCTTGGCGAAGGTCGTCCGGCTGTAGATCGAGCGCTGCGGCAGGTCGGCGGAGACCAGTTGCCGGCGAGCGTCAGCGACATCGCCCGTACGCGCGTAGGCCAGCAGGAACTGCCGCGTCTCCTCAAGCAAGGCCGGCTTGGCCGCGCTAGTCGACAGGTACGGCCCCGAAGCGCGCCAGTGCACATCGTTGTGACCAATCGTCACGATCGAGACTCCTCGCGGCTCGAGATTCCTAGCAGGAGCGACCAGCAGCCGCTCTTCAACTCCGGTGACAACTACGGTAATCAGACGGGTTCTGAGGGCAGGCGAGTGATGGCATGGCAACCCCACGACAAGCCCACTGTTCCCTTCCTGGTGCCAGCACGGGGATCGTGGGCATACTGAAAGGAGATACGACGCCGGATGGACAGTGCATCGGGATTGCCGTCGGACCGCGTGTCATCGCGCCGCTCAGGATTATACCCCAGCGACACGGTTACAAGCACACACCGAGGCCGCGTTTATCGATGGCACTCCCTATCCGTCTCGGAACGGCGGCATTCCCGCCTGCAGCGACTCTGCCGATCAATGCCTAACCCGGAGCTAGGATCCAGGTTCTTCTTTCGGTCGCCACAAGGTTCCGCTTCTTGCCGAGGAACCAGGTTCTGTTCCGAAAGCCTTTGTGTACATGCGGGAGTTCGTCTCTCACGCTATCGTGTAGGCTCTTCGGTCCGAAAGCGGCAGGGTGCGGGACAAACAGAAAGTCCACCTCTCGGCCGTCGCCCGGCGTCCAAATCGGTGTCCCGTCATTGGGGTGTAAGAGCCGGCAAGCAACATTGGAATCGTGCTTCCCCACTACGACCACAACTAGAGCAGAAGAGATATCGAGGATATCCTTCAAGTACCGCTTGGAGCACTCGGCCGCTGCGTTCCTTACCGCTACCTCATCACGGTAGGCTAGCTCGTCCTGGTCCAGGTCATCGGAGTGCCGAAAGAGAACATCGGCGGTACGATCCGCAAGAAGATCGACCGGCTGGCGTTTCTCCAGATCCACCGGGACCGTGCCGTAGCGCTGGCCCTTTCGCCGCGCCCAATCGTCCACGCCGTGGACCTGCGGGGTTTCTACAGAAGGCATTGGGAACTCATAGACAAAGCGTAGGATGGTGGGTCGGCTTGCACAA
>Ga0209429_10001030_pt1 | contig 17903 bp, 24 predicted proteins | sample BarGraNGADG00212_3_FD_184493 | JGI IMG/M metagenome (GOLD analysis project Ga0209429, IMG submission 184493) | Arctic peat soil microbial communities from Barrow, Alaska - Barrow Graham LP Ref core NGADG0004-212 (SPAdes) (version 2) | ecosystem: Environmental > Terrestrial > Soil > Wetlands >...
TTCTTTGGGTCATAGGTTTTGGCGGCTACTTGATGGGCGCTCCTAATATAGCCGAATGAGGTAATGAAGGCGATGCGAACACTTACATCAAGCGTGCATCGTTAAACGAGGTTAAGTCGTTGCAGTCCCGGTCGTCGTGTAAAGTGCTGCTTCAAATACGAGCTGAGGGTTACCTTGACTGTCTGACATGGTCAACGTGTCGTTGCTGATTGCATACGAAGTTACGTTAAGGAGTAGCAGGTGGTAGCTGGTTTCCTGCGTCACTACACCATCCGGATCTGCGCAGAACATAAGTGTTGATCCTATCGGCCCGATTTTAATCTGTGTTTTGTTGAGCTGATAACTTCCAAAGTAGCGGTTGCACCCAGAAGAGCCAGTGACATTTCCGTCTTCAAACGTAGCGGTGATTGTTGTGTTGGGCAGCGTGTTGTTCATGCCCGTTTCGGTCGCAAGCGATGTAAGTATCCACATCGGCCGCTCGAGCTGCAAAGCGGGCAATGTTGTTGTTGCCGTTGCGTTTGGCGAAGGCGTCACGTTGCTCGTGCATCCAGCAGCGGCCGCTGTGGAGAGTAACAACATGCTCATCAGTAAAACAAGGGGGATCTTTTTCATAAAATCCAGTTCACCTCGGGAGCGCTAGAATCGGCTTTAGTCACGTGCCACATTGCGCAGTGTCTATGTTAATGCTTCTATAGAGTTACAGAATGTAACATAAACACTTTTTTCTGATTATTCTGATTTATCTAAAAAATATAAATAGTCAAAAGAAGATATAGTAGGTGCTATGGGAAATCACGCCTCGTATTGTGTGCCTGGCGATTCTGAAAAGAATGCCTGCAAGGTTGAAGCGGTGGTGAGCGTGGACGAGCGTGGGCAGATGGTATTGCCGAAAGAGATCCGCGACCGCGCCCAAATACAGGCAGGGGACAAACTGGCGGTCGTTGGCTGTGAACGAAACGGTACCATCTGTTGCATCTCTCTCATCAAGGTCGAGGAACTTTCTGGACCAGTTAAAGGCCTTTTAGGCCCCATTTTTAAGGATATACTTTAGGACAGGAGTGAATTGTTGTGGAAGAGGAGAAGATAAAGGGCGCCGTTAGAGACGCCTATGCGAAGGTGGCAAAGGACGAGCCCCGCAGTTTCGCGGTGAATCGGTGCTGCGGCGGGACCAGCAATTTTGTGAGTGACATCAGCTTGGCAGTGGGCTACAAAAAAGAAGAGCTGAACTCAGTGCCAGAAGGGGCGAATCTTGGCCTTGGCTGCGGCAATCCTACCGCATTGGCCTCGCTGGAAAAAGGTGAAACGGTGCTTGACCTTGGAGCGGGTGCGGGTTTCGATTGTTTTCTCGCTGCCAATAAAGTCGGCGCTGATGGACTGGTAATCGGTGTTGACATGACCCCGGAAATGGTCGATAAGGCGCGGTCTAATGCGCGTAAGGGCGGCTATAAAAACGTCGATTTTAGACTCGGAGAGCTTGAGCATCTCCCGGTAGCAGACAACTCAGTTGACGTCCTTATCTCAAACTGCGTGATCAATCTAACGCCTGACAAGGCTGCGGTCTTTAACGAAGCATTCCGCGTGCTGAAATCTGGGGGACGATTTGCTGTTTCTGATATCGTTTTACTAAAGGAGCTTCCTGATGCTGTGAAGCAGTCAGTTGCTGCGTACGTTGGCTGTCTTTCAGGAGCGATTATGAAAGATGCCTACTTGGAAACTATCCGCGAGGCTGAATTTACCAACGTTCAGATCGTTGATGAGGCTGCATTCCCGTTAGATTGCATGGCGAACGATCCGACTGCACAAACGATCGGGAGCAGTCTAAGCCTGACCCCTGAAGAGTTGAACGATGTTGCAGACGCTGTGAGAAGCTTAAAAGTTGTTGGGGAAAAGCCGTAGATGCTCTTGGAAATAGCAACAGTAGGCTCGTAAAAGCGTTCGTAGGTGTCGTAGAGTTTCCTAGCTCAGCTAAAAAAGCAGCTTACGCCGCTAAGCGGTCGAATGCTGCAATCTATAGATGTAGCCGTCATAAGCACAGATATAGAGCTCGCCCTTTTGGTCGAGTCCAAAGGAGGTAATATGAACGCCTGTAGCCGCAAGTTCACTGTTGGTAGTGTTCATACCATCATACCGCAGCGCCCAAATCCGCCCCGACCCGTAATCTCCGTAGACGTAGGCACTTACGAGGTCAGGGAATGCGGCACCTCGATAAACGAAACCCCCGGTTACGGAATACCCGAGGGAGTGGTTATATTCCCAGATTGGGAGCGAGAGTCCGGTTTGATTGCATCCTGACGGAGGAGAATAGCAGAGACTCCCTTCCATAATGTTCCAGCCGTAATTACCGCCGCTCTTAACGATATCGATCTCTTCCATCCTATCTTGACCGACATCTCCTACCCACAGCCGACCTGTCATGGAATCAAAGTTAAACCGCCACGGATTACGCAAGCCGTAGGCGTAAATTTCCTCACGGAACCCTTGGTTGTTTCCAACAAAAGGATTGTCACGCGGGATGCTGTAGTTTAAGCTGCCAGCCGCAGAAGTAACGTCGACACGTAAGATCTTGCCGAGCAGCGTCGAACGATTTTGTCCGTTCCCTAGCGGATCGCCCGCACCACCTCCATCGCCCAGCCCGATATAGAGGTACCCGTCAGGCCCAAAAGATATTTGCCCACCATTGTGGTTGGGGGCGGGCTGCTCGACTTGCAGCAACACTTTTTCGCTGTTTACATCAGCTTGGTTTTTGTCGGTTTGTGAAACAGAGAAACGCGAGACGACAGAGCGCAGCGGATTGTCAGTTGTATAATACACGTAAAAAAACCCGCTTTCGTTGAATTGTCGGGGAAATGCCAAGCCCAAAAGTCCCAGCTCTCCACCGGAGGTAACTCGATCGCTGATGTTTAGAAAGACGGAGGCGGTGTTCACGCTCTCATTGTTTTCAAATACCTTGATTAAGCCTGCCTGTTCGACAACGAAAAGTCGATTACTTTGATCATCTGCAGCGTAGATTCCAACTGGTTCTTTGAACTGAACGTTGGGAAAGGCAACGTTGACACTATACAGATGTTGCGTCTCAGGAGTGGGGGAGTTTAGAACACCTTGAAATACTGAAACGCCTAGTATTATGGCAATTAATGCGACAACAATTGGCACAACAATTTTTAACTTCATTTGAAACGCCACCGTCTGTCATAAGTGGTCCCGCGTTCCTTCAAATCAGATTGAAGCTCCAAATATATTAGGTACCGGCATCGATGATTGCGAAATATTCTTAATTGTCTGCGGTCGTTATGCGATTCGCGCGTTTTTTCCAGCTTTAAGGCCGAAAGGAAGGGCGTATTGGGAGTTAGCTCTAAATAGGTTAGATCCCTTCTATAAGCGAGGTATACGAATGGTAGTTGGAGTTACGCTCGTAAATGTCGTTACAGGCTACGAGCGGAGCGTTTTTGAAGCATTAAAGACTATCTCCGGGCTCAGGGAACTTTATCACGTTTTTGGGGAGTACGATTTTTTGGTTATTTTGGAGGTCGAAAACCTTCCGGTGCTCAGCAAAACGGTTGATGAAATACGAGCCGTGGAAGGCGTTACTACTACCCGCACGGTCGTTGGTGCAGAACTTCAAGACTCGTAAAAGTCGTGTCTTAACGCTCTTGTAGCTCTCGAGATGGTCGAATGAGCGTTAAGAAATGATCCTACAAGCATTCGCTGCGGGCCTTCTGGCCGCCTCTGCACTCCTTCTTGGTAGTATAATAGCAGTGCTGCGACCTGTCAAAACACGCACAGTCGGCTTAATAATGGCCTTTGGCTCAGGGGCTTTGATCAGTTCGGTCGCTTATGAACTTGTAGAGGAAGCTTTCTCAATGTCCTCTGGCAATCTATGGGTGGGCGTTGCTTTTTTCCTGGGCGCCTTTACCTTTTATGTCGGAGACATACTAATCGAACGCGTAGGGGGGGCCAAACGCAAAAGCGCGCGTGGCGAACAAAGCGGAGCGGCTCTAGGGATCGTGTTAGGATCAATCTTGGATGGTATTCCCGAATCGTTTGTCCTCGGAATTTCACTTGTTGGCGGCGGGACTCTCAGCCTTGCGTACTTCTCAGGCGTACTCTTATCAAACTTCCCGGAAGGGTTGTCAAGCACTGCTGGCCTTCTAAAGGCGGGATATGAACGCAAGCGGACTCTAGCGATGTGGGTGCTCATCGTTGTGATTTCAGGGGTCTCAGCGGCGCTCGGTTATGCTCTTCTCGGCGATGTATCCCCATTAGGCGGCGCGGCGATGCTTACATTTGCGGGCGGCGCTATTCTCACAATGCTTGCTGATTCTATGATGCCTGAAGCGTTCAAAGACACTGGCAAACTGGCGGGGCTACTGACTACGTTCGGGTTTGCCGTGATCTGGGTTTTAGGGGTTCGTTAGGTGTAGCTTTTTTGCATCGGCTTAGTGGCATTTTATTATCCGAAAGACAAATCTTAGCACGTTACACGTGTTTCAAAAAGCGCGTAGGTGGAAAAACGTCAAATTAACTAACCTCTGTGTCTCAGCGAGGCGACGGTCACTGAGGTACCGCACCTCATCGTGCTGTTGACGCCGCTACGAATGAACAGAGCTCACGAAGCCAGCTTTAGGTAGGAAAGGCGCGTAGCAGTTCACAAAGGCGGAAGGATACAAAAAAGCAAAGGGCGTTTTCCGCAAGCTTGGTGTGTTTGTCTCTTCTGCCGAAAAAAGCAAGCTTAACAGGAGGTGTCTTGCATCACGTTAAAAACGCCAGGAACCGCACCCCTGAGCTTCTTGTGTAGTTGGGCGCGGGCCCTCCTTTGTGCTTTGCTTTCTAAGATCCGGTTTCGTTCTTTTTCTGAGTAGGTCGCGAGTGGCCTGTGATAATCCTGATAGTCCCTCGATCTTGTTCCCGCCCCCATATTTGACCTTTAGAACTTATAGGCAAGCATTCGCGAGCTATTTTCACTCTTTACATGAATAAAATATGCTCCGTCCCTGATCTGAAGATCTGCGGCTAGCAATTTCCTTTCGATCAAACCTAATCGACAATGTAATTTTCATGACGTTCTTCTTCCCGAAGAAAGTATAAATCTTGGTTGGCTAGTTTTTAGGAGTTCCCTACAATAACCAGCATTATTTACATTGTGTCCGCCCCGTACTGAATATACACGTCATACACATTTTCAGGCAGCAGATGTCGATAATTGCCAATTCAAGGGACTCGCGTAACGCTTCGTCCGGGTCCGTTCGCCGATCAACGATGCTCGAAGATAGCGCCAGTCGTGTCCGCCTCCGTCATGTCGGCGCCGATATAGGTCGCCTCACCGAGGTCTGCCTTGACAAGTTTGGCTCCCCGCAACGAAGTATTGGTGAGGTTCGCCTTGGTGAGGTTAGCGCCAGAAAGGTCGGCCTCGTTAACTTCAGCCTGGGTAAGATCCGCCTTGATTAGAGTTGCTCGAGTAAGATCCGCCTCTTCGAGGTCAGCCTCGGTGAGGTCAGCTGCGTGAAGGCCAGCTTGGGTGAGATCAGCTCCTCTCAGGTCAGCTTTGATAAGATCGGCCTCGGTAAGGTCGACCCCAGTAAGGTAAGCCCCACTGAGATCTGGTCGTATCTCCGGATGCGCCGCACTCCATTTATTCCAGACCGATACTCCCTGCCGGAGCATGTGGACGTGTGATTGATTTGCCATGGTAAGTCTCGTCTCTGCTCAATTGTGCAAGAGAGTGCGCATTTGTGAGATATAGCTTCTGTCCTTCGGGTCGTTACACGTGACTCAACGAACTGCGTGCTATCATGCTTCGAATCGCGAGGGCAACAAAAGATTAATCATGGTCAAATGCCCCAAGACTTGATACAGGATCGCAAAGAAATAAACCCGGGACGCGACCGGCTGAATCAACAAAAGCACTGTGATTTGCCTTGGGGCTTTGACCGAACACCATATTCTTTCGTTGATACTATTTTAACGCTTTGAAACGATCGGTTTTTGATAAGGAAAGTACGTACTTATCAAAAATCGATAAGAGCGCTGCAGCGTCTAAAACAGCAGCAATGTATTGCAGTTTGTAAGATTAATCACAGGATCCATTGTTTTAGAAACACCAAAAAACAACGTTTTGATTGGCGGAGAGGCCCGAAAGCTTGTTAGATAGGTTCGCGAATTACTAGTTCAAGTCCGCACAAAAGGGCATCGTGACTCAGCTTAGATTAACTGGAACTTTTATGATAACGTCCACATGATTAGAAATGAAACATCCGTGGATAGCTGCAAGCTATGCAGGTAATGGAACCATTTGTTCCAGCGGAGCGGCAGGATATGACGCTTGACATTGCAGTGATGGCGCCCTCGGAAATAGTGAATTCCCGTCGGGGCAGTCCTTGCGTTCTGTCTTGCATGGGTCGTAGGTAAACAGGTCGGCCCGAGCTACGATAGCGCAGCGTGTTTTTCCTTCGTGATCTGTTTTTTCCTTGCCTATGCCTTATTATCTTCAGTGCGCTACTTACTTTGATGATACTATGACCGACGAAAAGAGAGAAAAGAAGAGAATCGCCATGGAAGAACGACGCAAGTATCCCTTCGAGGCAATCTTTACGCCCAAGGTGCTTGAACGGGGCCGCCACTGGATCACCGTTGAGCTGGGGAACGTATCAATGGAACGCCTCGTCGACGTAAGCGCGACGCTGTATACCTATAACACACATGATCTCGACGTTTTGCCAAGCGGCTCTTTTCATTTCGTGAAAGAGTTGCGCCCTAACGACACGGCAGCGCTCAACTTTCACGTTTTTGCGAACCACACTGGATGGGTCTATCTGCACGTCAAGGCATACCGCGACGGTGATTACGTGAGTTGGTACTCTCCCTTTCATGAGGTTCGACTCATTGAAGATCCCGTCGAGATCCGGACCTTCTTCGTGAATCGGCCCTACTGGGCGCTTGAAGAAACAATCGAGACAGAAACGGTCGTGCACGCCCACCGCAACGTGTCGGATCTACGGCTCGAAATCGCCGCAACGCCCCCGTCGAAATCCCACACGCTCATGGACGTGATCGATATTGACTTCATCACAGAAGGCGGAACGAAACGATTTGTAAGTGAGCTCTACGCGAGTGAAGAAGGCATGTACCACCTCACAGCGCGCCTTTTTCACGAACAGAAGCTCATAAGCAGCAAGCTGGCATCTTGCTACGTAACGCCCCTTGAAGAGTGAAGCTGCGTCTCGTTGGTGGGGCTGCGGTTTGTGTAGGATCGCGCCCAGCGGATGCTAGGGGGGACGATATAAAGAGTCTGTCTGTTTCGTTAAACCAGCAGCACGATTGCTCGATCAGATATGGCAGGAGCCCCCACCATTACGTCTCTCATGCCCTCGAGGTTTGGCTGGTCCTACTTGACGTGTGGGTAGCGGTGGGAGTCGTGATTGCCGAGTTTGCGTTCAGGCGATTAAGGGCTAGCAGCGCGTGGCCTGCCACTTAGTTTTTACTAGAGGCTAGTATCCTCTTCAGCCCCGAGCATTTCCATCAAGGGCTTCTTAAGGACGAGCACGCGCCTTCCAACTTTTATGCCAGGCAGTTCGCCGTCCCGCACCAGCCGATATGCCGTCGATCGGCTCACGCCGATAAGGCGTGCGGCGTGCTCAACGGACAAGGTCATTGCCTCTTCCTTATGGTGTTCTTTGGTCTTGTTCACAGTTAAGAACGAAAAGGCGCTGAGTCTAATATATATTTCGCCCCGCCGCGGAGTCACTTTTCTCAAGGCAACCTATGCAGTGCAGCTGCTGCAAAATGAGATCCTATGGTGTTAAGCCCGCCAAAGCTACTTAATCATTCAAACAGAATGCTTCGCGGTGATATTATTGGCTGAAAAAAAAGAAAGGATCCCGGTCGCACCAGATGCAGTTTTCTATCACGATGCGGAAAACTACACCATCATAGTGGAACTCCCAGGCGTACATAAGAAAGATATCGAATTTGAAGCGATGGAAAATGGGTTTTGTCTGACGGCACCCCGAGACGATATAGAGTATAAGGGCTGCTGGGTACTCGTGCCTAAGGCCGATCCGGACAAAGCAACGGCGACGTTCTCGAATGGACTTTTTAAGGCGGTCATTCCGTTAGCTGAACGAGTTGCGAGCGTGAAGGTAGCGATAAAATAGACCACCCTATTCGTTAAAGCGTTGTTGTTGCCCGACGGCGGCATCCCTGTGTTAGGCCTGTGGGCTGGCGCGCTGTCTCTATCTTTAAACAAGACTGTAAATGGTTTATACGCGCCTCCACTTGTTTCTTATCGTGTCGTTGCAGAGCTTGGTACGAGTGTGGAGTTAAAAAAAGGCGTTCCTTTTTAAGCGTGTTATGAATCGACGTTTGTCTCACTGAAAGCAGCGAATCGAATCTACGATGAGCTGAGCAACGAGCGTGAGGCCCAAAACGAAACTACAAGCACAATTAAACGAATCGTCACAAAAAAGTGAGGTTGAACTCTATAGGATGTGTAGATCCCGAAAGTGATCCCTGCCAACGGCATGTTTGAGAGCCAAGGCGAATTCGCCCGATGCTTCAGAGCAGTGGTTTGTTACTACTCCGAAAGCTCTACTCCAAAAGCCATTGGCAGCTACCTTTTCCACCACACATCCTATAGAGTGTACCTCTATTATACGCGCCACTTCGATTTATACCTTTTATAAGAATCGAGCGCAATTCTGCTTATAAGGGCAAAAAAATAGTTTTTCAAATTGCATAAGAGAGCGCGAAAAAGTGCGCTAATGGGATAAGTATTAGAATAATACTACGCACCAAATCTGTCTTCGCAGCGGAGACGCCAGCGTTGTAATTTGGATAGAGATTAGGTACTATATGTTTGACTCGACGACATAGGGCGATACCATGCCAGAAGAAGAAATAAATGCAAACCTCAAAGAGGGCTTTAAAGCCCTTCACGAGGCCTAAAACGCCCGTAGCTCTTGAATAATGTCGTTCACGTCCGAATAGACAGTCGCCTGTGCGGGGCAGTTTATGACGAGGTGTTCATATCCGGCTTACTAACATTCGCACGTCGAGGGCTACTTCGGCATTAACACGGTGTCAATGATGTGAACGACACCGTTAGTGCACTCAAGGTCGGCATCTTTTACCACAGCATCGTTTATCTTGATCCCGTGCCGCAGCCAATGATATTCGTGAACCTCGAGCATATCACCTTGGACAGTCTTGAGCGTCTTCTGCTTGGCCAAATCAGCCGCCAAGTGCGTCCCGCCCACCACGTGATACGTAAGAACGCTAGTCAGCTGTTCCTTGTCGTTGAGCACGCTGTCGAGTGTGCCCGCTGGAACGTTACTGAATGCCTCGTTATCAGGAGCGAAGATCGTCAAGGGGCTTTGCCCTTTGAGCGTGTCTACCAAATCAGCTGAAACCGCTGCCTTAAAAAAAGTGGACAAATCAGCAGCTTGCGTTACTAAGGTCGCCATATCTACATTGAACTTCAATTTAGTCACCTGCTTTACGATCCGGCTTAAAGCCATTTTTGTTTGTGCTGTTATGATAGTTAAAGTTCTCGCGCTGCACGCGCGAATAAGCGTAAAAGTTCAAGTTTTTAAATGGATCCCTTATTGCGACGGAGCTCCGAGGTAAGTCTCCGTTCTGTCTGCAACAACGTCTCCAGATATGCGACCTTTCGCTGTAAGAGTTCGATCTCGGCTTGCAGGCCTATGACGACCACGTTCCTCGAATTCTTAGCCAGCCGCGGCTTTTTTGCAAACAAACGGTTGCACTCATTTGCTCCGCAAAAAGAAAACGTATAAGATTATTCGATTAAAATAATCGCACTGAGGTAAAAAAGTGCGGCGTCTGGGCAAGTCAAAAATTACTACGTTGAATGCCAAATATGCGGCGTGCGGATAACGCGCCAGAAATTTTAGAGCGTCGAAGGGGCTAATATGACCGACGATATAAACGACGGCAACGAATTGCGCGAGCCAGCGACGGAAAGCAAGCGATCAAAAAGGCGTTGGGCGCGGGTAGAGCGCAGAGAGTTGATAGCGTTCGCAATCATCATAGGTATGTTGATAGTCACCGCCGTGCTAACCGTGGTGTATTTATTAACTAGAGGCGATATCTGTCAAAGGAGGTGATTAGGTATATGGGCGTCAGAGACTTAGTATGGCTTATTATCGTGATTATAGTCATAGTCGTAGTTCTGCGTTTTTTGGGTATCCTCTAAGAGGATTAGACACGTAACAAACTGTTACTTTCGCCTTCTATGCATCGGTTAGATAATTAGCGCGGTCGCTATCTTGTTATTGTATATGACTAACTGCGCACGATGCGAGCTTTATGTCAAGTGTAAGCGACGCGATGATCAGGATCCCGTTCCGTTTTATTGCGACATATACCGCAGCCCTGCGAAACACACGACCTATTTTACTTAGGGACTTACCTGATAAGCATCGTTCCTATGAAATAACGTTACTGTAATTCGTAGAACAAAAACAAAGCGCGAGCCCAGCGACAGCCGGGCTCACGTATTGATTTAAAGCGTTACTTCCGACGTCGTATCACCACGTATGCAACGGCCAACAGTCCTGCTACCGCGTACAACGCCTCAAAGCCTGGCAAGCCGAGGAATCCTCCGGCCGCCGTGGATGCCGCCGTGGCTGACGCCGTCGCTGCTGCGGTCGCGTTTGCCGGCGGTATCATAACGCTGTCGATGACGTGAATCACGCCATTTGTCGCGTTGATATCCGTCTTGGTTATGCTGGCGTTGTCAACTGTGACTGCAATGCTAGTGACGGAGTAAGGCAATGACAGTCCGTTTGCCGTCGTAAACGTTCCATTGCCCTTGATATCGTTCGATAACAGCGTCCCCGGTACGACGTGGTAAAGCAGCACTCTCCTAAGGGCGGTCGTGTTATTCGCTAGATTGGCAAGGGTTGAGCTCGGGATTTTGTCAAAAGCCGCGTTTGACGGCGCAAACAATGTGTAATTAACAGTTCCGTTCAACGTGTCTGTAAGGTTAGCGACCTTGAGTAGACCCATCAGTGTGGAAAAGTTCGTCTCGCTAGCTGCGGTCTGAATGATAGTCTGTCTCATGGGTGCCGTCGTTGTCGTTTGCGTCTGCGCGAAGGCACCGGTCGATCCTGCGACGATAGAGAGGATCACTAACGTTGCCAAAACAGCGGAAAAGAGTTTTTTGCTAATCATTTTTCACCTCTAAAATAGAGTTGCCTTGCTTAGGCACATGTTTTATATATACTATACACTTTGCTTTTTTCTACTTTCCGACGTCGTATCGAAAATTCAAGTCCATTTGAAAAAGCAAATTCTCGAACCGTTAGCAGTAGTGCCGCAAGTTCACGATCACTTAGGCATCAATACAGAATCAATGACGTGGATCACTCCATTTGTACACTCGATGTCGGGATGAAGCACTTCAGCGTCATTTATCTTGACGCCTCTGTGAAACAGGCGATGCACTTCTACCTTGACTGACTGGCCCTGGACTGTCGCTATTAATTTGAGCTTCTTCACATCACTTGTCATGTACTTCCCCGACGCCACGTGGTACGTCAGTATCTTAGTAAGCTCTTTCTTGTCTTGCAACAAGCTGTCTAACGCTCCTAAAGGCAGCTTTGCGAACGCAGCATCAGTTGGTGCAAAGACCGTGAACGGACCCGGTCCGCTCAGTGTATCTACAAGATCTGCAGCTTGCACCGCTTTCACCAGCGTCGTAAAGTTCTCGGCGTCGATTGCGGTTTCCACGATATTTTTCATTTTTCAGTGTCTCCTTTTTTGCACAAAGGTTGTGCCGCTACAAACTCTAGATAAGCAACTATAGGTCAAATTCCAAGTATTTCAAAGCATGGCAAGGAAACAACCAGCGATGGCAGTCACCGCTTTGACGGTCGAATTCGACACAATGACCGGAGCCGATACAGGCTCCGACTCAGTAAGACACAATGTATGTTAGCAACCCTACAGCTAAGCCATAGAAGCCCTATAGAGGCCGCGACCAAGCGTCTACTTTTAACCGAGCAGCATAACGAGATTTGAGATCTTATTGTCCGTCAAAAAAAGTGCTCGCATGCGACAAACCGATCTCTTAGGAATGTTGTCGTTCTTTGAAAAACACGCGTCAATAAAAATCGTGATATTCGAGATCTGCTAGATAATCAGCAGGCACCCCCCATCTTTCTGTTATATTATACCGAGGAACTGTTGACTCGAAGTGAACCCAGATGGGAGCATTATCTAACTGAGGAGCGCTGCAAGAAAAGAACTGTCGCCATAACGTAGGGCTTCAAGAACTAAGGGCAATTCATCTTGAAAGATTTCATATCGAAATAGAGCAGATCCAAAAACAAACCCGCCGCTCACGTGACCATAGACGTGTAACGCTGGCCCTTCATCAGTGTCTTTCCACTCAGCTAGCACTTCATCTCTCATGAGCCTTGTATACCAACCACATATCTGTGATTCATTTCAATCTGGGCCAATAGTCAAAAAGAGCTCACCTGTGATATCGGAGTGGGTTAACGTGTAACGGCGCGGGGAGATCGGATCTATTGGTCCAATCCTAACCACGTGTTTGACGTGCAACTTTTTCGGCCGCAATCTATACTCGCGTCTGTGCGTATCCATTGGTTCGCCTGCCTTCAAACGTCCTTAAATTCCATCTAATAGACGAATTGGAAGCCTATAAGCCACTGGGTCTATTCTAGTTCCATATAAGCCACCTTGAAACAGACCAGATAGACCGGACAGTTCCTAAACAGATTATTCGCTCTTTCTTGCAAAGAGCTTCAGATACTCCCCCTAGCCCTCCTTCTCCAGGTCCTCCTTCGGTATGAACCGGAGTGCCGCCGAGTTCATGCAGTAACGCTTCCCCGTCGGCGCAGGCCTACGATTCGAAGATGATAATCTAGACCACAACAACCGCTGCGACAATCAGGGCAGCCGCGCCAACAAACCCTCGCAAATGGAAAAAAATTGATTTGCGTTCGCCTATATCAGGCGGAGGTAACTGGGGCGGTTTTGCAACCCCACACGCAACACGTGTTTACGGTTTTTGCCTTCCATCTCTTGATAGAGCGCGCGCCACGGCCTTTCGTAGTAGATACACTAGATAGCCCAAAAAAACCTTCTGAGTGTGTGTGCTCCTCGCAAGAATCGCTTCAGTCGAATAGAAGTCCCTCTTTAGAGTCGTTATCTCCGTGCGCGGCGCATAAAGCACATAGATCGGGATGCCAATCAGAATCGACACGATTCCAAATGCTATGGTGGTGATGCCACATTCATACATGAGGAACACGCTCAAGATAATGCCCGCAATAGGGATTGCCGGCCCGGTGAGCCGTTCAAGGTAAGTGCGGTCACTGTCTGTTTGCCTCCTGCCTCGAAGTGTTAGCACGGCGGCACACGTGGCCATATAGACAAAAGCAAGATTAAACGCTGAAAAGATGATGAGTTGCGTTAATCCGCCAATCAATGAAAGGAATAACGCAATGGCAGACTGTATGATAATCGCGTTGGAAGGGGTACCAAACCTTGGATGAATTCGGCTGAAAATCCTTGGAAATAGTCCTTCGAGTGAGATCGCATAGGATAGCCGGGCGGTCGCTAGCGTACCAGACTCGTCAAACCCAGAAATTGAGATGAGCGCCCCCAGCCCAAGTATCGTACCTCCGATTAGGGCAAGCGCTGGCGTGTACGACAGGACGACGCTGCCAGCCGTGGCAAGCGGCGCAACATCATACTGCAGCGAGGTCCAGTTGACCACAGCGAGTGTCATGAAGCCTACGGCTATGTAAAAAGAGGTTACAATTGCCATGCCAAGGATCATCGCTTTCGGGAGGGTCTTTGTCGGATTCTCGACTTCACCAGAGGGGATGACTGCCAGTTCAAATCCCGTATATGCCCAAAAAATGATAATCAGCGCTGGTGCGAAATTGCTAAAACCAAGCGGGGCAAATGGGACAAGGTTCGAAGCTGCTGTGCCCGGGTGAACGACTAAGTAGACAAATCCTGCGACGATCAGCAGTAGTAGTGGGCTTAATTTTGCGATGGTAAGGATGTCATTGACCTGTCCAGCACCCTTTGCCCCCCGCACATTTATGTAAGCGATAGCCGCGACAAAAACGATTTTGATGATGTCGCCCTGAATCACCGTGAGCGAGGGCACAAAATACGAAAGATAACGCACGAAGGCGACCGGCATAACAGCAAGCCCGGCAACTTCGGCAATCCAAAGGGGCCAGCCCACTAAAAAGCCGGCAAAGTCCCCCCAAGCCTCGCTTACGTATGCAAACGCACCCCCTACCTTAGGAACAAGAGCCGCAGCTTCTGCGAAGCTCAATGCTATAAGTATCGCAATCACACCGGCAACGATAAAAACAACGAGGCTTGCAGGTCCGAGATACCCACTGCCAAGTGCCGAGATAATATAGATATCCGCGCCTATGGCACCGCCGACGACGAGATTTGTAGCGTCGAAGAGGTTCAGCTTTTGCGAGCTAGCGCTGCTTTTCATTGCATTCATCCCCTTAGCGGCCGTTTATTTTCTTTCAGTTTTTTGACCAAGACTGTATATAGTTGTACGCATTCCCGCTTGTTTCTTAGCGTGTAGTTGCGGAGTTTGGTACGAGCGTGGAGTTAACAAAAAGGCGCTTCTGTTAACAGTGTGCTATGAATCGCACGTTTGTTTCACCTGAAAGTAGCGAATTGAATATATGATAGACTGTGCTACGAGTGAGGCTTAAAACGAAACAAAAAGCACAATGAAACGAATCATCAAAAAAGTGAGGTTGAACTCTATAAGATATGTAGATCTCGAAAGGGATCCCCTCCAATGGTGGATCAAGAGCGTACGGCGAATTAAAAAAGCGAAAACTTTTTCCATCTTGCTGTTAAGGTGCTGTTATGGCTCTATCGCGCACAATAAGTTATTTAGTAGTAAATTCGATATTTGGGCTCCTCGTTCTGGCTTTGGCGAAATTCCTTGGACTCCCAGTGCCCATAAATTGGATCACTGTACTTATTTGTGCACTGGCAGGGATCCCCGGAGCTGTGCTCGTGATACTATTATACTGGCTCGGCATCGTTATCCCCATCATCATCCCATAAATAAAAAGCAGATTTTAGGGGCAAAATGCCTCATCGCAAGTCTGGTATCTCTGGGCTAATCCACGTACTCTCCTCTTTCCGTTCTGTGGTTTACAGGGTTTACCATGCCACGTATCAAGCTGTTTCGAGCGACGCACGAAAACTGGTTTGTTTCACTCGGCGGATCAGAACCATCGAGATTGACACATGACAACGGTGTGCAAGCGTTGATCGACAACGAAACCACCCTCAAAAAGATAATCGACGCTGTGAACAGCGCTGCACATTCAGTCTACCTAATGCAGTCCGAGTATCATCCTTATTTCGTTGCCGTATACGATTCAGTCACCGATGTACCGCGTCCAAAAGAAAGCCTTACCGATGTCCTTAGCCGTAAGGCTGCTGAAAGTGACATACAAGTGTACATCCTACTGAACAATAATCTTGTTGCGCCCGACAGCTTCAAAGCGATATCAGACGCCTTTTCAGATACATCAGTGCGCGTGCGAGGATTTCCAGCGCACGGACCTCACGCGATGCACGCAAAGGCGCTGGTAGTTGACGAGGCGGAGGCATATATTATAGGGCCCCCCTTCAGGCAAGATTTTTGGGACAGTAGGGACCATATAATAGACGACCCGCGGCGCGGGTCGAAGGGCGTGCCTCCGAAACACGATGTCTCCACCTGTTTGCGCGGCAGCGCTGTCGCTTCCGTGACCGAGTACTTCGTGCAGCTTTGGAATTATCTTTCTGATGCCCATTTTGACGGCAGCGACAAAATCGCTCCGGCCATGCCACATGTGCCTGCGGGGGCACAGACAATACAGATTGTACGGTCGGTTACGCCGAAAACACTCACGAAAAAAGGAGAGACGGGGATTTTAGAAGCCTATCGGCGTGCAATTCACAACGCCAAGGACTTCATCTATCTTGAAAACCAATACTTAACAAACAAGTCAGTTGCTAATACGCTTCGAAATGCGCTCAAAGATCGTCCGGAGCTACAGCTCATTCTGTTGCTTAACGAGAATCCGAACGTGCCGAGTTACCGGCAGCGGCAGAACGACCGCCTAAAGCGGCTCGGAATCGACCTGAGACACCCTCTAATAGATCATCCCCGGATTGGTGTCTTTACGCTGTGGTCGAAGGGACTAGAGGCGGACAAGATCAGGCTACAACGGTGCTATATCCATAGCAAAGTAGGGATTGTTGACGACACGTGGGCGACGATCGGCAGCGCTAACTTAGATGGGCCCTCGCTCAATGCGGCGGAGGAATTCAAGCTGTTTGTGAATCCAAAAAAATATCGTAGTATGGAGCTCAATGCGGTTCTTCTTGACGTCGACGCTGCAGTTTATGGAGAAGTGAAGCGTTTCCGGCGATCTTTATGGAATGAGTATCTTGAGGTTAGCGACAGTATTCTTTCCGGACCCCGTCCCGCTGGAGGATGGCTTGGATTGTGGAAAAAAATTGCTGCTGACAACGTCACTTCTCTGAAAGGCCCCGAACCAACGATGAACGGCCGCATTTTGCCTTATAGTGCTGAAGCCAATGTCACGAAACAGCTTGAGACATTCGGAATCCCGTTTGACGAACTCGATGTTGTCGCAGAGCCCCTACTGCCCCCACTAGGGCAAAAAGCGTAGTATTACTCAAACGAATTTCAAAAAAAAGGAAGGGGGCTTATAGAGCTGGCGCACGCCCCTCATATTTAGTCGTAAATACGATACTGGGACCCCTAATCCTCGTTCTAGCCCATTTCCTCGGTCTTGGACCAATAGACTGGATGACATTATTATAAGTGCAATAGCAAGGATACCAGGAGCTATCCTACTGATTCCTTCACACCATCGACACTGTGTAAAACGAACGCCATCCCGCTCTTAGTTCGGATAAGTATTTTATCTCCACAGTCCAGTAGGGAGATGGAGGTGGTAAGATATGGCACTTGGTTCATTGTTGCGGTGGGCGATCATCTTCTTGATCATTGCAGTCGTTGCCGGCCTGCTTGGACTTGGAGGCGTCGCAGGGCTGTCGATCGCGATCGTACAGATCATCGTAATCGTGTTTATCATCCTGTTCATCATTTCGCTCGTGGCAAGCTTCATGCGACGTTGAAGGTAACGGGAAGAAAGACACGGAAAGGCGAGAAGAGAGCGAACAGTCAAAAACAAGAACGAGAAGCGCCGAGCAGGAAAACTACAAGGCGCCAACTTATGGAGGGGTGGTTACGACGATGGTGGATATCGGAGATTTAAAAAAGAAGGGCAAAGAAGTTGTTGGAGACGTAGAGAAGAAGGGAAAGGATATTGAAGGGGAGGTAATTAAGCAAAAGAAGATAACGGAAGGGGAGGTAATTAAGCAAAAGAAGATAGCGGAAGGGGAAGCAGACAAGCAGAGTGAGTAGGAAGAAGTCGATACGAACTCATCCTTAAGTAGCAAATGGCTGTGGGGTCAGTGGACGGCATCTGATGTTAGTTGCTAGACTAACTTGTAATTGCCACGCTTTTGTACTAGCCACAGGTTTTACGCTATAGTCGCTTCCGGTAGGGTATGCCGCGCTAATCGTGGTGTATTTATTAACTAGAGGCGATATCTGTCAAAGGAGGTGATGAGGTATATGGGCGTCATGGACTTAGTATGGCTTGTTATCGTGATTATAGTCATAGTCGTAGTTCTGCGTTTTTTGGGTATCCTCTAAGAGGATTAGACAAGTAACAAACTGTTACTTTCGCCTTCTACGCATCGGTTAGGTAGTTAGCGCGGTCGCTATCTTGTTATTGTATATGACTAACTGCGCACGATGCGAGCTTTAT
>Ga0209429_10001033_pt1 | contig 17885 bp, 10 predicted proteins | sample BarGraNGADG00212_3_FD_184493 | JGI IMG/M metagenome (GOLD analysis project Ga0209429, IMG submission 184493) | Arctic peat soil microbial communities from Barrow, Alaska - Barrow Graham LP Ref core NGADG0004-212 (SPAdes) (version 2) | ecosystem: Environmental > Terrestrial > Soil > Wetlands >...
TTTTGTCAGGTCTACCCTTCCAAATTCGCGTTTCCCGTTATTTTCCCTGATAACAAGCACATTGTTTCTTCGGGCAAAAATAGTAAGGTCACCTGCAAGACTTAACACCTCGGGCAGTGTAATAAGTTCGTTTGGAATCGTATAAACAGATGGTTTGTTTACTTCACCCATTACAGAGACATTATAATTTAACATTCTTACGTTCACTACTGGGTTAACAAGATATTTTTCCAGCTTTTCAGTAATCAGATCGGTTGTCTCTTTGGTGTCTAATCCTGAAACTACTATTTTACCAACCAAGGGTAATGAAATGGCTCCGTCTTTATCAACCATATACCCGATTGCCGGACTAAGATTATTTGTTTGTTGGTAGTTAAAGTTTACCGGTTGCATGACCACAAAGGGATTAAACATTGTATTCGCGTCGGGACTGATGCTATTCACCCCAACATTGATGATATTCCCGGGTCTCAGATAGAAGATATGCTTTTGTGAAATATCATTTATGATGACATCTCTGGCTTCTTCTTTTGGTTGAAAGTAGGTGATCTTTTTTTGGTTTAAACAAGAGGAAGTAAAAAGAGTCACTATGATCAACGAAGAAAGGAAAATGAATTTGAAATTTTGAGTTTTCATATTATATTTTTTTGGTTATAAATGTGGTTAGTCATTCATGATTTATTATTCGACTAAAAGCTCATTATAGACTTTTTCTAAATGTTCATGTAATTTAATGATATCTAAAGGTTTTGATAAATATCCACTTGCGGAATTTCTTATGTTATTATTTGTGAAATATTTTTTTGAAGAACAGAAAATGATTTTAAAATCAATTAATTCGAATTCGTCAAAGATCTCTATCCCACTCCTATTTGGCATATCAACATCAAGGAACACAATTTTGGGATGAGTAACTTTAATGAGTTCTATACCTTCATCCAAATTGGTTGCAGTTCCGATAATATTGATAGAGGAAAAAGTATTTAACAAATCGATTAAATCTAAAATTGCATTGACTTCATCATCAATAATTACAGCACTTAATAGAAAATTATTCATAAAAATCAATAGTTTTAATTGTTATATATTATTACCTGATCATCCCGTTTTTTAAAAATGTTAGAATAGTGCTAATCCAATAATACTCTTTCAACAAATGTATTTAGGTGTTGTAAAAAAACATTATTTGATTTTTTAACGTAGGGATTAATCATTTTATCGTTAAACCAGGAATGAAATTATTTTAGTAGCAATTGATTTTTATGGCTTTCTATAAATTAAAGCATTATTTCTAAAACCTGCTTTATTCAAATACCAATCTTTAAATGTTGTTCCACTACTGATGGCCCAATCGGCAAAATGTAAATGTGCATTGATGATATCTGCTTTTTCGATCGGATAGTCATAATGATCTGAAAAGCTTATAGCCCATGGCATATTGTTTTTCTGGCGATAATATCTTCCGATCGCAGGATTACTGTCGTCGTTACCGGTTCCAAATAAGCTCAGATCTGCAAGATTGGTTGGTGCCTGATCGGGTAAATGTATCTCGTGGCTTCTGATACCATCTACAAAAATGAAGGGGTTATAGGGAGCATAACCGACAGTTGATAATGTAAGGGGTGTTCTCAAAGTTATTGTTATCAGTAATGTATCAGGATTAACCCATGGGATTCCGGGTGTTGTATTTACACCAGTACTATTTCCTGCGGAAGGCAAAAGGTTAAATCCATTATCCGACAATATCACAACAGCTTTGTCCTGATTTCGTTCCAATCCGGAGGCCGGATCAATGTTGATTGCGTTTGAAAGAATTATGGGCAGACCTGTTCTTTTACTTTTAACCTCACATTTTAAAACTTGTGATGTAAGGACTGGCAGCTGAATTCCAAATCCATTTTTCAAACCGGCTCCCATCGCACGTAACGATACTTGTCCATCGATTTGAACAATTTTATTGCTTGCATTTGAAATCTGGTTAAAGTTACAATCGATCACCATATCATTCATGTCATAGTCACCGGTATATGGCCATAAGTCTTCAAATGCGATTGAACCATAGGTGTCTTTTGAAGGATAGTATGAATTATATGCTTTGTTGGGATCATTTGGATAATCATCGAAATTATCGGGTACACCATCTCCATCAAGATCTGAACCATCATAAACCACCAGTGGTACATGATCTTTATTTACATGTTCGATCGGTGATGCCGTTACATAAAAAACGCAGTCGTTAAAATCATTATCGCACCCGCTCTCATCTGCTCTCCAGTCTTCAACTGTCAACAAGAATTTATTACGGGCTTTGTCGAAAAGGAATATGAAATGTTTCTTTAAGTTATCATTGGCCTCGGGATTGAATTTCCAATCGGAATATAAAGTCCAATTGCCCGAAGTAATAGTGCTACCATTCCAACCGTTTGCAAAAAGCACCCACCCTATTGTAGTATTTGCGGGAAAAGATCCAGAAGCCATGGGTCCTTTTAATTTCACCTTATTACCCTGGTGTAAATCGCCACCACTTCCGGGAAATGAACAGTTTGGGAATATGATATTCATTGCTGCAATTTCGGAAGTAGTAGTTGGAGGATGATCAGTCGGATAATGATAATATCCCAAAGTATTTAAGAATCCGGCATTTTCACTGATAAATGTTACCCATACATCACTGACATCGGTCAAAATCAGATTGGATTGATTGGCATTATTCAACAATTCAGGATGCTTTATTCTTAAATCTACTCTTTCGGGCAACAAATTATTCAGTCCGGTTAATAATGTTGCATCAACCATATCATTCGTGGGTTCCAAATAATTTGGAACACCATTTGAATTCCATGTACCGAGTGGAGATTGGATATTCAAGGTTGAAATTGTCTTAAATTTTAATGCCGGGCCTGTAATTGCTGATTTTGTTACCGGATAAAATCCACCTAATTTTAAATTAATCTGTCCCGATCTCATACTTACTTTTGTCTCGCTTGGAAGTCCAATGAAGTCGGTGGCAACAACGAGAGAATCAAGGTAGTCAGGCAAATTGTAGCTTAATGTTATTACACCATTCTGATCTGTAGATGTGGAAAGAATGGCTCTGCCACCACTCATACGATAATCTGTCAGTATATTGAACCTGACATTGGCTAAAGGAAAATTTTGATTGTCAAGAGCCGTGATATTTATTGGAAGTTCTTTGGCAGTCGAGAATTGAAAACTGGGGTTTACTATCAAATCTTTACTTTTTTTTCCCGATGTTACTATTGGTTTAGATGAATCAGGTTCATGACTTTTACAACTTGTAAATGAATTAATCAAAAAAGCAATTGACATTAAATACACTACAATTTTCCTCATGATTTTTATATTTCATTTGATAGTTTTTTCCTAATTTCATTTGGGAGAAAAGTGGTTATTCGGGCTGATACCGGTATGATAACTCCACTTTCCATTACAATATAGTTTTCTTTTGCACGAACAAATTTTTGCATGTAATGAATGTTCATGAGATAGGTCTTGTGAGGTCTATAAAAGTGTTTTTCAGTCAGTACTTCTTGTAATTCCTTTAATGATTTAGTTACAAAAAATTCTTTTTGGGAATTCATTACCACAACAGAATGAGGACCTCTGGCATAGCAATATTCAATATTTCGGGTGTTCACTATTATAAAACCATTCTCAACTTCGAGTAAAATATTGGTTCCTGTAGATACCGGACAATTCTGGATACTAATCATTTCTTGCATTTTAAATTGTTTCTCTTCTTTTAATAGTTCGTCGATGACTTTTTGTAAAATTTCCTCTAATTCAATAATATCCACAGGTTTTAGTAGATAGCCACAAGCTGATTTTCTCAATATATCAAGTGCATATTGTTGATTTGCAGAGTAGAAAATGATTTTAAAATTTGGAGTTTTAAATACATTATAAATTTCTAAACCATTTCTGCCGGGCAAAATGATTTCAAGGAAAACGATATCCGGTTGAGTCTTTTTTATAATGGCAACCCCATCTAATAGGTTTAGTGCTGTCCCAACAATTTTAATTTTAATTGAGGAATGAATTGTCAATAATTCAACTAATAAATTTATATCAGATTTATCAGTATCTATAATTACAGCACTTAACATAAATTTTTTATTAATTAATATTGTTTATTTAATCTGGATCCTTTCTGAGACATCTTTTTTGTATTAGTAAATTATTAGTCCCAATAATTGTTACAGACCCTTTAAACAAAAGTATTTATGGGTAAGAAAATAATTTATAGACACTTTTTTAACGTCTTGTTTTTATGAATTAACGTGTTTTTAAATTCCTCGTGTAATGTTTCACATACTGTTCTTCTTTTTTGAATTTGAACTATGCTTTTTAATCTGAGCGAGACATCTAAATATATTTTTGAAATTGAAAGCAGAGATCCGTTGGGTTTTTTATCTTTGTCGCATATAATGAATTCCTAAAAAATTAGTTATGCTGAAAGATGTTAGAATTGCCGTGATCGGTTTAGGTTATGTAGGTTTACCGTTGGCAGTGGAATTTGGAAAGATATACCCTGTGGTGGGTTTTGACATCAGTGCTCACAGGATTGCCGCTTTAAAGGCAGGACATGACCATACGCTGGAGACTTCGGATGAGGACCTGTCAGCTGCTGTGAGGCTGAAATTTACTTCATTTATCGAAGATATAAAGGATTGCAATTATTTTATTGTTGGGGTTCCAACACCTGTGGATAAAAACAAACGTCCCGATCTGACTCCGTTGATCAAGGCAACGGAGACTGTAGGGAAGGTTTTGAAAAAGGGAGATATCGTGATTTATGAGTCTACAGTTTATCCCGGTGCTACCGAAGAGGACTGCGTTCCCGTTCTGGAGAATTTCAGTGGGCTCAAATTTAATGAGGATTTCTTTTGTGGATATTCACCCGAACGGATTAACCCGGGTGACAAGGTGCATACGTTGACTTTGATCCGGAAGATTACTTCGGGTTCGACACCTGAGGTGGCTGATAAGGTGGATGCACTTTACAATACAATTTTAAAGAAGGGTACTTTCAAGGCTTCTTCGATCAGGGTGGCTGAGGCGGCCAAAGTCATTGAAAATACACAGCGTGACCTGAATATTGCTTTTGTGAATGAACTGGCGCTGATTTTTCACCGTATTGGTATAGATACATCTGAAGTATTGGAAGCTGCAGGGACAAAATGGAACTTCCTGCCGTATAAACCGGGATTGGTTGGTGGACATTGCATCGGAATCGATCCTTATTACCTGACGCACAAGGCGCAGGAATTAGGGTATCATCCGGAGGTGATTCTGGCGGGTCGACGTTTGAATGATAACATGGGGTTCTATGTCGCACAGCAGGTGATCAAGTTGATGATCAAAAAGGGACAGAAGGTTGAAGGGGCCAATGTGTTGGTGTTGGGGATCACTTTTAAAGAGAATTGTTCGGATATCAGGAACTCGCGGGTGATTGATGTGGTGACGGAGTTACAGGATTTCGGGTGTAAGGTGGCGGTATATGATCCGTGGGCGGCACCGTTAGAGGTTTTTGATGAATATGGGGTTAAGTTGGTTCCGGATTTGGATAAGGGATATGATGCCGTGGTGTTGGCAGTGGCGCATGACCAGTTTATGAAATTGGATTTTAGTGCGTTAAGGAATGGACACGGAGTTTTGTATGATATAAAGAGTTTGTTGCCGAAAGATTTGGTCGACGGTAGATTATAATAGGACAAATGTGATGTAGGGAGGCCCCTTGTGGGTCTCCAAGGCAGTGTGATAAAAAAGATTCACATTATTGCCCTGGAGACCCACAAGGGGCCTCCCTACATCACCAAATGCGTGATGAAAAATATGTTTATTTTAATAACGATTTTATTTGCGTTTCCAAAACGGTGATTTTGGAGAGGGCGTCGGATTGTTTCTTGCGTTCTATGTTGACAACCGCCTCGGGGGCGCTGGAAACGAACCGTTCGTTGCTGAGTTTCTTCTCTACTGACGCAAGGAATCCCATGGTGTAGTTCAATTCCTCATTCAACTTCAACAATTCTGCCTCGACATCAACCACTCCGCTGAGCGGGACAAAGAATTCGGTTGACTTAACCACAAACGAAACAGCCCCTTCAATCTTCTCATTGGTATAACTGATTGCTGAAATGTTGAGCAACTTAGCAATTACACTGTCGAAGGTGGTATCTGAAACCTCATCATTGTTCTTCCTTATATACAGCTCGATAGCATCACGAACAGGAATATTCTTTTCCTTGCGGATCCCGCGCAGATTTATGATCACTTGTTCAGCCATATCGTATTGAGACAAAATAGCTTCATTAAATGGTAAAGCAACAGGCATTTCTGCAATCATGATGCTCTCATCTTCACTCTTTTCATTGAGTATATGCCAGATCTCCTCTGTTATAAATGGCATAAAAGGATGAAGAATCTTCATCAACTTATCGAAAACTACAATAGTAGCATTTAAGGTAATAGGATCAATAGGTTGCTGATAAGCAGGTTTGATCATTTCCAGATAAGCAGAGCAAAAGTCGTCCCAAACAAGTTTATAGGCTCGCATTAAGGCATCTGAAAGACGATACTTTTCAAAATGTCCTTCGATTTCGGTCAGTGCCTGATTGAGTTTGGCTTCAAACCATTCCACAGAGATTGCTGATGAACGGGGTTGTTGAAGCCCCGGTTCAACAGTCCAGCCTTTTACAAGCCGGAGTGCATTCCATATCTTGTTACTGAAATTGCGTCCCTGCTCACACAAAGAGTCGTCGAAGGGAAGGTCGTTACCGGCAGGAGAGGTGAGGAGCATTCCCACGCGGACGCCATCAGCACCATACTGACCAATCAATCTGATTGGATCGGGTGAGTTGCCCAATGATTTACTCATCTTGCGACCAAGCTTGTCACGAACGATTCCGGTGAGATATACATTGCTGAAAGGGATCTCCTTGCGGTATTCCTCTCCGGCAATGATCATGCGGGCCACCCAGAAAAAGAGTATCTCGGGAGCCGTGACCAGATCGTTGGTTGGGTAGTAGTATTTGATGTCTGCATTGTCGGGGTCCTGGATGCCGTCGAATACTGATATGGGCCACAACCAGCTGGAAAACCAGGTGTCGAGGACATCTTCGTCCTGTCTGAGCTGGTCAATGGAGTATGTGGCGTTGTATTTTTCCTTCGCGATAGCGTATGCCTCTTCGGTAGAATGGGCCACGATCTGATGATAATCAGGAGTGTAATAAACGGGGATGCGATGCCCCCACCACAACTGACGGGAGATGCACCAGTCCTTAACATTTTCCATCCAGTGACGGTATGTATTGACAAACTTGGCAGGATGAAACTTAATTGTGCCATCGAGCACTACATCCAAAGCAGGTTTGGCCAGATCTTCCATCTTCATAAACCACTGCATAGAAAGCTTGGGTTCAATGATGACATCTGTCCGTTCAGAAAATCCAACTTTATTGGTATAGGATTCTTCTTTGAACATGTGTCCTTTGGCAGCGAGTTCCTTCGAAATCTGATCACGTACTTCAAAACGGTCTTGTCCGACATACAATTGAGCCTTCTCGCTGAGGGTTCCATTGTCGTTGAAGATATCGATGGATTCGAGGTGATGCTTGATACCTATATTATAGTCATTGATATCGTGGGCAGGGGTAATCTTGAGACAGCCTGTACCAAATTCGCGATCAACATACTCATCCTGGATCACCGGAATGGAGCGATTGATCAGTGGAACGAGGACGCGTTTGCCTTTGAGATGTTTAAATCGTTCGTCTTCCGGATGGACACAAATGGCGGTATCACCCAGGATGGTTTCGGGACGGGTGGTGGCAATGGTGACCCATTCGTCGGTAGTGCCTTCGACCTGGTAACGGATATAATAGAGTTTCGATTGCAGTTCCTTGTAGATCACCTCTTCGTCGCTGAGTGCAGTGAGTGCTTTTGGGTCCCAGTTAACCATGCGGACACCACGATAGATGAGTCCTTTATTATAGAGGTCAATAAATGTATCGATGACAGATTCGTAGTAAGTGGGATCCATGGTGAATCGGGTGCGGTCCCAGTCGCAGGAGGCGCCAAGTTTCTTGAGTTGCTCGAGGATGATACCACCGTGTTTGTGGGTCCATTCCCAGGCATGGGTCATGAATTCTTCGCGGCTGAGATCGGTCTTGCTGATGCCTTGTTCTCTGAGTTTTCCGACGACTTTGGCCTCTGTAGCGATGGAAGCATGGTCTGTTCCCGGTACCCAGCAGGCGTTTTTGCCCTGCATACGGGCGCGACGGACCAGTACATCCTGAATCGTGTTGTTGAGCATGTGGCCCATATGAAGCACTCCGGTTACGTTGGGAGGGGGGATGACGATCACATAGGGTTCACGGTTATCGGGTTCAGAATGAAAGTACTTCTTTTGAAGCCAGCTGGCATACCATTTATCTTCGATCTGCGTTGGATCGTATTTGGGCGCAATGTCCATCGTGTTGCTTTTACAAATTTGCTATAATGTCATGAATCTGCAAAATTAGTAATTTACGGGAGTGGTTCGGGGGAAGTGTCGGGGAATGTGTTAAAAATATTAATTTTGTAGGTTGAAAATATTCAATCAATGATAAATAAAAGGTTTGCGATAATAGGTGGGGGAAATCTGGGGTCGGCCATAGCAGAGGGATTGGTGAAAACCGAGGCTGTTAGAAACGACAATATCACGATCACCCGAAGGAAGACACATTTGATAGGTCACCTCAAAGAAAAAGGGGTCAAGGTCTTAACGGATAATGTCAGTGCTGTGAAAGATGCCGACATCGTGTTGTTGGTGGTCAAACCTTATCAACTGGCTGATATCCTCATGGAAATCAAACCCTGTCTTAAACCGGAAATGATCATCATTTCAATGGTTGCCGGGTTTAGTCTCTTATCCATAGAAGCAATTATTGGTGACAATATTCCGCTATTCAGAGGAATGCCAAATACAGCCATTGCCTTATGTGAGTCGATGACCTGTCTTGCATTTGACAAGAAGTGGGATAGGTACAAAGAAGAGGTGTTTGAAATTTTTGATCTGTTAGGCAAGTCTGTAGTGATCACTGAAGAATTAATGGCCTCAGCAACAGTATTGGGTGCCTGTGGTATCGCGTTTGCACTCCGGTTTATGCGTGCTGCTATGCAGGGCGGAATCGAGATTGGCTTTGCTGCTGACGTGGCTCAGTTTATTACGGCACAGACGATGAAGGGTGCAAGCGAATTGATATTGCAGTCGAATCATCATCCGGAACAGGAGATCGACAAGGTGACTACACCGCGGGGAATTACGATTTCGGGTCTAAACGAGATGGAGCATCAGGGATTTAGTTCTTCATTGATCCAGGGGTTGATCACATCCTTTAAAAAAATCGACAAACAAGACAAATAAAGGATATTGTACATAAATGTTTAATATAATAGCATAATAATCATGAAAAAGCAAAAACCGGAAAACAGGGATTTGACTTTGTTGGGTAATCAGGAGGTGGCTTACTCGTTTAATTATAATCCGGGTATCATGGAGGTTTTTGATAATAAGCACCCGGATAATGACTACTGGGTGAAATTCAATTGTCCGGAGTTCACGAGTCTTTGTCCGATCACAGGGCAACCCGATTTTGCTACTATATATATATCCTATATTCCGGATCAGAAAATGGTGGAGAGCAAGAGTCTGAAACTCTATCTCTTCAGTTTCAGAAATCACGGCGGGTTTCATGAGGATTGTATGAATATCATCATGAAGGATCTCATCAGGTTGATGGATCCAAGATATATTGAAATCTGGGGGAAGTTCACCCCCCGAGGAGGAATCAGTATCGACCCATGGTGCAATTATGGCAAACTAGGCACAAGGTTTGAGGAAATGGCACTATACCGCCTCACCAACCACGATATGAATCCGGAAAAAGTCGATAACAGGTAATTTTTTGTTACAATAATGGCATCCTTTCAGGAATTTTAGAAAAGGGCGACCATAAGGGTCGCCCCTACATTTCCGGATTCATCGGGGATTGAAGAAAAATGCCGAAGGCATGACATTATTATAGCTAAATGAATATATTTAAATGAACCCCGAAGGGGTGAAATTATTAATCAATACGATAAAGACAAAACTATTGAAATTATTAATTATTAAATGCTTATTGCCGCTCTTCATGCTATTGACAATTGTTGTCAGTGGACAGGTGGATATTACATCTATTCATTACCGTGGGATACGGCCGGATGATCGGAGTGGGTTGTTGGCTATCAGAAATCCGGGACGGAGCTTTATGGTTAATGATACTATAGATCTTATGTTAAAGAATAATCTCTATAGGATCAGGTTGGATTCGAATTCAAATTTAAAGAGACAATTATTGAAATATGCAGCGGATAGTATCACCGTGGTTCATACTACACTTTATCTCCCCGCTGGTCAAAATGAAGCAGTCGCAGATTTTGCACTGAAAGGGATGCAGTTTTATTTCGATTCATTGCACATCATGGGTATGAAATGTGTGCTTCATCTCACCTATAAAGCTGTCCCGGGTAGTGCTAAAGGCCCTAAACCGGTCGATGTAGTACTTCATAAGAATCAGTTGTTAGCTTTATTAACAAAGAACAAGGATATTGTTCAGGAGATTCAGGAGGGTTTTATGGGTTCATGGAGCCTTGGGAAAGATGGCATGTCGGATGGGTATAAAGCAGCTATACAATTAAGACTAAATCAACTGAACGCTTTAAGTCTTGTTGTAAACAATGGAAATGTAGCCGATACAAAGAAGTTTTCAATGGACCGTTGGCGGAATGTACCGGTTGATCCGGATCAGCTGTTGACAGATAAGATGCCGTTTTCTGAAGACTATTTTAAATCGTCATCCGGGAATATCGTTCAAAGACCTTTGTTTGATTATATACGTGACCATCTGGGATACCGGATTGAGTTGCAACAGTTAATGTTGCCGGCAAAGCGTCCGGATAATTCACCCATCCATCTGAAGCTTGAACTGACCAACAGGGGATTTTCTGTTGTGAAGCAGCCCTGTTCAGTGGCGTTTGTGTTGATCGATCCTACGGGGAAAGTATATGAATTGCCTACAGAAGGTGATCCCGCTTCGTGGCTGCCTTTTGCTGCAGGGGATGTGAGTTTTAAACCGGTTATCTATAATATTGAATATAAAGGGAAGCTTCCGTTGCATCTGATTCCCGGCAAATACAAGCTGGGAGTTTGGATTGCCGATGCAAGTGTGGCATTGCACTATGATTACAGATACGATATCCGTTGTGCCAATGGCAACACGGGATGGTGGATCAGTCGCGATGGGAAGTATGGAATCAATGTTTTGACGAGTTTAACAATCAGTAAATAAAGATATGAACCTATTTTATGCACCGGAACTGGATCAACAGACGCATTATCAGCTGACGGAGGAAGAGAGTACACATTGCATCAAGGTGCTGCGGATGAAGATTGGCGACAAACTAACTCTTACGAATGGTAACGGTATATTCCTGACTGGTCAGATCGTTGTGGATCATCCAAAACATTGTACGCTGGAAATCGTGGAGCGAAAGGTTATTGCCTCACCCCGTAACTACAGGTTGCATCTGGCCGTTGCGCCCACGAAGAATATGACGCGTTATGAATGGTTTCTGGAAAAAGCGACCGAATTGGGTATTGACCGCATCACTCCATTGATTTGTCATCATTCTGAACGGATCCATCTCAGACACGAGAGGCTGGAACGGATCATTGTTGCAGCAGCCAAACAATCGCTTTCGGCTTATGTTCCTCATCTGGATGAGCCGATGTCGTTCAATGCTTTTATCAACACTTGCAAGGCACAACAGATGTTTATTGCTTACGTGGATGAAAACCATCAGGTGGAATTAAAGCATGTCGTGACTCCGGGTCAGGATGTGTTGATTTTGATCGGTCCGGAGGGAGATTTTTCTCCGACAGAAATTGAATTGGCATTGAAGAGTGGTTATCAGGCTGTTGGTATGGGTAAAAGTAGGTTACGTACCGAAACTGCCGCACTCGCAGCATGCATGACGGTATCACTTTTGAATGACTAAAACTGACCAAATATTAACAAATCCTTATGATAATAAAAAAAGAATTTGTTGAATTTATCAGAAAATCAGTGAGATAGAATTACAAAAAGGATTAGTTTAAAAAAAGTTTGTACCCCGATTAGGAAGTTAAGAAAAAGGGTGTACCTTTGCACTCCCGAAACAACCACACGGTTGATAAACGAAGGGAAAAGAGATTTAAGTTCTTTGAAGATATTGAAGCAACAACAACCTAGCAAGAAAGAGAATGCTCTTGGATTGGTAAATCAACTCGTGAGAGATGGTTTATTAATAATTTAAGAGAAGAATAAGGAGTCAGAAATATTTTTAAAACTTTCTAACAATGGAGAGTTTGATCCTGGCTCAGGATGAACGCTAGCGGCAGGCCTAATACATGCAAGTTGAACGGGATTCAAGAGGAAGTAGCAATATGGAATTTTGATGAGAGTAGCGCACGGGTGCGTAACACGTATGCAACCTACCTTTAACCGGGACATAACCTCGAGAAATTGAAGCTAATATCCCATGTGATTGTTTTCTGGCATCAGAGGACAATTAAAATTCAGATGGTTAAAGATGGGCATGCGTCCCATTAGCTAGTTGGTGAGGTAACGGCTCACCAAGGCCACGATGGGTAGGGGTTCTGAGAGGATGATCCCCCACACTGGTACTGAGACACGGACCAGACTCCTACGGGAGGCAGCAGTAAGGAATATTGGTCAATGGACGCAAGTCTGAACCAGCCATGCCGCGTGCAGGAAGACGGCCCTATGGGTTGTAAACTGCTTTTGTACGGGAAGAACAGCTTTTACGTGTAGAAGTTTGACGGTACCGTAAGAATAAGGATCGGCTAACTCCGTGCCAGCAGCCGCGGTAATACGGAGGATCCGAGCGTTATCCGGATTTATTGGGTTTAAAGGGTGCGCAGGCGGGTATATAAGTCAGAGGTGAAATTCCACGGCTCAACTGTGGGACTGCCTTTGATACTGCATATCTAGAGTATATTTGGAGTGGGCGGAATGTAGCATGTAGCGGTGAAATGCTTAGATATGCTACAGAACACCGATCGTGAAGACAGCTCACTAAACTATAACTGACGCTCAGGCACGAAAGCGTGGGGAGCAAACAGGATTAGATACCCTGGTAGTCCACGCCGTAAACGATGATTACTCGCTGTTGGCGATACACAGTCAGCGGCTAAGCGAAAGTGATAAGTAATCCACCTGGGGAGTACGATCGCAAGATTGAAACTCAAAGGAATTGACGGGGGCCCGCACAAGCGGAGGAGCATGTGGTTTAATTCGATGATACGCGAGGAACCTTACCTGGGCTCGAACGTAGTGTGACTAAGTGTGAAAGCATTTATTTCTTCGGAACAGACTACGAGGTGCTGCATGGTTGTCGTCAGCTCGTGCCGTGAGGTGTTAGGTTAAGTCCTGCAACGAGCGCAACCCCTATTCTTAGTTGCCAGCATGTCATGATGGGGACTCTAGGAAAACTGCCTACGCAAGTAGTGAGGAAGGCGGGGATGACGTCAAATCAGCACGGCCCTTACGTCCAGGGCTACACACGTGCTACAATGGCCGGTACAGAGGGCAGCTACATAGCGATATGATGCGAATCTCGAAAGCCGGTCTCAGTTCGGATTGGAGTCTGCAACTCGACTCCATGAAGTTGGATTCGCTAGTAATCGCGCATCAGCCATGGCGCGGTGAATACGTTCCCGGGCCTTGTACACACCGCCCGTCAAGCCATGGAAGCTTGGGGTACCTGAAGTCCGTGACCCACAAGGAGCGGCCTAGGGTAAAACAGGTAACTAGGGCTAAGTCGTAACAAGGTAGCCGTACCGGAAGGTGCGGCTGGAATACCTCCTTTCTGGAGACCCTGTTTGGAACTTTTAGAGAAAGGGTATTTGAATTCATTGCTAGGTAAGTTGCTTTAATTTTTAAGAAAACAAAAGAGAATACAAAAACAACCCAAGGGGCAAAGGGGTATGTTCTTAACCGTATTACAAGAGCGGGGCGAAAGGAATGCAACAGTCAGTCCCGTAGCTCAGTTGGTTAGAGCACTACACTGATAATGTAGGGGTCAACAGTTCAAATCTGTTCGGGACTACATCAAAAAGGGGAAACCTGCTTTTTGGGGAATTAGCTCAGCTGGCTAGAGCATCTGCCTTGCACGCAGAGGGTCAACGGTTCGAATCCGTTATTCTCCACAATTCTGACCTCGGTCAGAAAAAGTTCATTGACATATTGGAAGAAAATACACAAGAGCAATAATAATGCTTTTCTGGAGTCATCTGTTACGTGAGTAAGGGGTGATGTAAGGAAGGGCGCGTGAGAAAGTTAATAAGGGCGTACGGGGGATGCCTTGGCTCTCAGAGGCGAAGAAGGACGTGATAAGCTGCGAAAAGTATCGGGGAGTGGCAAATACACTTTGATCCGGTAATGTCCGAATGGGGAAACCCGGCAGGTTGAAGATCTGTCACACCAGTAATGGTGAGCAAACGTGGTGAACTGAAACATCTAAGTAACCATAGGAGAAGAAAACAATAGTGATTTCCCAAGTAGTGGCGAGCGAACGGGAAAGAGCCCAAACCAAGGTTGTTACGGCAAACTTGGGGTTGTAGGACTGTAAAGTGGACTATAAATTGATAGCCGAATGATCTGGAAAGTTCAACCATAGGGGGTGAAAGTCCTTTAAGCGAAATCAATTTATTACCTAACAGTATCCTGAGTACCGCGGGACCGGAGAAATCCTGTGGGAAACAAGCGGCACCATCCGCTAAGGCTAAATACTCCTGAGAGACCGATAGTGAACCAGTACTGTGAAGGAAAGGTGAAAAGAACCCCGAACAGGGGAGTGAAATAGATCCTGAAACCGTACGCTTACAAGCGGTCGGAGTCCTGTCAAAGGGATGACGGCGTGCCTTTTGCATAATGAGCCTACGAGTTACTTTTACTAGCAAGGTTAAGGGCATTGATGTCCGCAGCCGAAGCGAAAGCGAGTCTGAATAGGGCGCTTAGTTAGTAGGAGTAGACGCGAAACTTTGTGATCTACCCATGACCAGGTTGAAGCTTCGGTAAAACGAAGTGGAGGACCGAACCAGTTGATGTTGAAAAATCTTTGGATGAGTTGTGGGTAGGGGTGAAAGGCTAATCAAACTGAGAGATAGCTCGTACTCCCCGAAATGCCTTTAGGGGCAGCCTCAGGGTCGAGTGTCATAGAGGTAGAGCTACTGATTGGATGCGGGGGCTTCACCGCCTGCCAAATCCTGACAAACTCCGAATGCTATGACATATACCTGGGAGTGAGGCTACGGGTGCTAAGGTCCGTGGCCGAGAGGGAAAGAACCCAGACCATCAGCTAAGGTCCCCAAATGTATGCTAAGTTGAATTAACGAGGTCCGACTGCACTGACAGCTAGGATGTTGGCTTGGAAGCAGCCATTCATTTAAAGAGTGCGTAACAGCTCACTAGTCGAGCGGTTGGGCGTGGATAATAATCGGGCATAAAGCATACTACCGAAGCTATGGATTGTATTTTAAAATACACTGGTAGGGGAGCATTCCGATCTGCGTCGAAGGTGTGTCGTAAGGCATGCTGGAGCGTTCGGAAAAGCAAATGTAGGCATAAGTAACGATAATGCGGGTGGGAAACCCGCACACCGAAAGACCAAGGGTTCCTGATCAACGCTAATCGGATCAGGGTCAGTCGGGACCTAAGGCGAAGCCGAAAGGCGAAGTCGATGGACAAATGGTTAATATTCCATTACTGGCTATTACTGCGATGGAGGGACGAAGGAGTGAAAGATCTGCGTACTTACGGAATAGTACGTTAAAGGGTGTAGGTATAGGTTCTGTAGGCAAATCCGCAGAGCTTGCTAAAGCCCGATAGTACCGCGAGTCTTCGGATGAGCGGATAATGATCCTAATCAGACTTCCGAGAAAATCTTCTAAGCTTCAGGTAATAGCTACCCGTACCGTAAACCGACACAGGTGGTCGAGGAGAATATCCAAAGGTGCTCGAGTGATTCACAGCTAAGGAACTAGGCAAATTAACCCTGTAACTTCGGGAGAAAGGGTCCCTACGAGAGTAGGGCGCAGAGAAATGGCCCAGGCGACTGTTTAACAAAAACACATGGCTTTGCAAAATTGAAAGATGACGTATAAGGCCTGACACCTGCCCGGTGCTGGAAGGTTAAGAGGAGGGGTTAGTCGCAAGGCGAAGCTCTTAATTGAAGCCCCAGTAAACGGCGGCCGTAACTATAACGGTCCTAAGGTAGCGAAATTCCTTGTCGGGTAAGTTCCGACCTGCACGAATGGTGTAACGATCTGGGCACTGTCTCAGCTGTGAGCTCGGTGAAATTGAAGTAACGGTGAAGATGCCGTTTACCCGCAACGGGACGGAAAGACCCCGTGAACCTTCACTACAACTTAACATTGACTTTGAATAAACGATGTGTAGGATAGGTGGGAGACAATGAAGCCTGGGCGCTAGCTTGGGTGGAGTCAACGTTGAAATACCACCCTTTGTTTATTTGAAGCCTAATCCGGTAAAGCCGGCGACAGTGTTTGGTGGGTAGTTTGACTGGGGTGGTCGCCTCCAAAAGAGTAACGGAGGCTTTCAAAGGTACCCTCAGCACGCTTGGTAACCGTGCGTAGAGTGCAAAGGCATAAGGGTGCTTGACTGTGAGACCTACAAGTCGAGCAGGTACGAAAGTAGGACTTAGTGATCCGGTGGTTCCGTATGGAAGGGCCATCGCTCAAAGGATAAAAGGTACTCCGGGGATAACAGGCTGATCACTCCCAAGAGCTCATATCGACGGAGTGGTTTGGCACCTCGATGTCGGCTCGTCACATCCTGGGGCTGGAGAAGGTCCCAAGGGTTCGGCTGTTCGCCGATTAAAGTGGCACGCGAGCTGGGTTCAGAACGTCGCGAGACAGTTCGGTCCCTATCTGTTGTGGGCGTTAGAAATTTGAGAGGAGCTGACTCTAGTACGAGAGGACCGAGTCGGACGAACCTCTGGTGTACCTGTTGTTGTGCCAACGGCATCGCAGGGTAGCTACGTTCGGATGAGATAAGTGCTGAAAGCATCTAAGTACGAAACTCGCCTCAAGATGAGATTTCTTTTAAGGGTCGTTAAAGACGATGACGTTGATAGGCTGCAGATGTAAAACCGGAGACGGTTGTAGTCGAGCAGTACTAATTACCCGTAGACTTTTCACGATAATTGTAATTGCAACCTGTGTGTTTTCTTCACTGATATGTCATAGAACTTTTTAAAATATTAAAAGTCTTAAGGTGACTATAGCGGCGGTGTCCACCTCTTCCCATTCCGAACAGAGAAGTTAAGCCCGCCTGCGCCGATGGTACTGCGAGTTTGTGGGAGAGTAGGTCGTTGCCCTTTTTATTTAAAGCCTGATCCTTATAAGATCGGGCTTTTTATTCTAAATCTTAGCACATTATGTTGCTTCATTAAAAAAAGTTTAGAAAAAAAGAGGAAATAGTTTGTACTTTAAGAAAAAGGGATTACTTTTGCAACCCGCTTAGAGAAAGGTGATCGATTGCCGGGAACTGAGAGGGGAATAAAAAGAGAAAACAGGAACTTCAGGTTACGCCAAGCGAGGCGAAGACGGAAGGGAAATGGATAAAGGAAATAAGTTCTTTGAAGATATTGAAGCAACAACAACCTAGCAAGAAAGAGAATGCTCTTGGATTGGTAAATCAACTCGTGAGAGATGGTTTATTAATAATTTAAGAGAAGAATAAGGAGTCAGAAATATT
>Ga0209429_10001034_pt1 | contig 17875 bp, 23 predicted proteins | sample BarGraNGADG00212_3_FD_184493 | JGI IMG/M metagenome (GOLD analysis project Ga0209429, IMG submission 184493) | Arctic peat soil microbial communities from Barrow, Alaska - Barrow Graham LP Ref core NGADG0004-212 (SPAdes) (version 2) | ecosystem: Environmental > Terrestrial > Soil > Wetlands >...
AAATTCTTGGTCTGGGCCGGCAGAGTAAGAAAAGGGTGGAGGCCATCTCTTGGCCCCCACCCGGAAACAAGGGAGGAAAGGAGAAGGTTGCCGGACTGCCAATTCACCCGTGTCCCCCGATACGAGTGAGCCAGCCCGACTGGAAGGAGAAGCATCCCGACTAAGAGAGTAAACCGATACGGGTTTATCGACCTGAAGGTTGTCTTAGGCCTTTGTAAAAGAAATGTAAAACCTCGTGAAAGGAGACATGGACAATGGGCAACGCTTGGCAGGCGCAGGAACAACAGGTTACCGCCCTTGCCGCGGGGGCTGTCGTAGTAGGGGGAGCCGCTGCCCTGAAGGCGGCGGACGCGGGGATGACTGCGATAGGGAACTTAGTCCGTAGCAATCAGGGGCAGCAAGGGACGCCACCCCCACAGGTGCCGACGGTACCGCAAGCACCGTCGGCACCTTTGGTACCGAAGTCGAAGGCACCTTCGGTACCAAAGTGAGCGATGTAGCCACCGCCTCGATGAGTCCGGACGGGGAGAGGCTTCTACCGCCGGGATCTATTCCACCCGAGCTCTACACTGTCCTGGAGAGGCTTACCCTCAACTCATCCCCAGAGGAAAGAGCCCACCAGGTGCAGATGCTCCTGGATACGTGGCACGCACCGCTACACTGGCCCCAGGATACCAGGCATTGGAGCGCAGAGACGGCAGTTACCTGCTACTGGCGCGACCCTACTCATGAGAACGCCCTGGCCTGGTTGGCCGCTGTACTACCGGCAATCGGCGAGGTGCATCGGTACACCAGAACGACCAACAAGAAGCGCCCTGTTCGGTGGGAGTTGAAGAAACTGACGCGATTCGGCCCCTACCTGGCCGACTCCTACCTTGGACAGGGGGGCGATGGAATGGCCTTCCATGCCAGGCATGTCGAGACCGGCCAGGAGGTGACAATCAAGAAGCCGGCGGGCGGCGACGCTAGAGCCGTACAGGTGACGGGTGATGGTTGGCATCCATCCATCATCAGGATCTACGGAGCAGGGGTCTCCGAGGATGGAAAGGTCTGGGCGGCAAGGGAATACGCCCCTGACGGTACCCTTCACGATCTGCTGAGCCGACGACGCTTCCAGCCCATGCCTATAGATGAGGCTATGTCTATCTTCTCGGTCTGCTGCAAGGCGGTAGCGTGGCTACACTCGAAGCATGTCCACCGATGGAGCGCCCACACCAGGAACATTTTCCGCTTTGGCGAGCGTTGGAAGATCGGGGATCTGGGCCGATGTCTATTCTTCTTGCCTCCCGACCATCCCCTGATCGAGGAGGACATTACGGCTCGCATCGCTGCGGCGGAGACCACTGAAGATGACACAACCCGAGCCCTAGCTATGTGGATGCTAGAAGACCGCTACTGGCGGCACCCAACCGCCGCGGCGATTCTGCCCTACAACACCGAACGTGAGCACCGCCTGAGGGTTGACGATTGCGCCATGCTGGCCGGCCTGCTGGTGGACATCTTGTCCCCCGGTCACCGCTGGGGCCTGTTCCACCAGGCGTTGAAGAGCCGGCCGCTCTGCTCTGCAACCTACACCATCACCGGCCACAGGCAGAGGGACAAAGCCCTAAGCGCCATCATCAACCGTGCATGGCGCGGTGACGAAGGGGGAGCGCCACTACTGGCCAACCAGGGGAAAGGCGAGCAGTCGGTGTACAACGATCCCTTGGAACTGCTCCACGGCGTGCAGGCAGTGTTTAGAAAGTGATTGCCTTTTAACTGGCGAACACGGGCGGCGATCACTATCGCTATAGCCCTCTCACAGTACAACAGAAAGGAGCCCTGACAATGGCAAGACCGAAGCGAAGCTACATCGAGAGCACGAAGGCCGGAGCCGTGGCAACCGCCGTGGTGACAGGATCCTCGGCCACTGCAGCCAATGCCGCGGGCGTGCCTGCCCGCACAGTGCGCGACTGGGTGAAGCAGTGGAAAGACGGCCAACTTGGAGACGCCGAACTGCAAGAGGAGATAGACAACCTCATCCTTGAATACGGCCAATCGGCCCGCGGCACCATGGCGGCCGTGGTAGACAAGGGCGTTGCCCTGTTGGAAAAGGGCATAGAGCACTGGCTGGAGAAGGCCGACCAGCTGACGCCGAACGCGATGAAGGACCTGGCCTTCGTGGTTGGCATCATCGAGGACAAGCGGCGCACCATTGAAGGGCAGCCGACCAGCCTGAGCGCCCGGATCGAGTTCAGCAGGAAGGAGGTGTACCACGCCCCCAACCTGCTCCGAGACGTGCCCGGGCTAGCACAGAGCGGCACCGATCCACGGGGGGAGGTTACCAGCGGCGAAAGGCAGGGCACTGCATGATTGACCAACGCCTTCAGCAAGAAGCTGAAAAACCACATGCACGCCGTCTCGCTCTACTTCATGCACTACAACTTCGCTCGCCCCCACACGACACTCAGCAAGGCGAACAAAGGCTATCCCACGACGCCAGCGATGGCTGCCGGCCTAGCTGATCACGTCTGGACGATTCAGGAGATGCTCGGTCTCATGGCAACCGGTGAGTCTTAACCTAGATGGGAACTGGCACACTGACTTGCTGCGTTTCACTACCTGTTGTGGGCAGGCGCGGTGGCCACCCAAGTCTCTTAGCTACCTCAACCGATGCCCTGTATTCCTCAGTCTGCCGCACGAAGTCCTGCATGTGCGAGTTGAAACAAAGGGCGTCATCACACGAACAGGGCGGAGCTGCTAGCCGTGCTTCCCTGTGCCTGCCATAGCTACTTGCTGCCATTTCCGCTCTCCTTTCCGTGCAAGTCAAACTTTCCGATCTTTGTCACGAGTTCTTCATCGATAGGACGATGGTACTCTTCGTAGAAGGTGGCCAGCTGGTCTAACGCAGAGGTTGGCAAGAACTGAATACCTGAGTCGAGGATAATCGCCATATCAGTGTCCTTGCCAACTCCAGGTGCGACCTCTGCCCGACGCTTCGATGCATAGACGCTGAAAAGGGTGTTGTTCAGTCCGCGCGCGCCAGTGTGACCGAACCCAATCATAGACTGAAGTGCATGTATGGCCCCACTGCCAATAGCTTGAAAGCCGATCGGAGCATAGTCGGCCATCTGTCCTGGGTTGTGAACCGAATACAGATGACTGCCTGCGTCATCGACACCAGCGATAACGACGTCCACCCCGTAATTGTAGTTTATCACCTGCCCATCAATGATGCCTGGTAACCCCGGGACCCATTGCTGCTGGAGGCCCTCGTAGAACGCCTTCATAGACACGCCACGCGGCGCAAACACTTCGGCGTCGATCTGTTGCTGACGGTGACCCAAGTAGGTGGAAGCCGCAGCCTGTGCAACCGTCTGAACAGGCGTCGGGTTCAATAAGAAGACGGAAGCAAGTTCCCGCACCATGCGCGATCCGCGAAGAGCGTCTCCAGCGATGAGAGCAAGTATTTTACCCGAAACTTGACCGCTCTTGGGTACCTCGTGCTCAAACTCAATGAAACCGCCTAATGTCACCATTCGGTCTGAGGCCACCACGGCTGCTTTGTTGGATTGACCAGAGGCATCCGCACAAAGTGCAGCAATGCACACAGTCACGTTAGCGCTCCTTTTTGAGGCGGGGTGCGACGGACCCTATGATGCGTTACCGGCGTGTAGCTGTCAAGCATTCGGCTCGCAAACTGATACACTACCCACGGCCGCCATCAGACGAGGCGACACTGATGAGCCCCGTCGACTACTGAAGCTGCTGTGCCAGGTGTGGAACATGCCGCTGGAGTGCTACGGCCTCGACGAATAGGGCTGCAGATCACCATCCGCTTGGTTTAGTGATCGATCCCGCACTGCCGATGACGGGGTTTGGGAACTGGCTTGCGGAGAGAACGCCTCGCCTGATCGGCTTGTAAAAGGTGGCTAGTTTAAAGAGTTCTCGACTGGGCTTGGCATGTGGATTGATCACGCCAACCTTCAACCCCATGAGCTCGCTTACCACCCGAATCGGCTCCTCGAGGTCTGAGTCGTTGGAGATCACGACTGCTACCTCATATTCTTTAGCGAAGGCGTCCAGTAGCAAGTAAGTCGCCAGCTTGACGTCGGAACCCTTCTCTTCTGTCTTGAGGACCTTTACGGTGTAGGGGCCACCAGGTTGAGGCGAGGCCAGCCTCATATTTACGACGTGGGATAGAAACTGGCTCTCGTGAATCTCCAAGTTCGGTATAGTGCGAAGCGCCCGGAGATAGGCATCCTGGCGTGCATCCTGGTGGGGATCCCGTGCCGAGGATTTAACCCGCGCTGTGAAGTATCGGATTCGGTTGATGGTGTTCTTGGGGAGAAGATTCTTCGAAAGAGCGCCTAGGTCCAGCCACTTGAACGCCGAGCCGCGGAGGGCACCATAGTAGAGGTTGAATCCATCGATGTAGACGTTCGTCTTCATCTGGCTACAAATGCAGAGGCCGCCCTAGGGCGGCCTCGCGCCCAACCACCGAAGCGGTTGGGGGGATCTCAACAGGCAATATAGGCAGTGTGTTTACGTTTGTCAACCTTTTTGCACCCCGAACTTGCAGATTGGTGTAACTCAAGGTCGTTGTTCGAATGGAGCCCAACCCCGCTATCGCTATGTTCACCGATACGCTCTCCCACGCCAGCCAGCGAGAGAAGGCGCCTCGGTTGGCCACCCATGCCCACATTTCGACTGGATGCCGCGAATTATGAACCACTACCTTCTTGATGCCATAACTATAGCACTCCTACTGCTGCGACAGGAGCCTTTTTTGTTCATGGCGCGTATCAGGAGGGCACCATAGTAGTAGACGAGCGCGAGGCGAGTTTACGACCTGCCCCCTACTGCTGGCTCACTTAGATTGACAACGCCTGCTCTTTTCCTCCCTCAAACGCGCCGGTCTACCAAGGCTCCCAGCGGTCCCCCATGATCACGGCATCGGTCGTGGGAACCCCAGACTGGACGAAGACTGTGGTCTCCGTTCCAGTGACTGTCCCGTATACTTTGATTGTGTCCCCTTGCAGGATCGCCCCCTGCTTTGGGTAGAAGCGGACAACCAGGTCCTGCCATTTAGCCGGGTTTGTGCCCTCTACCCAGGCACTGAGCTGCACCCAACTGAAGGACTGGGGGGTGTTGTAGTGATGTACGTTAGTGACTCCGCCCATTAGGGCTACCTTCTGGCCCACGTATGTCGAAGTGTCGGAACGAATGGCACGTGGGTCGATGTAGCGGTAGCCCGAGGGGGCGGGGGCCGGGGGCGCTGGGGCAGGGGCGGGAGCCCCCACATTGGGGTATCTGCCGGCGTCCGCCTCCCAAGAGAACCGTTGGTTATTGGACCGCGACTGGATGCCAATGGGACCATTGATCCAGGTGGTGGCTCCATCGGTAAAAGCGGTCCAGTTATCCGCCTTCCTCCAGGCCATCATGCCGTTAGTTGTGAGTTGGATGGAATCCCCGTTCGCCCCCCAGTGCTCGTTCTCTCTCGGTGTGCCCACCACGGCTGGGACCTGGTCAGCGAGGGCTTTGAAGCCGAGCTTGAATTGAGGCGTGGACTGCGCGACGGCGACGCTACTTAGGGTAACCACAGACACCAGGACAACCACCAAGGCTAATAGAAGACGCTTCATCGGGGCTCCCTTCTTGCGGCTCAGGCCGCGCTACTCCGACTCTCTATATGAGCATCCCTGCCATCCCAGGCATGGGGCTGTCTATGGCGCCGGCTTCCGACTTGGAAATGCCCTCAGCAGGTCATCGATTGTCAGAAACCAAACGCGGTTGCTGATGGCCAGATCGCGCCATCGGCTATCGCTCTTGGCATAGTGTCCCCGGCCGGATTCTTTGGCAGCGGCTTGGGCATCCGCATCCAAATTGGGTGATGCCGGCGGCAAGGAGTTGGGCTCCGGCTACCGCCATGCATTCCGGCCTTTCGTCACCATTTGATCCGGACCGTAACAGGGTCCAGCGACCCTTTTGTTTCTGAGCTAGTTTCGACGGTCCCACATCACCTCCAGTTCGGCCAACACCTCCTCCAGGGTCTGGCGTAGCGACTCCAAGGCGTCTCGACCGAGATCGGGGGGGTGGACCTGGGGCCGGATGTCTGCCGGCATGAGCTGGGCCGCCTCATATTCATCCAGGCGCGCGATGGCGCGGTTGACACGCCGCAGTCTCGCCAGTGTGGCCACGCGGTTTCGCCGGAACACCATCATGTCGGCCGTCGTCATCATCCCAGTCCCATCTTTCGTAGCTGCACCTTACGCCCGCGGACACCCCACAGGGTCCTGCCGAGATGAAGTGCCACATCCCGGGCCGGCTCATGCTGGTGTTCCAGGATGTACTGATCTTCGTCCGGGTCCCAGCGATCGCCCCGGGCGTCGGCCAGTTCCAGGGTGATCGGATAGTCGCGCCGGTCGGCCCGGTGGAGTTTGGCGAGCATCGCCGCTCGCTCCCCCTCTGGCAGGGTTGGCCACTCCTCTCTCTTTTGGGCTTTCTCTTGCTCCCGCATGGCGGCTACTGCCTCGGGATGTTGTTCCTTCCACCGCCGAGCGTAGGGAGTAGACTTGCCGGGCTGCTTCTCTCGCTGCCGCCGCGCTCTCTGCGACAGCCGAGCGTGCTCGCAGTGAACGTGGACCTTTCGGGGATGAGCTTTGGCCATGAGCAGAGGCTCCCCGCACTCGGCGCAGCTGCCCCACAGCAGGGATGTGTACCACCCACCGGCCTGGCGGATCTTCCTGGTGGCCACGGCGACGGTGAAATAGGGCCGGGCCAGGCGCCTGGCGAGTTCGGCCGCGGTGGCGCTCGGGTTTTCGGCCACGGTTGTCGCTATGGTGGCCATATCGTTCAGGGAGAGATACTCCATATCAGTCCCGCAGGTGGTCTCCTCGCCGCAGCCTCTCCAGCTTCTCCATGACCCGTCGACGAGCTTGCTCCGTCGCCTCGCGGTCTACGCTGGCGCTGAGGAGTTGGTCACCCTCCAGTTCCACCTGGAGCCAGTGCCCTTCTCTGGCTCCCCGGGGAAGGTTCTTCCGTGGCACGTTCAGCCGGCGTTCCTCCTCGCCGATCAGGAGCACCGCCCACCCGTCCTCAAACCGGTCTATCACCGCCTGCTGTTTCACCTGGCCACCACGAAGGACGTATCCCTGGTCACGCTGTTGCTGCCCAGCCTGGCCGTGGCGGTTATGGGCCAGGTTCCCGGGGTAGTGGTGGATCCCACCGTCCAGCTCCAGCTTATATTGCCGCTGGCATCCGCGGTCTTCGGCTCCAACCCCGATGCTGAGCTTGGACCGGACTTGTACTGGACCGCGATGGAGCACTGAGCCCCCGGGGTGGTCTGTGCCGTCAGGGTGGCCCGAGCCCCAGGGCGTACCGGCGATGAGACCGAGACGATCTGAAGCGCGAGGTCGGCACTCGGAGCTGGCGCAGCTGTTGGCGCTGGGACTGCCGGAGCAACCGCCGACGGAGCGGGTGGGAGCGGGGCAACTGCAGGCGCTGGAGGGACAGGCTGTGGAGCTGCTGGCGGTGCCCTTGGTCCGTTGCCCTTGGCAGTGGCCACCGAGTAACCAGCACCATCGGAGGTGATGACCACGGTTCCGCTCACGTCCGTGCCGTAGACCTGGACGCCGGCGGTGGCGAGGGCTGCCAGGGTTTCGGGGTGGGGATGGCCGTAGCTGTTGCCAGCGCCGGCGCTGTAGATGGCTACAGCAGGGGAGATCGCCTTCAACCATGCTGGACTCGTCGCGGTTCTGCTGCCGTGGTGGCCAACTTTCAGGATCGTGGCGGCGACCGGTCGGCTGGAGGCCAGGATATCGCCCTCCGTCTCCCTCTCGGCATCGCCGGGAAGCAGGAAAGAGACCTGTCCCCAGATGAGCCGGAGCACAATGCTCTGGTTGTTCAGGTTGGGTCCCGTCGGGACAGCCGGGTGAAGCACGTCGAAGGTGAGGCTACCAAGCTGGATCCTGTCGCCCCGTTTGACCTCCTGGTACTCGGCCTTCGCCGCAGCGATTGCGTCCAGGAGCCGCTCGTATATGCGTGTGGTGGTTGGTTGGCCGTTCATCACCACCCGGGCTACAGGCATAGCCTTCAGGATGGCCGGTAGGCCGCCGATGTGATCCTCGTGGGGATGGGTGGCCAGCATCAGATCCAGGTGATCCACGCTCTGGCCTTGAAGGTACTGGAGAGCTCCCGTGCCCTCGGATCCCCCGTCGATCAGCATCGTCTGGCCTTCGGGACCCCGAATGAAGATTGAGTCGCCCTGGCCAACGTCGATGATGTGAACCTCAAGCTGGCCAGTGGGCACAGCGGGCCCTTCAGTTGGTGGAGCTGGGGTTTCGGGGGTGGCAGCGGGTTCCTGGGGTTGAGCCTGTGTAGGTTCACCCACGCCTGCAAGGCTTTCGATAGTCGGGACGGCTGTAGGGGCCGAGGCGGACTTGGCGGGCGCGGTTGTTGCCGGAGCGGCCAATTGCGTCGGCTTGGGGGCGGCCGGCGCGCTGGCACCACACGCGACACCAGTGGCGGAGAGCGTCAGGAGGATCACGGCGGCAACAAATACGGGCCAGCGCATGATGCTGCACATCGTAGTGTCCCCCTTACGAAGCACAGGACCACCCTCCCTAGGAACGCCGTGAACCGGAACCAACAACGCTCTTGATGGTTAGTATAGAGCAGCAGTCAACAGGTCGCCGCCTGTCCTGTTCCGAGAGCAGATGGGATATAGCCGGCTGAACAAGCGGGCGTTCGAGAAACGACCGTGAGAGAGCACGAACAAACCATCATCCGGTTCCCGTTCTCGCTCCCGGAGCGGTTCCTCGAACAAGCGGGTTACGCTCTTAGACTTCCCAGCACCCTGAAGACACTGGGAGCGTTGCCACCTCCTGAAACCCGATCCCAGGGACGCAGATCTTCCGGCGCTTCCCGACGGTGGACTACCGCAATTCGCTTATCCCAGACCTGCTGTAGATCTCTCTCCCAACTAGCTGACTCGCCACCGAAGCCGGTAGAGTCCCCGGTAGTGTGTAAGTAAAGGGGGCCGGTTGACGATATAATGTCCCCAGAAAACTCGACCGGCTGATTTATTAGGATGGCTGTGCCGAGGAGTGGGAGGAGGCGAGCCTCAGATCGCACAGCACTGGCCGCACAGCGTGGATTTCAAGGCGCTGATGGCGATGCAAGGGAAGACAGTAGCCCATGCTCTGGGAATCAGTGCCGCGTTCCAGGACGCTGGGCCACAATGAGCGGGTGATTATTTCCCGGCCGCGGCGACGACTTCATGTCGGGTCATGGTGGGGTAGTAGATGTACACGGCCCGCTTCTCGCGTCGCACCAGGCCGCGACTGATGAGCCGTTGCAGTACGGTCGACACCGAGGCCTCAGAGATGGATCTGCCGTCACGGATTCGGTCCGCTATTTGGCGGATACTGGCACAACCGAGGTCCCACAGTGTCCCGAGAATGTCCATTTGAAGGTCGCCTAGCGGTAGGGGTGGGGTGCCGGTACACGGTCGTAGTGGGACCCGTGGGCTGCGAACCCGCTGCCTTTTCTCCTCCATAAGCTCCCAGGTCGACAGATCGACAGGGATGTACGAGGCCTGCGATGGACCTCCAGGAATCGATGCCCAGAGCTCCTCGGCTGGGATTTCGAGGGCGTGGGCGAGCATCTCGACGTGGGTATGGCACACAAATCGGAGCCGGCCCGATTCCAGGAACTTGATCAAGGTGCGGCTGCCGCCGCACTTGTCGGCAAGGGCCACCTGGGAGAGTCCTCTCGCCTGGCGCAGCCCTTTCAGCTTCAAGCCAAGGGGGGATGGCGCCATTTGCGATGCCACTGGTCCCTCCCGATTCCCGCAACCTGTCAGCGCAAATGTTCGCCCCGTCGCAGTCGGTCGAGCTCTTCTTGGATGCGCTGCCGCGCCAGATCCGTCTCTGCCTGATCTATCATCGCGCTCACGAGTCGGTCCCCTTCGACCTCAATCTGGAGCCATGCGCCTTCCCTGACCCCGCGTGGCAGGGACTTCCGGGGGATCTCCAGGCGCCGCTCATTCTCGCCCACCAGGACGACAGCCACGTCGCCCTCGAACCTGTCGATCACTGCCTTCTCCACGTCACTGCACCATGAACGCTGAGTCAGCTGTTGCCGAACCGCACGTCACTGCGATTGGCCAAGTTCCAGGCGTCGTACTTGGTCCGACGTTCCAACTCCAGCTCACCATACCATCAGGGCCGGCCGATTTCGGGACGAGGCCGGCGGCTGTAGACGGACCTGACTTGTATCTCACGGTGATTGAGCACTGTGCGCCGGGGGATGCCTTGGCTGTCAAGGTGGCCGTTCCGCCCCGGCGTGCGGGCGAGGTTACCGACACTATCTGAAGAGCAGCTTCCGAACCGGACTGGGTGGTCGGCGGCTGGACCGGGACTACTGCTGGGATAGATGGTGATGTATTCTCGGGCGGCGCTCTGGGTGCATTGGTCTTGGCTGTCGCGACGCTGTACCCACTGCCGTCGGAGGTAATGACCACCGTCCCTTCCGTATCGGTGCCGTGGACCTGGACGCCAGCGCCCGCAAGAGCCGCTAGTGTCTCCCCGTGGGGATGGCCATAGGAATTGCCGGCTCCGGCGCTGTAGACGGCAACCAGAGGCCCAACCGCCTTCAGCCAAGCGGGGCTGCTGGAGGTACGAGATCCGTGGTGCCCGATCTTGAGGATGGTGGCACTGACCGGCTTCCCTGAGGCGAGGATGTCCGCTTCCGCTTCCTTCTCCGCATCGCCCTGGAGCATGAATGCCGTGCTGCCCCATACGAGACGGAGCACTACTGAGGCGTTGTTCAGGTTCTGAGGCACCGCTTTCGATGGAGGGTTGAGGACCTGGAATGCGAGTGGCCCCACCTGGAGAGTATCGCCGCGCTTCACATCGACATACTCGGCCTTCGCCGTAGAGATTGCATCCAGGAACCGCTCGTAGGCCCTGGTGGTGCTGGGCTGGCCACCGGTAGCCACCTTGGCGGTTGGGATTGCGTTCAGGATCTCCGGTAGTCCTCCTATATGGTCTTCATGTGGATGGGTGGCGACCACCAGGTCCAGGTGCTTGACCCCAATCCTCTGAAGGTACTGCAGGACACCCGTGCCGGAAGACCCGCCGTCAATCAGCGTAGAGCGTCCGTCAGGGCCTTGGATCAAAATGGAATCGCCTTGCCCTACGTCGATGACGTGCACCTGCAGGACGCCTTGGGATGAAGCTGCAGCCGGCGTTGGAGGTGCCTGAGGCCCTGATGCCGGGCTCTCCCAAGAGAAGAGCTCTACATTTGAGCGATCCTGAACGGCGGCTGGCCCGTTGATCCAAGTGCGGCTGCCGTTGGTGAAAGCGGTCCAGTTGTCAGCCTTCCGCCAGACCATGAGCCCAGTTGTTGTTTGCTGCAGAGAATCGCCGTTGGCTCCCCAATGTTCATACTCGAGGGGCTCTCCTACCACTTCGGGTATCTGGTCAGCCAGAGCCTTGAACCCGAGCTCGTACTCTGGCTTGGGGCCCGAAGAGGCCGCGGTCGCTAAAATGACGCTCATGGTGGCTAGTGTGACTATGAGAAGGGCAAGCACAAAGCGCTTCACTCTCACGCTCCTTTGTGGGCAAATACCTGGCAGCCGCCAAGCCCCGGCTACTGGACCGCGAACGTTGTTTCTCTGCTAACGCGACCTGCGTTGCCGCTGGCGCTCACGACTATGCGCCACGTGCCAGGCGTGGTATTGCTGCCGACTGTCCAGGACCACGCGACGTTGCCGGACGAGTCGGCGACCTTGGATTCCAACCCCTTTGCGCTGCTGGGTCCCGACTTGTAGTAAACAGCGATGGAGCAGTTGCTGTTTGGGACGGTCCTCGCCTTGAGAGTGGCCGTGGCACCACGACGGGTTGGAGACGTCACAGACGAGATTTCGAGGAACACATCTGGGGCCCTGGTCGGTGGCGGGACAGCGGTCGCTGTGGGAGGCGGCAAAGGCGTGGCCGGCGCCTGTGTAGCCACGGGAGGTAACTGCGTTGCAGGCGGTGGCACGGTGGGTACGAAGACGGCGGCCTGAGTAGTAGCGGCTCCAGCCGGCGCCGAGTCAGGCAGCGCAGCGACCGTTGCCTTCACCTGGGCCTGGACCGTGGCTTGAAGGTCGGGTGTTGGCGCGGGGGCTGCCTGTGGACTGCAAGCCACGCCGACCAGTGCCAAGACAACCGCTATGCCAAGGATCAGAGACCTCATGGGTGAGCCCTCCTTTCGGGACTCTTGCGACCAGGACGAGCATAAGCCAACAAGCATCCGCATTCGCAAGGATTGTCCCTGGCACCTCCACTAGTCACCGCAACCATCTAGCGACACCTCCGTGGTGCGAACATGTTCCGCTCCTGCTCTGGCTGTAGCTGTAAGTACCATCTCGGCACTGAGCCGATGCTCCCGATGGATCAGATCTCGGCGGTCTCGGGACCGTGGGCGCCGGCGGCAGGCCGGGGGAGGGCTAGCGAGAGGGTAGAACCGTTGTCTCCAGGAGATTGTTGAGCCGCCAGTTTCCCTCCTCCAGGACAACTCGCCATCGTTCTCTGTATTGCCGGTTGACCACCTCTCCATTGATCCGATCGGACGACCACACGATTGCTATCACCTCTGCCTCGTTCCCTCGCCGGGAGATCAGGCCGGACTGCCCCACGGTGATGGATAGCTTGTTGGTAAACCAGGTGATGAATTCAGACCATGGCGATGCCGCTCGAATGCTCGGACCCATGAGACCGTACGCCTCGACGTAACGGCCACCATTTAAGTATGCGTAGTACAACTCCACCGCACGAACGGGATCTGCTACTGGAATGCTCGGTATCATGGGAGTCTGAGGTTTAGCTGTAGGAGCAGCAGCTGTTCTGGAGGTTGATGACGTAGTCTCCATAACGTGAACCGCCAAGCGCTTCCATCCCTCAGGTGTCCGCTTGACCACTGTGATCTGGGGCAACTCCTTGTCTCCTTGGTCAAATATGACTCTGTCGTCTCTCAAGACCTTGTTGTTCCACACTTCGAAGACATCCGCCACGAAAACGTCGTCGGGCATTGTGAAGACGGACCTCAGCTGAAAGTCAATGAGCTTTGCCTCGGGGCGTGTCCCCTGCTGCTTGAACGTGGCGACGGAGGCCGAGAAATCACTGAACAGGGCAGGGCTACAGATGCTCTTCATGAGCGATGGATCAAGTGAGGAAAACGCTGCCATCTGCGTCTCGTCGTAGTGTTGGAGAAAGGTTGAGATTTCAGCGGCGATCTCACTAGAGGCAGGAGCTGCCTCCTTCGGCAGCAGACCAACAGAAAGCCTGAGGGCAGGCAGGATATCGCGGATCGATGTGGCGCTTAGGGCGAAGTTGATCCCCTCTACCGGAGTGTAGTTGTCCCACTTAGTTCCAAATGTGACAAGCCCAACCACCTCTCCTCGCATGTTGACTAGCGGCCCCCCGCTGTTCCCAGGGTTGACTGCCGCATCGGTCTGCACCCATTCCCCGGCAGCAGGCTCCCCTATCCTGATAGCCGAGAGAAGACCACGAGTCACCGAGGCATCACCCTTCAAATCCAGCGGATAGCCAACAGCAAGAACAGGCTCTCCGGGTTTGGCCTTTGACAGATCGGCAAATCCAGCCTTGGGAACGCTCACACCGGCGAACTGAAGCAGTGCTAGATCGAGTTGGTCGCTCTTAGCTGCCACAGATGCCGAGTATTGCTGCCCCGTACCAGTTTGGACAGTGAGTCTACTGATATCTCCCACAACATGCCGATTTGTGATGACCAGACCATCACCAACAACCAGTCCAGTACCCATGGCCTTGTCAGTGGTCAGTCGCACGACACTTGGGAGAATCTTAGCGGCGACTCGCGCTTCGTCAGAAAGGGCCGGTTCAGGTGTCGTTGCAGGAACCCGCTTGCGCTCCTCGGCCAATCTTGCAGTGACAGTCCCTTCAACGTCGATGGCAACAGTCGGCTGAACGGTGACCAAGATAGTTGGAGAGTCGACCGCAGGCACTGGTGACGAAAAGGCAGTCGGAACCGCCACAGCGGATGGTTCTGGTAGCACGCCAGAACATGAGGTCACTAATACCGTGAGGGCGACCGCAGATGCTAGACCAATACTCTTAAACAGATTCACGATATGTTCCCCCGAACCAGCCCATCTAGAATGGTGCGCTGTAGCCACGGCGGTTCCCATCAAGAAAAGGCCATTAACTGTCCCCGGCCGGATTCTCTGGCAGGGGTTTGATGGTCTGCGGCTGAATTGATTGCTGGCGAGAGCAAGGAGCTGGATTCCGGCCACCGCCATCCGTTCCGGCCATTCTCCACCACTCAATCCGGCCGGTGACACAATGCGACTAACCGATCCCACCACGGGATAGGAAAGGACTCGATATGGATGGCAGTTGCTGCCCCTAATTTGCAGATAAACCACCGGCTTCCAGTCCGTGAATCGGGGGTCCCCTAAGTCACTTTGGCTTGCCCGACTATCTCACAACGCCGCCCAAGCACTGCATCTGATAACCCGGCGATGTGAGGACGAAGTTCTTCATGGTATCGTCATTAGTGCCCCACGCCCACCAAAGTGCGTCGAGGAATTGCATGGGGCCTGTGTATGACCTGCCGTTCTTCGGAATCTTGCTCCATGTGTATGCCTCGACTCTGTAAGCAGTGATCTCATCTTGGAAGCAGTCGAATGCTCCGGTCACTCCCCTTCTGGCCGCGTGGAAGGCCTCATGGGCCAGAAACGCGGCAGCTACGATGGTGGGCTCGTTGCGGATGGAGTTGCTGATGGTGATGGTGTTGTCGCGAGGCGAGTATAAGCCGCCAATGCCGCTGGGGAGATCGCCCCAGCTAACAACCGCGTTCTGTTCGGCGGCGGCGTCTGCAATTGGCCTAAAGTCAGGAGCCGAGTCGTACGCGATGGCCAGGGCTCCTCGTAGGTAGGAATCAGTGACGTGCTGTGCCCAGGACAGGCTGGTCAGGTACTGCTTGCCTTCCATCGTGATGTATCCGGTCTTCGGTAGTTCGATGAACGCCGTGATTGTCTTGTACCACCAACCTGAGGCTGCAGAGTAGGCGTAGACGAAAAAGGTGTGGTTGCCCTCTCCCAGTTGAGACCTGTCCAACTCGATGTAAAAGCCAGAGTTCGAGTAGGCGGGATTCCCCAAATTAGTGCCTACATCCTGGCGGACTGAGCGGTCAGTTTTTCCATCCACCTTCCGTCCGCTGCCTTCTGGCCCATCAGCGAACACCTTGAAAGCCACCACCCCACAGTTGGGCTGGCCAAGAGCACGCGAGTCGGCAACCCACCCATAGACGGCGATGGTACCCGAGAAGTGCGCCCCAGGCTTTGGCCCATCGATTACTCCCTGAATCGGCCGGTTGCCAGACGCGCCCGGAGCGGGCTGCCAATCCGAAAATGGGAGTGTAACTGGGGTTGCCGTGGGACCCAGTGCTTGTGGAGTTGGGGTTGGAGCCGCAGAGATAGTGATTGGCTGAGCGGGTGGAGGGGGCGCTTCCCAGTCGAATCGCTCGTCGTTGTTCCTTTCCACGACCCCGGTTGGCCCATTGATCCAAGTGCGGCTGCCGTTGGTGAAAGCGGTCCAGTTGTCAGCCTTCCGCCAGACCATCAGGCCGGTGGTGGTCTGTTGGAGGGAGTCTCCGTTGGCTCCCCAATGCTCTTCTTCGATTGGCTGACCGACCACCGTAGGGATCTGATCGGCAAGGGCCTTGAATCCAAGTCTGAACTCTGGCTTCGACTGAGCGCCGGCAACTCCGAGAATGCACGACAACGCCAACACGGACAGGAGGAAAGAGAGGGAAAGTCGCTTCATGGCAGACATCCTTTCAAGCGCGAGTGGAGGCATTCCTGGAGCTATTGCCGATTAAGACGGCGCCATGGGGGACAAGCACCCGTTTATCAACAACATCACTATACATACCACCATTGCCCTCCACCCGTCTACAGATTGAATTTGCTGTCTGCCAGCGATTGGCTCATCCTGGAGACTTACGCCAGCGAGGCTGGGCTCACCAGCAGAGCACGCCCTCCGTTGGCGAGAGAGCCAAGCGCAGCCAAGGCAAACGCTCCAGCAGGAGCACGGAGGGGCAAGCGGAGGGGCGCCGGGTACCATCAGTGTCGAGCGGAGGACCGACCATTGCCTACGCTCTTCTAGAGTCCCGCTTAACCCCTTAACCCCCGTATAACCCCCGAGGGTAAGGGGGTTTCACCTGGGGGCAATTGCCCCAGTTGGGGGAACCAGGCCCACCAGGGTAGTTGTAGCTATCCATTGTCGCCTCCTACTTTACGTACTTATTCAGGAACCACTGCGCGAAGTTGTTGGTCGTGTCACCATTCTGGCCACCCTGCACTTCATACTGGTTCCTATACACGTTCATTGACTGCATCCTCGCCGCTACTTGGGTAGGCGACATACCTCCGCTCAACGCAGCCCCAAAGTAGTTAGCAGCCGCCTGTGGGTCCGTGCGCAGTTCCCGGATGAAAACGCCGTAGAATCCACCGGTGGGTTTTTGTGTGATCTCCACTATGAGTGGGTCGGCGTCAAACATCGCCTTGAGGGCCCTGAGCGCGCCATAGCCTCCCAGGTATCCCGTCTCATTCGACCAGTTGTCCGCCACTCTCACGAAGGCATCGCCCAGCCGGTTGGTCTTGTCGTTGACGACGGAGTAGGCGTCGGTGGGGTACGCTCTCCTATCCCTGAACTTCAACCCGGCCTGTCGGAGCTGGGCACCCGCACGGACAGCCTGGTCGCGCGACGTTTGGTTGCTGAGCGCGTAAGGGCCGTTGATGACCAGGTCCATCATCTGGGTAGCGATTAAGTCAAGGGCGGAGTCGGCGTCAGTCAGGGTGGCATTCCACCATATCAGGTAGTCCGAGATCGCCCGGGCTCTCTCCACCGCCACAACGTCCAGCGTAGGAGTGGGGGCAACGGTGGGAGCGATGGGATCTTGTTCCCACTCAAAGCGATCCGCATTAAGGCGACTTTGCACGCCGTTCGGCCCGTTGATCCATGTCATGTATCCATTGGTGTAGGCCGTCCAGTTGTCGGCTTTCCTCCACGCCATAAGGCCGGTGGAGGTCTGCTGCAGGCTGTCGCCATTGGATCCCCAGTGCTCGTTCTCGAGAGGGACGCCTACCTCGGTCGGTATCTGGTCAGCCAGGGCCTTGAACCCGAGATTGAACGCAGGCGCGGACTGAGCAGCCACAACGGCCGCTGCAACCAGTGACATGGCACAAAGCAACGTGCTACCAAAAATCACCGCCATAGTCGCCCGACGCATCACTTCTCCCCTCCTCTTCTTGGAAAACAGGTAGGGCCAGCCGAGACAGCATCTGCCGTTCTCTAACTGGCCCTACACGTTCATCCTCCATTGGACGCCGTGAACGGATTTCTACAACAACCTTGAGGTTGATATTGTAACACCAGTAGCTCGAAGAGGGAAGACTTATCTCCACTCCGAAGTAATCCAGACATGAAGCGAGGGCGGCTTGTGCCGCCCTCCCGTCTCCCACCGGCGATAGCGGCTCTCTCGTTGTGGTTGCGTGCGGGGGGCCATCTACGATGCCGGTTGCCGGTCAGGGAACGCCTTTAGGAGATCCTCGACGGAGTTGAACCAGACGCGGTAGCGAGGCAACAGCCCCTCCCAGCGCTGGTCGCTGGCAGCGTAGTAGTTCTTTGCTGTGAAATAGGAGCTAGTCACCCAATTCCCTGCGGGACTCTCGCTCTGTATGCCGGAAGCTGCCGCTGGGGCAGACGCGACGGGATCCTTCTCCCAGTCGAAGCGGTCGGTGTTCAACCTGGACTGCACGCCAACCGGCCCGTTGATCCAGGTCATGTAGCCGTTGGTGTAGGCG
>Ga0209429_10001035_pt1 | contig 17872 bp, 14 predicted proteins | sample BarGraNGADG00212_3_FD_184493 | JGI IMG/M metagenome (GOLD analysis project Ga0209429, IMG submission 184493) | Arctic peat soil microbial communities from Barrow, Alaska - Barrow Graham LP Ref core NGADG0004-212 (SPAdes) (version 2) | ecosystem: Environmental > Terrestrial > Soil > Wetlands >...
CTCGTTGCAGCACCTTACGGAACGTCTCAGTATTGACTGTTGATGATGGTGGCACATCTGTCTTCACTCTATGGAGTGCAACCGCATTTTTCGGCGTTACAGTCACGAGCCGTCCTCGTTGAGCAAGTTCCTCTTCGTGCAGTTTCTCGTTGATCACGTGCATTTGCTGGCCCATACCATAGCCTGCGAAGGGCGCCTCGATCTTGGCATGGGTGTGGGCAAATGATTCTCTCACTCTGTCCACGTAATCACGACCACCCAGGACCGTTATCTCATCATATCGACTGAGTCCTTGTTCCTCCACCTTTCGCTTCAGCTCCTGCACAGAAATCGGGTGTGGAGATGGCTTCGCGAACGTGACGTTGTAGTTCCCTGGAATGACAAAATCGGGCGGGATGAAGCCGTACTTTGCTGACAGTATTATCCAATCGCAGCCTCGACTTTCAGCAAACCGCTTGTTGGTCCCAAAATATGGGCCAGTGTAGGCGACACTTGCTTTTTGTGCACCGGCACTGGGGTTCTTGTCCCAGATCTTGCTCTTGCCACATCCAATGATGACGAGTCTCATCTGCGTCTCCTCTATGCCTGTGATACATGATCCGCATGTGCGTAGGCACATTGTACAGCCCACTCGCAATTTGTGCACGCGGGGTTCTGAGGTCTGCACAAAGTGCGGCCAAGATCCCAGAGGATCAGGTCGAAGACACCCGGGTACTCTGGGTACATCTCCCGCGCGCGTTCGATGATGTCGTCGTTAGACGCGTCCTCAGGAACGAAGCCCATCCTGGAGAAGACCCGCCTGACCTGAGTGTCGGCGCCGATGTCGATTCCGGATCGGTCCGCGAATTCCACGTGCAAATCGCGCGTCAGGATGTTCGCCGCTGTGCTAGCGATCTTGGGCCCTACACCGTCAAACTCGAGAAAGCGGCTCACGACGGTCGCGCTTGGTGGTCGCCCTGCCCAGATTGCTCCTGCGTCTCCGTCGTATTCGTCGCTAATACGGTGGATAGCTTTGTACATATTCTTGGGCATGACGTTGTTGAGCCAATGCAGTGACGTCGGCTGCTTCATCGCCTGCTCCAAGTCTTGCTCCGACAGGCTGAGCAGGAAGGGGAATTCGAAGGATTCCAGCCGTTGCTGCAGCTCGTAGGGTATGCCCCAAGCTTGCTCTGCCTCGATCACGCGGTCCATCACGCAGGCGATGACAAAGGCATGGGGATGTCCTTCAAGGTCCTTGACCAGTCGGTCTGCCTCTGGCTTGACGGCGAACGGAATGGAAGCGGCCGGCTTCGACAGGTCATCGAACGCTTTTGCGATCAGTCTGTCCTGGAGCACCATAAGAGTTGTCTGTTCCACCATGACCCCCTTCTTTCCTCATGCGTCATCTGATAGTCAGCGCCGTTCTCCTATCATCCTCAACGCCCCGCTGCCGACCGGGGCCAAGACCGATCGTTTTGTTGGCGTCAACAAAATGATCGAACACCGCTCAGCGAGCCGAGTTGATCCGACGGGGCTAAGTTATGGCGGAGCTTCATGTCACGCACCCTTCTTGCCACGTTTGGATTTGACCTTCGGCTCCAGCTGGCGAACGACGGTCTCCAATGCCTCTACGGTCTCCCGCTGGCCCTCAGCTTCAAGCCATTCACGCCTGCGGGCTGCAAACAGCTCGTACTCTGCTTCGGCCTTCTCCACTGCCTGGTCATGACTCACGGTGCCAGCGTTGGTCAGCACCTGGCGCTCGGTGAACCGAAGGAAGTTGTCCAGCTTCGTTTCCCAGTCCTTAAGGAATATCTCCTTGCGCTGAAGCGTCTGGTCTTCAGCGAAGTCCAGCCACATAACGACAATGCGGTTCAGGCCGCTGACTTCTTCCTGCGTGAGGTAGTTCTTGGCAACAGACACGTCGCTCTTGTGGACAGACCCCGCCTTCCAACTCTTCAGGCCCATGTTCTCAGTAGTATGGTCTGCCCTGGCGAAAACCAGTTCTGCTCCAGTCTTTCTCGTAGCCGCGACGTGCAGCTTGTTCTGCATGATCTTGAAGAAGGCCACAGCGTCGGGCCTGGTTGGATCATAATCCGCGGCCAGCGCAAAGATCTCCTTGACACGCAGGTACACACGCGCCTCACTGGCACGGATGTCACGGATGCGTTCCAGCATTTCATCAAAATGGTCAGGGGCAGCAATGCCTTTCACCGCAGGGTGTTTGAGGCGTTGATCGTCAAGAAGGAAGCCTTTCACCAAGTACTCCCGCAACTGATCTGTTGCCCATTGACGGAACTGAGTGCCTCTGAGCGAACGCACTCTATATCCTACCGCGAGGACACCGTCCAGGTTGTAGTACTGTACCGTGCGATGGACGCTGCGCCTGCCCTCGGTTCGAACCTGTAAGAAATCCTTACTAGTTGCCCCCCTGTTGATCTCCCCTTCCTCGTATAGTGCCTTCAGGTGCAAGGTGATGTTCTGGGGAGTCGTCTGAAACAGCTCTGCCATCTGAGCCTGACTCATCCATAGAGTCTCTTCTGCAAACCGGCACTCGATGCGTGCCTTGCCATCTTCTGTCTCGTACATTAGGAGCTCCCCCGTTGAGGCGAATACCTCCGAAACCTGTACCGCACGCGAATCTGGCTGCCTGATGTTTTCTTGTGTTTGTTTTCCTGTTTTCATTCCACCCTCACAGACTCCTGTCGACCATGTGTACGCTTTCCGTTTTGAGTTCGGCCACCGATTTTGACTGGCGGTATTCGCCCAACAGTGGGTCTCCTGAGCTACAACTTCCTGTCGGCGGTCGCGGCCTCGTTGACGATATCCTGCACCACTTTCTTGCACGCCTCCAGGGTGGTGATGCTCATCCCAGTGCGGTGTCCCGCGATAACGCTAATCAGGTCTTTGCCGTGCACAACGCGAACGGGAACGGTAGCGTTGACGCGGCGGAGCTCCAGCCCGTCGGGGACCTTTGCCGCTGCCGGGAACGCCAGGATGGGCTCAACGAACACGCGACTCTCCTGCAGACGCTCGGACAGGGCAACTTTGAGTTGCCACGATGCACCACTGGCCTGACGTTCATAGTCCTTCTTGGATTCGTCGAGGCCCCGGATCTTCAGGCGCCCGCTCTCTATCTCAACAGTGCCGCGATTGGACTTGGTCTCGATGACGAAGATGCCCGTTGGTCCCACTACAACGTGATCCAAGTCGCCGTATCCCCGATAGACATTCCTGAACACGCTGTACTGCTTCTCATCCAGCGTCTTCAGGATTGCGTCCACTGTGTCCTCTGCTGAACGCTCACGCCGGTTGGTGGCAACTTCATCGTTAAACTGTTTTACCACGGGACCAAGAAGCTGTGGTATTCCTACCATAAGAATAAGTCCATAGACAATCAGAACTCCGATTCCAAACCAACCAAGGGCAACACTTCGTTTGAACCAGCCGTCATACAGATGCCAACCCCCTGCCAGGACGACTCCAAAGAATATAAACCCTGTCCATCTCGAGAACGTCCGCGCATAGTTGACTCTGAACAATGCGTCTTTCAAGCCGTCGTATTGATCGTCAAGCTGACTCAATCCTGCGTTAGATGGCCTCATTACTCCCCCCTCCCATGCAACCTCATTTTATTGACGACATACACAAAACAGCGCTTCAGCACAAAGAATAGGCCTAATCTTACTTTGGAACAAGAGTCCTTTTTGTCGGCATCTGTTGTCTCTTGCAGACTAGTACGTCATTTAGATCCAGTAGTTATCGGACTCATATATGCGTTCCTCGGTTGCAGCCCATCGGTTACTCAGTGCCGAAACCCCCTCTCGAGGACTCAAGCAGTTTGACCTCCCCGATTGCCTCGTCCTGATGCGTTCTTGTTGAGCTCACTTAGTAGCCTCTCACAGATCACGCCCACGAACTCGACCGACGCTCGGGCCTCCTCATCAGTCACATCAGGGACCCATGGTCTGCCGTGCCCAGTTCCTTGCTTGTTTCTAAGCTTGTTGATGGCACAGGCGAGCTCGTACATTCTCCGCTCCAGATTCGCCCGGGGATGCTCCGCCGTGCGCTGGTCGTCGGCCGTTGTACCCATTCCAAGCGCCGTGAACGCCTGTCCGAGGAGCATGGGGAAGCTTGCATTAGGGTCATACCGTCCCCACACCTTTTCAACTACATGAGCCGCGACTGCCTCCATCAAGTCCTTGCCTGTACCCGTCAGTAATGCAGCGTCCTCGATGCCCCTCTTGGCACGTGCCACGTAGATGGCGAGTGCCTCGGTCAGTAACTCGCCTGACAATCCCTCCAAAGCCATGGGAGCGAGGGATCCATCTAAGTCCAGAGACACGCCGAGAGGCTTCAACATTGATGAAAGATTGAGGATTCGATCTTCCCCCACGAAATTCGGCGATGCCTTGCGAAAGCCACCATTCGCAGTGACAGCGCAGATGATGCCATAAGCGAATCGCTCTGCTCCATCTGGATTATCCGCCATAGCCCGGGTCAGAACCATCCTGACCTTCTTCGCCTTTCCGATGGGAGGGCCAGCTTTCGGGTCTGCAGCAGAGAGCTCGGCCTTGTTGATTTCGAAGTCAATTTCTGAATGGCTTGGATCTCTTCGCTCTCCCTGTGCGTCGTCAACCAAATGGGCAATCGCCAATACTACATTGTCACTTAGTGGCACTCGGTTCATCGCTATCCTGCCTCCTCTTGAGAAGTCGCTTGCGAGTCAACTTGGTGCCTCCAAGAACAGTATCCGCTCTGTCCGTACAGTTCACGTTGTTTCTCGAGACACTAGCGAAGCGTAGAGCCGGTCCTGGGCAGCAACCAACTTAGTCTCGTTGTAGTCCCAACTCTGCAGAGCGTCGATGAAGGAGATGCGATCGTTGCCCCAAGCAGTAGCACTGAGGTCATCTCACTCTCGAACAGTGCACATTCCGCTTCGGGACAGAGATCCACGAGAATGTGTTCGGCGCACAATGCCAGACGGCACCACTCGCGCTCTGAGCGAAAGTCAACTTCCACTGGCGGACGCATCAACATCTGGCCATAGCCGGGCGCATTGTTCCTTCTTCCAACTGCATTTGCGCTGATAGATAGGAATAACAGACTGCTGGTCTGTGCTTGTCATCAACTTCAGCAGTGATGCCTCAGTTACCTTCATCCTGTTTTTCCCCTCCATTGTATGGCAGAAGCTCTGCAGCACACCCATTTGCCCTCCCACATCAGCGTTATTCTACGAACAAATACCTGCTACAGCACTGCTTTGACCAACGTCTCCACTTCCTCTGGCAGCTTGCTCTGGCTCATGATGTAGGCGCCATAGATGCTGCCCAGACCATCAGCAAGGGCCTTGCGGACTGCCTGGTTGGCAGCTGCACCCGCAGTATCGCGCAGAACCTTCTCAACATGGACTGGGATGCGGTATTCATAAAGGTCATCCTCCCAGATCATCCGGTTAGACGTGAACGGCTTTCCCGTGACTGTAGCAAAGACGACGCCTTCCTGGCCAACCAAGAGCACTAGGGTTTCGCCAGCAATCCACTTGGCAAAGCGCGGACGATTCGAACCCCACGCGCCCTCCTGTACGATGACATCAGCGAACCCCCATGTAGGTACCTTCGCTATCCTCATGTTGCCTCCTCGTGCCAGCTCTGAAACTGCCGCTCACTGCACTCAGCATACACGCGCGGGAGCTCTGTCAAGTGCACAGCTGCCCGCACCACATAAGTATTCCCTGCGCGGTGCGCTCCAGGCTTCCGCTGTTTTCCGAGTCGTGCTACAATGGTCAGGGAATCAAACAATCGTGAGACAGCTGCTTATCGGAGGGTGGCATGTTTGAGAATACGGACTTCATTACCAATCAGAACGAGAACACATTGTCCAAGAGATTTCGAACACTTCTGGCCTCGTCACAGCAATTCGCAGCGTTGAGCGGCTATTTCTGTGTCAGCGGGTTTCATGCCATCGCGGACGCAGCCGACAATGTCCAGCAAATCCGAATCCTAATAGGCATGGCTGCCGACCCCACCGTCCGCTTCGTTATGAATGAGGTCGCAGTTGAAACAGAGAAGGACCGGACCGTCCGCGAGTCCGTCGATGAGTACGGCTCTGCCGTCCGACACGAACTGGAAACAGCTGACGATGATCTCACGGTGGATATAGGGGCACGAGAGTTCTTCGACTGGGTGAAGAGTGGCAAAGCACTCGTGCGTGTGTTTCCCAAGCGCCCGTTGCACGCCAAGCTCTATGTTTTCACCCTAAACGAGGGCGCACTCGACAGGGGCCGTGTCATTACAGGATCGAGCAACCTTACGGCCTCCGGACTGGATTCCAACATCGAGTTCAACGTTGAGCTCAAGTCTGGTGCCGACTATGATTATGCGCTTGCCAAATTCGACGAACTCTGGGACCAGTCGGTCAATATCCCTCCAGAGGAGCTCGAGCGTATCCGCTTGCACACACACCTCAACGACAGCATCTCACCCTACGAGTTGTACCTCAAGTTTCTCTACGAGTACTTCAAAGGCAACCTGGATGTCGAATTATCCGACGCCCACTCAGAGTACGGGGCAAATGTCAAGCGCCTGGAGTATCAGATTCAGGCAGTTCGGGACGCGAAGTTCAAGGTGTCCCAGCACGGAGGTGTGTTCCTGGCGGACGTCGTCGGTTTGGGGAAGACCTACATGGCCTGCATGTTGGCCCGAGAACTCGGCGGGAGGACCCTTATCCTAGCGCCGCCGCATATGTGCGACCGGAACCGCAAGGGTTCGTGGCCAAACGTGGTGCGCGACATCGACATCAGGGCTGACGCGCGGTCCACCGGACTACTGGAGGACATCGCGACGGAGGACCTGACCGCCTATGCAAACGTCATCGTCGACGAGGCACACAATTTTCGCAACGAGGATACGGCAACCTATGACCTGCTGGCACGTATCTGCAAGGGTAGGAAGGTCATCCTGTGCACAGCCACGCCCTACAACAACCGTCCGACAGACATCCTCGCACAGCTCAAGCTGTTCGAACTGGGCAAGAGCAGCACCATTCCGGGAATGCCTGACCTTGATACCTTCTTTGGACGCATAAACCACCACCTGCAAGAACTCAAGAAGGCGCGCGACCCCGAGACCATCAATAAGGAATCAGCCAAGGCCGCGGCCCAGATGCGCGAGAAGGTCCTAAAACACGTTATGGTCCGGCGCACACGTGCCGAGGTGGAGCACTACTTCGAGGCCGACCTCAAGCAGCAGCACATCACCTTCCCCAAGGTGGCTGATCCCGTGCCTCTGACCTATGAATTCGATCAACCCCTGAACGACGTGTTTGAACGGACGCTGACTCGCATCGGTCAGCTGAAATATGCACGCTACACTCCCAAGAAGTACCTACTCGACAAACCCGATGAGTTTGCCCTGCAACAACAGACCAACCTGGCCGGATTCATGAAGGTCCTGCTGGTCAAGCGCCTCGATTCCAGTTTCTATGCCTTCCGCAATACTCTCGGGAGGTTCATAGTATCGTACGAGAAGACCCTGTCAGCGATGAAGAAAACAGGCAAGGTGTATGTCAGCAAGGACTACGCTAACAAGATCCTCGACTGGATCGAGGAGGACGACACAGGGAAGATCGATTTGTTGGTCAAGGACCAGCCCGACGCTGTCGAATTCTACGCACTCTCTAGCTTCAAGCCTGCATTTGAACGGGACGTACGCAAGGACCTTAGCATCCTCAGAGAGATGCAGGAAGACTGGCAGGCTGTGCAGGCAGATCCAAAGGTGGAAAAACTGGCACGGACCATTCGAACCGATGACCACCTGCGCGGCAAGTTCATCATCTTCACGGAGTCCAAGGACACTGCGGAGTACTTGGAACGACAGCTTCAGGAGCGCCTAAGCGGGCTGGTCGAGCCCACGGCTATCGTCGGTTATAGCTCGGCATCTAGCAACCCCGTTTCTCGGCGGGTCATTCGCAGTTTCGACCCAGAGGCCACAGGCGATGAGGAGTTGGCAGATATCCGCATCCTCATCAGCACCGAGGTACTCTCGGAGGGCGTCAACCTGCACGCGACGAATGTCGTCATCAACTACGACCTGCCCTGGAACCCAACCCGGGTCATTCAACGCGTCGGCCGTGTCAACCGTGTCGGCACGAAGTTTCAGAAGATCTATACCTACAACTTCTTCCCGGTCGCGCAGCAAGAGGCCCAAATGGGACTCACAGCCGCAATCACGTCCAAGATCAGCGCATTCATCGCGTTGCTGGGCAACGACTCACGGCTCCTGAGCGAAGGTGAGCCCATCGAGTCCCACAGCCTGTTCGCCGCGCTCAGCAAACCTGCCGTGGGGGATGAGGGACCAGAGGACAGTGAACTTGCTTACTACGACGTTATCCGGAACATCCGTAACCAGGACCCCGACCTGTACAATCGCATCAGGGCTCTGCCACGTAAGGCGCGTACTGGGCGTCTGTGGTTAACCCGCACACCGCAGCCCGAGGTTCTGGGGTTCTTCAAGGCGGGCCTTGTCATGAAGTTTTACAGCTGCTATGCTCAGGGCGACCCCGAGGAACTCGATTTTGTCACCGCAGCAGGTGTGTTCCGAGCCAAGGTCGACGAGCCGCGTGTCGGCGGAACAGACTCATTCAATGCTGCGTACTTCGAACGTCTACAGGCTGCGAAACACGCCTTCGAGAGTACACTGCTTGATATCCGAGCCCTGCCAGCGATCCGCGGCAACGCGAGGACCGTCCTAGCCAAAGTCAAACTCGCTCAGCAGGAGGGAAAGGACAAGCTGGTGCACGAGGATAATACATTCCTCGCCAGTGTGGTGGCCAGTATTCGGACGGGAGCGCTGACCGAGTACCGCCTTGCTCGGCTGGTCCGTCGATTGGCCGGCTCCAAGACCCCTTGGGAGATCCGGGATGCGCTGCGTACCGAGCTGAAGGATGTCAACCTGACTACGAGCACAGGACCGGCACAAGTCATCCCGGACGCGGCAAACGTCATCTTGTCTGAAATCTTCAGGGAGGAAGGGTAATGCTCAAACAGGAACTGGAACACCTGCTCGCTGCACCGTTTTCCAAGGCTGGGTTCACGTCGCTAATGCGGGAGGTCCTGCCAGGTTGGCAGCCGGCCGAGGCACTGGTGCATCTCAACGGAGCAGAGCACGACCTCCTCGTTCAGGCAACTAGCCTAGGAAACGCGTCAGGGGGCAACGCCGGTCTGGACCTGGAGGTCCTGGTCGTCGAGGTGGCCAGTGGCCACAATGTCCACTCCTCGCGCAGCACTCAGCGCGCCCTTCTGACGAGGTTATTGCGTGAGCAGCAGCGTGAGGCAGCCCTCGCTGCCTTCTACTGCCATGACTCGGGCAGCTGGCGGCTGTCGTTCGTCCACCTCACCTGGCAGCATGGAGCCGATGGCAAGGTGAAGACGGAGGTGCTGGCTCCCTTGCGCCGTTACTCCTTCATCGTCGGCAGGGGTGAGCCGATACATACTGCGACACAGCAGCTGTTGGAACTGCTGAACCACCCTTCCCAGCCAAGTCTAGATGACATAGAACACGCCTTTAGCGTGGATCGCGTAACGAAAGAGTTCTACTCAGGAATTGCAGAACTCTTCACTAGGCTCACAGGCGGAATAAGGACAGTCCATGGCAAATCGGAGCAATTCCCGATGGTCCTCCACATGCCGTCTGTCGCAGATGCCAAGGTTGCCAAGGAGTTCGGTGTGCGTCTTATTGGCCGTCTGCTCTTCGCATGGTTTCTCAAGAAGAAGGTCGGCCCCATCAAAGGCGCCCTCGTACCTGATTCTCTTTTGAGTCTATCCGCAGTATCCAAAGCGATCGAGTTCAAACGCTCGTACTACCATGATACAATAGAGCCGCTGTTCTTTGAGACGCTGAACACGCCGCCTGGAGAGCGTCGGCACGAATACCGAGTAGCACCCTGGTCCTCTGTCCCATTCCTGAACGGCGGCCTGTTTGAAGCTCACCAGGAGGACTTCTACGAACGAAACGAGGCTGGGCAGTCGGTCTATTTCGCAACGCTCAGAATCCCCAACGAATGGCTTCGCGAGCTATTCCAACTGTTCGACGAGTACAACTTCACGATCGACGAGAACTTGTCGGTAGATATCGATCTTGCCGTCGAACCTGAGATGTTAGGGCGTATCTTCGAGAATCTGCTCGCCGAAATTGACCCTGACACACAGAAGAGTGCTCGGAAGGCCACTGGCAGCTACTACACACGTCGGCAAATCGTAGACTTCATGGTTGATGAGGCGCTCGGCCCGTACCTGACGTCAAAGACCGGACTCAGCACAACCACGGTGGCGGCACTGCTGGCACACGATGCTCCCATGCCTCACTTATCCGCCGATGACAGGAGCCACATTCTGGACGCGCTTGAGTCCATGCGAGCCATTGACCCCGCCTGCGGTTCCGGAGCCTTTCCCATGGGGATACTACAGAAGGCTCTCCTCGTGCTCAGCAAGGTCGACCCGGGAGCAGAACAGTGGTATAAGCGTCAACTCGACGCGATTGCCGACATTGGTGTGCGCACCCGCTTTGAACAGCGTATGCGCGGAGAGGAAAGGGAATATATCCACAAGCTGGGGCTCGTCTGCAACTGCATCTACGGCGTCGACATTCAACCCATTGCCGTAGAGATGTCAAGATTGCGCTTCTTGCTGGCGCTCATGGTAGACGAAGTTGTAGACGATGAAGCTGAGAACCGCGGAATACAGGCACTACCTAACCTTGAGTTCAAGTTCGTCTGTGCAGACAGCCTAAGACGTGCACCTTGGTATCAGCGCGGCTCCATTTTTGCGAATACGGCCGACCTATACTTTCCTGATCTCGCCACTTCCGTAACGACTTACTTCTACGAATCTCGCCCGTCACAGAAGAAAGCTCTCCGTGCGAAGATAGAGGAACTCATCTCCAGTCGAACAGACGCTGAGAAGAAGAGTGGGGACCGACTGCTCAAGAACGCGCGGACAGAAGAACAGTCGGCTCATGTCAAGGTGAAGCAGAAGAACGCTGCAAGACAACACTTGCAGGACTCGGTCTCCTGGGATTCCTACCGGAACCTGTTCACCGGACAGCCGGTGTCCTTCTTTGAGGTTCCATACTTCTTCCCCGATGTCAACGGCCAGTTCGATATTGTCATCGGCAACCCACCCTATGGGCTACAGGTATCTGACGATGTCCGCAATCTTTACTTCGATCAAGACAAAGAAGGGAGCCAATCCAAGGATTCCTACGGAGCCTTCGTTGCTCGCGCCCTCGAACTGCTGCGTCCCGGGGGACAATTGTGTTTCATACTCTCGAACACGTGGCGGACACTCGGCACTCATGTGCCCTTCAGACGCCGACTACTTCGGGCAGCCACGCTTCGGGTTCTGGTTGACATGCCGCCTTGGATCTTCAATGCTGTCGTAGACACGGTGATCCTCGGGCTCTGCAACTTGCCCCCGAGTATCGATTCCCAAGTGCAAGCTGTAGGCCTTCGGGCGCTGCCTGTAGAAACGTGGCCCCAACTCGAAGATGCTCTCCAGTGCCTGTTGCTCCCAAGCCTTCCTCCTGATGCGTCCGAAGCCAGCGAAGTTGAAATGTACTCATACCCCCAACACGCCGTTCTAGCAAGTTCGTCTGTCCCATTGTTCATCGCGTCACCACGCGTGTTTAATCTCGCGTTTGACAAAAGCCTCGTGAGTCTCTCCGAGGTCTCTGATATCAAACAGGGCTTGGCAACTGAGGACAATCATTACTATCTGCGCCAGGCGCCCAATACGGAGGCCGGATATGCCCTTGTGGACCTCGACAAGGTTTTGAGCCCATCAGAAATCGAGTCCCTGCCACTCAAGGAAAGAATCAATGGAATCGTGCCTGGCCTGCATCATGGGCGCCACTTTGTCCCATATGACAAAGGAGGCGAGAGCGATACGGATGATGGCTGGCTCCCGAACTACTATGTCCCGACAGAGTATTATATTGACTGGTCAACCGATGCAGTCCTCCGGATGTGCACGTACACCGTCGCTGACGTCAAACTCAGCCACGGGGAAGAAGGGAAGATCCACCCTGGCGATGAAGAGAAGACAGCAGTACGGATGAGCAACCGAGAGTGCTATTTCCACCACGGTATTACCTTCTCGAGGACAGGCGCGTACTGCCCGACGTTCCGCCTCGGCTCAGCATCTGTTTTCGACGTTGCGGGTTCAATGGTGTTCCCCACGAACGTGTCGCTCCTCGCCCTGCTGGGACTTCTAGCCTCGACTCCAGTGCGCTACATTGTCAAGTGCTACATCAATCACACTGTCAACATTCAGGTCGATGATCTGAAGCGCTTGAAAGTACCAAGACTCACCCCTGCCGATGAAGCGGCATTGAGCAGATTCGTGCAGTCAATCATCGACCATCAGCAGACAGACGGACGTTATCCATACTGGTTGCACGAGCAGCGAGAAATCGATGCTCTCGTCTACCACCTGTACGGTCTGACACAGGTCGATGTCAAGGAAGTAACCTCCTGGTACTGCCGCAGGTACCCCAAACTCGCCCAAGCCCAAGGACTGCTGGTTGATCGGAAGGGATGCTAGACATGCCTGACAATGAGGTCGTTCGAGATTACTTGGGCCAGTGGTGGTTGCCGGGACATGCAGCAGAGCACGTTCCAGGACGCCTCCAGCTGGACCATGACGGCAGTCTCCATTTGCAGCTGTACGGAGCGCTTGAGGACCGGCCGGCCACCACAGTCTTGTCGAGGTCTCTACATGTGGCCTACGAACACGTATGTGGCGCAATCGCCAGGGGCTACGTCCTGCTCTGTCAAGTTACCGTGGCTTCGGAAGAATCTATGCTCTTTGGCAGTCTCGACCTGAACACAGGCAACACTGTACAGAAAGCGTTTGTCGGTACCGGCGAGGAATGGCAGTCGGAACCTCTGTTTACTGAATTCGCGGTCCGGCACTCCACTCTCAATGCCTGGGCAGCTATGCAGCCGTTTCAGAAACACGTCGAGGCAGACAACGGTCTGTACCACGTCCAGCTCGAGTACGACCGCATGGCACCGATACTGCTGGGGAGGTGCGGTCTGTTCGATGTGACGCTTGAAGCCGACGTTGCCGTTCCTGGAATTGGCCCTGGCATCAGTGAATGCAGCGTGCGACAGGATCTGGTCGTGCGATTCAAGTCGACCATCGCACAGACTCTGGAAACAGGGCTCGCTGCTGCAGCCAACATGTATCGTTTCCTGACATTCGCCACCGTCACAAAGACTCGTATTGTGTCGCTCACAGCCACGGCAGCAGGCAATGCCCCGGTTTCTCTGCCAACAGAGGTGCTATTCAACGGTCTCGAACTGGGAGATGACACGCCAGGGCACCCCAATGATTGCGTGTTTGGCCTCGCCGAGTTGGGTTCAGTGCCAGCGACATTCCTTTCGCATTGGTTTGACACTGATGCGTCAACCTATCCAGTCAACGAACTACTAGCCACGTGCACGGAATGGGGTGGTGACTACTTGTGGTCCCGTAGCGTGCTCGGAATCCAGGCACTTGAGGTCTACCATCGACGTACGGCAGCGGGTGACACTGAGTTGTCCGCAGATGTGTTCTTGCATGCAAAGGGTCAAGCTCTCGAGGCAATCTCGGACCAGACAGCCCGCGCTTTCTTCACCCAGCGATTAAACTATGCAAACGAATCGTTTCTGCGAACCCGTTTGAGGAATCTCGTCGACAGAGCAGCTCCCGCTCTCGGAACGCAGCCGCAACAGCACGAGAGATATGTCGGCCTAGCGGTCGACACAAGAAACTACTACACACACTGGGACCCTACCAGCGGACGCGGCCCAGTCATCGGATGGGATCTGCAGCGAGTTTCTGATTGGGCAGAGTTGCTGCTCCGTGCCCTACTGATGCTGGATATGGGATTCGCGCCCGATCGTGTCTCGCATCTCCTGAGAATGAGCAGGAAAACGCAGTGGCATGTCTTCAACCTATTCCCTCCCGGTGCGAGGAATAGCATCTGAGGGCGACCACTTGACTAGTCCTGCCGGGCTGTCTGTAACCCGTTGAGGTCATACACCACGGAGCGTGCACAATGAGGTTCTACTGTGATAACTCAGATCTTTGCAGTCAGACTGACCTCACCTGTAGCAACACGATCGTGTTGGGTGCCGTCGGTATGTCAGCAACGTGTGAACAAGCGTTGACACAGGAGGTTCAGCAGATCAAGATTTTGGTCGGACTGGACCGGCACACGCCAATCAAATGGAATCTCCGTGACCTGAAGCCCCAGAGTGACAGAATCACTTCTGAAGAGAAGGCGATCGCTCTCTCGCACAGCGAGGAGCTCAGGGGAGCAGTGCTCGCTGCTGTTGCCGCTTCCGATGCTGTATTGGTGGCTGCACTGATTGAATGCTACTCAACCAATCGCGAGACGATACTTCAAGTCAAGAAGAGGCTCGCCTCCTACTGTTTCTCTGACCTGCTCATGCGTATCGGGCTTGCCAGCCAGGAGAGGATAGGCCTCACAGACAGAGTCGAAATCGTGCTGGACTGGCCTGATGGCAGCGACTACCATCCGTTCGTCGACGAATACCGAACGGCGTTCGCATCAGGGCAGTCATGTTCCACCGCATCTCCAACGTCGTACCGATGTGGATCTCTTGAGACGATCGGGTTCGCGGAGACACCTCTGTTCGCCTGTGGAAACGATCACCCGATGATTCAGGTGGCAGATCTTGTCGCTGGGGTGGTCCGCAGCTACTTCGGTGCATACCTGAGAGCATCGACGGATTACTTCGCAGCCAGTAGACTCAGAGAGTTACTCCCGCGTTTCAGACAGCCGAATGGCACGGTAATCGGTTATGGCATCAGCGTCGCTGGCTACGTGGCCTTCAAAGGGCAAATAAGAAGCGCAGTCACTGCACTCCGCACAATTCCATCCGCTCTGTGACTGCCGCACCGGCGGTGCTGCCGAGGACGATGTTATCCTTGTCGGAACGGACCGTCTGGAGCTCAACGAAGAAGAACGACGCGTCTGGTACGTGGCCTGCACGCGCGCCCGCTCACGGCTGACGATGTTCGTTGCGCCTTGTGAGCGCCCACTGCTGGAGCAGCTGCTCATACCACCGCTCGCCTATCGATCGGACATCAAGCCGGCGGTAGATCCGACGTCCCTGCCAAAGTCCGTCTGGAGCTATGAACTGAACCCCGGAGACACCAAGCTTGGCTTCTGCTCGTGTCAGCCCACAAACCGGGACGTACCAGCCTCACTGCGCAACTTGGACCCCGCAGCCCTTCACGTGGTGCAGGAGGGCGACCATTACTTCCTGTGTTGTGGCACGACACGGCTGGCGCGCTCCTCCCAGCGCGGCGAAACGACTGCGTCCCACTGGGCCTCCAGCCCGACCAACATGACCATCGAGTCACCCGTCGTTCTCGTCCGTGAGACCGCCGACGAGCAGAACTTTGTCACTCTAGCAACGCTGACAACGGCGAAGTAACGGGCACACAACCAAAACAAGACTGGATTCCCGCATACGCGGAGAGCACCCCTTGCCTTGAACGAAAGGGCTCGGGGGGGAATGACAAAGGGGAGGAGGTCACTCTTGACATGTACCACTGTGCTCGAATTACCAGCTGACACCAAAGACGAATCCTGCCGAAGGATTCATGTAAAAAGAAACTGAGCATCTACACTTGTACGAAGCTTGCATCTCCTGTCATCTACGCAGGTACTCGTGATAAGGGAGGAACGTTGCCATGGAACCATCTCATTTGCTCGTGGGTTTCAAACCCGATGAGGGTATGAAAGCAATCATTGAAGATCATTTGAGCAATCTGGCCAGCCTAACATATCTCTCTGCGGCTGAGGACCGGACGGCGGCCATTGAGACCGCCGATATCATTCTTTCGTGGAACCCCCCAAAGGAATTCGCGGACAATGAGTATGCGCTGATGAAACGAGCAAGGTTCATGCAGCTCTTGTCTGCAGGCGCCGACCATGTTCCGTTTAAGCTGTTTCCCGAGACGCTGGTGGTGGCCGGCAATGTTGGTGCCTACGCGCAGCCTATGGCTGAACACGTCATGGCTATGACCCTCGCATTTGCCAAGAACCTCAGGGAGGGCCACAAGAAGCTCGCAGCTGGGAATTTCGACCAACACGCTGTGAGCAGGTCCCTCCACGGTGCGACATGCGCCATCCTGGGCTTTGGCGGCATCGGCAAGGCCACGGCTTCTCTCATGAGGGCCTTTGGAGTCAGAATACTTGCAGTGAATACCAGCGGCACAACCGACGAAGAAGTCGACTTTATCGGGACGACAAAGGATCTGGAACATGTCCTGAGTCACGCCGACATTGTTGTCGTATCTATGCCTTTGTCCCGTTCTACGAAAGGGCTCATCGGGGAGCGAGAGCTGACATGGATGAAGCCCGATGCCATCCTGGTGAATGTGGCACGAGGGAAAATCATCGATGAACAAGCTCTCTACGAACATCTCAAGTCACATCCTGAGTTCAAGGCCGGCATTGACGCCTGGTGGGTCGAACCAATCAGACATGGAAGGTTTGAAATGCACTATCCCTTCCTCGACCTGCCCAATGTCCTGGGATCACCACACAATTCCGGCATAGTGCCCGAGGCTCTGGCGGAAGCAACACGAGAGGCCGTCGAGAATGTCAAGAGATTCATGGCAGGAGAGAGCGTCAAGGGAGTATTCAGGAGAGAAGAATATCTGTTGTGACCCCAAAAAGAGCTAGAATATTATAGGAGGTGAATCATGGCATTCACATCATTGTTTATGGCGCACGCACCTGACGCAGACCCCGAAAGGGATGCCTGCCTACTGGGAACGGAGAAGTACAAACTCTACGTACGACTGGTCAAAGGTCAGGCTCAGGCATTGGAAGTCTGTAGAACCCTTGTCAAGGAAAAGGGCATCGAGGCTATCATCCTTTGCCCGGGCTTCACACACAAGGACATCGCAGAGATTCAGGAGCTCGTGGGGCCCAACGTCGGCATCACCGTTGCACGGGGCGATGGACCAAGCTCGAAGATCTCAATGGAAGCGATGAAGAAGGCGGGCTGGTTTTGATAGAGAGATAATAAACCCCTCAATTCATCAAAGGAGATGCTACAAATGAACAAGAGCGTAATAGCTGTCTATGGAAGCATGGAAGCTGCAGAACGTGCAATAAAGGAAGTCATTGAAAAGGGTTTCCCGGCGAAGCAACTGTCAATAGTAGCTCAGAACTTGAAGACCGAAGAGAAAGTCCATGGTTTTGTCACGACGAGTGATGTAGCAAAGGCAGGTGCAGGAACAGGCGCGTGGGCAGGTGGCATTTTTGGTCTCCTGCTCGGCGCGGGATTCTTCCTGGTACCTGGCTTTGGGCCGCTTATGGCTGCCGGTTCTTTAGCCTCCATGCTTTTCGTCGGTGCAGAAGGCGCCACATTTGGTGCGGCAGGAGGAGGCATCCTGGGTGCTTTGGCTGGACTGGGTGTTTCTCATAGGCACATCATCAAATATGAGGACAGTTTAGTGGCTGGCAAGTACCTTGTTATTGCTCATGGTTCAGATGATGACGTGGCTAAAGCAAAAGGCTTGCTGCAGGAAACCAAGCCAGAAGAATTGGAAGAACATAACGGAGAAGACGCAGAAGCAATAGAGTAATATCTCGTTGCAGCCAAGCGATACCACTTGGAAAGGGTAATGCTTGACTGCAACGTGCCGGATAGCCTATGAGTGCGGGATGTGGTACTTGTCCTGGAAAGCGTCGAGGATGCCGATGAACTGTGGGGTCAGGCGGGCGCGTACTTCCTTGGCGATACTCTCCGGGACTCCACCATAGAGTGCCTCGGCAACCGAGCCTGCGATGGCGGCTTGTGTGTCGGC
>Ga0209429_10001036_pt1 | contig 17870 bp, 13 predicted proteins | sample BarGraNGADG00212_3_FD_184493 | JGI IMG/M metagenome (GOLD analysis project Ga0209429, IMG submission 184493) | Arctic peat soil microbial communities from Barrow, Alaska - Barrow Graham LP Ref core NGADG0004-212 (SPAdes) (version 2) | ecosystem: Environmental > Terrestrial > Soil > Wetlands >...
GCCTCGATGGGGCTGGGCGTCGAGCTGGGCGTCGAGCCGGGGGAGTCGTCGGAGGAGACCGGGTCGTCCGGGGAGCCGCCCGGCTCGAGCGGCGCACAGCCCGCCAGGAGCAGAGCCGCGAGCGCGACCGTGCCCACTATCGCTGCGCCGGTCGGCCATGCGTGCGTCATCGTGCGGGACATCGCTCCTCCCTCCTGACCAGTATCTGTCGTGGGGGCACCGATCGCGGCACGCCGTGATCAACCGATGCTGCCGGGGCATCCACCCACATGGCGGAAAGGCTGAGGGTCTCGCCCGCGCGGCGCACTATCCTTCACCGCACCACCGCCCGGTGCTCGCCGCCGGGTCAGCACCCGTCACACACACCCGTCACCACATACCCCGTCACCACCCGGAGCGCACCCGTGGGCCTGATCGTGCAGAAGTACGGAGGTTCCTCCGTCGCGGACGCCGCCAGCATCAAGCGGGTGGCCAAGCGGATCGCGGAGGCCAAGCGCGCCGGGGACGACGTCGTCGTCGTGGTCTCTGCGATGGGCGACACCACTGACGAGCTGATCGGCCTCGCCAACCAGATCACCCCGATGCCCCCGGCCCGTGAGATGGACATCCTGCTCACCGCCGGCGAGCGGATCTCGATGTCCCTGCTCGCCATGGCGATCGCCAACCTTGGCGTGCACGCTCAGTCGTTCACCGGCCAGCAGGCGGGTGTGATCACCGACGAGGCCCACGGCAAGGCCCGGATCATCGACGTCAAGGCCAGCCGGATCCGCCAGGCGATCGACTCCGGCAACGTCGCGATCGTCGCCGGATTCCAGGGTGTCACCGAGCACACCAACGACGTGACGACCCTCGGCCGCGGCGGCTCGGACACCACGGCCGTCGCGCTCGCAGCCGCGCTCAAGGCCGACGTCTGCGAGATCTACACCGACGTCGACGGCGTCTTCACCGCCGACCCCCGCATCGTGCCCACCGCGCGCAAGCTGGACCGGATCACCTACGAGGAGATGCTGGACCTGGCCGCCAGCGGGGCCAAGGTGCTGATGCTCCGGTGCGTGGAGTACGCCCGCCGGAACAACGTCACCATCCACGTGCGCTCGTCGTTCTCGGGCCGCGAGGGAACGTTCGTCACAGACGCCCCGATCGAGGGAGAAGGACAGATGGAGCAGCCGATCATCTCCGGTGTCGCGCACGACCGGAGCGAGGCGAAGATCACCGTCGTCGGCGTCCCGGACGTCCCCGGTACCGCGGCGGGGATCTTCGAGGTCGTCGCCGCCGCCGGCGTGAACATCGACATGATCGTGCAGAACGTCTCGGCGGCGCAGACCGGCCTGACCGACATCTCCTTCACCCTCCCGGCGACCGACGGTCAGCGGGCGATGACGGCGCTGCAGGAGATGCAGCCGGAGATCGGCTTCGACTCCCTGCAGTACGACGACGCGATCGGCAAGCTCTCCCTGGTGGGTGCCGGGATGAAGTCGCACCCCGGTGTGTCAGCGAGGCTCTTCGGCGCGCTGCGCGACGCCGGGATCAACATCGAGATGATCTCCACCTCGGAGATCCGGGTCTCCGTCGTGACCCGTGCCGACCAGCTCGACGACGCGGTGCGCGCGGTGCACACGGCGTTCGAGCTGGACACCGACGCGGGCGAGGCAGTGGTCTACGGCGGGACGGGGCGGTAGCCATGGGTGCACAGGGACTTCGGATCGCCGTCGTCGGCGCCACCGGGCAGGTGGGCGGCGTGATGCGGCGGATGCTCGACGAGCGGGACTTCCCGGTCGCGTCCATCCGGTACTTCGCCTCGGCCCGGTCGGCCGGCCGCGTCCTGCCGTGGCGCGGTGCGGAGGTGGAGGTCGAGGACGTGGCCACCGCCGATCTGGGCGGCATCGACATCGCTCTGTTCTCCGCCGGTGGCAGCACGTCACGGGAGCAGGCGCCGCGGTTCGCGCAGGCGGGTGCGATCGTGATCGACAACTCCTCCGCGTGGCGCCGCGACCCGAACGTCCCGCTCGTCGTGAGCGAGGTCAACGGCGAGGCCGTCGACCACACCCCCAAGGGCATCATCGCCAACCCGAACTGCACAACGATGGCCGCGATGCCGGTGCTCAAGCCGCTGCACGACGCCGCGGGGCTGCGCCGGTTGATCGTGTCCACCTACCAGGCGGTCTCCGGCAGCGGGCTCGCCGGCGTGGCCGAGCTCGAGGGCCAGGTGCGCGCCGTCATCGGCCAGGACATCGCGGCGCTCACGCACGACGGCCGGGCGGTCACCTTCCCCGTCCCGGTCAAGTACCTGCGCCCGATCGCGTTCAACGTGCTCCCGGTGGCCGGTTCGCTGGTCGACGACGGCTCGTTCGAGACCGATGAGGAGCAGAAGCTGCGGCACGAGAGCCGCAAGATCCTCGACATCCCGGACTTGCGGGTCTCCGGCACCTGCGTGCGGGTGCCGGTGTTCACCGGGCACTCCCTGTCGATCAATGCCGAGTTCGCCCGCCCGCTGTCCGTTGCGCAGGCCACCGAGCTGCTGGCTGCGGCGCCGGGCGTTGAGCTCTCCGACATCCCGACCCCGCAGCAGGCGGCCGGCGCGGACCCGAGCTTCGTCGGCCGGCTGCGGGTGGACCCGGGGGTCCCGGACGGTCGCGGCCTGGCGATGTTCGTCAGCAACGACAACCTGCGCAAGGGTGCCGCGCTGAACGCGGTGCAGATCGCCGAGCTGGTGGCCTCGCGGCGCTTCGGCCGCTGACGGGGCGCCACAGGGCACTCCGGCGCGACCGCGCGCTCCGGCGCGGAGCGCGTTGCTCCTGTGGCCTGAAGGGCTCGTGGGACGTCCAACGTGCCTCACCAGCCACATCGGTCACGCGCTCCGCGCCGTCGAACAGGGTGTGCCCCCACGAGCACCGGTTCCCGGGGGTGGAGCTCCTGGTGATGGTGGTCTATACGGCGGTGCTGGTGCCGCTCGCGGCGCGCCTGTTCCGCTGGACCTGAGGCTCAGGTGGCGAACCAGGGCTGTGCCGTCGTGCCGGTCTGTGTGGCGTCCAGGTAGACGAAGGTGCGGGCGATCCGCTCGACGGACGAGGCGTTGATCGGTTCCGGCAGCGCGTCGCGGTGGAACCAGCCGACGTCGGTCGACTCGTCGTCACCCACCGCCGCCGCCCCGCCGACGGCCCGGCACCAGAAGCACATGTCGAGGTACTGGGCGACGTCCCCGTTGGGGTAGGTGATCACCTCGCTGGTCGAGACCGCGGTCAGCGCGATGGCCTCGGCGACGACGCCGGTCTCCTCCAGCACCTCACGGACGGCCGCGAACGCGGGTTCCTCGCCGGGCTCGGGGATACCGCTCACGACGGCCCACCGGCCGTTGTCCGCGCGGCGACCGAGCAGGAGGCGGCCGTCGTCGTCCAGCACGACTGCCGAGACGCCGGGCAGCCACAGCGGGTGCGGGCCGACCAGGGTGCGGATCCGGGTGATGAACTCGGGGATGGGCACCCGGCGACTGTAGCGGCCTCAGCCGGCCATGCGCCCGACGACGAAGGCCCCGACCACGCATCGGCTGTGGTCAGGGCCCTCGCACTGGTCGGGGTGACAGGATTTGAACCTGCGACCTCTTCGTCCCGAACGTGCCGTGTGCGGCGATTCCGCCGGTTCTTCGGGGCGGTCAGGCGTCTCTGGGACCGTCCGGTGCGCCGTCGGGGTGATTTCGGGGTGAGCGGTTGCGGCTGGCCCCGGTCCTGTTCAACGCCCCGCTGTGCGGCGCCCGGCCCGGCGGGAGAACTCGTCGATCGCCGTCAGGACGCTGGTCGCCTGCCAGGCGCGGTTGCGTCGAGCGTCTGACGTGGGTGTCAGGACCCCGGCGTCCACCAGGGTGGCGATGGACGCCCGGGCGGCGGGTGCGGAGACGCCAAGGTCCGTGGTGGCACGGTCAACGTTGATCACCGGCTGGGCGAACAGCTGGTCGGCTAGCCGCCAGGCGGAGGAGTCGGTGCGGGCCTTGATCTGGTCCCGCCACTGCTGGCGGATCGTCAAGATGTCGTTGGCGAGCTGTCGGCCGTTGGCGACGGCGGCCAGGGCCGCGGCGGACATCTCGGTGACGATGGGGCTGGGGTCGCCGTCACGGTAGGCGCCCAGGGCGGCGAAGTACCGATCGGTGGCGCGCAGCAGCCCGGCGGACACCGGGACGGTGGTGTGCCGGGTGATCCCGTGGCTGCGCAGGACGGTGTGGACCAGGACCCGACCTGTGCGGCCGTTGCCGTCGATGAACGGGTGGATGGTCTCGAACTGGGCGTGCAGGAGCGCGGCGTGCACCAGGGGCGGCACGTCGCTGCGTCGCCCGAAGGCGGTGAGGTCGTCGATGAGCTCGGGGACCCGGTCGGCGTGCGGTGGGATGAAGTCGGCGTCGTGCGGCGAGATCGGTGAGGACCCGATCCACACCTGTTGGTCGCGCCACGTGCCGGCGTGCTCGGGTTCGGCAGCCTGGAGCAGGGCGGCGTGGATCGCGAGGATGGTGTCGGGGGTGACGGTGCCCCCGGCATTCAGGGCGGTGGTCATGGCGCGGGCGTTGGCCACGATGAGTGCGGCGTTCTCTTTGCCGGGCCCGCCGAGCTCGGCGAGGGCGATGTTGCGGGCGTTGGAGGTGAGGTGCTCGATCTGGGAGGAGGACGCTGACTCGGTGCGCAGCAGGACCGCAGGCATGGGCACGGGCAGGCCGGCCATCTCGGTGTCGAAGCGGGTGACTTCGTTGGTGGCCTCCAGGGCGGCGGTGAGCGCGTCGGGTCGTAGCCGGGGGTCGAGGTCGGCGATGAACGGTGGGACGGCGGCCTGGTAGGGGCGGGCGGTCTTGAGCCGCTGCCACACGTCCAGGTGGCCTTCGTCGATGGTGGATGCCCAGTCGCGGTCCTCGTAGCCGACCGGTGGCCAGCCGGTGGGGAGGTGCAGGTCGGGTTCGGGGCGTGCGGTGCTGGACCGATGGCCGCCGTCGGGCCGACCGGCTGGTCGGCGTGGCTGGGTCATGGATCCTCCGGAGTGTTCAGAACCTTGCCCTCGGCGCCCAGTTGGGGAAGGCTCGTTCAGGAACGTTCCTTAAGAGCGCCTGTTAAGAAAGCTTAACACCATATCCTTGCGTACACCTGTGGCTTGGCAACGGGTGTTGCATCCCATCCTCTTCAGCGGCGGGTAGGGCCGGCTACAGGCTGGGCCCGAAGCCGCGTTCGGGGTAGGACGGGTACACCGGGGCCGGCGACTGCCAGCGGCCGGGGTCGGCCCCTCGTGCCAGCCTCGCCGCCTCGGCGAACCGCTCGGCCGCGGCTTGTACCGCCCGGTCCCGGATGAGCTGTGCGGCCTCGGCGACGGGTAGGGCCTCGATCTCGGCGAGGGCGATGCGCGCCTGGTCCACGCCACTGCGCAGCTCCGCGGCGCGCGCCTGGATGGTGCTTGGCCGCTGGCCGTCGCCGACCAGCCGGCACAGCGCGGCCCGAGCATCGGCGCGGTGCGCGGTGAGGTCATGTAGCCGTTGGGCCGCGTGTGCGGCGTCCTGACGCGCCTCGATCACCCGTGGATCGGCGTCGACCCGCTGCCCGGCAACGGCCTCGGCCCAGAACGGGAGGTGAGTCGCTGTCAGTGGGACGTCGCCCCAGCGTCGGCGCACCGCATCCTCCGCGGTGCTGTGCGCCTCGGTGGCTTCGCGCGCGGTTCGGGCGGCGGCCCGCCTGTCGAAGCGGCCCGTGGCGGGCAGGGCGCGGTTCGCCTGCCACATCCGCTCTCGTGCGCTCAGGTAGTCGCTGCCGTCGGCGGTTGCCAGCTCGATCAGGGGTGCGGCCACCTCGGCTCGCACCTGCGCGGCGTTGACATCGGCAGCGGCGACGACTTGGGTCTGCTGCTCGTCATCGGTGTGATGCGCAGCGGCCTGCCGGGTGAGCGCGCTCAGGGCGAGCTCCCACCGGCTCGCCTCGCGGTCGGCGGCCTCGATCCACTCGTGGAGCCGGGCCCGTTCGGCGTTCACGAACGCGACCGGACCGGCGGGCACCAGGCCGTTGACCGCCTCTCGTGCAGCCCGGGTCGCGTCGGTGAGTCCGCGGTCGGCGCGGTCGCGCTGCAGCGCAGCGATGAACTGCTCGCGAGCGTCGCCCGGATTCGCGGCGACGATGTGCAAGGTGTTGAGGTGTCGGCCACGGGTCATGCCGACGTACATCCCGGACGCATCCAGTGCGTCGCTGAGGACCGTGTGCGCCCTGGGCGTGGTCGCGCTCTGGAAGCCGTAGGAGGTCGCGGCGTAGGCCAGGTGCGTGTGCTCGGCGACGTAGTCGGCCGGGAGCCTGACGCTGCGGCCGCGCCCGCCGCTGGCACCGGCCTCCCTCGCCCAGACCTCGCCGCCATCGGTGACGTGCTGGACGGTCCAGGTCTGTCGGTTCGCCACACCGAGCTCGCCGTGGTTGCGGCGGGTCTGGACCAGGTCGCCGGCACCGATCGGCAGGCCGTCGCTGCCGTAGGTGGTGTGGACGTCGTCGACCTCGCCGCGGCGCACGCGGGCCTCCCGGATGCTCGAGCACAAGGCGCGGGCCTCATCATTCGTCGCGACGGTAAGCGCATCGCCGTCGCGGGCCGTGCGCGCGATCGCGCTCTGCACGTCCTCGATGCTCGGGTGCAGCATGACGAGGCCCAGGGCGTGCAGACGGTCGAACAGCAGCGCCGGGTGCTCGGCCCGACGCATCTGCACGGTGAGGTCGGCGTACTCGGGGTCGGTGAACCGGTGCACCGTCGCCATGTCGAACGTGCGCCGCGAGACCTGAGCCGCGATGTCGAGCACGCCGCCCCTGCCGACGGCGGGCAGCTGCGCGCGGTCCCCGACCAGGGCCAGGCTCGCTCCTGCCTCATCGGCGACTTGCAGCAGTGCGACGGCGGTGTCCTGGTCGAGCATCCCGGCCTCGTCCACCACGACTCGCTCCCCATGGCGCAGCCGAGCCGACGCGGGCGGTCCGGTGTAGGTGGCGCCGGTGCGCGGGTCCGCCTCTCCGACGGCAAGGCGAGTCCACACGCCGTCCTGGTTCCACCGCCACCCGTGGTCGTGCACGAGCTTCGCAACGGAGTCGGTCGGCACGCCGAGCTCGCGCGCGGCGACGTCGGCGGCCTTCTTCGTCGGCGTCACGATCCTGGTCGCACGACCCTCGGCCTGCGCCGCGGCGATCGCCACACCGAGCATCGTGGTCTTGCCCGCACCCGCGGCACCCTCGACCACCACCAGCGGATCACCCGAGGCGACCGCCGCGGCCGCGCGCGCCTGGTCGGCGTCCAGGCCGCGATCACGCGCCAGGCTGTTCACGTCGGGCGCGCCACGGGACGGCCGCGCGGCGCGCTCAGTCAGGAGGTCGCGCAGCTGCGCGTCGATCTGCACGACGCGCAGGTTGGTCAGATGCGCGACATGCTCGGGGCGCGCGACGCCGGGCGGCAGCACCGACAGGCAGTCCTCCGCTGCCAGTCGCGTCGTCATGGCGATGAGGTCGCCCAGCTCGTCGCGCTCGGCCCGCACACCGGTCTCGGTGATGATGCGGGTGACGTGCTCCTGGATGTCGTGCACGGTCCACGTCGACCCGCCCGCGGCGCACCGGTCCAACGCGCGGCTCGCCACCTGCAGCACGTGCAGCTCGTCGAGCGCCACGGGGACGCGCCGCGGCGCGCGGGGAAGGTCCGGGGTGTAGCCGGCTTCGTCCAGCTCGCGCCGCCAGCCGGCTTCGCTGCCGAGCCGTGATGGCTTCTTGTTCGGGCGGTCGTGGTCCCAGGCTTTGGCCTGCAACCGGGCGCTGATGACCGGACCGGGTTCTTGGCTGGGGTGGGCGGCCGCCCACTGCGCCTCGAACACCGCGAGGTTGCGCGCAACTTGGCTGGCGCGCTTGCTCATCACGGCGTTGAACGGTCGCAGCTCCGCCACCTCCCCGGTAACCGGATCGAGCGTCAGGCCGTGCCCGTCCAGCACCGCGGCGAGCCGTGGGTGCGCAGCCAGTACTGCCGTGCCCAGCGCGCGGATGGCGCCCTGCTGCCGGAACAGCGCCGCCGTGTCCAGCCCACGCCACGCGCCGCCGGCCCACACGCGAGTGCCGATCTGCAGGTGGACGTGCCGATGCGGATCACCAGCCCGTGAGGTCTTGTGCGAGATGCCGACCGTCTCCAGCTGCTCGACCGGCACGACCTCCTGCCTCCCGCGGGGGCCGATCCGGGTGACCGAGTGCCTGCCGAGCCAGGACCGGATCTCGGCCACCGCGTCCCGCTGCGCCGCATCCAGAGCCTCGGAGACGTCCGGGTGCAGGGCGGCTGCGATCGACAGGGACTTCGGGGTGTTCACGACCATCTCCGCGAACCGTGGCGAGCCTTGTCGGCCGTCACCTGCCTGACGGGCCCTGCCCATCGGCTCTCGGGTGAGCGGTTCGATCCAGTCGACCCAGCCCGCGTACTCCTCGGGCGTCAGGGCGCGCTCGCCGATCACTCTCCCCGAGCCGTCGACCACGGAGAGCTCCGCCCGCGCGGCGCCGGCTTCCAGGTAGTACTCGTCAGCCTGCGAGCGATCCGACTCGAGGTAGCGGCGCGCGGCTGTCCCTGTCCCCCGGAACAGGATCACGCCGCCACGCACGCCGACCCCCGTCATCGCGTGTACTTGCAACTATCGAAGGTAGCATACGTCCATTCAGTTCAAGGCGGGGGGCGGGCTGCGTTGCGCGTACTCCGAGTCCCGAGACCCGTGCCTGGTGGATGCTCGGTCATGCTTGATGAGCGGGGGAGTGCCGTGTTCGCCCGTCGGGCAGGCTCGGTGGCGTTCCCGAGTCCACTCGCGACGACTTCGCACAACAGGTACCGTCAGCGGTCGAGCGACCTTGAGAAGAGGCAGCTGACCAACAGCCGAGTGCTCCCGAATGCACCCTCACAGCCCCTGACTCGAGCAGCGCCTTGGCTGCCTCGGGGCTCTTCGATTTGCTCGACATCGTCGCGAGGGTGCCGCCAAAGAACATGCTCGGGTCGTCACCGGGGATGAGGAACGGCTCGAGGTTGGCGAGCACCGACGGGTCAGCTGCCTTGGCCTCGCTCCATAGGCAGCTAGGGGCGATCCCCATGGCGGCGCGCCCGTTATCAACGGGTTGACCGTCGCATCCGTCGAGGAGAAGCCGACGTCCTCGACCTTGTCGGTCAGGAAGAGGTTGGTCATGAGCTGGAGCGCGCTCACGCCGGCCGGTGAGTTGAACTCGGGCTTGGTGTTGTCACTGTTGAACAGCTTCCCGCCCTGGGAGAAGAGGACCGTCTCGAAGACCTGGCGGGGGTCGATCGACTGCACGTCGAAACCGGCGCGGGTCATCGTGCCGCTCGCGTCGCGCACGGTCAGGGCCTTGGCCATGTCCCGCAGCTCCTGGACGGTCGTCGGCGGGTGGTCGAACCCCGCTTCGGCCAGGAGGTCCATGCGGGCCACACCCGTGACCCCACCGAGCATGATCGGCGCGGCGTAGAGGTTGCCGTCGTAGACGCCGGCGTCCACGACCTTGCTGTTCGTGGTCGTGGACAGCTCGTCAGCGGTGAGGCCGAGGCTGCCGAGGTCGGCCATGACGCCGTTCTCGGCGAACGCCTCGACCCAGCCGACACCCATGAGCATTACGTCGGGGACCAGCCCGGAGGCCACCGCGGTTGAGCTTGGTGTTGAGCTTGGCGTAGCTCGTGTAGTCGACGGTGACCTTCACGTCGGAGTACTTCGCATAGATCTCGGGGAGCAGAGTCCCCTCGAGGAGCTCCTTGCCCGACGAGCCCTCGAAGATCGGTGTCAAGAGCGAGACGGTGCCGCTCACGGCGCCGTCGCCGGAGGCGGAGGTGCCGGCCGTCGAGGTGCCGGCGTCGCCGGAGCCGCAGGCGGCCAGCGACGTCGCGAGGGCCGCCGCCGTCGCAAGGGCCGCGACCTTCCTGGATGTGGTGATGATCGTCATGTAGATCCGCTCTCCCTAGCGTATGCGCCGGTAGTTCGTTGTAGAAGTCGTGCGAGTGAGTCGAGGATCTGTTCGGCGCTCTTGGTCCAGATGAAGGGTCGTGGGTCGTCGTTCCAGTTCTTGACCCAGGCTCGGATGTCGGCTTCGAGGGCTTGGACGCTGCGGTGGTCGTGGTGCTGGTCATGGTGGGTTCCCTTCGGGTAGCGGAGTCCGCGGCTAGTCCGCAGTAGGTCCGCAGGATGTTCGGCTGCACCCATCGCCTGCCAACGATCGAGATGGGTAGATGGCCTGGTCAGAGGCCGATTCCTCACGTATCCATCGCTGGCCAACGTTGCGGGGGCAGTTCCGTCAACCACCGCTGAGACAGGGTTCCGCGACCCTCGACGGGGGCGGCACCTGCCGGACCGCCCCGGATTACCCCACCGAGGTCGCCGCGTCCTGGTTCCCGCCCGCCTCGGGCGTCCGGCGCGGTACATAGGATGACAGCGTGTCCTCGTATCCCGGCGGCGCCGCCTCGGCGCCGCTCGTTCCGCGCCGCGTCGGTACGGTGCTGGCCCGCCTGGGAACCTGGTTGCGGCCGGTGCTGCCTCATCTGGTGCTCGGGGGCCTCGGATCGCTCGGCGCGAGCCTGCTCGCGCTCGCGGTCCCGCAAGTGCTGCGCTGGGTGGTCAACGGCCCGCTGGCCGGCGCGGGCAGCGCGACCTCTGTGGTCGCCGCGGCCGGTCTGGTGGCGTTGCTCGGCACGCTCGAGGCCTTCCTGGTGTGGTCGCGGCGCGCGCTGATCGCCTCGCCGGGCACCACCGCCGAGCGCCAGATGCGCACCGACCTGTTCGACCACCTGCTCGACCTGCCGGGGACTTTCCATGACCGCTGGGCGGGTGGGCAGCTGCTCTCGCGGTCGATGTCCGACCTGTCGATGCTGCGCCGCTGGATGGTGTTCGGCCTAATCGGGCTGGTGGTCAGCGCGACCACCGTGGTGGTCGGCATCGCGCTGATGCTGGCCAACAGCTGGCAGCTCGGCCTGGTCTACCTCGCCGGCGCCGCGCCGGCGGTCTGGCTCAGTTTCCGGTTCCGTCAGGACTATAAGGTGGTCGCCCGGCGGGCCCGTGACCAGGCCGGCGACCTGGCGACCACGGTCGAAGAGTCTGTGCACGGCATCCGGGTGCTCAAGGCGTTCGGTCGCGGGGAGGACGCGCTCGAGGAGTTCGCCCAGCAGGCCGAGGAGCTGCGCGGCACCGAGATCACCAAGGCGCGCACGCTGTCCCGGGTCACGCTCGCCCTCGGCACCCTGCCCGAGGTGGTCCTCGCGTCGTGCCTGGGTCTGAGTGTCTGGCTCGCCGCTCGCGACGAGCTGAACGTCGGCGACCTAGTGGCGTTCTTCGCGACCGCGGCCGTGGTGAACGCGCCGGTGGAGCGTCTAGGGCAGCTGCTCGCCATGACGATGGACGCCCGCGCCGCGGCGGACCGCTTCTTCGAGGTGATGGACACCCCCTCGGCACTGACCGACCCGAGCGACCCGGTGCCGGTGCCGCCCGTCGGGCCCAGCGGGAGCCGGGTGGAGTTCGACGGCGTCCACCTCCGGTTCGACGCCCAGGCGCCGGGCACCCGGGATGTGCTGGACGGCGTCGACCTGGTGGTCGAGCCCGGGGAGACCCTGGCCCTGGTCGGGCTGACCGGCAGCGGCAAGTCCACGCTGCTCGGCCTGGTGCCGCGGCTCGCCGACGTCACGGCCGGCGCGGTGCGGATCGACGGTGTGGACGTGCGCGACCTGCGCAGGTCCGACGTGCGCACGATGGTCGCGATCGCGTTCGAGGACCCCGTGCTGTTCTCGGCGTCGGTAGCGGAGAACGTGCTGCTCGGCGTGCGTGGCGTGGACGAGCAGGAGGCCCTCGAGCGGGTCCGCGAGGCGGTCGAGGTGGCCAGCGCGGACTTCGCGGCAGACCTGCCGGACGGCATCGCGACGGTGATCGGCGAGGAGGGGCTGTCGTTGTCCGGTGGGCAGCGTCAGCGCGTGGCGCTCGCCCGAGCGATAGCCGCGCGGCCGCGCGTGCTGGTCCTGGACGATCCGCTGTCCGCGCTCGATGTGGCCACCGAGGCGGTCGTCACCGAGCGACTACGCCGCACGCTGGCCGGCACCACCACGCTCGTGGTCGCTCACCGGCCCTCGACCGTGGCCCTCGCGGACCGGGTGGCGGTGCTCGAGAACGGCCGGATCACAGGTGTCGGGCGGCACTCCGAGCTGCTCGCGAGCCACCCGCACTACCGGTACGTGCTCACGGCGCTGGCCGCCGAGCAACCGGAGCCGGCCAGATGAGCGCACCGGGGGGTCGGGACTCCGAGGAGTTCGCCGCCGGCCACTCCACCGCCTCCCGCGAGGAGACACGCCTGACCCGGCGGCTGTCCCTGGCCCTGCTGGGCTCGTTGCTGCGGCCGGTGCGCCGCACCGCTTGGGCCACGGTGCTCCTCGTGGTGGTCGCGCAGGCCGCTCAGGTCGCCGGCCCGGCACTGGTCGCCTTCGGCCTGGACCGCGGACTGCCGGCGCTGCGGGGTGGGGACGCCGGCCCGATCACGCTGGCCACCGTCGTCTACCTGGTGACCGCACTGCTCGGTGGCGTGCTCACCGCAGCAGTGGTGCGGGTCTCGGCGAAGGTCAGCCAAGCGGTGCTGCTGGACCTGCGGCGACGGGTGTTCCAGCACACCCAGCTGCTCTCCCTCGAGTTCCACGAGCGCTACACCTCGGGCCGGATCATCTCCCGGCAGACCTCCGACCTCGATGCGTTCCGCGAGCTGCTCGACGGCGGCGTCACCACGCTCGCCACCAGCGTGCTCACCATGGTGTTCACCGCGGTCTCGCTCACCCTGCTCGACCGGCGCAGCGGACTGGTCCTGCTCGTCGCGGTGGTGCCCGGCGTCCTGCTCACCCGGCACTTCCAGGTCCGCAGCCAGGAGCAGTACCGTCGCAGCCGCACGGCATCCGCCCGGCTGATCGTCCGGTTCGTGGAGACCCTGACCGGGATCCGCGCGGTGCACGGCTTCCGGCGCGAGCCGCACGAGTCGCGCCGCTACGGGGCGCTCGCCGAGGACTACCGAGCGACCAGCAACGGCGCGATCCGGCTGCACGGTCGGTTCGACACCGGCCTGACCCTGATCGGCAACCTCACCGTGGCGGCGGTGCTGCTGATCGGCGGGCTGCGCGTCCTCGAGGGAGATCTCCTCGTGGGCACCCTCGCGGCGGCAGTGCTCTACGCCCGGCGCTTCTTCACCCCGCTGTCGCAGATCGGGATGTTTTACAACGCGTTCCAGGCTGCGGTCGCGGCCCTGGAGAAGCTCTCCGGCCTGCTCGCCGAAGAGCCGACCGTGCCCGATCCGGTCGAGCCGGTTCCGCTGACGGCCGCCCGTGGCGACGTGCGGTTCGAGGGCGTGGAGTTCGGCTACGGCGCCGGGCCCTCCGTGCTGCCCGGGCTCGACCTGCACCTGCCGGCCGGGCACACCGTCGCTCTGGTCGGCGAGACCGGCGCCGGCAAGTCGACGGTCGCGAAGCTTCTCGCGCGCTTCTACGACGTCCGCGACGGCCGGGTGCTCCTCGACGGGGTGGACCTGCGCGACCTCGACCCGGCCGACCTGCGCCGGGCCGTGGTGATGGTGACCCAGGAGGCCTACCTGTTCTCCGGCTCGGTCGCGGCCAACATCGCGCTGGGCAGGCCGGGGGCGACCCGCGCCGAGATCGAGTCCGCCGCGCGGGCGGTCGGCGTGGACGGGCTGGTCACGTCTCTGCCGCAGGGGTACGACACGCTGGTCGACAAACGCGGCGTGCGACTCTCGGCAGGTCAGCGCCAGCTGGTGTCCTTCGCGCGGGCCTTCCTGGCCGACCCCGCGCTGCTCGTGCTGGACGAGGCCACGAGCTCGCTAGACGTGCCAGGCGAGCGGCTGGTGCAGGAGGGACTGCACACCCTGCTCGCGGGGCGCAGCGCGGTGGTGATCGCCCACCGGTTGTCCACCGTGATCGGGGCGGAGCGGGTGCTCGTGATCGACGACGGACGGGTGGTCGAGGACGGCAGCCCTGCGGACCTCGTCGCGGCCGGCAGACGGTTCGCGACCCTGTACGCCGAGTGGCAGGCGTCGCTGCGCTGAGGCGTGGGAGACCGCCCGGGGCCCGGAGCCCACCCGGCGGACCCGACCCCGGAACCACCGGCGCCGCGCGATTAGTGTCGTGCGCGGCCCAGACGAGCCCGGATCCGCCGGGGTGCTTTCGTGAGGGGCCGCGGTCCGGCTTTCGTGTCGGATCGGTCGTAGGGGCGCGAAAGGTTCGCCGGTGTGCCCGGCGTTTCCACTGCGGGGTCGTTCCTGGGGCCGTCGCCGGCGCGGTGGTCAGGTCGGGGACACCTGTGGTGGTCCGCAGGTCGCCTCGAACAGGTTGGTGAACGCTGCGGCCCAGGGCCAGGTCGCAGGTAGATGCAGGTGCAGGCGTCGGGCGGTGCTTACCACGCGGGCCGCAACGTGGATCAGACGCTGGCGGATGGTCGCGGTCGTCGCCTTGGCCAGTCCGTCGCCGGCGATGCTCGCGGCGGCGCGGGTCAGGTTGAACGCGATGGTGGCCGCCACGGTCCAGGCGGCGTTCGCGGTGAACACCCCGGAGGGCAGGTGGGCCAGGGGCCCGTTCTTCAGGTCGGCGATGACTTGTTCGACGATCGCGTGGTCGCGGTGGTGGGCCTCGGCGTGAAGCATCGTCTCGGTCGAGTCGGTGAAGATCGCGTGGTAGCGGAACGTGTCGAACAGCTCGCCCTGTCCAGCGCTCGCGCCCGGGTTGAGGCGTTTGACGCGGCGCACGATCAGCCGGGCGGTGACCTGTTGGGCCTTGGGTCGGGAGGTGAACGCCGTGAACACCGGGACTTCGGCGACCGCCGCGTCGGAGACCCACCCGCCGGCGAGTTCGTCGAAGACGGCCTGGGGTACTTGATCGGCGTCCATGCGTCGGGGTCGATGCTCGCGATGGCCTTGGTGATCTGCGGGTTGGTCCGTGCGGTGATCGAGAACCGGGCCCCGGCCGCCCGGGCCGCGCCGACCACCTTGTGCTGGTAGTACGCGGAGTCCGCGCGGACCGTGCCCTGCCCTGCCCCGATCACACTGGGGCACTAGAGCTGTGGAAGTCAGGCTTGGTGCCCACGAGGCGACGCCGGGCGGGCTCACGCTTACACAAGCACGCCCAACTGATCGCCGGCTGTCGTCCGAATGGTCGGGGATGATCGCCAGGGCGCCATCCCCGTTCGTCATCCCGCGCGTCCCCGGCGCCCCGGTGGGAGGAGTCCGCGGGCGCGGGCCTTCGCAACCCAGCCTTGGGCGGTGCTGAGGGCGACGCCGCTGAGCTCGGCCATCGTCGCCGAGGGGTTCGCATTGCCCTTGGCCGTGAGCCGGCCGTGCTGGAGTGCGACGAGCTCGTAGAAGTCCGGGGTCTGCTTCGGGTCGCCGAGCGGCTTGAGGAGGTCGCGCTCGGCAACCTTGCGGCCGCTCGGGAGTTCGATCTTGCCGCCGGTGATGGTGCTGGTGCGCGTCATGGCGAACAGCCGCTTGTTGATCGCTGCTTCGATGCGAGCTGTCGGCAGCTCCCGCAGGAGCTGGCTGGTGATCGGGTCGCCGGGGCGCCAGGGCAAGTAGACGACTCCGGTGATGCGGATCTCCTCAGGAACCGCGAGAAGCTGGCGCTGGAGCCGGATGAACACGCGTGTCGCCGTGCCGGTGTGCTCGATGTAACGCCATCGGCCGTCGATCGTCTCGTTCTGCTCGGAGTCGAGCAGCGGCTGCCGATCCTCACCGGTGACGGTCTGATCGTCGTAGCCGAGGAGGGCGTCGATCTCGCCGCTGGCGTCGTCGGGCCGCTCGCCTGGGAAGCGGCTCGGCAGGTGCCAGCCGGCCGGCAGGTCGTCCTGGAGGAGCAGCCCGTCATAGGTCTGATCGCCTGGCCGGCGGGGGTCTGTCGGCATGCGAGCAGGCTACCCGAATCTCCGAGCCATCTCACGTACTTGCCAGAACGCTAGCCCTGTGATCCAATCTCATGCATCCGCGAGAACATGAGGTGTGCGATGAGCGAAGCGCACGCGGTTGACACCGCCGAACGACTCCTTCGGACGCAGGAGGTCGCTGCCTGGCTGGCCGTCTCCAAGTCGACGCTGGTGCGTTGGCGCCAGTCGCTCCGGGGCCCGGACGTCTACTGGCTTGCCGACGGCGTGCCGCGCTACCGGGCCGCGGATGTGGAGCGGTGGCTCGCCGGGCGCTCGGCGGCGCGGCCCCGCGCGCTGCGGCGAGTAGGTGCCCGTGCCGGCTCGACGCGGTGAGAAGTGGGAGGCCCGCCTCAAGATCGGCGGTCAGGTCGTCGCCACCCGACGGTTCGAGACCAAGCGGGCGGCGGCCGACTGGGAGCGGCGGCAGCGCGGCGCGTTCGACGAGCACGGCTACGACCCAAGGATGGGCAAGGTCGCCGTCGAGACGCTGCTCATCGCCTGGCTGGAGCAGCGGGCAGGGCGGGTCTCTCGCACGACGCTGAAGACCGACCGCTACCTGCTGCCGACCCTCGGCCAGCAGTCCGGCAGAACCGGGACCGAGGCGATCCTGCCGATCTGGTTCCGCAAGCTCCACGTCGGCAAGGTCACCGCGGCTGCGATCAGCGGGTGGCAAGACGGGCTGCTGGCACGCGGGCTGGCGCCGACCTCGGTGAAGCGACATCGCGAGTCGCTGTCGTCGTTCTTCGCCTGGTGCGTGGCCGAGGGCTACGTCGCCGCCAACCCCGTCAAGGCGGCCCCACCGCCGAGGGATCGTCGCGCCCGCGAGACCATGCGCCCCCTGCCGGCGCACGAGTTCGAAGCGGTCGTCTCGGACGTCGCCGAGGTCAGCGCGGGCTATGCCGACCTCGTCCGGGTCCTCGGGCGCACCGGCATCCGGTGGGGGGAGGCCAGGGCGATGCTGGTCCGCGACTTCATCGAGGTGCCGATGCCCGCGCTTCACGTCATCCGCAACCAGCCCGAAGGGACCTCCGAGGCCAAGACGCCGAAGTCCGGCAGGGGGCGCCGGGTGCCGGTGCCGGACGCGTTGGTGCCAGTCCTCCGGCGCTTCGTGGCGGGCAAGAGCCCGAACGACCTGCTGCTGACCCGGCCCGGCGGTGGGCAGCTCCACCGCTCGATGTTCGTCCGGCAGACCGGGTGGCGCGAGGTCGGTCGCGGCCGCACCCTGCACGACCTGCGGCACACCGCCGCCTGCGAGTGGATCCTGCGCGGCGTGCCCCTCACGACTGTCCAGGCGTGGCTGGGGCACGGCTCGATCGAGATCACCGCGCGCTACCTGCACCACCTCGGCGACTCCGCCGACCGGTCGGCGCTGCAGCTGCTGAACGGCGCATCGGAGGGCCGGGGGGTGATTTCGGGGTGATCCGCCCCGGCTCGAGTTCGTGCGGAAGCGGCGACGGACAAGGCCCCCGGTCAGCGTCTCCGCTGGCCAGGGGCCTTGCTCCTCGAGTCGGGGTGACAGGATTTGAACCTGCGGCCTCTTCGTCCCGAACGAAGCGCGCTACCAAACTGCGCCACACCCCGAGTGCCCGGCAAGGATAGCCCAGCCGGACTGGGCCATGGAACGCATCCCGACGCCGTCCGCCTCAGCGCGCGACGAGCGTGAGCAGGGTCGCCTCCGGGCGGCACGCGAAGCGCACCGGCGCGTACGGCGACGTACCGAGCCCGGCGGAGACGTGCAGCCAGGTCGACTCCTCGCCGCCGAGGGCGTCCGGCCGCGGACCGGGCCAGCCGTGCAGGCCCTTGGCCCGTCGGGTGTCCAGGTCACAGTTGGTGACGAGGGCCCCCCAGCCGGGGACACAGAGCTGGCCGCCGTGGGTGTGCCCGGCCAGGATCAGGTCTGACCCGTCCGCGTGCATCGCGTCCAGCACGCGAC
>Ga0209429_10001037_pt1 | contig 17862 bp, 15 predicted proteins | sample BarGraNGADG00212_3_FD_184493 | JGI IMG/M metagenome (GOLD analysis project Ga0209429, IMG submission 184493) | Arctic peat soil microbial communities from Barrow, Alaska - Barrow Graham LP Ref core NGADG0004-212 (SPAdes) (version 2) | ecosystem: Environmental > Terrestrial > Soil > Wetlands >...
CGGATTTTCAATTAAAGCGCAACAGGGCAATTCAGGTGATATACAATTTAATCTGAACAAAGTACCCGTTCAACAAATTGGCAATGAAGGCTATTCTCTGGTCTCTTCACCAAAAGGGGTCATCATTTCTGCTAATAAACCTGCTGGTCTCTTTTATGGAATGCAGACTTTACTCCAATTATTACCTCCGGAAATTGAAAACAAAGCTGTTACAAAAATCACCTGGACAATACCTTCTGTGAAAATTACAGATTATCCGCGTTTTGGATGGAGAGGAATTATGCTTGATGTAAGCCGGAATTTTTTCTCGAAAGAAGATGTTAAAAAATATATCGACCAGATTTCAAGATTCAAATACAATACATTTCATTGGCACCTGACTGATGATAACGGCTGGCGGATAGAAATAAAATCGTTGCCAAAACTTACTGAAGTTGGCGCGTGGAGGGTTCCCCGCACAGGACATTTCGGAGAACGCCCTAATCCTAAACCCGGTGAGGCAGCAACTGATGGCGGTTTTTATTCGCAGGAAGATATCAGAGAAATAATACAATATGCACAGGAACGCAACATAACCATTGTACCTGAGATTGATGTTCCGGGTCATAGCATGGCAGCTATTGCAGCTTATCCTGAACTAAGCTGCACAAAAAATCCTGCCACTAAAGTCAATCCGGGAACCGCATTCTCAGAATGGTATGACAATGGCACTTTTAAAATGCTGGTCGAAAATACCCTCAACCCCTCAGATGAAAAAGTATATGAATTCCTGGATAAAGTTTTTACAGAAGTCGCATCATTGTTCCCTTCACCTTATATCCATGTAGGGGGTGATGAGTGTTACAAAGGATATTGGTCTGAAGATAAAGGATGCCAGGAACTGATGAAAAAGCTGAATATAAGACATGTGGAAGATTTGCAGGGCTATTTCATGAACCGGGTCGAGGAAATTCTTAAAGCAAAAGGAAAAAAACTAATTGGCTGGGATGAAATTCTTGATGGGGGAATATCTCCTGAAGCGACAGTTATGAGCTGGCGTGGCATTGACGGGGGTATCGCGGCAACTAAGATGGGACATGATGTTATTATGTCGCCGACAACTTTTGCATATCTCGACTATCAGCAAGGCGAGCCTACAATTGAACCTTCCATTTATGCAGGGTTACGACTGAAAAAATGTTACAACTTTGATCCGGTTCCCGATGGTGCAGAAGCTAAATATATACTCGGAGGCCAGGGAAACCTGTGGACAGAACAGATAGCAACATTACGCCATGCAGAATACATGACATGGCCAAGAGCCTGGGCATTGGCTGAAGTTTACTGGTCGCCGGAAGAATCGAAAAACTGGAATGATTTTGTGGTACGTGTCGAAAAACAATTTGTCCGGGCCGACATCGCAGAAGTCAATCACTCACTTGCGATCTATGATCCAATTATAAATATACGGTTAAAGGAAGGAAAACAAACAGTGGAAATGGACACAGAAGTTCCTGGTCTCGATATCTATTTTACCATCGATGACGCAATGCCCGGCAATTATTCTCCAAAATATACAAAACCTTTCGAGCTCCCAAATGGCGGGCCAATAACTCTTCGCGTGATAACTTACCGTTACGGAAAACCAATTGGCCATCTGATAACATTGGAACCGGAAGACTTAAAAAACAGAATCAAAAACTAATTAATAATAGTGTAAAAACGAAACTTACCCGATCAATGAAAAGAGGACTAATTCTTAGTATCGTACTTCTATTGGCATTTACCTTTAACCTGAGTGCTCAGACCCTGGACGAAATTGAATCACACAAGGTCTCTCTGCCCAATGGATGGCATCTAACTCCCGTGGGAAAGACTCTTCCGCTGGGGGACCTGCCTCTTAATATTGCAGTGTCGCCCTCGAAAAAATTAGTAGCTGTAACTAACAACGGACAAAGCGATCAGTTTATCCAGCTTATTGATATTCAGCATGATGTTGTTCTCGATTCCGTAACGATAGGAAAATCATGGCTCGGATTGACTTTTTCAGGGGATAGTAAATATCTGTATGCCTCCGGTGGAAATGACAATATAATAATAAGGTATGCAGTCATTAACAAACATCTGATAGCTGATGATACAATAAGATTAGGAAAACCATGGCCTGAAAAGATCTCAATCGCAGGATTGACGGTCGATGACGCGAAAAAAAGGCTTTATGTTGTTACAAAAGAAAATAACTCTGTCTATATAATTGATATTCCATCTAAAAAAGTATTATCACAACACACCCTGGGTGGTGAAGCTTATACCTGCATCTTATCTCCCGATAAAAAAACACTTTATGTATCATGCTGGGGATGTGATCAGATTGTTCTTCTCGATACTGAGCAGCAAAAGATCACGGGTTCTGTTCCTGTTGGAGATAATCCGAACGATTTATGCATTACCAGAAACGGGAGATACCTGTTTGTTGCCAACGCCAACGATAATAATGTATCGGTAATTGATACCCGTCAGAACAGAGTTATTGAAACGCTCAATTCAGCACTCTATTCTGATTCTCCAAGCGGGTCAACTACAAATAGCGTGGCATTAAGCAAAGATGAAAAAACTCTTTTCATTGCTAATGCTGATAACAATTCCCTTGCTCTTTTTGATGTCAGCACCCCCGGTGTGAGTAAAAGTAAAGGATTCATACCAACTGGCTGGTATCCGACATGTGTAAGGGTGGTAAACAACAAAATACTTGTGAGCAACGGAAAAGGATTTACTTCCCTCCCAAATCCATATGGGCCGAATCCAAATCGAAGGGGAGAAGAGGTTGTTTATCAGAAAGGGGGGAAAGAGCAAAAGATAAAGGTTCAATATATAGGCGGCTTGTTTAAGGGAACCCTTAATATCCTTCCTGTTCCTGATGAAAAACAACTGGCCCTCTATTCGCGGGCTGTTTATAATAATACACCATATGCAAAAGTTAATGAGATGATTTCCGAAGGAGCAGAAGGCAATCCAATACCGAGGAAAGTAGGTGACCCCTCTCCCATTAAGCATGTATTTTATATCATTAAGGAAAACCGCACATACGATCAGGTACTTGGAGATATTCCTGAAGGTAACGGTGATCCGGATCTTGTGCTTTTTGGTGAGAAGATCACACCAAACCAACATGCTATTGCCCGGGAATTTGTGTTACTCGATAATTTTTATGTTAATGGAGAGGTAAGTGCCGATGGACATAACTGGACTATGGGAGCATATGCCACAGATTACCTCGAAAAAAACTGGCCAACCAGCTATGGTGGCAGAGGAGGAACTTACGCCGGGGAAGGAAATAAAGAGACCGCAAATAATAAAAACGGATTCCTCTGGAATAATTGCAAACGGCAGGGTGTAAGCTATCGCTCTTACGGAGAATTTGTTGATAATCAAAAAGCTAATATTCCAGAACTAAATAACCATTTCTGCAAATATTTTAAAAGCTGGGATCAGTCTGTCCGTGATACTGTTCGATTTTATCAGTGGAAGCGGGATTTTGATTCACTTTTGTCTGTAAACGCTTTGCCTCAGTTGAATACCATTCGCTTTATCAACGACCATACTGAAGGATTAAGTCTGGGAAAACCAACCCCTTTTGCCCATGTTGCTGATAATGATCTGGCGGTAGGTCTCTTTATGGATTACCTTAGTCACAGCCCTGTTTGGAATCAAAGCCTTGTTATCATAGTAGAAGATGATGCCCAGAACGGTCCCGATCATGTTGATGCTCATCGTAGTACAGCATATCTTGCCGGAGGATACGTGAAACAAGGTTTTGTTGATCACACTCCTTATACAACTACATCCCTGTTGCGTACTATTGAACTGATCCTTGGCCTCCCTCCTATGAGCCAGTATGACGCAGCTGCAGTGCCTTTATGGAGAAGCCTGAATAATAATCCCGGTCATCTGCCTTTTGATGTCAGACCTTGCCAGGTTAACCTGAATGATAAAAACCAGGCTGTAAATAAGTATCAGCAGATGAGTGAGAAATTCGATTTTACAAAAGAAGACATGGTTAATGATGCTGAATTCAATGAAGTCATCTGGAAAGCTGTAAAAGGAACTGACTCCCCATGTCCTCCTGCCGTACGTGCTGCATTTTTTATGACTGATAAAGAAAGATAAGAATTAATTTTGGGGAACCGTTATCTGTCAAACAAATTAGATTTTGTATTTCAAAACCTGATATATAATTCCTATTTTCGAACATTATTATATTTTATCCAAATGGAATGAATCAGATAATTGTTTACACCTCCGGCACTTTTGATCTTTTTCATAGTAATCATCTGAAAATGATTAAATATGCAAGAGGATTAGGTGATATTCTTATTGTCGGAGTCAGCACTGACGAACTGGTTAGTTCATATAAAAAGCCACCAATAATTCCTTTTGAGGAAAGGATTCAAATTGTTGAAGCTCTCAAATATCCTGATATTGTAATACCTCAACATACATTAGACCATACAGATATAGTCAAGAAGCTCCATATCAATATATTCGTTGTAGGAGATGATTGGTTCGGAAAATACGATTTTCTGGAAGATATTGGAGTCAAAGTCTTTTATTTCCCGTATGGGAAAGGGACCAGCAGTTCAAGTGTAAAAAAGCAGATTTTAACTAACTATATTAAGATAAAAGGCCGGACAGATAAACATAAAAATCCGGATATTATAGCCGATAAATGAAGTATTCAATTGTAACCGGGGGAACCAGGGGAATTGGGAAAGAGATTTGCCGAAAGCTTTTAATTCAGGGCTTTTCAGTCATATCCGTTTATAATGATGATGATCTGTCTGCTCAATTAACTAAACAGGAATTCGAGACTGAATTTAAGAATTTGTTCTATTTGATTAAGTGTGACCTTTCAAATACTGAAAACATCTCGTCCCTTTATTCTGAAGTCACCTTAATAACAAAATCTGTTGATGTTCTGATTCTGAATGCCGGCAAAACGATTAGAAAAGGAATTGTGGACATGACTATTGAGGAATGGGAATCAGTCATGGGTGTTAATGTTACAACACCTTTATTCTTGATTCAAAGACTTTTGCCGCTCCTGAGGAAAGGATCAAATATTATTTTTACCGGCTCTTCGATGGCGCTCTTTCCTCACTCTGTATCTCTCTCATATGGTATTTCCAAATCGGCTGTTCATGCAATGGTTAAGAACCTTGTTAAGTTCCTGATACCATTTGATATCAGGATTAACTGCGTTTCTCCTGGTTTTGTAGATACAGAATGGCAGAAAGATAAATCTGCTGAAGTCAGGGAGAACATTACGAAAAAATTATCTTTAAAGCGTTTTGCTAAACCTGAAGAAGTTGCTTCAGTGTATTTATTTATTATAGAAAATCAATATTTAAATGGAGAAATTATTACAATTGATGGCGGGTACTCTTATCAATAAATATGAAAAGGGAAGAGAATGAGATGGTTTACTGAATATAAGAAATCTCTTAAAATGGCAGAGGCCGAAGAATTGATCGATCTGTTTTTCTACAGGCCTCTTGCATTCCTTCTGATAAAAATAATTTACAACACCAGGATTACACCCGATAATCTTACTCTGGCTGCAATTATAACGGGATTAATCGGAGGATTCTTTTATGCCTTTGGTTTGCAATGGACATGTTATGTTGGGGCTTCTTTCTATATATTATTTATAATCCTTGACTGTAGTGACGGACAACTTGCGCGTCTTAAGAAGAATAGTTCCTCAATAGGCAGGCTTCTTGACGGTATTGCTGATTACGTTGTGGTAACTGCAATTTATATCGGGATAGCTATTGGTTATTCGCAGAAGGAAGGAGGACCCTCACATATGTTGTTTCTTCTGCTTCTGTCCGGTGCAAGCATAATTATTCAGGAGGTGTTGGTGGACTTTTACAGAACACGATTTCTGGATGTCGTTTTGAAACGTAAAAACACCTTTGAGGAAGGCATAAAAGAATACAGGCAAGAATATATAAGACTAAAAAAACAAAAAGGTAAATGGCTCGAAAGAACCATTATTTATTTCTATCTGGTATATTCAAAAGTACAAAGAGGTCTGACAACCAAAAAAAGAATAGTTGCATTTCTAAACGTTTCGCCAGAGGAGTATTACAGGAAAAACAGATTATTAGTCAGGTGCTGGATATTTATGGGCCCGTCAGCTGCGAGAACAACGCTGATTGTCTGTTCTCTGTTTAGTCGTTTCGACTTATACTTCTGGATAACAATAGGGGTGTTTAATATTCTTGCTGCATTATTAAGGATAATGCAATACCAGGTTGACAAATCTTATTTGACTCGTTTGAAATGAAGACAGTTATGTCTGTTGCCATGATTTATTTTAGGAATGGCCTGTTATTGTATCTTAGTGAACATTGGAGCTCAGATAACAGGTTTTTATTCAGTAATCATATGAAGCCTTATATTTTGAAGTGCTCCGGTAGTTTTATATGTTGTAATTCCAAAAGGTACGGATGATTCTACTTCCCCTCTTAATGATAATTTGGAATTCTCAATTGTAAAATCGACAATTTTTTCGTCCTCAATCCAAGCTTCAATTTTCTTGTCGGTCACTCTAAGACGGACTGCATACCACCAGCCTGATGCAAAATGAAAGAGATTACCTGTCACGTTGTTAGCGGCATCATATCCGTCAATACAGCTCAGCCCTACCATTGCTCCTCCCCACCCACCCAATACCAGGGTTAAAAAGGATTCTTTCACCGGAAATGTCATTCCGCAAAAAAAATCAGATCCGTCGATACGTTTGGCATCAAGATTAATCTCATAATTTGTTTTTGGAAAATCTTCAGTCCACCTGATACCGGAAATTAATTCTCCCTTATCGATAATAATACAACTATCAACAATGGAAATGTTTCCATGTCCCTCGAAATCGATAACCTGCCAATTATCCAAAGATACTCCATCGAAAAGGACCTTATCATCCTGGATATTTTTGCCGACCGTCATTAATACAATGGTATATGTTAAAAGTAGTATATTCATAAAATTGATTAATTTTTGCCTTTTATTTCCTTAGTTCAATATGTTTCACCATGGTCCTGAAAAAAGAGTTGTAGATTCCATAACTCTCTGATTACCTATGTGGGGCGTACTGGAATCGAACCAGTGACCTCTTGCCTGTCAAGCAAGCGCTCTGAACCAACTGAGCTAACGTCCCTTAATAAGGTAACAAAAATAATAAATATAAAATGAGAAGCCAATAGTTTAATGGATTACGAGAAATCGAATCCGGAAATATAGGCCGGAGCATCGTAAAAATAATCCTTTTCTTTATCAGAAAAATTAATAAACCTCGTATAAACAAGCCCCGGCTTCGCATTGAGCATCCTGTTAAGAGCGCCCATTTTAACCCCGGTGCGTATCTTATCATAAAGTTCACTGCGGTCATCGAGCCAGGTCAGCCCGGTATGAAAACCCTCAGCGGCACAAGCTGATTCAAACAAATTGCCAAGCAGCGCTTCTCTTCCCTTTTTGCAGTAAATAGCATCAAAAACCAGGTAATGGAATTCCCCCGGACGGAACAATCTCCTGAAGTATGGTGTGCCTGGCAGAATTTTCATCATAACCCAACCCCAAATACCCGGAATATCATATACTTTGTAGGAGGTAGGAATACCACATACTCCTGCAATGATCTCATTACCCTCCCTTAGAACATAATATTTGTCTCCATAAAACGAATAATCTGTTGTGAAAAAGGAATAGCCTCTGTAAAAATCAAGCAGTAGAGATTCCATCTCAGGTTTTTCCTCGTTTTTAAGTTTTGATACTCTGATATCAGGTCTCGGAGTAAACCGGCTAAAGGCAACTGTCAGGAAAGAACGTATGTACTCATACCCGGCATTACTTACAAGGTTTTTCGACCTTTCGTTCATACTCTCCACAAAGGCATACATTATATGCTTGTCATTTTCAAATACATCGGGAAGCTCTAGTAAATGAGGTTTGCTGAAAATCTCCAGGGTTTTCCGTTTGAAAGAATCGTCCTTTTCCGGTTTTATCAAAGTTTTTCTTCGCTGCCTCCATCCTAAATCTGATTGATAACTCGTCTGAAAAGCCAGGTATCTGATGTATGTTGAAGGATATTGGAGTTTCCCCTGGCCTGAAACACGGAAGCAGGCGCCAACCGTTCCTGTCATCTGATTTTTCCTGAAAAGAGAAACAAATCTTATGCGGTCCTTATATGCGACAATACGCTGGGCAATATTCTGAAGTGAAAATCTTAACCCTCCTTCAGATCCCTGTACGGCATGGTTAAGAATATCAAGTATCTCTTCGTTCGCATTATCAGTGACCTTTACTGACAGTCCCTGGTAATTATAAACATCTCTTTCAAACATTTGAAATTATTCTTGCTCAATTATTTTGTTTTATTGTCAAGGCTGCCAAATACTCGCTGCAAAATCGGAGTCACCCTTGCTGAAACATCTTTTCTTATCTTAAGTTCTTCTATCTCGACCTTTGAAAACATTCCGGCAAGAGCTTTTGTTGTAAGGTAATCATCAAGATCGGTGTTTACAGGCTTCAGATTTGCAATCTTCCCTGCCATCGAATTAGCAATTGAATTCCATTTTCCTGTAAGTGCGACCCATGAGTCCCTGGTAGAAATATTACCCACAATTTTCTTTCCTGTTGAAGCCTGAATTTTGGGCTTATACAAAGCATATAATTCATTGCTTGTAGTACTTCGCAGATAGCTTGTAGCAGCATTATCCGTGCCATTCAGAATTCCGAAAGCGTCTTTAATGGTCATTTGCGTCACGCTGTTCACAAAGATTGGCGCAACATCTTTTGCTGCATCCTCTGCGGCCCTGTTAATCCTTAATATTACATCCTGGAAAAGTTTATCTCCTCCGGGTATTTTTGAGATATTATCAACGATGACTTTTGCTTCATCCGGAAGCAGAATCTTTATTGCTTCATCGCCAAAATAACCATTCTCTGCCGCCAGCTTTTGGGCTGAATTTCTTGCTCCCGTTATTAAGGCTTCCTTAAGCCCGTTAGATACTTCCGCCTCGGTAAGAGGAACAGGACTAACTGTTTGAAGTACATTAAGTAATTCCGCACATCCTGTAATTATAACAACTGCTGAAGCTAAAAGAATATATTTTGATTTCATCTGTTTAATATTTTTTAATACTTGGTTCATATTGTCAGAATATAAGTAAGATGCAAGATACAAATAATGTTAACTAATCAGTCCGAAGTCGAAAGAAGCAACATGCAACCCGCAACCAGTAACCAGATAATAAAGGGATCAGGATATTCCCGGTAAGAGAGCTTTAGAAATTAATAGATCTTCGGGATTCGTAATTTTAATGTTTTCACGGTTTCCTTCAACAAGGTTGATCTTCCCGCCATTTATTTCAAGAACAGTGGCATCGTCAGTAAATTCAGGACGATAATTCTGCTTATAAGCTTTTTTAATAAGCGCTGAACTGAAAACCTGTGGTGTCTGTATCAGCCTCATTTGCCGTCTGTCGACAGGGACACTACCCTTATCCGTCAGCATTCTTATAGAATCAGAAAGAGAAATCACCGGTATTGCATTTCCAAGTTTTTCGGCTGTCTCAAAACATCTTTTTATTGTATCAACGCTCACGAACGGTCTCACACCATCATGAATTGCCACTAATCCGGGTACGTTCACAAACTTTAATCCGTTTCTTACAGAATAGAATCTTGTGGAACCGCCCTTTACGAGAGTTTGGGGTACTGTAAAAGAATATTTTTTCTGAAGTTCATACCAATACCTGAGTTGGTTTTCAGGCAAAACTGTGATAATCTCTATTGCTTCATTAAATGCCTTGAATCGTTCGATTGTATGCATGAGCACCGGCTTCCCTACAAGTTCAAGAAACTGTTTTGGGATCTCTGCTCCCATCCGTTTGCCTGATCCTCCTGCTACAATTACTACATATAACTGCATAAAACAGAAACTTTATTTTACTCAACCATATCCCAAATCTTCCAGAGCGGTACTTTAAAAAGCACCCGGATTTTACCTTCAACCGGGAACAGGTTTTATTCCTTTGTGTATAAGAATCTCTTTATACTTCTCTTTGGTGTCTTTGTAAACTCCTCTTTATGAATACGTAACTTACTTACAGCCATAAAATCAGGCAACCTTTCATTCACTTCATTTCGCGTTTTATCCAGAATTGTCAACAGCTGTTCCTCAGAAATATTATTTCTTTTCATCAGTTCATAATCGGGAAATATTAATCCGATAAGCTTATTGTCCTCAGAAATGACAACTGATTCAACGATATAATCTTTATTGTTTATAACAGACTCTATCTCTTCAGGATAAATATTTTTACCTGAAGGACCAAGTATCATACTTTTGCTTCTTCCTTTAATGAAAATATTTCCCTCTTTATCAATTACTCCAAGGTCGCCGGTATGCATCCATCCATCATCATCAATTATTTCTTTAGTTGCCTTTTCGTTCTTATAATATCCGTCCATCATATTTTCGCCCCGAAGAATTATCTCCCCTACTTGTTTTTCGGGATCTTCCGAATCAATAGTGACTTCAAGAGTGTCAACAGCCCTTCCCGAAGCGCCAAGCTTTGTTGTTTCACATGAAGCATAGCTGATCAATGGGCCGCATTCAGTCATCCCGTAACCAACAGTGAATCTGAATCCAATCTTTCTGAAGAACTTTTCAGCATCGGCATTAAAAGCTGCTCCTCCTATCACAAGCTCATGGAACTTTCCGCCAAAAGTTGCAGTTAATGTTTCCCTGATCTTTTTGTGCAGTATTTTATTTACTCCCGGGATTGCAAGTAAAATTTTCATGTGCGGCTTGCTGATAACCGGTAATAGTTGCTTCTTAAATATTTTTTCAATTACAAGCGGTACAGAAAGGATCAGCCGGGGCTTAATCTCTTTGAAAGCCTGGATTATGATTTGAGGTGACGGGGTCTTTGACAAAATTGTGATATGACATCCGTATGTGAAAGGAAAAAGAAATTCGAACGCACAACCAAACGTGTGTGCAAGTGGCAGGAATGAGACAAGCGGATCGCCCGGTTTAAGAGGCATGTTTTTTTGTGCATACCTGATATTTGCCGCCAGACTGTTATGCGATAACATAACGCCTTTGGAAAAACCGGTAGTCCCCGATGTATAACTTATGACCGCAAGCTTATCGTTTGACGTATCCGAAAATTTAATGTCTTCCTTCCTTAGTTCAGGATAAGCCTTTTTATATTTTTCTTCAAGAACCGGGAAAATCTCCTTTAACAAACCACTTACTGATGTTAATAACTCAAAAGTATCGATTGAAATCACACCAGTAATTTGCGGCATTTTGGCGATATCTAACGATTCAAATATCTTATCATCAACGAACAGAAGTTTTGAATCGGAGTGATTTATAATGTTTGTCATATCTTCCGGTTTAAAATCCGGAAGTATCGGCACAATTACAGCACCATAAGTGACACTGGCCAGATAGATCATGCACCAGTTTGCAGAGTTCCTGCCAACAAGAGCAATTTTTTCTCCTTCTCTGATTCCGGCATCTTTGTACAGAATCTGAATCTTCAGGATCTTTTCAGCAATCCCTTTGTAAGAATATCCTTTCTCTTTATAATTCGACAAAGCCTCTATGTCCCAGTTTTGTTTGATACTCTGTTCAATATACCCAATTAAACGTTCCTTGATCATAGATTTTAGTTTTAGTTTCTATTGGCAAAGGTACAATATGGTTGAAATCTATATCTCTGTTTAATTTTCTTTTTTTCTTTTATAAACAACTGCATTGATTTCAATTAAATAAAATACATCAGGAGAATTGCAATGACACACAGAATATTAATTGAAGTAAAAAAGTAATTATATCCTTCTCTTTTTTTGCTGAATTGACCTAGTTTACGCGCAAAAATTCCGATTGTTGGTACAAAAAGAACTATCAGGAATGCAAAAAATTCTATGCCGAAAAAAACCTTCTCAAGCCCGCCATTTACCAGGGCAGAAAGATAAATTATCACCAGCAGAACCAATAAATAGAAAAGGTAGCTGACTTTTAATAACAAAGTGGAAACAAGTCTTCGCTTATGAAGTTGATGTGGTTTAAGATAAGCAAACGCCAGAGAAAAAACAATTATACTAAATATAATCCCAAGTATGTGATTCAGGATCTCATTGAAATTAGCCATATCGAAAAATATTAATTTAAGGATCAGGATTTTTAATTGCCCAAATGAGTGAACTTGCACCAAGCACTGCCGCATTTTGGGTACTAAGTTCAGAGGCAAGAAGCTTCACTTTCCCCTTATAAATACTGAGCAGGTTTTCCTCCATATATTCTTTTGCAGGTTCAAATATCAGGTCTTTTGCAAGGGCAAGGCCTCCGAAAAGAAATATTGCTTCCGGATTTGTATGCGCCACAACATCAGCTAATTTAAATCCAAGCATTCTGCCGGTGTGTTCAAAAGCTCTTTTTGCTAAAAAATCTCCACGTTTGGCTGCTTCATGTATTATTTCGGCATCAAGTTCATCAAAACTATATTTTCGCAACTCACTTGGTTTTATGCTGTCGGCCATAATTTTTAACAGGGAACGCTTTAACCCTGTAGCCGATACATATGTCTCCAGACATCCTTTTCTTCCGCAGCCACAATCGCGGTTTGATGTTCCCGGCCGTATTGCAGTATGTCCTATCTCCCCGGCAAATCCATCATGCCCATATACCAACTTACCATCAATAACAAAACCGCTACCCAGACCGGTTCCCAGAGTAATAACAACAAAATTCTTCATCCCTTTAGCTCCACCGTAAATCATCTCTCCTACCGCGGCAGCATTAGCGTCATTTGTCACTATTATCGGAAGACTTGTGTGTTTGTGAAAAATATCTGCAAGAGGAACTATTCCTTTCCAGGGAAGTCCCGCAGCATGCTCTATTGTACCTTTATTAATGTTTCCCATAGGGGCGCCGATGCCAAAACCAATTACTTCAATCCCATTCCCTATTTTCTCGCCAGTAATCATTATCTTCTCATACAAAGCGGCTACAAATACCTCAATCTCATCATAATGAGTTGTTTTCAAGCTGTCCTCCCCAAAAATATTCCCCTCCCTGTCAACAAAACCAAAAATTGTGTTTGTTCCGCCAATGTCTATTCCTATAGCAACTTTTTTCTTTGCCATTTTAAAAATATAATTAATACATGTAAATAGTTACTAACAAGTACCTGAAGTTAAACACTTCCAACTTTAGTGTACTTCTATCTTTAGCTCACTTTAAGTACTTTTTAGTTAATGTAAATATAGCATATACAAATATATTATACATTAATATCTGTTATATCCTTTCACTCCCTTATGGATAACGTCTTTATCTTTTAGTGTTTATCGCCTGATCAGCATTTATTCAGCCGTGTATTCATTCCCGACTTTTCGCGCCCGGGTTGCTTTATCAAGATTAATTCCGAGCGCAATTCCTGCTTCGGCAAGGAGATTCCATCCGGCCGCAAGCTGAACATACTCAGCATATTCCCCGCCATCAGGAATTGTAATTGTCGGAAACATCGTTTTCTTTGCAGAAATTGCAATAATTTTCATTCCTACACCTTTTACCAGACGTTCATAGAATTTTTCCTGTTCACCCGTAAATGGCTCGATCCAGATAAGAACTTCATTATTACTCATGACTTCTTCAATACCATGCAGGGCAAATGTACCTTCCAGAAAATCAGATTTTTTTCTTATTATTTCGTTTGTTTTAAGCGCCAGCTCTTCAGCAACACCATTATTCCTGCCTGCAAAGTAAACAATATCTGCTTTACTTATTATATCTGTAATTCCGGCTTCAATTTTTGTTGAGAGAGCCAGGAGTGTCTGCTCCGCAAGCGTTTTCAACCCATCCATTTTCTCTCCTCTGATCAGACGAAGAAGTGAATCATAAAAAAGACCCTGCTCAACAACCGATTTGGATGCTGCCACAGCTTTTTCCTTCCCGCATGAAAGGAGATGTGTAACTGACACAAGTTCTTCAAGTTTTGTATTTTGGTTAGCAGTCATGCCAAAAACAGCCGGATGTTTCTGCTTCTTTAAAACAGCTGCCAGTTGGATAGCTTCTTTTGTCTGTCCTGAATTTGAGGCTATAAACACGGCAAAATTCCTGAGATCATATTCAATTGCCTGTGTTGCTGCTTCCGTTAAAACAGGAAAAGAAAAGTTCTTCCCCATCGAAGAATAAATAGCTCTTTTTGCAGGAAAAATTCTGCTGCTGCCTTCTCCTGTCAAAAACAATCCTTTACGAGATGTGATTGATTGTACAAACTGTAAGGCAGAACCGGGATCAAAACCCCTGATTATCTCAGGAACTTCCATCATCTCCCTGGTAAGGGCAAATTTGTTATACTTTTCTTCCTTGTTATTCATAATAATCACAATTTATTAATAAGAAACTCTGAAAGATCTCTTTGAACCTGCTGTTCTTTCTGGAATCCTCCTCCGAGATGCTGCCAATATACCTCAGCATATTCAACGCCTGCCATTTTACCATAGTTACGGTTACCTTCAAGAACATACCCGAAAAAATCATTAATTTTATGCATGTGCTTCATTAACTCAATCTGTGATATGTGATATCCGAGCATCTTTTTCTTCGTGTCAATCACCGACGTTACATCAACATAAAAATGCGGCGGGCTTATTTGAGAACCTAATGGATCGGAAAGGGTCAGTGGAGATGTGTGGTACAAAAGCGGGGTGACTTCAAGTGGTTTTTCGCTGACCGGAACGGGATCAAGTGAAGAAACCATGGCCGCTGCTTCAACAATATTGGCTGTAGTTCTGTGATCAGAATGATAATCGTATGGGAGATGGGTGAATATTACGCCTGCTCTTACCTTCCTTATCAGTGAAATAGCTTTTAACCTTAACTCTTTTGTGTCGGACAGAAATCCATCGGTTCCTCCAAGGGTATAGTACTCAGCGTCCAGAACCTTTGCTGCTTTTTTTGCTTCTTCAAAACGAACAGCTGCTGTCTCGTCCATGGTCATATTGCAGCCACCCAGGCCCCCTCCTGTCATTGTTGCAATAACTATCTTATACCCTTTATCTTTTAAAAGTTTCAGTACTCCGGCGTTCCAGGCTTCTGCATCATCGGGATGAGCATTAAACGACAATGCTACTTTGTTAAATTGTGTGGTCATGGCAAGGTTTTCTCTTTCTTTTTGCAAATATTTTCATTAATCCGACGATTTGAAATTCTCCCGGAATCTAATCCTTCGGATACCCATCCTCGTTGTTATTATAAAAGTGCCCTCCAGCTCAAATGAATTTTACTACTCCGAAATATCCGGGTTGATGAAAATCCGGTTTTTCGGTTTCAACAAGATTCCATGTTAAATAATGTGGTACGGTGAGCATATCGCCGCACTTGTAAAAATTTGCCCTGAATGATTTTCTTTTCAGGCTCTCAACCTTATGATGAAAAAAAGCTTCAAAAGGAATTGCAATAGTTATGTCCCATGAGAAAGTTCCCTTTCTCTCCTTAACAGGACTAATACCCACCGATGTCTGCCGTCTTATATTTGAGATGACATTAGCATCAGCACGGGCACTGTTTTCCCTTCCGGTTCCTGAACCCATAAGGCAGGTCCCTATTCCGTTAAACTCAAAGTTATAATATATCCCGTCATCTTCCGGGGAAACAAAAAACTCAACACATGAATCTTCAAATACATTTTGATTTGTTTCATCTTTTTCAGCTTTGAAATATTCTTCAGTAATATAATACTTCAGTAATATTTCTTTGTTGGTATAAGCTATTGCAAAAGCTACCTCCGGTTTATAATTATACTTCTTCCAGTTGATTGTTTCAATAGGATATCTGTTGGCCGATTTATCAAGATAGTTTGATATTTCTGCCAGGTCCGGATATTCTTTAGTGAACTCTATCTTATTAACTTCCAAAGTTTTCATTAATTATTGCGGTTTACTTCGGAACTAAAAGAACCTCTGCATAAAAAAATTTCTGTTTCTCGGAACAGCATATTTAACTCTGCCTATTTAATTTCATTCCAACCCATTGCAGCAGCGCCAAGAACAGCAGCATTACTACCCTGTGGAACACTGGACGGGAGTATTTTGACAGTTCCTTTGAAATTTGGAAAAACGCCTGCTTCAACATACTTTCTTACAGGTTTAAACAGAATATCTCCTGCAAGGGCAAGTCCTCCAAACAAAAAGATAGCTTCAGGACTTGAGAATGCAATGCAATCTGCTATTCCCATAGCAAGTTTTTCAGCAGTATAATCCATTGCTTTAAGAGCGATTGGATCCTTTTTTGCTGCGGCTTCAGCAATTGTTTTTGCAGTCAGCTCTGAAGGAGGAATATTTCTGAGAGGACTATCTGCTCTCATATCGCTTAACAAAAACAGAACGGTTTTTACCAGTCCGGTAGCCGAACCATACGTTTCCAAACATCCGCGGCGTCCGCAACCACATTCTCTTCCCCCCGGTTCAACAATGAAATGTCCGACTTCCCCGGCAAAACCTGTGTGGCCGTAAACCATCTGTCCGTTAATTACAATACCGCTTCCAAGACCTGTTCCAAGGGTAAGTACAATGAATTCTTTCATTCCTTTTGCTCCGCCAAAGATCATCTCTCCCATTGCAGCAGCATTGGCATCATTAGTAAGAACAACCGGAACATTAATCTTTTTTTTGATAAGATCAGCAAGGGGAACAATTCCTTTCCAGGCAAGATTCGGAGCATCTTCAATTGTGCCTCTGAGATAATTTGCATCAGGAGCGCCAATACCAATAGCCCCAAGCTTAAGAGTCTTATCTTTTGAAACTAACCCGGATATTGCAGAAGTCAATGCTGCAACAAAATCCTTAATATCAGGATATTTTGTTGTTTTCAAAGAACCTTCAGCTAATAATTTACCTGATTTATCGACCAATCCATATACGGTATTAGTCCCGCCGATGTCAACGCCAGCTACTATTTCTTTCATATTTCTACTGATTAAATGATTTTAATTTATGCTAAATATCGGAATATTTTTTTATCTTTTCTTAATGTCCCTTAGTTTTTGCTCCTTAAAGTTTTTTACTTCAAGGTTCCAGTCCTGTTCTACTTCCCAGTCAACTTTGATCTCTATTTCTCCCGGAAAATAATAAGAGACCGGTTCCGGTTGCCTTCTTTTTGTAAAATCACCCGTTGTCCATTTTCCATCACCGTCCAGATCAAAAACCGAGCGCACCCTGTAGGTTCCTTTTTCAAGAAGGGGGAACTCAACTTTGCCCCCGCCCTTCAGATACTTTTCGGATATTATCTTTTCTGAATTATTAAGAAGTTGCATTATAAGCGGACCTTTATAATTCATGATATTCAAAGTCATTTTACCAAAAGATTTGCTTTCCAAAACTGAAAACTTTATTCCTGTTGAGTCGCACGTTTCACCGTAAATATTACCTAATGATGCAGAATCAGCAATAAAAAGATATTTCCCTCCCTCTGTCAGCTTAGCCAGTATTGTGTATCTGCAGACATTTGTTGTGTCTTTGACCAGAGTGTAATCGATTCTTTCTTTGTTTTCTTTTATTGTCTCAAAAAGTCTTATCCTGGAAGTATCAGGCTCTTTGAAAGGGGTCTGTGATGTAAGTGTTATTTGTTGCCCCGGTTTGATGCTGCCTGTACTTATACTGTATTTTACATCAAAGGGCGCCCGTGTTACTTTGCCTCTTGGCGCCCGGGGAGCAATATATCTCATCCGGACACTGTCTTCTCTATTGACGATGATCCCTGTACTGTCGGTAAACGGATAGCTGACGATTGTGGTGATC
>Ga0209429_10001039_pt1 | contig 17851 bp, 17 predicted proteins | sample BarGraNGADG00212_3_FD_184493 | JGI IMG/M metagenome (GOLD analysis project Ga0209429, IMG submission 184493) | Arctic peat soil microbial communities from Barrow, Alaska - Barrow Graham LP Ref core NGADG0004-212 (SPAdes) (version 2) | ecosystem: Environmental > Terrestrial > Soil > Wetlands >...
AGGCGGACAACGGAACCGCACCCCGAGCACCTCACTGGGATAACCCCACCACTCCCAGCAGCGGCTGAGCGGGCGTCGCTACGCAACCGCACATCGGCATGACCGCGCGGCGGCCGAGGCGGGTGGCGCGGCCGCGGTCGCGGTGCTGTGGGGGTCGGCGCCCGTCGACCCCTCGGACGGCGCCGTCGCCGGGAGCTGGTGAGCCACGCTGACAACGGCAGTTGCCGCGAGTGCCAGAGGTGTCCCCGATTTCCTCTCCCACCCGCACCCCGGGGCCGGTGCCGACCATGGTGCGGCCCGGCGACCGCGGACAAGGACAGGGGTGGTGCTCTTCCCGCGTAACCCTCGCGCGCAGAAGGAGCCTCGAGGACGCCGACCACCAACACGGCTGGCAACTTCCACAACGCGCTCGGTTGCGCCGATGCCACGGCGTACCTCCAGAAGACGCGCCTGCAGGACTCCTCAGGCACGACCCAGGTCGCCTTGCCGACTAGTTGCCAATCCACCCCGTCGCTTCGGCGCCTCGCAGGCCGATGCGCGTCGGCCCGTTGGTGGGTCAATGTCGCCTGCCGGCGTCCATCCTGTCGCTGAGCCTGGCCCTTCGCTCTCGCGGGTCAAGCGCCGACCCTCCGAGGTGGTTCGGGACCGTGCTCCGCACGAAGGTCCGCGAGCCGTCCCCGGACGGGCGCTGGACCCACTCCGCTGCGGGCTGGGGGCTCCGCTAACGGATCGATGCCTAGAGCATGCCCAGCCCCTGCATGCCCGTTCTCGGTTGCCTCGGGGCAGTCGGGTCCTGTGCGAACGCGGGGCCGGGCGTGCGCTGCCCCGGCCGGGGCATCCGCCCCGCCCATCCCCGCATCCCACACCGACACCCAGACGGGCGTCGGTGCTCCACGAGTTATGTTGCTACTTGAACTCAAGAGCGCGCCTGCGGCGCGCCACCGATCCCGTACTACCGATCTTCACACTCGACCCCATCCGGATCCAGCAGCGGTGCTCGCGTCAGAGATCACCCGCTTGATGAACCCGTCGAAAGCCTCCGGTCGAGCAACCACCACTGGCACCATCTCAGAGTCCGGATATGGCCGCGCCGCAACCCGCGCAATATTGACTTCTCTCAGGGTAATCTCGCCCCGCCCATCCAGCGCGCACGCAAAGATGGGACTTGTTGTGACAACGACAGGAATGTACTGGACATTGTAGTGATAACCCTTCGGCGGGCCGTCTTCGAAATACGGATCGGACAGCTTTCGGACGCTCTCAGTCATGGAACACGTCGCGCTCGCCGCCGATAAAACTGCCTCTCTTGCGTGATCGACCGATGATCCCTTTCCCGGATTGCGTTTCTCGGTAAGGGCATAGCCCCAGTCCTCGATGTTGCGGACGGCCTCGGCGACCACACCCTCCCCGACGTCGACACACACCTCACACGCTGGTTCGATCCCATCCCCGGGGAGGGTGCTCCCCCAGGTCCAGTCAACGCCTCCCACGAACAGGATCCATGGCGCCTGGGTGTTCTTGCACTCCACTACCACATTCAATGAATGGTAGTCGCGGCGCTGATTCAGGATTCCCCATGACGCACGGACGTCGAACTCTCGGAGCCTATCGCTCGCCGCATCCAGGTACTGCCCGCCCTGCTCCACCGCGGGACCGAGAGTCAGGAGTGACCGCGCGATCCTCAACTCCAGGCGGTATCCGTTCCGGTCGAGCCACGCCCGCACGTCTTTGGCGGCTGGGCTGTCCACACTGGCATCCGCAGTCGCCTCGTTCGAATCCATGAGGGCACTATGCACCCGACCGGGCCTTCAGGGAGTCCACCGGGCCGCCGATGCGGGTGCATTGGCAACTTTTGGGGTTGCCCACGCGGGTCGCTTCACTTGGGCGAACTGGGCGCGGAACCGTCACGGCCACGCGGGGCAACCCACCTGGGTTTCCACCGCCAAGCGGTGGGGATCGCGGCGATGGTGGCGACGTCCGGTGTCCTCATGCTTAATGGTGCCGGCCAGAGTCGGATTCGCTGGTTCGATCACGCCCCTGGTCGCCGTGCGTGTTGGACCCTGGCTCGCCCAGCTCCTGTTGGGGGCACAGTGGTCCACATCACCCGGGCCGAGCTGGGAACACCCAGGGAGCGGGATCGACCCTCGCCCGGACGAGCGCGAGCAGGCGTCCGACTGGCTTCGCGCGGAAGCCGCACGGCGGGCGCGCGAGGGCCGCCCGAAGTAGACCCGTGCCGCCGACAGAACGAGACGCCGCCCCTGGCCGTAACTCCGGGGGCGGCGCCATGCTCGGGTCAGGCTGCGGCTGCACTACCCCTGGTGAAGGTGTCGAGCGCGTTGAGGTGCCTGTTGATGTAGGGGCCTGCGTTGAACCACATGGACGACCACCAGAACGCGCGCCCCGGCGAAACCACGGGCGTGGCGCCCATCTGCTGTTGCGTCGCCTTGATCGTCTTCAAGAAGCGCCACCACTTGATCAGGCCGTAGACCGGGACGAACATCGAGCCCACTTCGCTCCCTGGGTTGAGCGGCGCGCGGAAGTCATCTCGTAGCCATGTCGCGACCTGGTGGCGCCACACAAACGCGTAGATGCCGAGCGTGAAGACTAGCTTCGTCTTGAACTTCGTGAACCTCACGAGCGCTCCTCCAGGGTGAGTGTTGATGACCCCAGAACCGTAGCGAGTCGAAGGGGCGCCGCTTCAGTCAACTGCGGGTGAAAACGGCCCTTCGTGGTTAGCCTGTCTCTCCGCACGTAGTGCTCCCCGCCGGATGGGTGGGGCCGGCGCCGCGTCTGCGCTAAGGCGCCGCTAGGGTTCCACGCATGGACCTTGCAGGAATCGGCGTTCTCGTTGGTGCCGGCATCGCGATCGGTGCGCTCTGGGTGGCCTTGCTCGCTCGCACGGACTCGAACGCGGCAGCGCGCGCAGCCGCCACGTCGGCCGCTAGTTCGGAACGTGCGGCCACGGTGGCCGAGCAGAGTCTCGAGCTGTCCCGCGCTGAATCTCAGCGAAAGGTCGAACGCTCGGACGTCGAGTGGAAGGCCGAAGGCGGCAAGGAACGAGGCGGGCTGATCGTCTACCGGAACGTAGGCACCACAACGGCTCACGCCGTCACGATCGCTCTAACCGTGAACGGCCGACGCATGGACCTCGAGCCCGGAGACGTCCCCCCAGATGGCACGGTGGAGCACGACGCCCGCGAGCTCTATGCGAAGGCTTGCGAGTACCTCAATGCGAATACTCGCGCTCTCGCGGACTCAGCCTGGATCCACCGGTCGGTGTTCTTGGTGTGATTGATCGACCGTGAGTGGGAGTTATTGCTGTTTGGGCGTAGGGGAATTGCCGGTCTGCCCGGGTTTTCCACTCTTGGTCGTTCCTTGCGCCGATGAGACTGACTGGTCAGGTCGCTGGGAGGGGTGGCCTGTAGGCGGCGGTGAACATCGCCTGCCAGGGGTTCTCCCAGGGCCAGTGCTGGGGTAGGTGGATGCGGGTTCGCCGGGCCGAGCGGGCGATCCGGGCGGGCACGGTGATCAGTTGGGCGCGGATCGTGGCGGTGGTGGCCTTCGCGTGAAACCTCGAGGCCATAGACCCCGCGGCGCGGGTGAGGTTGACGGCGATCGCGGCCAGGACGAGCCAGGCGCCGTTCGCGTTGATTCGCCCTGACGGTAGTCGGGTGAGCGGGCCGGACTTCAGATCGGCGAAGACCTGCTCGATGATGGCGTGGTCGCGGTGGGTGGCCTCGGCGGCGAGCATCGGTTCGGCCGAGTCGGTGAAGACCGCGTGGTGGCGCCAGATCGAGAACAGGGCACCTTGCCCGGCCGGCACCGACTTCGGGTTCAACCGCTTGACCCGGTGCACGATCAACCTCGCGTCGATGTGCTCGGACTTGGTGCGGGAGGTGAACGCGGTGAAGGCGATCTCGGCGACCTGCGCCTCGGATACCCACCGGCCCTCGTCCTGGTCGAAGATCGCGCGGGGGTACTTGATCGCCGTCCACGCGTCGGCGGGGATCTGGGTGATCGCCCTGGTCACCGCCGGGTCCATGCGTGCGGTCACCGAGAACCGGGCCCCACCGTGGCGGGCCGCAGCCACCACCGCATGCCCGTAGTACGCACTGTCGGCCCGGACCGTAACGACCCCGGTGGCCCCAACGTTGGTTGCGGTGACCAACGAGTCGGCGACCAGCCGGGCCGCCCCGCGCCGGGAGCTCGTCGAACCCCTACGCAACCGGGTGGCCACGATCACCGGCGCCGCCGTCGGGGTCGAGCAGGTCGCGACCAGCGCGTTGAGCCCTTTCACCCCGGAGTACCCGTACCCCGCGCCCTGCTTCTGGTAGCCGAACGTCGGTTTGATCGTGTCATCGATGTCGAGGTAGGCGACCTCCTCGACGTCGGACAGCAGCGGGGTGATCCCCACCAGGTTCACCAGGAACCTGCAGGCGCCCGCGTCGAGCTGGCGCACGTGCCCGAACGCGAACGCCCGCAGGAACGTCCCCAACGTCGACGGCGCCCGCCCCGCGGTGAACAGTCGGTCCATCCCGCCGTGGCGCAGCAGGTCCATCGCGTCGAACGTGTGTGCGCCGGCGACCATCCCCGCCACCAGAGCACCGACCTTCACCGCTGGGTTCGACCCCGCCGCTCCGGGCACCCGCACATGGGCAGCGACCAGGCCGTGCAACCCAGCGCGTTCGGCCAACGCGAGTACGGGGACCAAACCTGCGCACGACACGAGGTTCGGGTCATCGAGAGCCGCAGAAACGTTATGGAAGACTCGCATTTGCCGGATGTCCTTCTGCTTGGCCCACTGGAACCCTCGAGAAGTTCCATTGTCCCAGGTCAGAAGGACATTCGTGCGTTACGACTCACTCACCGAACAAGCCCCATCGGTGGATCCAGGATGAGGCTGCTTCATCGACGTCCTCACTTTTGATGGAACCCATCCGCCGCTGAAGTGCGTCCTGCGACGGCATGTGCGGTCTATTCACCTTCATATCGCGTCCGTGCGAGTGGCGGACTGTGATGCTTATGCCGCCGAGCGATCACAACTAGTCATCCTGTCGTCATCAGCATGACGTGTTGTGCGACCGGCGTCAAGTGCTGTCCGGACTCGAATCGGCGTCCGTCGTGCCCGACTACGCCCGCACGGCGGTCGTTGCCATGTCTTGACACCCCACTGCATCCGCGGGCTAGAGTGAGCGCACAAGGTGCTTTAGGCCCACTATCGCTCATCTTCACTCATCGCGCGCGGCAACGGCGTCCCCGCTCCGAGGCGCCACCAATTGATTGGGAGCCCAACTTCATGACGGATATCCAGGCGTACACCGCGCACAGCGGTGAGCACATGGAAACCGAGATCGCTTCGCAACCCGACATGTGGGAGCGGGCGGTGGCGCTCACCGCCGAGCGCGCCGTCCTGCCAGCCTCCGGCGAGCGCATCGCCGTCGTCGGCTGCGGTACGAGCTGGTTCATGGCGCAGTCCTACGCGGTGCTGCGTGAGTCCGCCGGTCACGGCGTCACGGATGCGTTCGCGGCATCCGAGGCCTTCGTCGATCGCGGCTATGACGCCATCGTGGCGATCACGCGCTCGGGCACGACGACCGAGGTGCTGGAGCTCCTGGATGGCGTGCGGGGGCGCATCCGCACGGTCGGCCTCGTGGGGGACCCGAACACGCCGCTGGTCGATCTGGTCGACGACGTCGTACGGCTGACATTTGCCGACGAGCTGTCCGTCGTGCAGACGCGTTTCGCCACGACGGCGCTCGCGTTCCTTCGTGTGTCGCTCGGCGAGGACATCACGCGGGTCATCGCGGCTGGACGCGAGGCCGTGGCAGCCGAGCTCGCCGAGGAGCTCGTCACGGCCGCGCAGTACTCCTTCCTGGGCTCGGGCTGGACGGTCGGCCTCGCCCACGAGGCCGCGCTCAAGATGCGTGAGTCCGCGCAGTCGTGGGCCGAGTCCTACCCGGCCAAGGAGTATCGCCACGGTCCGATTGCGATCGCGGCACCCGGCCGAGTCACGTGGGTGTTCGGGAAGGCACCCGAGGGCCTCCCCGCCGACATCGCTGCCACGGGCGCGCACTTCGAAAACCGCCCGGTCGACGCCATGGCCGACCTGGTCAGGGCGCAGCGGGTGGCCCTCGAGCGTGCCCGCCGCGCTGGTCTGGACCCCGACCAGCCCCGGAACCTTACCCGTTCGGTCATCCTGAACTCGTGATCGCCTCCCCCGCCTCGCACCAAGAGCCGCCGCTAGGCGCCGGCAGCGCCGTGCTCGCCTTCGACGTGGGCGGTACGGACATGAAAGCCGCCCTCGTGGACGACGTCGGCATAATCCGCGACATCGTGCGGGTTCCAACGCCGATCGACGGGGAGAGAACCGCAGGCGACGTGGTCACCCGGATCGGCGAGCTCGCGCAAGAGTTCCTCAGGAACCACCCGGATGTCCACCCGCGGGCGGCCGGATTCCTCGTGCCCGGCCTCGTCGACGACGAAAGCGGCGTCGGCGTCTTCTCGGAGAACCTGGGCTGGAGCAACTACCCTTTCCGCGACCGAGCCGAGGCCACGCTCGGTATACCCGTCTCGTTCAGCCACGACGTGCGGGGGGCGGGAGAGGCCGAGTACCGCCTGGGCGCCGCAGCGCCGTTCCGAGACGTCGTCGTCATGGTCATCGGTACGGGCATAGCGGGCGCGATCTTCATCCAGGGAGCGCTCTATACCGGTGACGGCATGGCCGGCGAAATGGGGCACTCGAAGGTCGCGGACGGCCCGCAGTGCGCCTGCGGCGGCCGCGGTTGCCTCGAGGCCGTTGCCTCAGCCGGCGCCATCGCCAGGCGCTACGCGGAGGCGACGGGGCAGGCCGTCTCCGGTGCGAAGGACGTTCTGGACCGGGCAGGCCATGGCGACGCACGCGCCCGGCAGATCTGGGAGAGCGCCCTGGATGCACTCGCGCTCGACCTCTCGCACACCGTCGCTCTGCTGGCACCCGAGGCGATCGTGATCGGCGGTGGGCTGTCCCAGGCCGGTCCGGCCCTCTTCGAGCCGCTCGAGCGGCGCCTGGACGCGATCCTCACCTTCCAGCGCCGCCCCATACTGCTGTGCGCGAGCATTGGCGGGAACGCGGGCGTGATCGGCGCAGCACTGCGTGCCCGCGACCTGGTCGAGAAGGCGGGAGCCGCGTGATTCTGGCCATCAGCTCAATCCTGGCAACCGAAGATGACCTACGAGGTCTCCGCGCTGCTCCTCGGCGAGGCGGGCATGGCGGTCACGCCGGCGCATCCAAGAATGTGCCGTGCTCCAAGCCTTTGGGACAGCTAGCCGACAATCTGGCGGTCGCGGCGCTGCTGACCCCGGAAAAGCGCGGCCTTGAGGTTATCCTGCGCAGGGCAACCGCGTGGTCCGCTACCGCCGGTCGCACGCCGTCCGTCTGCGAGATCCCCGACAACTACCACGAGTCCGAGCGACTGCGGGTCGCGGTGCACCTCGGCCACGCCGAAGACCAGGGGCCGACACGCCAAGCCGTCAACCTGGGCTTCGGTTCCGTCATGTTCGATGGTGCCACGCTCGACAAAGACGCGAACGTCGCGGCGACGACACGGGTCGAGTACGCCCACGGCAACGACGTCTACGTTGAGGCGGAGCTCGGCGAGATCGGTGGCAAGAACGGTGCACACGCGCCCGGGGCGCGCACGAACCCCCAGGAGGCCGGGCGCTTCGTCTCCGACACGGGTGTGGACGCGCTAGCCGTCGCCGGCGGCTCATCCCACGCGATGACCGAGCATGTCGCATCCATCGACCTAGAACTCATTGCCCGTCTGCACGCGGAGCTGGCCGTGCCATTCGTGCTACACGGATCGTCCGGGGTGTCCGACAATCAGATCGTCCAGGCCATCCGCGCCGGCATGACGAAGATCAACGTCTTCGCCCACCTCAACGGCTTTTTCACGACAGCCGTGCGAAACTACCTGCGCGAGTACCCGGCGGTGGTGGACTCCCGCAAGTATGTGCAGCTCGGCCGCGAGGCGCTGGCGGCCGAGGCTGGCCGCATGATCGCGCTATTCTCGGGTGCACACGAGGGGGAGCAACAATGAACCGAGCCGCCCGGCTGAGCGCGGTGATCGACCTGCTCGCCGAGACGGGCGAGGCCAATGTTGAGGACATCATCACCAAGTTCGACGTCTCTCCTGCCACGGCCAGGCGTGACCTCGACACCCTAGCCAGCCAGCAGCTCCTCACCCGCACGCATGGCGGCGCGATTAGGCAGTCTGTCGCCTACGACCTGCCCATCCGCTACAAGAAGGGGCAGCACGCGCAGGAGAAACTGCGGATTGCGCAAGGCGCGAGCGCCCTCGTGCGACGCGGCGACGTCGTCGGTCTCTCCGGAGGGACCACGAGCACCGCCGTCGCCAACGTCCTCAGCTCGCGTAGCGACCTGATGGAGCCGTCGCCACATCCCAATCTCACGGTCGTCACCAACGCGATCAACATCGCCGCCCAACTTGTGATGCGTCCACAGATCAAGACTGTGGTCACAGGGGGGGTCGTGCAGACCCGCTCCTACGAACTCGTCGGTCCATACAGCGATGTCGTGCTGGAGAAGATCACGCTGGACATCGCTTTCATCGGCGTCAATGGAATCGACCCGATCTTCGGGGCGACCGTGCACGACGAGCGTGAGGCAAGCGTCAACTCGCTCATGGCCAGGCGCGCAACGCGTGCGGTCATCGTGGCCGATTCGAGCAAGATCGGCCGCAAAGCATTCGCGACCCTGGGCCCCAAGACGCTCAACACACTAATCACCGATAGCGGCATCACAGCGGAACAGCGTGCTGCATTCGCCGAGCACGGCATCGACGTCATCGCCGTCTGATGCCCGGGACGCTGATCCACTCCGCCCGCCTCGTCACCGATGGGCACGTGGTCGAAGACGGCTGGGTGTTGTTCGACGGCGACACGATCACCGCAATCGGCCAGGGCATGCCGCGCGCCGCCGACACGGCCGCCGAGCCCATAGCCGAGATCGTGGATGCGCGGGGCCGCCTGCGCCCCTGGCTTCATCGACATCCACTGCCACGGCGCGGGCGGGTCCACGTTCGACGATGGCGCCACAGGTATCGCACGCGCCCTCGCCACTTCGAATCATTGGAGAGGTCTTGGACTGGGAGGGGCACTCCCCTGAAACGCTCCAGACCATGCGGGACCACCTGGAAGAGCTCAAACTGCTTGGCGTCGACGCAATCAACGACTGACCGACCGCGCAGCGGCATGACCGGATGTCTATCGCCGAGTGGGTAAATGCATAATCAACGCAGATGGAGAGGTCGTTCAGGTGATCCCGAAATCCTCTGGGCCCCGGGCAACCACGCGCCGGCTCTGCACTGACCAAGATCAAGGAGACCCAATGTCACAGCGAACCGTCGCCGTCGCCTCATCGGTTGGGCTGCACGCCCGACCCGCTGCCCTGTTCGTCCAAGCAGCCACCGCGACCGGACTTTCCGTCCGGATCGGCCGGGCAGGCGACGAGTCGGTTGATGCCCGCAGCATCCTGGGCGTCATGGCCTTGGGCGCCAAGCACGGCGAGGAGGTAGTGCTGACCGCCGATGGTGACGGCGCGGACGCTGCCCTGGACGAGCTGGTCGCGCTGCTCTCGCGCGACCTCGACGCGGAGTAGTGGTCCCCATGTCTGCTGGCGACACGCGATACGGGATCGGGGTCTCACCCGGCACCGCGGTGGGACCGGTGATTCAGGTGCGCCCACCGGTCCGTCCACCGGAGGATGAACCGGCGGCCGCCGATAGCGCGTCGTCGGGTCAGGTGATCCGCCAGGTCCTGGAGTCGGTCGCTGGCACCCTGGATGACCGCGCCGCTCGCGCCGACGCCAAGGCGCAGCAGATCCTCGCTGCCACCGCGATGATGGCCCGCGACCCTGGTCTGGCCACGGCGGCGGACAAGCACCTGGCCAGTGGTCGCGGCCCGGCCACGGCCTTGGACGCGGCCGTCGAGGAGTACTGCGCAGTCTTCAGCACGGCGGGTGGCTACCTCGCGGAACGCGTCACGGACCTGCGCGACGTGCGCGACCGTGCTGTGGCGAGGCTCCTGGGTCTGGAGGACCCGGGCGTACCCGAGATCACCGAAGCGTGCGTGATCGTGGCCCACGACCTGGCCCCGGCAGAGACGGTGGGTCTGAGACGCGACCTGGTGCTGGCCATCGTCACCGAGTCCGGAGGCCCGACCAGCCATATCGCGATCCTGGCCGCGCAGATGGGTATTCCGGCGGTCGTGCAGGTGCCGGGTGCGGTCGCCATTGGGGTCGGCACCGTCGTGGCGGTCGACGGCTCTACCGGCGAGGTGTTCGTCGACCCCGATCCCCTCATCCGGGCCGAGGTGGTCCAGCGCAGCGAACGGCGGGCCAAGGCGCTGGGGACGGCAACTGGTCCCGGCAAGACCAGCGACGGGCACCCGGTCGCACTGCTGGCCAACATCGGTACCGCCGAGGATGCGGAGCGCGCCGCCGTGCTCGACGTCGAGGGCGTCGGCCTGTTCCGCACTGAGTTCCTCTTCCTGGACCAGGACACGGCGCCGTCGCTGGAGGAGCAGGTCGCCGTGTACACGCGGGTCTTCGAGGCGTTCGGGGCACGGCGGGTGGTCGTGCGCACGCTCGATGCCGGAGCCGACAAACCGCTGGCCTTCGCCAACCTCGGTCCGGAGGAGAACCCTGCCCTCGGCAGACGAGGTTTGCGGCTCTCGGCCGAGCGCCCAGACCTGCTGGACACCCAGCTCAGCGCGCTGGCCGCGGCGGCGCGGGCGACCGGCGCGGACGTGCGCGTGATGGCGCCGATGGTGGCCACAGCCGAGGAGGCGGCGTGGTTTGCCCGGCGTGTGCGCGAGAATGGTCTTCCCTCTGTCGGCGTGATGATCGAGGTTCCCTCGGCGGCTCTGCGTGCGCGTCACGTCCTGGCGGAAGTCGACTTTGCCAGCATCGGTACCAACGACCTTGCCCAGTACACCCTGGCCGCCGACCGCATGCAGGGCGAGCTGGCCACGCTGCTGGACCCGTGGCAGCCGGCCGTGCTGGACCTCGTCGCGGCCGCGTGCGACGGTGGCCGCGACACGGGCACGCCCATCGGTGTCTGTGGCGAAGCCGCCGCCGACCCGCTGCTGGCGCTGGTGCTCACCGGATTGGGCGTCAACAGCCTGTCGATGGCTCCGACACGCGTTTCCGCTGTGCGAGCGGCACTCTTCCTGCACGACCTCGGCACCTGCACGGCGATGGCCGCAGCCGCACGCGCCGCGCGGTCACCACAGGACGCCCGAGACGCGGCGCTGGCTCTGGCAAATAAGCTCATCACCGAACTCATCTGAGCTCGGTCCCGGCTCGGGTGTCCCACTCCCGGGCCCGATACCCGTTGCGGAAGTTGACCCGATCATCGCTGCGGGCACCGTAGGGCGCGCCGCACAGCGCGTCGGCCTCGGCGCCCATCAGGGCGTCGATGAACGTCTTGAGCATGGCGCGCAACAAATCGGGTTCGGCGCGCTCGAGGTGCTCGGACAGGAACTGGGCAGGGTCAATACTGTGGTTCGCGGTCATCGCGTGGTGCTCCTTCGAAGGACTTTGGTAGGTCTTCTGAAGGATCACGCGGTGGCCGCCTCACATCACGACGCCACGCTCAACAACGGGGCCACGCCGTACACCACGTCCGTGGACTCAACTCAGACAACAAGCAAGTAACTGATCAAGTCCTGTGGGTTTGACTCTCTCGTCGCGCCACGTCGCTGCGGCGGTGTCCCACACCCGAACTCGCCACGGTGGAATCCGCCATCCCACCAGTCGTGGGTTCGAATCCCACGGGGCCCACTGTTTTCGCAGGTCAGGCGTTTACAACACCATCGCCATGGCTGACATGTATCCCCACGGGAGCCGCCTCCTGGGCCTCGTTTCGCACCCCGATGACGGTCCCCATCTAGGCAACCGGGCACTTGTGGGTTTGAAATCGACGAGCGACCTCGGTCAAGTCCGCTGGTGGTGTTCGTCGACTCGAGGCCCGCGGCCACACTGTGCTTCGAACAGACGCCCCCGAACTCTCGGTGCGCCACCACCGAAGGCATCCCGGTCACGTGGCTAACGAGCGTCCTCGCGGGGACACGGGACGCTGCAGCGTCTGCCCCGAGCAGCTGTCGCTCGGGTCCCCCAAGTTGATTAGGTGAATTGGATGCCAGATAGCCTGATCAACTTTGGGAAGTTGATCCGACCACTCCCTGCGACGATGCGAGATCGCCGGGCTGCGCGAGATCGCAGCGCTCGGCAGTCAGGAGTCACCCATGGAGTCTGGCTTGCCGGCATGCGCTCTCTCGAGCGGGTTCGACCACCCATTGCCCGGCGCGCATCACGCCGGCGACTGCGCCGCCGTTTACTAGCACGAGGTCGGCGGGTTCGCCTTCTCTCAGGCCTGACGCGGCGATGCCGACAGCGCGGGTCGGCGTCAATGAGGTCGCATCCGCGCCGTCGGCCCATGAGGCGCCGTGCGCGTCCCGCAGCCGGGCGAAGCCGTCGGCCACCGTGATCGTGCTACCGGCGAGCGAGGACCCGTCGGCTAGCATCGCGACCCCGTTTCGTACGACGACCGCGGAGCCGGCGACGCGGTAGTTCCCATCGCCGAGCCCAGCGGCTGACATGGCGTCGGACACCAGGGCGAGCCGGCCGTGCGCCACGCGGCGAACCAGTTCGGCGGCCTCGTACCCGACGTGATGACCGTCGAGGATTAGCTCGACCGTAACCCGCTGGTCGACGAGGGCCACGCCCAGGGGGCCGGCCTCGCGGTGGTGCAGCGGCGGCATACCGTTGAAGGCGTGCGTCAGTACGCTGGCACCCGCGTCGAACGCCGCCCGAGCCTGCTCCGCGGTGCATGCGGTGTGCCCGACCGCGACGGTGACGCCCGCTGCGACGAGCATTTCGACCGCCTCGGGCGAGCCCGGCAGCTCCGGAGCCAGCGTCACCATCCGTAGCGTGCCCGCCGCCTCCGCCAGCAGCTCGCGGATCTCCGCGGCGTCGGGGTGGCGGAGCAGGCCCGGGTCATGGGCGCCCCGCCGCTCGGGTGCGAGGTACGGGCCTTCGAGGTGGATGCCGGCCAGGAGCCCGGCCGCGACGTAGGGCCGTAGGAAGCGGACGCGCTCCAGCATCGTCTCGATGGGGGCGGTCGCCACCGTCGCCATGAGCGTCGTCGTCCCGCGCCGGGCGTGATGCTGCCTGATCGCATGGATGCCGTCGTCGTCGGCGGAGACGAAGTCGTGGCCGAGCGCCCCGTGGGCGTGCATGTCGACGAAGCCCGGGACGATGGTGCCGCTGACGGGCTCGGCGACTCCGCTGGCCGGACGGCCGGCGCCGACGGCCGCAACCTTCCCGCAGGTGATCTCGAGCCAGCCGGGAGCGAGCTCGGTGCCGGTGGCGGTGACGACCCGGTCGGCCGCCAGGACGAGACGGGGGCTGGTGTCGGGTGGAGCCTGGGTCGATGCCGTCATGTCCGGGTCACAGGTAGAAGATGCGGTCGGCGTTCTCCGCGAGCAGCCGCTTGTTCCACTCGGCGCCACCGTCGACGTTGGCGGCCAGGAACACCGGCGGAGTGATGCCCCGTGCCACGAGCCCCTCGATCACGGCCGCGATGACGGCGTGAAGCAGGGCGGTGGTGGTCACCCCGGATGCCGGGGTGAACCGCTGCGGCACTCCGTCGAGCTCCAGGACGGCGTCGCCGACCGCGACCTTGTTGTCGAGGACGATGTCGGCGAAGTCCTTCATCTTCTTCCCCGACGAATGCCGCGAGGTGACGGCGTCCGAGTAGGCGTGGGACGTCACGCCGATGACCGTGATGCCGCGCTGCTGCGCCAGCTCCGCCATCTCGATGGGGACCGCGTTGCGGCCCGAGACCGACACGACAATGAGGACGTCGCCGGTCCGGATCGGCGAGTTGTCCAGGATGGCCTTGGCGTAGCCGGGGATCTGCTCCATGGCGGAGCCGAGCGTGGTCGGCCGGGTGTCGAGCGCGGCGATCCCGGGGGCGAAGATCGGGTTGACGAGCATCAGCCCGCCCGCCCGGTAGACGATGTCCTGCACCGGCAAGGAGGAGTGGGAGCAGCCGAAGGCGAAGAGGCGCCCACCGCCCGCGATGCAGTCCACGATCCGCTCTGCGGCGCGCTCGATGTTAGTCGTCTCCTCCTCGTCGATGCGCTCCAGCAGCGCGATGGTGGCGTTGAGGTATTGCTTGGTCAGGGCGGTCATGGTGGTTCCTTTCGCGGTTGCTGCCGGCCAGTGGGCCGATCAGCTGTTCGGTGGCGTTGCTGCCGCTCAGGCAGGCGTCGGCCTTGACGGTTCTCCTGGCAGGGGATGGATCGTCACGCCTTGGACCACCCGGTTGACCTCTCCCGTCGGGAAGGGGTTGTCGGGGGTGCGTCCCAGTCGGACGGAGGTGTGCAGGGCGAGCAGCTGAGCGAGAAGGATGAACGGCAGCGCGAGGAGCGCATCGTCGGCGTCGTCGACGCCCGTCACGTGCCAGTCGTTCTCGGTGGCCAGGTTCGGCTCATCGCCGGCGCTGACGGTGAGGACGTCCCGCTCCGGGACCGACCGCCGGACCTCGCGCACGATGTCCAGGTCGTACTGGCGGGTATAGGGGTAGCTCGAGACGAAGACGACGACGAGGGTGCGGTCGTCGAGGATCGACTTCGGCCCGTGCCGGAACCCCAGCGACGAGTCGTGCACGGCCACGACACCGCCGGCCGTCAGCTCGAGCATCTTCAGTGCCGACTCCCGGGCGAGGCCGGTGAGCGGACCGCTGCCGAGGTAGACGACCCGCTGATAGCCGGCCGCCGCGCGCTCCTCGAGCACGGGCAAGGCGTTGACCGCCAGCTGCTTGCCCGCCGTCGCCAGCCTCGTGACGAGGTCAGCGGGGCAGGGCGCGAACGCGAGCCACCCGGAGAGCAGCATGGAGGTGAAGCTCGACGTCATGGCGAAGCCGCGGTCGTTGGACCCCTCCGGCATGAGGAGCGCCAGGGACCGGTCTGCCGTGGCCCGCTCTCGGTAGAGCGTCCCGTCGGGGTTGCATGTGAGCACGAGATGGTGGCACTCGTCGAGCACCTGGTCGGCGAGCACGAGCGCGGCGGTGCTCTCGGGGCTGGACCCGGACCGCGCGAAGGAGACCAGGAGCGTCGGCTGGTCGCCGGCGGGGAATGCCTCCCGCGGGTTCGAGACGATGTCGGTGGTGGCGATGGCAAGCACGTCACGGCCCAGGACTCGGGACAGGGCGGGCGCCAGCACCTCGCCGACGAAGGCCGACGTCCCTGCCCCGGTGAGGACGATCCTGAGGTTCTCGCGCTGCAGAAGGGGGGCGAGGAACGCGTCGACGTCGGACCGGCGGGCCGCGATCCCCTCGGCCGCGGCCTGCCAGATGGCCGGCTGCTGGGCGATCTCGCGCGGGGTCCACTCCGAGCCCTCGTGCTGCAGGGGCGAGAGCAGGGAGAGCAGGTCGATGGCGCTCATCGGGAGGCTCCCGCCAGGACGAGGGGGCGGCATGCCTGGCTGTAGGGCCGCAGGGCGTCTCGGATGTGGTCGACCACGATCGAGCGCGGGCCGACCGGCAACTCGCCCCGGCGCGCGTGGTGGTACTGCTCGGGCAGGTTCTGGCTCAGCAGCGGCAGGGGTATGCCGGTCGCGCGAAGGTTGGCGATGAGCCGGTCGACGGCGGCCTCGATGACGGCGTCCGACCAGTAGTACCGCATCCGGTCGCTGTAGCTGTAGCAGCGAGCCAGGTGGACCTCGCGCTCACCGCCCTCGTAGTACGTTTGCCACGATTCGGGGTGCGCCACCATGCGCTCGTCGATCACCTGGGTCAGGCGCGAGCGCTGCGACTCCTCAACGAGTTCGTCCTCGATGCGGGCGAGGGCGAACAGCGCCTCGCGAAGGGCGAAGGTGAGTCCCGGGCCGACCTTGAGGATCGCCCAGTGGTCCTCGACGAGCGCGCGGAGGTTCTCGGGGGTCTGGTAGTCGGTGGAGTGGGCCTCGAACACCAGGCCGGGGTAGTCGCCGACGACGGCGCGCAGCCGCTCGGTGCGTGAGCGGTCGTAGTCGATGACCTGCATGTGGTCGAACTCCACCCCGGGCTGGACCACGAGGCCGGCCACTCGGCTCCATGCCTCGGGGACCCCGGCGACCTCGAATGCCGCGCGGTGGGCCGCCAGCGTCGCCCGGGCCGCGTCGGGGTCGGTCGGCGTGAGGCTGACGATGGTCTCATGCGCGCCACCCGGGACCGGCACCTCCGTCCCGATGACGTAGAGGGGCCAGGAGTCCTCCTCGGCGGGGCGCGACTCCTCCGCCACCTTCACCAGCCGGGCGGAGCGCTCTGCGACGATCCCGTCGGTCAGCGGGACCGGGTCGCCGGCACAGGACATGCTGCAGTCGAGGTGGATCTTGACGAAGCCCGCTCCGACATAGGACCGAACGAGGTCCTCGGCCAACGCCATCGCCTCGTCGGCAGGGCGGCCCTGCCAACGGTTGGGCCCGAGGTGGTCGCCGCCGAGCACGACCCGCTCGCGCGGCAGCCCGACCGTGCCAGCCACCTCGAACACGAAGTCCCGGAAGGCGGCCGGTGTCATCCCGGAGTACCCGCCGAACTGGTCGACCTGGTTCGAGGTTGCCTCGACGAGCACGAAGCCCTCGTCCACGACGGCCTGGGTCATCGCCGCCTCGAGGACCCACTGGTTAGCTGAGCAGACGGAGTAGACGCCCACTGACGCGCCGTCGCGGTGCGCCTGGATGGTCTGCCTCAGGAGCCAGGCCGAGGCGCTGGCAGGTGTCTCACGTGTGGTCATGTTGGTATGATACTGGTCTTATCTTGGTCTTTGTCAAGGCCTAGTGGTCTCCTTTGTGGTCTCATCTGTCGAGAACCGGTACAGTGCTGTCGTGAGCGCACCCCCGCACCCGGCCGCAGGCGACGCCCTGGCTCGGACCACACTCCCGCTCTATGAGCAGGTGGCCGCTCAACTCCAGGACGACATCGCGGCCCGCGAGCTGCCACCCGGGGGTCGACTGTCGGCCGAGCGCGAGCTCGCCCAGCGCTACGGCGTCTCTCGCGTCACCCTGCGCGCGGCCCTCGGCCTCCTCGAGACGCGCGGGTTCCTCCGCTCGGCCGCCTCGCGGGGCTGGTTCATCGCCGACCCCGAGGAGGCAGAGGCTGCGGCCTCCGACCCCGCACCCGCCGGCGTGCCCGGCTTCGCCGACGAGGCCGCCGCCAAGGGGCTCCAGTCCCGATCGAAGGTCCTGCACGCCACGGTCCGCCCGGCCACCGTCGAGGAGGCGGCGCGGCTGGGCATTGCTCCCGGGGCGAGCATGTTCGACCTGCGCCGGCTGCGCTATCTCGACGACCAGGTGATCCTCCTGCAGGAGAACCAGCTGGCGCTGGCGACCTGCCCATCGCTCCCAACAACCGACTTCTCGAGCGCTTCTCTCTACGCGACGTTGCGTGCGGCCGGAGTGCGCGGGCCGCACCTCGCTGAGTACTCGGTGTCCGCCCGCCCGCCGACCGCCGAGGAGGCCGAGCTGCTCGAGATCGTCGGCAACATTCCCGTCCTCGCCGCGACGCAGGTGGCCTACACCGAAGACCTGCGCCCCCTGGAGTTCAGTTCCGCCGTCTATCGCGGCGACCGGTACCGCTTCCGGGCGTCGATCCGCCACTAAGCGTCGCACGCGGGCTCGCCTGCTGCTTCTGCTGACCCGACCGGACAGACGGTCCGGCAGGAGATCCGCGACTCGTAAGTCACGTCTCTCCCGCCGGAGGTGTCCAGGGCTGAGCGAGGACTACGCGTGCGCTGCTGGCTTGGGAGT
>Ga0209429_10001040_pt1 | contig 17838 bp, 16 predicted proteins | sample BarGraNGADG00212_3_FD_184493 | JGI IMG/M metagenome (GOLD analysis project Ga0209429, IMG submission 184493) | Arctic peat soil microbial communities from Barrow, Alaska - Barrow Graham LP Ref core NGADG0004-212 (SPAdes) (version 2) | ecosystem: Environmental > Terrestrial > Soil > Wetlands >...
CACTCGCTACTTAAAACGTTGAATTCTTTTTGCAGCAATTGTCCGATAACTTCGGGGTAATGCCTATACTCCAGTCCATGGACTTTGGCTGCTACATCATCCGCTGAATCACCCGGAAGAACGGGACATTTTGCCTGAAAAACAATGGATCCTTCGTCGTAGTTTTTGTTTACCAGATGGATCGTTATTCCAGATTCCTGCTCTTTGGCATCGATGACAGCCTGATGCACATGATTTCCATACATCCCTTTCCCACCAAATTTTGGTAAAAGTGCAGGGTGAATGTTGACAATTCGGTTCGGAAAAGCAGAAATCAACTCAGCAGGAATCTTCACAAGGTATCCTGCCAAAATGATAAAATCAATTCCTTCGTTTTTGAGCATTTGAGTTAAGGCAAAACCGTCAGTAAGGGTCTCCCTCGTAAGAGTGACGGAAGGGATTCCGAGTCGCTCAGCACGTTGATGAACTTGAGCCTCAGTCTTGTTGGAAATAATAATCCCGATTTTCACCCGAATTTCTGAAGAAAAAAATTGGATGATGTTCTCCGCATTGGAACCAGATCCAGAGGCTAAGATGGCTAAACGTACAGGTTTCATATTGCCTTTAAATTGGGTTTTTCCTTGCACAGAGTTCGTCTTTTTGTGCAAAATATTGCACTTTTCAGATAAATTAGTAGGTGAATTCCATTTTTTATTCGTTCCTTTGTGCCGCAAAATTACGAATTAGATTTAATTATTAACCTAAAAAATGACTGTTATGTCTGATGTTGCTGCAAAAGTAAAAGCCATTATCGTTGACAAATTAGGCGTTGAAGAAACTGAAGTTACTCCGGAAGCCTCCTTCACCAACGACTTGGGCGCAGACTCACTTGACACTGTGGAATTGATTATGGAATTCGAAAAAGAATTCGGTATCTCTATCCCCGATGATCAAGCAGAAAAAATCACCACTGTAGGTGAAGCGATTGCTCATATCGAAGCTGTTGCCAAATAATAAGGCAATTAACGTATGAAATTAAAAAGAGTTGTCGTAACAGGCCTTGGAGCCATTACACCCGTGGGCAACAACGTGACCGAGACTTGGTCCTCGTTGGTCAAGGGTGTAAGCGGAGCCGGGCCTATTACGCGCTTTGACTCGTCAAAGTTTAAAACAAAATTTGCCTGCGAAATAAAAGATTTCGATCAAGGCGCCCATTTTGACAGAAAAGAGGCACGCAAATACGATCAATTTGCGCAATACGCCGTTATTTGTGCCAAAGAGGCGGTTGAAGACTCAGGCCTGGACATTGAAAAGGAAGACCTCGACCGTATCGGAGTCATCTGGGGTGCAGGCATTGGTGGAATCGAGACCTTCGAACAGGAAGTCATAGAATTTGCAAAGGGTGATGGGACTCCGCGTTTCAGCCCGTTTTTCATTCCTAAAATGATTTCTGACCTATCTGCTGGCCACATTTCAATCATGTACGGTTTCAGAGGTCCAAATTTCTGCACAGTTTCTGCTTGTGCTTCTTCATCCAACGCCATTGCCGATGCTTTCAACCTGATTCGTTTGGGTAAGGCAAATGCATTTGTGTGCGGAGGTTCTGAAGCAGCCATCACTGCTGCCGGTGTAGGTGGGTTCAATGCATTGCACGCCCTTTCTACCCGCAACGATGAGCCCTTGACCGCCTCTCGCCCTTTCAGTAAAAGCCGTGACGGCTTTGTCATTGCAGAAGGTGGTGTTGCACTAATATTAGAAGAGCTCGAACATGCTTTAGCCCGTGGTGCAAAAATCTACGCAGAAGTTGCCGGTGTCGGCATGTCTGCTGATGCTCACCACATGACCGCACCGCATCCTGATGGATTGGGCGCGCTTAACGTGATGAAAAATGCACTCGAAGATGCCGAAATGCTACCTTCTGATATCGATTACATCAACGTTCACGGCACCTCCACTCCGCTTGGAGATATTGCTGAAACAAAAGCGATCAAAGCCGTTTTCGGTCCATCAGCATACGATTTGAACATCAGCTCCACAAAATCGCAGACAGGTCACCTTTTAGGTGCTGCCGGTGCAATTGAAGCGATGGCTTGCGTCTTGGCCGTACAGAACGACATCATTCCTCCCACGATTAACTTCACGGAAGGAGATGAAGATCCGGAAATCGACTACAAACTGAATTTCACGTTCAACAAAGCCTGTAAACGCGAAGTACGAGCAGCTTTGTCCAATACGTTCGGTTTCGGTGGCCACAATGCCAGTGTCATCGTTAAGAAATGGAAGCCAAACGCCTGATTTCAGATATCCTCATTCAAATAAGGCTCCTGACTGTTAAACAGAAGGAGCCTTATTTGTTATTTCACGGAATTCTGGGTTTCTACCCGGTCAAGTTGGAATTGTATCAGCAGGCACTCCGGCACAAGTCACTTTCAGTCCGCACCAACGAAGGTCTGCTGATCAACAATGAGCGACTCGAATATCTGGGAGATGCCGTACTTAACGTCATTATCGCCGATATCCTGTTCAAGCAGTTTCCAGCTGCCAATGAAGAATTTCTGACCAAAACCAGAGCAAAAATAGTTCAACGCCAAAGTTTGAACAAAATCGCCATGGAGCTGGGTCTGAACACATTAATTCTTTCCTCAGCTTCATCGACCCCGGACACCCATCTTTCCATCTATGGAAATGCTTTGGAGGCCTTAATCGGAGCCATTTATCTCGATCAGGGTTATAGACGCTGCAAACGCTTCCTTGAAAAGAAAATTCTGGAACGGTACATTGACCTTGAAGGCGTTGTCAGCACCGAAGAGAATTTCAAATCGGCACTCTTGGAATGGAGTCAGCAGGAGAAACTCACTGCTGAATTCCTAATGACGGAACTCAGCAAAAGTTCAGCAAAAGGCCCCCGATTTAGGGCTGTGGCACTCATCAACGGCATCAGTTTGGGACAGGGCGAAGGCCTTTCCAAGAAAGAAGCACAGCAAAAGGCTGCCAAGGAAGCGCTTACCTACATCCAAGACCCTTCTGTCAACCTGGCGGAATTATTGAAAGAAAAATCGGAACCTGAGCAGGACGAACAAGCTTAGCCTCCGTTTTTTAAAATTTTCACCCTTTTGCAGGTCCAAGACTGCGAAAAAATAACTATTTTTGGCATCATAGACCCAAACCTGAAACCCCATGGATTTATTGTCAGGATTATACAGCATGTACCTCAAAGATCGCTTTGTGGAAATACTTGACTTTGCTCTGGATGCCAATGATATCCAAAACGAGCAACTGTCCAACCTCTTGTTGGAGGCTGCTGATACGGAATGGGGAAAAAAGTACGACTTCAAGACCGTATACAGCTATCAAGAATTCAGAGAACGCCTACCTATTCAACGACTTTCAGACCTAAAGCCCTATCTGGAAAGGATAAGTAATGGAGAAACGGATCTATTATGGCCTGGCAGTCCCAAGGACGTCATTTGCTCTATGAACGACACCTTTGTCCCCATCACGGCGCAGACTATCGAAGAAACGTTTCAGCAAGGTATTAGTGACAGCTACACCATCCACATCAGCAAGAATCCGGGAAGCAAATTACTCGAAGGCTTTTCTGCCAATGTCGGAAACGGTGTCGAATTGCCCTACATGAACGAACTACACGCCTTGCTGCGCGAAAACGAACCTTTTTTAAACTCCTTGCTGAACCTGCCAAAACGGGTTGGAGATGATAAAGACGGGAATCCCTCCACAGAACTGGTTTTAAAGGAAGCCCTTGGGCAGAAAGTGACCAGCTTCAAAGGGACCTCGCTCCGATTACAGGAACTTCTAAAAAAAGCATACCTTAAAACGGGAAAGAAATCGCTGAAAGAACTATGGCCGGATGCAGAAGTACTTTTTGTACGCAGCCCGGCAAATTCAGCCCAGTTGGAGGAATCAAAGGCTATTTTACCGGAAGGTCTCATCCAGCAAGCGACCTACTGCACACCTGAAGGCTTGTTCGGCATTCAGGATGATCCGAATGACCCATCTTTCTTGCTGTTGCTCGACCTGAGTACTTTTTTTGAATTTATTCCTGCAGGAGGAACCGATAAAGACATTGTTCCGCTCGAAGACACCGAAGCGGGCATCGATTATCAGATGGTTCTGACCAATTGTTCAGGCTTGTGGCGATGTTGTTCGGAAGGTCCCCGAATCCGTTTCGTTTCCATCCGCCCCTTCCGCTTCATCCTATTTTAGTTTTTAATTTACCCTCCTATGCAGAACGATTTAGTCCTTTACAATACCCTACATCGTAAGAAAGAAGTATTCAAACCCATTCATGAAGGTCGTGTCGGCCTGTATGTCTGCGGTCCTACCGTTTATGGTGACGCACACCTGGGGCACGCACGCCCTGCCATTACGTTTGACCTATTGTTCCGATATCTCACCATGCTCGGCTATAAGGTTCGATACGTACGCAACATCACCGACGTGGGTCACCTTGAAAACGATGCCGATGAAGGCGAGGACAAGATTGCAAAAAAAGCCAGACTGGAGCAGCTCGAACCTATGGAAGTGGTTCAATTCTATGTGAACCGTTACCATAAGGCGATGGAGGCCCTCAACGTATTGCCACCCAGCATCGAGCCCCACGCATCAGGTCACATCATCGAGCAGATCGAGTTTGTCAAAAAAATCTTTGCAAACGGCTGGGCATACGAAAGTGAAGGCTCCGTCTATTTTGACGTAGAAAAGTACAACAAAACGCACCATTATGGCAAGCTTTCAGGCCGCAACATCGATGAACTCTTGTCCACCGGACGTGAATTGGACGGTCAATCTGAAAAGCGGAACAGTGTGGATTTCGCCCTTTGGAAAAAAGCGTCACCGGAACACATCATGCGTTGGCCCTCACCCTGGAGCGATGGCTTCCCCGGCTGGCATTTGGAATGTTCTGCCATGGGCACCCGCTATCTTGGTGAAGAATTCGACATTCACGGCGGCGGCATGGACTTGATGTTCCCCCACCACGAATGCGAAATTGCACAATCCGTAGGGGCATTGGGGCATGAAACTGTGCATACCTGGATGCACAACAACATGATTACCATCAACGGACAGAAAATGGGCAAATCCTTAGGGAATTTCATTACCCTTGAGGAATTCTTTGAAGGAAAGCATCCGGCCCTCACGCAGGCATACAGTCCCATGACCATCCGTTTCTTCATTCTGCAAGCCCACTATCGAAGCACTGTCGATTTCAGCAATGAAGCGCTCCAGGCTTCTGAAAAAGGATTGGAACGGTTAATGGACGCTTATGCACGTTTGAACAGGATCACAGCCTCAGCAGCCTCCACTGTAGACACAAAAGGGCTTCGGGAGCGTTGCTTTGATGCTATGAACGACGACTTGAATAGCCCCATCGTTATTTCCCACCTGTTTGACGCCAGCAAAAGCATCAATCTGGTTAGCGACGGCAAAGAAGCCATCAACGCTGATGACCTGAAAGAATTGAAGGCAGTCTTTGACCTTTTTATAGTCGAAATCCTCGGTCTGGGTTTGGATGACAAGTCATCTCAAACCACCGGTGAAGGCTATAAAGGCGCCATCGACCTGTTATTGAACATGCGGATGGAAGCCAAAGCCAATAAAGACTGGGCGACTTCCGACAAAATCCGGGATGAACTGACCGCCCTTGGTTTTGAGATCAAGGACACGAAGGAAGGTTTTGAATGGAAATTGGTGAAATAAGTTCTATTTGGATCCAGCCTGAACAATCGGATATTTCGTATTCTCTCCGCTTCTGAAAACCGCTTTGACGTATCCCACACGAATGGGAGATTCAATTAGTAGCGGTATACGGTTTTTATCATCCGAAATCCACATCTTTAACACATCACTACGTTTAAAAATGTTCCCCTCGATCATACTGAGGGTAAAAGCGTGTGCATTGTAATAACCGGCACCATAGAGTTTGATGCGTTCCTTTCCGAGATAGGTCAGGTGAACCATATATTCACCATCGTCCAGCCGAACTGGAATGTCAAGTCGCTTACCTAAAGTATACATATCAGGGCTTGCAAAGCAACGTAGCCGGTAAATGCTGGTGACAATATCAAAACCACAATGTAAGGATTCCGATTCCTCAGCAGGCTTCCAGCCATGTTTCCGTTTTAGGTGGGTCGTTACCTGCCAATTGTTGTTGACCTTGCGGAACGAAAAGTCATCAATGCCGTTCCAATTGTCTTCGTGTGTGTATTTATAAGCTCTGAGCGGCGTTAGGAACTCTGTATCGACGTAGGAAACCAACGTGTCGCGGACTCTATAAAAAGAATCAAAGGATTTATACGATTTCCCCTGAGCGGATAGCTTATAGGCTGGCTTTTTATTGTAAGTAGCATTCCTTACACGGAATTCGCAGGTGCCTGCTGGAATCCAGATAAAACTGACATTGTAATAAAGTTGATAATTGAGGCGTTCACCAGGAACAATCAATTCGTTGCTGACTGAACAAAGGTATTGTGCACGTCCGGTTAAAGGCAGGAACAACAGTAACAAACCAAAAAGAATACGTCCTTTCATTGTCAGTTCTTTTCCTTTTGAATCAAGTCCTTAGGCTTTTGTTCCAATATAGGGAATTCACGCACGTTCCAAAGTTCTTCCACATCCCAGTTGGCACGCAAGACTAATGCTTTCGGGTCATAGAATACGTTTTCAGGTTGCCGTTTTTCGGCGAAATTACCAGTATCCCAGCGGAAATTCCCATTGCTATCCTCTATGGTACGCAGGTAATACGTCCCCGGGGCCAGGTATTTGAAATCGGCCACTCCCTTTTCAATCTGAAGCCGACGTACTACCTTGTCGGACTTGTCAAGTAGTTCGGCAAATCCCGACGTTTTCAGGCCGCTGATCTTGGCTATGAGCCTAGAATATTCTTCTTCAGCCCTGACCTTGAAAGTTTGGCTATACTTATTGTTCACTTTCCCGTAAATCCCTTTGATGGCGGCGGAATCGATTTCAAACTTATACTCCGCTTCAAACTGCCATTTGGCTTCCAAAAGGAAATCCCTGGTTTTCAATGTATCCCTGTAGAAATTAAAGGCCGTTTTCACCCATGTCGTATCTTTCTTCAGGTATAATTGTGCCGAAGAACCTTGTACATCAAGTATGGGTTCATCCATTTCAAACCGAGGCTTGCAGTAAATATCCATGGTACTTTGAAGGCTTGACTTCATAGCAAGCGGTGGAAGTGACGGTATGGGCGCTGGTTTATCCTCTTCCTTGTTTTCGTGTTTGGGCGTATTCTTTTTTAAAGCATTGGCTTTGGGTTTGTAGGATCTAGAAATTAATGTCAACGTATCTGTCCAGGGGCTTAATTGATTCAGTGAATCGGTCTTGAGGTAGTTCAATTGTAGTTTCAACGTGTCCGTTTGTGTCACCAAGGTGTCGGTAATCCAGTATGAAAGCGTATCGTTGGTCGGATTCTTTTCAAGAATATACCAGTCCTTAGCCTCCTTATTAATTAGGGTCAGAGTGGGTAAAGTCTCGGATTTGTAACCAAAAGTCAGGTTTATCTTGTTGCGGGGGGCACGTTCTTTTTTAGCCAGATATTGCCGGCCGAATTCTTCCGTGAAATATCGAAGAATCACATTGTCGGGTTTGAAACAAGTGATTGGACGTACCATGATGGTATCTACCGTTATGGAGTCTTTCCAGACCGTATCGTTTCTGGTGCATGGTTCCGTCCAGGGCAAAAGAGCTGAATCCGCGAAAGCAATTGCTTCACCGGGCTGATCAAAGCGATAATTCCGGTTTTTGTCGTCCAAAGCAAAAACATTCGCAGACCCTTTCGGCAACCCTTTCAAAACAAAGCGACCACCTTTGGTTGATTTCGTGATCCGTTCAAAAGGCAGTCTTCTGAAACTACTGTCAACAGGGTTGGTGTGCGTTCCGATGATGATTCCGGTCATGGGATTCAAATTGGAAGCATCAATCACATTGCCTGAAATCCTCATGGAGTCAATATGGTCACCCGTGGAAAAAGAAAAGGCATAATCCCCGAATTTGTTTCCTTCATTGAAATCGACGATGGCATCGGTAAAATCGATGGTGTACGTTGTGGAGGGAAGAAGGCTGTCCGCCAGAAGTACAACCACTTTGTTTCCCACACTTTTTGCTATAGGAGACAGTTTCTGAGGTGGCGAGACAATAACTTTATCGGATGGATTCTTCAGTGCAATCAATTCATCAAACGAAATTTCAATGCGCTTTTTATTGAAATTAACCGTATTTTCGAGCGGTAAAGAACTGATGAGTTTGGGAGGTGATTCGTCTTTGGGACCTCCAGTTGGGTTACCCACGCTAGCGCAAGCCGATAGCAGCGTAAGGGCAAGTAAGGCAAGTCCAAAAAATCCATTCGTTTTTCTCATATCTACTTAGACGGATCGGTCCGTCTTGCTCGGTTGATTTCAGCAGGATATCACATAAGACTTCTGATCCTGTGACGCAAATGTACGAGTATTTTGACAACGTTTTGGTAAGGACTTGGGCTTTTTTAACAGTTAGTGTACATTCTTAAAGGGGCCTGGCTATTTTTTTCTGTATCTTTGGCCCTTGAATTCGCAAATTAACAACATTTTATGAAGATTGCTCTGATCGGATATGGCAAGATGGGCCATGAAATCGAACGTATCGCTCTTGACCGCGGGCATGAAATCGTATGCACCATTGACATTAACAACCTGGAAGATTTCGATTCGGAAAAGTTCCGTTCCGCTCAGGTTGCTATTGAGTTCACCCGTCCTGAAACTGCATTGGATAATTACCGCAGTTGTTTTAAGTCCAATATTCCTGTTGTTTCAGGAACGACAGGCTGGTTGGAACACGTAGCCGAAGTAAAAGCTGCCTGTGAAAACGGCCAAACGTTTTTCTATGCCTCTAATTTCAGCTTAGGCGTCAACCTGTTCTTTGCGTTGAATAAGAAACTGGCTGAAATGATGAATGCCTTTCCCGTTTACGATGTACGATTGAAAGAAGTACATCATACCCAGAAACTGGATGCCCCTTCCGGAACAGCCATCACGCTGGCAGAAGGGATTTTGGAAAATCTGGATCGCAAAACCTCCTGGGTTAAGGAAGTTGCGAATGCCCCTGAAGAATTGGTCATCGCTTCTGAACGGACCGGTCAGGTTCCTGGTTTCCATGAAATTATCTGGGAATCGGACGTCGATACCATCACCATCGCCCACGATGCCAAAAGTCGGGTAGGTTTCGCTTTGGGTGCCGTTCTGGCTGCAGAATTAACTGCAACCAAAAAAGGTTTTATCGGAATGACCGACCTATTGGGTTTTTAATCAAACATTCACTTACAAAAAAACAGTCACCACATGAGTACTCCTCTTAAAAGTCGGTTTTCTGCCAGTCCTGCCAAATGGATTCGCTGTTCCATATGGGCACTGATCACCATTCTGTTCTCTGTTTGGACCAGTAGTGGTTGGTGGTTGTTGGCACTGCCTCTCTTTTTTGACCTCTATATCACCCATTTCCTCCCTTGGGGGTTTTGGAAAACCTCCAAAAACAAGACTTTCAAGAGTGTTATGGATTGGGTGGATGCCATTGTTTTCGCTTTGGTGGCGGTCTATATCATCAACATTTACTTTTTCCAGAATTATCAAATCCCTTCTTCTTCACTCGAAAAATCCTTGTTGGTGGGCGATTTCCTATTTGTTAGCAAGGTTGATTTCGGACCCAGAGTGCCGAACACGCCCTTGGCTTTTCCGCTCGCGCACCATACTTTGCCTCTTCTGAACTGCAAGTCCTATTCCGATTTTCCGCTTTGGGGTTACAAACGAGTACCGGGACTTACACACGTGAAGCGCAACGACATCGTCGTTTTCAATTTCCCGGCCGGCGATACTGTTCCTGCCAATCCAAAATATTCAAATCCTGATTTTTATTCACTGTGTTATGTCATTGCAGAACAAAACAATGTGACAACTGCCATTGCCGGCCAATACATCAAAACGCATCCTGAAGAATTTGGAAAGCTCTTGTTTCGACCTGTTGACCGCCGTGAAAACTATGTAAAACGTTGCATCGGTTTGCCCGGTGAAGCCATCCAAATCAAAGATAATGTGGTCTTGATAGACGGAAAGCAAATACAGGACCAACCCGGCGTGCAGTACAATTATTTCGTTCAGACAAAGGGCTCCTACATTTCCCAAGAACAATTTCGCAAATGGGGCATCAGCAAGGAAGATCAATCCCCTCCTTTGGCTCAGAATGATTATAAAGCATACGCATTGCCTTTCCATAAGGATCCCAACGGGAACATGAACCCTATTTATGAATTCCCCGCTACAAAGGAAGTCATTGCCGAAATCCGTAACAGCCCGGTTATCGATACCGTCATCATTGAAACCGATGTCATCGGAAACACGGAAGTCGGCGGTCTGACTTACCCGCTAAGCCCTGAAATAAAATGGAGAAGAGACCATTTCGGCCCATTGTATATTCCCAAAAAAGGCGCTACAATTGCTTTGACCCATCAGAATCTGTTGCTTTACTCCCGTGTCATCCACAACTACGAAGGCCATAGTTTGGAAATCCATGACGGAAAAGCAATCATTGATGGGAAGCCGGCAACGACCTATACGTTCAGCATGGATTACTATTGGATGATGGGAGACAATCGCCATAACTCCGCAGACTCCAGAGCCTGGGGATTCGTACCCGAAGATCATATTGTAGGCAAGCCGCTTTTGGTCTGGTTGTCACTTGATAAAGACAGAGGCTGGTTTAACGGAAAAATCCGTTGGAATAGATTCTTCAAAAAAGCATATTAATTTAGTGACTTCCCGGCCCCATGAAAACCAGACAATGGATTCTGATACTGATTGGTGCAGCCCTGCTGGCATTTACCATTCGTGTCTTCCTGTTTGAGACGATAAGGGTGGCCAGTCTGGCGATGTCCGACGGTCATGAGACTGGAGACAGGCTCCTGGTTGAGAAATGGTCACTGGGAGCTCGCATGCCCATTTCAGTTGGCATTCCATTTGCGCCTGACAGTCTTTTCGGAAAAAAAAGCTACATCAGTTTAGGAAGCAACCCCAAACGCTGCCTTGCTCTGGGAACGATCAAACGGAATGATTTATTGGCTTTCAATGACCCTTCCACTATTCAAAACATTGACAGAGCCTCCATTCTCTTGAGTCGTTGTGTCGGACTTCCCGGTGAATATTTTTACTTGAGTAAAGGTAGGACCATTATCAATGGGAAAAGGGTTTCCAGATATCAGGATGTCTCTTTTTGCTACAGTTATCCGTTAACAATTCAAAAAACGCTTTTGCAAGTCATGAAGGCTTGTAAATTCAAACGTCCGGTGTATCAGGATAAAGATTCCGGATTCGTTTACCTTACCCGTCATGAATGGCTTTGTTTGTACCGTATTAAAGCTCCAATTGACCTTGGGTTAAAACTTCGTGTGTCCAGTTTTGACGAAAAGAGGATTCTAATTCCTGCAAAAGGGACAAAAATTGAACTAAACGATAGTACGTTCAGACTATACGGTGAATTGATCAATCGCTACGAAGGTGTTCAATTGAATCAGGATTCTGCCGGCTATGTCCTTAAAAACGGACATAGGGTTCGTTCCCACACTTTTAAAGAAAACTATTATTTTCTCATCAACGATCATCAAGGTTATCTCAACGACAGCCGGACTTTCGGTCTGCTTCCTGAACGCTTTATAATCGGCAAAGCCTGGATGATGTTGTTTTCACCATCCGGCAAGCGATTTTTAGAATTAATCTAGTATAAAGCTTCGATTTCATCGGGCGAAATCGGTAGTCTTTTCCCTGGCATCCTACAACCGGTTTCGGTCACAATCGCATCATCTTCCGTACGAATACCACCTGTACCAATAAATTGTTTGGCACGCTCGTAATTGACGAATTCAGGCAGGATTTTTTCGGCATCCCATTTTTGGATGAGTTCAGGCATGAAATACAAACCAGGTTCTACGGTCAAAACGAATCCCGGTTGAAGCCGACGACCCAAGCGAAGGCTGCGCAACCCAAACTGTGTGCTTCGGGATATCTCGTCGTCATAACCAACATAGTTTTCACCCAAGTCTTCCATATCATGCACGTCCAAGCCCATCATGTGACCAAGCCCATGAGGCATGAAGAGTGCCTGAGCACCTGCAGCAACAGCTTGATCCACATCACCTTTCAGAATGCCTACAGACTTCAGCCCTTCAGCCAGTACTTTAGCGGAAGCTAAATGAACATCTCTATAAAGTATGCCAGGACGAATCAGCTCAAATGCTTTGTTATTGGCATCCACGACCATTTGATAAAGCTCCCTTTGCTGTGTTGTATACTTACCGCCAACAATGGCTGTACGGGTAAAGTCGCAGGAATAATGTTCAAGGGATTCAGCGCCGGCATCACATATCACAAAGCGACCTTTTTCCAAAGTTCCCAAGTGAGTGTGTCCGTGCAACACTTCTCCATGCTGCGAAAGAATGGTCGGGAAAGCCAGACCATTGCATCTTGAAAGGGCAATACCTTCGATGAAACCGGCAATATTGCGCTCCGTTTCACCGGGCAATGCCATTTTCAATGCGGTAAAGTGCATATCATAACCGACAGCAGCGGCCTTCTCGATTTCAACGATTTCTTCGGCACTTTTGACCGAGCGAAGAGCTACGACAGCACGAATCATGGTTTCAGAAGCCTTAGCCTTAAGCTGCATGGCGGGAATGCCAGTCAGCTCTTCCAGTTGAAGCATGGTCCAGGCTCTGTGCTGGGGCAGGAAATGGACGGGGCGGTTCAATTTTTGGGCTTTTTTGATGTAATCTCCCAAAGCGGATGTTGGCAACGTTTCTGTAATGCCCGACTCCAGTGCTTGTTCACTTAGACTGGGCATAGGACCTGTCCAAATGATGTCATCCATGGTCAGTTCGTTGCCGAACAAAATGGTTTTACGTGCATCCATATCAATCACCACAAACAAATCCGGTTGGTCCATTCCTACGAAATAGATAAAATGACTGTTCTGGCGGAAATGGTAAGTATTTTCCGGATAATTCATCGAAGCCTCCTTGCTGCCAGGTAAAAGGATTAAACCTGAACCTGTTTTTTGACACAGTTGGTCGCGGCGTTGCTGATAGGTTTGCGGTGAAAACATGATGGATGAATTAAAAAGTGAATGGATTATCGTTTAAGAAACTAAATATACTTTTTGAAGTTCGGCTGAAATGAAAGCCAACTCTTTCGAACTCAGGTGAATTTGAGCAGCACCGGCATTTTGAACGGCCTGGGCAACATTCCGGGCACCGACCAAAGCAACAGTAATGCAGGGCTGTTCGAGTGTCCAACGAATAACCAACTGGCCGATGGTGGCCTTTCTAGCTTCAGCCAACGGTTCAAGTTTTTTTAGGAAAGCATTGATTAATTTTAGATTTTCGTCTTTGTACCAAACCTGACCTATTCGGCTGTCATTGGGCTCAAAAGTATAACCAGGTTTCATTTTTCCAGTGAGCAAGCCTCGTTGGAGGGGGCTATAAGCCAAAATTCCCAGACCCGTATTCATACAATAGGGAACGATTTCCGCCTCAATGCCCCGTTTAACCATGCTGTATGGAACTTGTTCGGAAATGAGGGGTACATACTTCGAAGCTTCCTTAATCAGTTCCACAGAATAATTGCAAACACCGGCATAACGTACCTTTCCTTGTTCAAGCAGTTTAGCAACGGCTTCCATAGATTCGCTGATTGGGGTAGTCGGATCCGACCAATGAATCTGATATAAGTCGATATAATCCGTTCCCAAATTCTTCAGACTGACTTCACACTCCTTGATGATGACTTCTTTTCGGGCATTCCGGTAAATATGCACCGGCTTCCCTTCGTTGCTGACGGTGTCAAAATAATATTCACCGAGTGTGCTAGCCCAGCTCAATCCGAATTTGGTCAAAAGCTGAACCTTGTCGCGAGGTATCCCTTTAATCGCTTCACCCACTAATTGTTCGCTGTATCCCATTCCGTAAACCGGAGCAGTATCAAACGTGGTGACCCCTAGTTCGTAGGATGCACGCATGGCATCAACAGATGCTTTGTGATCGGTACCTCCCCACATCATTCCCCCAGCAGCCCAGGCTCCGAAGGTTACAACAGAAAGGTTCAAATCGGTATTGCCAAGTTTCCTGTATTCCATACCTGTTGGTTTGAAATTCTTTGTAAAGTTACATTTTGAATTTACGAATATACATCTTTTGAACTAACTTTGTATCCGAAAATAATCCAATGCATACAACACTCTTCTCAAACGCCTATTTTGCACCTGTGCAGTATTATTGGCACTGGCGGCGAAGTGAACTGCCTTTGATGGAAGCCTGCGAACATTACATCAAACAGACTTGGCGCAACCGTTGTGTCATTGGCACTGCCAACGGCTCCATGACTCTTTCGCTTCCGGTGGAAGGCAATGCGGAAAAAACAAACATCCGAGATATACATCTGTCTGACCATGGGAACTGGCAACACCTGCATTGGAACAGCATCGAGTCAGCATACAATTCCAGTCCATTCTTTGAATATTACGCAGACGACTTACGACCATTTTTTGAAAAGAAACCGAACTTTTTATTCGATTTCAACGAAGAAATCCGTGAAAAAATGTGTGAATTGTTGGAAATTGAAACCACGTCTGAGAAAACAACGGTCTATTATCCTGAACGTGAAATCCCTAATGGATGGGTAGATTTAAGAAATATCATACACCCCAAGAAAAATTGGGCGGTCAACGATCCGATGTTCGTTCCGGAACCATATTATCAAGTATTCGACCGGAAATTCGGGTTTCAGCCCAACCTCAGCATTCTGGACTTATTGTTCAACATGGGGCCGGAAGCCATCCTTTATTTGTAAATCAGCATCGACATCGAAGCGGGATCGATAATTTCATTTGCAATCTCACGCAACATTTCCGGCGTATACCGCATCACTTTGGCGGCGACTTCATCCATCGAATCGAAGCGGTTGAAATGCAACATGCTTTTACCCATGGTCAGTGTTCCATTCTCTTTTTGTTCGGAGGAAATCATCATTTGGCCGAACAGCTGTTTTTGAGCTGCATGGAGCTGAAGGGTAGTCAACGTTTGTTCCCTCAGTTTTTTTAGCTCCTTTTCAACCAACGAAAGACAACGATCCGTTTGTTCGGGATCCGTACCAAAATAAATAGTGAAAAGCCCTGAATCCGTATAGGAGGTCACGCTGGATTCGACCGAATAGACCAGACCCGAACGTTCACGCAAAGAGACATTCAGCCGACTGTTCATGCCCGGTCCACCCAGAAGGTTGTTTAGTAGATACATGCCGATGCGGTTCGGATGGCTGAACTCGAAATTACGGTTCCCATATACCACATGCGACTGATGGGTTTCTTTACCGATGGTTTCCCTGAACCCTGTCAACGGTTGCGGTTTCTCGGATAACATTGGTGAAGAGCCGACACCAGGGACTAATTGCCCGATGTGTTTCTCCACCAATTTCCGCCACTTCTTCATAGGAGTGGGTGACTGCGAAAAGAATACGATACGTTCAGCGGTATAATTGCGGTTGAAAAAATCCACAAATGAATCGTGTCCGAATGTTTTCAGGCATTCCGGCGTACCCAGGATTTTGCGACCGATGGGATGGTGGGCAAAGAGCAAATCCTCGTAATCGTCAAAAATCAGTTCAGAGGGCGAATCTTCATAGGAATTGATTTCATCTAGGATGACGTCCCGTTCCTTTTCGATTTCTTCTGAGGGGAAAGTTGAGTGAAAGAACAAATCGGTCAAGAGCTCCAAAGCCCGTTCGTAATCGTTTTCCAGAAAAACGGAGTAAATAAACGTTTCCTCTTTGGTCGTGTAAGCATTCAACTCGCCACCGACGGTTTCCATCCTGTTAAGAATATGGTGGGCTTTGCGATTTTCCGTCCCTTTGAATAACAAATGTTCGGTGAAATGGGCAATTCCTGCCTCGTGTAAAAGTTCGTGTCGGGTTCCTGCATTAACGACAAAGCCGCAACAGGAAACAGATCCGTGGCATGAACGATGAATCACGCGGATTCCGTTGGGCAAGGTAAAAGTAATGGGAGCTATTTCGTCGAAAGGCATGGGCGATCTTTGAAAAATTGAGTAATGCAAACGTACAAAAAAAACAACCTATATTTGCTTCAAATTAAAAAGTCATGCAAACGATTGGAATTTATTGCTCAGCCAGCACCCATATTAAACCCCTTTTCCGTGAGGAAGCTGTCAAACTGGGGCTTTGGATGGGCAAAAATAAGAAAACGCTGGTGAACGGCGGATCCAACCAAGGGTTGATGGAGATTTTCTCGCAAACAGTCCGTGAAAACGGAGGTGATTGCATCGGCGTCATACCAGAAGACTTTTCAAACCGCGGCTGGCACAGCAGTCATACCGACCGAAAGATTCTGGTCAAAGATTTGAGTGAACGCAAAGACATTATCAAACAACTCAGCGACATTCTAATTGCATTCCCGGGTGGAGTCGGCACAATGGATGAACTGTTCGATGCTTGGTCCTCCTACAACCTGGGCTTTCATAACAAACGAATCATATTGCTGAACATCAACAAATTTTTCGACCCGTTGCTTCAACAGTTAGCCCTTTTCCGTGAAGAAAAATTCCTGCACGAATTTCTTCCGAATCCCCTTTTCATCGTGGATTCTGTCGATCAATGTCTCGAATTGCTGGAAAAGCTGGAGCTGAGGTCGGACGATACAGAGCAGATGGACTACGAATTTCAAATGCGGTAAGCTGCCGCGTATTCCTTGGTGATGTAATTGTCGTACGACTGACAGACTTCAGCGGCAAAGTCAAGACCGCACTGGATGATTCCGTCCCAGTCCTTTTCAGTCAGATTGGGTAAATCGGCCCGAAGAATCCCAGAACGGAAAAGGCCGAATATCACACCGGCGTTGAAATTATCTCCAGCCCCTACTGTACTGACTGTTTTGATTGATTTGGCATCATAATGTTTGCTGAAGTTTACACCACGCACATCTACACCGTTTTCTGCAGAAGTGTAGATGAAATTCGGCGAATAATAGTGAATTTTATCCTTGTAAATCTTATCCACATCCACCGAATTGTATAGAAACTTGAAATCGTCTGCCGATCCCCTGATAATGTCGGCAAATTCAAAATTCTCGATAAAGGAGGATGTCAGCCTTATCGCTTCATTGGCGTGATTCTGACGAAAATTAACATCGTAGTAGATGATGGCTTTCCGGTCGGAAGCAAACTGAAGCAATTCCAGTACACGAGGTCTCAGCACTGGATTCAACGCATAAAAGGAACCGAAAATGAGGATATCATCGGCTTCGATGATGGGGTAACCCGTATCTAAGCGGTTTGATGGATAGTCTTTGTAAAACAGGTAATCGGCGTCATTGTTTTCATTAAGAAACGCGAGGGCCACCGGCGATTTTCCGTCCGGAAAAGTATCAATATATTCGGTGGAAAGGCCACTATCAAGCATGAACTCCTTGATGATCTTTCCGACTTTGTCGTTTCCCGTTTCGCTTATGAACAAAGCAGGAACACCCAAGCGTCCTAAAGTGATCATACCATTGAAAACGGACCCGCCAGGTGTGGCTTTGGTCGGTTGTTCGTTCTTGAAAAGGATGTCAAGGATAGTCTCTCCGATACCGATGATTTTGCGCATATTGAACGTTAATTTAGAAAACGTATTCAAACATAACGCATTCATACAGAATAGACAAGCAAAACGAATTATTATTTGAAAAATATACCTACCTTTGCACCCGCTGTTGCTGATAACAGCATTTAAACCAATTTAATGAAGACATTTGAAG
>Ga0209429_10001041_pt1 | contig 17828 bp, 10 predicted proteins | sample BarGraNGADG00212_3_FD_184493 | JGI IMG/M metagenome (GOLD analysis project Ga0209429, IMG submission 184493) | Arctic peat soil microbial communities from Barrow, Alaska - Barrow Graham LP Ref core NGADG0004-212 (SPAdes) (version 2) | ecosystem: Environmental > Terrestrial > Soil > Wetlands >...
TTCAAGTTTTCCTTCCTTCGACAGTTTCAGAAAGATCGGGGCAGCCTGAAGAAGAGTAGCGCTGGCGGAATGGTTATCGTCGGCTCCATTTGCAGCATGGTGAACACCGGTTCCTCCGCGCTCTTTCTCGTAAAGATCTTCCATATATGCCGTATCGTAATGATCTCCAAAAACCACAGCTTGTTTCCGGTTCTTTCCGGGGATCATAACAAGAATATTTCTCTCATAGGTAACTCCATTCTGATTATCCTTCCATCCGCCATAAATAGAGAAATCAAAATCAGTGTGCCATTTGAAGGAAAGTTCACCGCACAAAGCTATTCCTTCCAACCCGGCTTCTGCAATTGCTTTTTTGTGACGACTCATTAAATAATCACCAAGTTTTTCCAGGTCGCGATGCTGTTTTTGTGTCTTCGTAAGGGTTGTTTCGGCACGAATAATATCGGCATTATCCTTATTAATAAACTGGCCGTGAGCCAGAAATCTTATATCGTTCCACCAGGCCTCTTCAAATCTGCGGTTTGCTGTTTCAGGATAGGTTATTGCCTGAGGCAGATTGTCACTGTACTCAGGTTTAATGATCTTTTCAAGTTTACTGCTGACTATTTGTACAGCCTTATCGGAATTACTATGGACAGCAAGTTCCTCAAGCCATTGCTCAAGAGTTTTATGTTTGGCGATATTGAGCAGTCTGTGGGCAAAAGTTCTTGGTAAAGGTCTCTTTTTCAGCATCTCCCAACTATCGAGTAGCGACAGGATATTCATGGGTGTCTGGTGTGCGAAATGGTCGTTATGGGCATTAAAATCATTAAGAGCGCGAAGATATAAATCTCTTCTGAGGAGACGGGGCCAGAGTTCGACAGGATCTGACATCTTCTTATCGTCCTCATCGTAGGCTGTAAGATATCCTGGAAGATCTTTTGAATTAAACTCAACATTTCCTGAATGTGCTGAAAGATAAGCCACCAAAGGCCTGTTCAGAAAAACTGAATATCTTCCGACCTTCATTGGAGGAAAATAAAACCTGAACCCGAAAAGTCCTCCGCCTAAGATGGTCATTTCAACCTCAATAATTTTTTTTCTGGTAGCAGCAGGTCCATTAAGCAAAAGGTCAAAATTGTCCGTCCACAGATGGCTGTTACGAGCCATGGGCTTGCCGTAAAGCCCCATTGCATCAGCCTCAGTGCTGAAAAGGACTTTTACAAGTTTTATTTTATTAGCAACTTCATTAAGTTCATCCTGATATCTGTGCAAACGCTGCCACCTGTTTGTACGGTGAAATGAATCATGTAACAGGGCTTCATTTATTTCAAAATGATTATTATCAGGGTGAGGTTCATGAAGCCAACCCGATTGTGCAACTTTGAATCCCCCGATTCCACGGTTTCGTTCTAAAATGTTGAGCAATGGTATCTGACCTGCAAGAGGAAATTCCTTTTTCAACTTATTGTAACCCGGCATTCCCCAGAATACCAGAGAGCCGGGGAAAGGAAGAAGGTTTAATCTGCCTGAGAGATAATTTTCCCTGACGGCAGGTGGTAATAAGCTGAATGGTCTGAAGGTGAGAAGATATTTAACCCTGTCAAATGATGAATCATCATTAATGAGTAATTCTTCGGTCCAGCTAAGGGCAGGTGAATCTGCTGATGAAAGAATTCTGAATCCTGATTCTGCAATTGATGTATTGTTGGTATACTTTTCCCCATATGCATTTCTCAGAATCTTTTTGAAAAACGAAATTGATTCTTTTGCCGGTTTTTCGACTCCCGGATCAGTATAAAAACATTTCCAGAAAGCCTCTCCCGGATCGTTAATTGTGTTTCCGAATAGAGTCCATTTGATACGTCCTTTATCATCCTTTGTGCGGGAGAGCATCAAAGGAAGGAGGGTAACATATTTCTCATGAGTAAGACTTCCTGCCTTTGCTGCAAGTTCCTTCGGCCAGTAAGGATTATCTTTCAGGTTCTGCCCTCCATGGCCGTGAATGAAATGTTCAGGTAATCCTTTTCCAAGTTTAATAAGGTTATTCATTATCTGATTTCCGGCATGAGCAATACCAGGTCTCATCTCGTACTCCTCCTCAACTTCTGTAATCTTCCATCCATGGGGATCGTTATCCGAAAAAACAGATCTGTCAATTTCTCCGTAAGGTTTGCGTCCTACCCGGGTTGAAGGCATAAATTCAGAATAAGCTGTTATCGGGTAACACCCTTCACAATTGAACCAGGGATAATCTTCCACCATTTTTTGCCAACCAAATGGTACATGGTTTTTCATTTTGTAAGTTGTATTTAAATGAATTGGTTATATGACTTAAAAGTACACGCCATTATATTTCCGGTATCAACCAAAACGATTTTGGATACATTAAAACTGACATGAAGGTAACAATTTTGTTTAAATTTTTCCAGTATATTTCAGGCACAAATTCTGATCTTGTAGTCCATGTTTCATACAATTGTCAATCTGGCTTATATTATCCCTAATATTTATGTTTTCCTGCGCATATGGAAACTCTTTATAAACAAGGGCTATAAACTTTATTATACATTAATATATGTTCTGTTAGCTTTAATTTATCCTGTCAGCAATTTCTTTTCAGAAGAAGATTCAGGATTTCTGGCTACCGTTCTTATGTCCACAGGAAACTATATAGTGCCATTTTATCTTTATTTATTTCTGTTTGTGCTGCTTTTTGATATTTTTTTGCTTTTCAATGGTCTTTTTAACATAGTGCCCGTTGAAAAGATAAAGAGCACTCGGTTTAAAACAATTTATCTGTCAGTAATTTTAATTTTTTCAGTTCTAATAGTCATTGCGGGTGTTATAAACTTCAATACAATCAGGACTTCAGAATACTGTATTGAAATTTCAGGGAAATCATCTAAAATAAGGCATCTTAAAGTAGCTTTTGTTGCAGATTTTCACCTGAATGAGGGAACAAATATTGACTTTGTGGAGAGGTTTACAAAAAGGATTGCGATCATCAAACCTGATCTTATGTTATTTGGAGGGGACGTGGTTGAAGGTGACAGGGAAGATGAAAATATGTCGGGGTTTGAGAAGCTTTTCAGGGAGATTAATCCCAGATATGGTGTTTTTGCTGTATTGGGGAATCACGAGTATTATGCCGGACAGGATAAAGGTAGTTTTTTTGATAAGGCCGGCATTAAAGTTTTGTGCGATACTGTAATAGTAATTGATAGTTCATTTAACCTTGCAGGAAGGTATGACAACCATTTCAGGAAAAGAAAAAACATTGATACCCTGATGAAATCTGTAACGGATTCACTTCCCATAATACTTATCGATCATCGTCCTACGGAAATTGAACAGGTCAGCATGACTGCTGTTGATGTTCAGTTATCGGGGCATACACACAATGGGCAGTTATTCCCAATCAACTTAATAACAAGAAAGATATATGGATTAAGTTGGGGTTACAGGAAAATAAGGGGTACTAATTTTTTTGTAACCAGCGGAATACGACTTTGGGGGCCTCCTGTACGAACCACAGGTAAATCTGAGATAATGGTTATTGACATAATTTTTACAGACTAAAAACGTGAACTTCTATACCCAAAATCATTTGTTAGTTAACGGTTTTCTTCTGGTGGCCAATAATATGCTAAGTTACAATGAAAAAAAATTCTCAGGAATTATTCTGATAAAAACATTCACTCTATGACCTTTATGGTATGGTGTTCAGAATTCATCGTTCAGAGTTTTTAACTGAAGCCGCTATGCTGTTGCACCATTACAACGTTTACCTCGCGCATGGTGTCGCGTTACGGCTTTATAACCCTGGCCAGGACTGCAGGAACACTGATAAGATCATAATCATTATCGTATACCAGGTACTTGTCGAACCATACCGGATTAAACTTTTCCTTGTATTCACGCTGGCCTTTATAATGTGAGAATGAACGGATTTTTTCATACGCGAATTTCATAGATTTTTCAGGAAAATTTCGCGGATCATCCAATCCTGACATCGGAGCCAATCCAAGGTTTACATATTGAATCCCCTGTGATTTGAAGTACTTAAAAAGTTCAACAAGTACAAAATCCATTATTCCGTTCGGCGCATCAGTTGTTTTTCGCAGAAGATCATAAGTGCCTTCATTTTTTGCATAATCAGGAATAATATTAAGAAATGCGATGATTTTCTCTTCTTTGTTTTCCACTGTCACAATGGTTTGCATTTTAATCTCATGTTCTGAAAAGACACCCTGCGAAAACACAATCTCTTTTCTTTCAGTCATTCTCAGCCACTCGTCACTGACAGTTTTTAGCTTTTGGATAAGGCCATCCTTAATAGGAGGTGTATGGATATGCGAAGAATAGCCTTGTTCTGAAATCTTGTTCAATGCGTTCCTAATTGATTTTCTTTCACCACCTTCAAGGGTAAAAACTGAAAGATCAACAACTCCTTCCTGACCAAGGAAAAGACTTTTTTTGGAAGCTTCATGATAAATATCAAGATTCTCTTTTGGAACCCGGTAATAAATCTCTTTTAATCCGTTGTCGTAACAGAATTTGCGGAATGAATAAATACTTCTTTTTATTTCCTCCCTGTCGGGTGCAACCGGATCCTCAAGAACTACGGCAAAATTTCCACTGACCTTATATGAGATTAATGAATTTTGTTCTGGTGGTAAAAAAAACTGTTTATCAGAATATAATTTAAAGTAATCGAGTGCAGACTTTCCAAATTGGCGGACAATATTTTCGGCATTTTCCTTTTCTTCCGGCGATGGGGAATTTCGAAAAACATATGGGCGAATCAGCGAATAAACAAGGAATGTCATGGAAGCAATTCCGCTTATGCTTATAGTATAAAGAAAATCTGAAGCAAATGAGTCACGAGGTACCAGGTCTTCACTTCCGACTAGGAAAAAGTCGAGAAGAGTGTATTTTATTGATTGCAGAATATTAAAATCAATCTGGAAATGTTTTTTGTCCAGAAAATAAAATCCGACAGTTCCATAAATAAGTACTGCGCCAACACTTAATAAAGCCGTTTGAATACCTAATGACCTTATCCTTGGGTTGGTTTTTACATAATATTCTTTTCTCGTTGTAATCAGAGCGAAAACGACAAACATGGCAATGCCGGCTTCTGTATAATTTATTCCCCTGGTTATATGCCCCACAACTGAAAAAAGGCTCAGGATGATGGCAAACCACCATGCCATTCGAAGGCCTCGTAGCATAAAGGCTGCTGTGACAAGAAGAAACAAACCGGTTATCAGAACGAAACTGTTCGAAAAATTCACTACATCGAAAAACAGATAGTCTCTTAACAATTTTAGTTTTTCAGGATCACCGTGCGAAAGAAATGATACGATATTGACAACCCCAAGTATAAATATCATGAACGATGGCAATATTCTCATCAGGAGTTTTTCGATTTTCAGCAAAAAACTAATTATTCCCGCGAAAAGAGGTAACCAGAATTCGAAAAACCTGAATAATACAGTCACAGCTATCGCCTCAACATTGCTGTAACCGGAATGGATAAGTATATATGACATTGATACTTCTATTGCCCCGAGTCCTCTTAAAAACGGAGAGATAATAAGAAAAAGCACTACAATAATATAGGCTATAATTGCAGCAGATAAAGAAGGGGTAAGATTAAGTGCTGCCATTGAAATGTAAACATGAGCTATACCTGAAAATTCGATAAAAACAGAAATAAGAACTGTATTAAGAAAATGTTTGAGTATAAGTTTGTTATTACTGATTTCATCAATTAATACTTCTGCCTCAGGATATAACTTTATGAGCCATTTATACAATGACTTTTTTCTGAATATTGATTTATAGATGACATAAATTAAAACCAGAATAAGTATTGTTCCGCAGAGAGCATACCATTTTGTCAATCCCTTATCGTCGCCTGAAACCGCAAAAAGAAATGCAGGAACGGCAACTATTACTACTGAAAGAATTCCGACAAAAGCATAAATTGATGAGGCAAAATAGACCTGTGATTTAGATATTCCTTTCTTTATTATTGTATTGCTGAAAAAAGCAAGAGAGGATATTCCTCCTGCAGGGATAAAAACACTTATAAAGTTTCTTTTAAGGAACAGAATGATTGCATCCCAAAGATTAAGCTTCGCATTGACAGATGCGAATGAAGCAACATACATCATACCCTGAAGCAGAATATATACAATAACCAGAACTAATCCTGCCACTAACCAACCCCGGTTTGCATCGAACAATACCTGGCCGACACTGTGAAGTTCGGTTTTTTGGTGATTAAAAAACCAGACTGCAAGACCAATGAATAATCCGGTCAGTGTAAACCGGATAATTACACCCGCATTATTACGGAAAAGCAAAACAAATTTTCCCCTGAATTTATTTTTTAATGTATCAACCTGTTTCTGTTTCTCCATATTCGAAAAGGGGGATTAATATTAGCAGAAGATTAAATATCAGAATGCTTTTTTGTCTTTCATCTTCTGAACAATTAATGTTGAGTTACTTTTATAATGATGATCGCCAGGGATGAGTACTGTCTCAACCTGAGTACTTCTCAATATTTCCGGAACTTTAGTATTCTCATTTTCACCAAAAATACAAATTTGCCGGGTATCTTGTATTTTTGAAATTTCGGCAATTACATCATATGTGTTTTCTTTGTTCCCAAGTCCAAGCATATTAGTAATATGTACTTCAAAGTCGGTCGATAATTCAGGGGAAAGCATAACCATTGAAATTACTTTTGATTTCATCTCTTCGGGAAGGCGTGTCAAAACAAATGGAACAATCTCGGCTCCCTGTGAATAACCCATAAGCAGAAATTTCGATTTATTCCATTCTTTAGCATAATAACTAAGGATATTGGTTATGTCAGAAGCAGTTGTTTCAGGACTTTTTCTTTTCCAGAAATATTTTTTTGTATCTATTCCTATTGTTGATATCCCATAAACCGCAAGGTGATTGGCAATTGATTGTTCAAAGCCAAACCATCCTCCATCGCCTGAAAACAAGAGAACAATTAAATTACTATTCGGTCCTGTTTTTCCCCTGGTTATAATGGCGGGGATATTATCTATCCGGGGAGACTGGTCATTCTGTGTCTGTCCGGAACGAAAAGTTGTGATCATTTCAGTATATGCTCTCTTCCATTGAGGCATGAAATCGGACCATTTGGCAAAACCATGACCAACCTCCGTAAGAGCGATCAGCCTGGCATCAACTGTTTTAAGCACAAAATCATTTACCGTCTGGAAATCACATATGTTATCTTTTTTGCCATGAAGAACAATCCATGGATTGCCAAGTCTGGCATCGGGAATAAAAAGGTAGCTCTTCCCTTTTACCAGTTCTTTTTCTGCAAGTCCGTTTACCTGACATAGCATTTTCGGTAATTCAATATCAGGACAAAAACCCAGAGATATTCCTCCCATAAAAGTGCCCGGGCGGGCCTGAGCAAGAATACCATACACTAAGGTTGCACCACTTGAATAACCCATCACTACAGGAGGTAAGAAATCGGGGAAATTGTATTTACGCTCAATGTCCGTCGCAAGTTCCACAAAATCAGAAGAAACCATATAACAATCTTCATTCTGTTTTCGCAGATATTCATAATACCTGAGAATATCCACACCTGCCACAATAGAGTTCATCTTCGAAAATTCTTTAGCAAACTCAGGCACTCCGTATTTCCATCCGCCATCACCTGAAATCATAATTATAAGGTTCTGGGGAGAACCGGAGCCAGTGGTATAAATATGAACTTTGCCAAACCGGGCGACAGTTAACGAATCAATTTTTACAGTCTGGCCTGCGATAGAGGCTATCCCATAACATATAATGAAAATGGAAAGAAATATTTTTTTCATAAAGCTCCTTCCTGCTGTATTTCACCCTTTGTATTCTTACTTACCTTTTTCTGTGGGAATGTTCCGGGTAAGATTACATTGATAAGCTTCTTCCCCCATAAGCCAAGACGGATTCCTGCAGCGAGAGATAAAATACTTAAGACTAATGTCAATATATAAAACTCTTCATGAGAAGCAATAAAAAAGATAGTAACCGACAGTGTAAGGATTATCAGGCTGAAAATGATCTTAACACGAAGTAGTTGAGTTGCAAGTGATTTGAACCGTGTCAGCCCATCTGCAATTCCTGTAATAATTGCAAGTAAGAGCGTAAAAGGGAAGAGCGTTACTGCAAATACCAGTACACTCTTTAACACCTCTGTCTGGAAATCCGGAAGGAGTTTTGTAATAATTACGAGCATCGGAATTGAAATAACGAGTGACTGCGACAGATGTATCGCAATAGGATGAAGATCAAGGTTCAGTAACCGCAACCTGTTAGGGGATACTCTTTCTCTGTAGGGTTCAAACACCTTTCTTGGCATTCCGCAGGCTGGGCAAAAATCTCCCAGCTTATCCGCTTCCATTACAAATCCGCATGGACGGCAACGTACAAGTTCTTTCATAACGAGGTAATTAATTCCTTTGCTAAAATATAAAAGATTATCTGATTATTACTTAAAAAACTTATATACTCTTCTATATATCATTATGTAATTTGTACATCATTTATATCATATCTCATTTTTATAACTTCTGAAAAGCTTACATTTGCTTTTTTTATAAAATTTAATCTAATAAGTACCAAAATGAAAGTGAAGTTGATTGCATCAGTACTGTTTATATTATTTACTGTCTCCTGCTCCAAGGAAGAATTACCGCTGGTTGAAACCCAAACAATTACTATGGGCAATGGATATGTCAATGATGTATATTATAGCATGGCAAACGGAGTTGTTGCAACAGTTCCGAGAACAAACTGGGATATTGCTTTTCAAACCGGCTCGCGTACATCCACTATAATAATTAATGGTGGGGCAGGAATAAAACTTTTCGCTTACCCGAATGGCGATATTTCCTCATGGGATAATGTAAATACCACTGGCATAGGAACATGGAAAGCTCTCAATAATTCCGACACTACCTGGTCGTTTGGCGCTTTTGAGAGAAATGCTCTCGGGCATCCCGATTATGGATGGGGAATCTATAACAGTATAAATCATGATGTTGTAGGTGATTCATTGTTTATTATTCAACTTAAGGATCAGTCATTCAGGAAATTATGGATACAAAAAAAAGCATCCACTGAGAATAAATACATTTTTCAGTTTGCCAACATAGATGGCACTGGCTCAGCGCTTGCCACAGTTGACTGTGCCCCATATACAGGGAAGAATTTTATTTACTATTCCTTCGAAACAAATAGTGTTGTTGATCGTGAACCTGATATTGATAGCTGGGATTTTGTAGTGACCAAATATATAGAAATGATTCCCAATGGAACAGGTGGAAAAGTGCCTTATCCGGTCATCGGAGTTCTTACAAATACAGGTGTCACATCAGCAACGCTCGATAATATACAGGTTGTAACCAATGATTATTCCTCTGCAAAATTTGTTGCCAGTATATCCGAGATAGGATCTGACTGGAAATCTTTCGATATGAATCTGAACCAATGGTCTATAAAGAGTGACCGGGTATATTTTGTTAAGGACAAAGGTTTATCGGTATTTAAAATTGTTTTTACTGGTTTCGAAGGTACGTCGACCGGCATAATAAAATTTGATAAATCAAAATTGAATTAAAACCTTAGCGTCCGGAACAAGATCAGGAAAATTAAATTTCAATAATACTGTTTATTGATTAATGAAAATCATTAAGGTTTCCCTTTTCGCCATTCTTGTTTTACTTTCAATCACAGTCAGGGGACAAAATCAGACTCTTCTGGTACTTGATAAAAATACCGGAGAGCCGATTCCATATGTTTATGTCTGCGTGGAAAGCCTTGATAAAAAGGTTAAGTCCAACAATATTTCAGACATAAATGGAAAGGTTCAGGTCAATATAGATAAACGATCACAGATTGCAATTTCTTCGGTAGGTTATACTACTCTGATCGACACAGTAAGCCCGGATAATAATTTTAAGTTCTATCTGGTTCAATCTCCTCTGGGACTCAGTGAAGTTGTAGTAACGGCCCAGTTTACTCCGCAAAGGATCGATAAGTCGATCTATAAAGTAAATGTTATTTCCGCTCTTCAGATAGAAGAAAAAGTTGCTCAGAATCTTCAGGAACTTTTATCAACTGAATTAAACATCCGTAGCACACAGGATAATATTCTTGGGTCAGGTCTTTCTATTCAGGGCCTGTCGGGTGAAAATGTAAAGATACTGATCGATGGTGTGCCTGTGATAGGACGGCAAAATGGAATTATTGATATGAGCCAGATCAATCTTTCAAACGTTGATCATGTAGAGATAGTGGAAGGACCCATGTCAGTGATATATGGTTCCAATGCTCTGGCCGGAGCTATAAACCTCATTACAAAAGAGAACAGCAATTCCAGTCTTATTGGACGTCTGAATACATATTATGAAACTGTCGGGGTTTATAATGCCGATGTAAACGTCTCTGTCCGGAAAAATAAAAATGTTTTTTCCTTAAATGGGGGACGTAATTTTTTTGGTGGTTTTTCCCTCGATACTTCACGACGTTCACTTCTCTGGAAACCCAGGGAACAGTACAATGCCGGGGCATCATATCAGCTAAACAACCAGAATTTAAAACTCAGACTTGAGGGTAACCTGTTCAGCGAAGAGTTACGCAGCCCGGGTGACCTTTCTCCCGATTTTAACTATGAAAAAGCATTCGATGAATATCATTTCACGAGAAGATATGAAGTAAAATCAGATGGTAAGTGGCAGCGCTCCAAAGAAAACGGATCGTTTAATTACCTTGTGGCATATTCTTCGTACCAGAAAATAAAAAGAACTTATATTAAAGATCTGGTTGACCTTACAAAGCTATTGTCCGCTGATCCCGATGCACATGATACTGCGGCAATTGATGCAGTCCTTCTCAGAGGATATTACAGCAGTAAGCCACGTCAGAAGATCAATTACCAGGCTGGATATGATATAAATATGGAGATGGGTACCGGGAAACGAATGAACGGGGATAAATCGATTTATGACTATGCCGCTTTCCTGAGTATGCGGTATGATCCTTTGTCAAACCTTTCAATTCAGCCAGGACTTAGGGCTATATATAACACCAGATACAACGCACCGCTGGTATGGTCGTTAAACATGAAATGGGATCCTGTTAACAGACTCCAGCTGCGGGCTTCCGCCGGACAAGGTTTCCGATCTCCATCATTAAAAGAACTATACCTCGACTTCAGGGATTCGAACCATAACGTTCTGGGTAACGACGATTTGAAGTCAGAAAAGTCTTTTAACTTTAATAGTTCGGCGACCTATTTACTTGAGTTTGTGAAAAGCGCAATTACTTTCGATGCAAAAACTTATTATAACAGAATAAAAAATAAGATTGACCTGTTGTTTGACCCCATTGATCCCACAGGTGCACGATACATGAATATCCCTGGCAATAACTTCGTAACCAAGGGAGCCAGTGTGGATATACAATATCGTCTGCATCCCCGTTTTACCTTGAATATGGGTGTTAATCTGAATGGAAAATCCAAACTGGATGATCTGTCGGAATTTACATGGTCAGATAGTTTTGTTTCAAACTTTAATTATAAAAATCTTAAATACAAATTCAATCTTTCATTATATTACAAATACACAGGTATTTATAAAGATTATCGTGGAGAATTTGACCTTAATAATCAGCTTGGTTCAATTAAAGAAGAATACATGAAAGATTACAGCATGATGGATTTGACGCTCAGCAGGCCATTCTTTAAAAATTCGGTTAATATTGCAACAGGTGTTAAAAATCTGTTCGATGTAACAAGCGTTTATTCACTCGGAGGAGGCTCTTCAATCCATGGCTCTGACAGCTCAACCGGATCTTCAGTAGGCTGGGGGAGAACATTCTTTTTTAAGGTCAGCTATTTGTTCAATAAATATTAAAATATTCTGAGGTGCCAAAATGTATAAAATCCTGACAATATTATTAATAATACCTTTATTTACGTCCTGTTTCAAAGAGGATATACCCATTAAACCTCAAAGTGGAGAGGTAATAAAGGTTTCAGAATCGATTTATACACACCAGTCGTTTTTTAATCTGGCTACAAAGCAGATTGTATCAGTAAATCCTATCGATGCCTGGGATCTTGGTTTTGAATCGTCCCTCACCGGATCGCTCATTATTATTAACTCGGGGAGATACCTTGGTGTTTATCGTACAGGTACAACTGACTTTACCGGATTTATTTCTGTCCCTGCATCTGCCAGTTGGAAATTCGATAAGTCAGACGGAAATCCCGATTCAACAGCAATAGGTCAATGGCTATCTCCGCAATCAAATACCCCTTCAGGCGAAGTGTACGTGATAGGTATAAATGATGGGGTCAAATATTTACCGTTCAAAAAAATTGTGTTTACATCATTAAATGCAGATGCTTATTCATTCAGTTTTGCAAATCTGGATGGTTCGGATCCGGGAACATTTTCAATTTCCAAAGACCCTTCGAAGAATTTTGTCTATTTTTCATTGTCTGACGGAGGGAAGGAAGTTGCAGTTGAACCTGCAAAAGAGAGTTGGGATTTTGTTTTTACACAATATTCGACAACCCTTTACACCGACGAGGGGATCCCTACTCCGTATTTTGTCAGAGGTGTACTGAGTAACCGGTACGGAACAGAGGTGGCATTGGACACTCTGATAGGATTCACCAATCTCACTGCCAATGATATCCCTAATCTTCAGTTCAGTAGTAAATCTGATGCAATAGGACACGATTGGAAATCCGTAAAAGTTGATGGTACAACGGCAAGTTATGCCGTCAGGCCGAATAATACTTATGTGATAAAGAGTGTCGGTAGTCTATTGTATAAGCTCAGGTTCACAGGCTTTTTTAATGATCAGGGATCACCAGGGTATCCCCGTTTTGAGGTCATAGAATTAAATTAAATCATCCTATGCCGAAGAAGAATTAATTTCTTTAATAGTTCAATAACTTAATTTTAGAATGAACAGAACAGCATTAATAACAGGGTCATCAAGTGGCATAGGGTTGGAACTTGCCAGGATACACGCAGAAAAAGGAGATAATCTGGTTTTGGTTGCCCGCAGTAAAAACAAACTTGACGAACTGAAGAAGGAGCTTGAAAATAAATATAATATACAGGTTTATATAATAGGGAAAGATCTCTCTCTTCCTGATTCTGCCAATGAAGTATATGATGAATTAAAAAAGCAAAATATTTCAGTAGATTATTTAATCAATAATGCTGGTTTTGGCGATTTCGGGTTTTTCGCGGAGTGTGACTGGAACAAACAGGAGAAAATGATTAATCTGAATGTCACAGCCCTTGCTCATTTCACCAGATTGTTTTTACCGGATATGATAAAACGCGAATATGGTAAAATATTGAATCTCGCTTCAACAGCCTCTTTTCAGCCTGGCCCGGCAATGTCGGTATATTTTGCGACCAAAGCCTTCGTTCTGAGTTTTTCCGAAGCTGTAAATAATGAAGTAAGAGAGAAAGGTGTAACAGTTACAGCGCTCTGCCCCGGATCGACGGAAAGCGGCTTTCATGCTGTGACAATGGGAGACAGTAAGCTTGTTAAAGAACGCAGACTGCCAACATCAAGACAAGTAGCGGAATTTGGTTACCGGGCTATGATAAAGGGGAAAGCTGTTGCAATTCACGGAGTGATGAATTCAATAATGGCCGCTTCTGTCAGGTTTATACCAAGATCACTTGTAGTTAAAATAGCAGGAATGATCCAAAGGAAGAAGCATTTAACCAGCGCATTGTGCCCACATAACGGAATATTGTTCAATTAATAGTACCTTTGCACTTTAATTTCGGAATAATCCCCGCCATTACCGGCAGTTTTTATTTCACATTATTTACTAATATTTTTTATATGCAGTTTGAATCATTGAACATTATTGAACCAATACTCAAATCTTTAAAAGAAGAAGGCTATACAATACCAACGCCAATACAAGTACAAGCTATACCAATTGTTCTTCAGGGAACTGATCTGATAGGCTGTGCACAAACCGGTACAGGGAAAACAGCTGCTTTTGCAGTTCCTATTCTGCAGCTATTAAGCCGAAACAGAACATTTGACAAAAGGAGAAGAATACGTAGCCTTGTTGTTACCCCTACCAGAGAACTGGCAATACAGATCGAAGAGAGTTTTAAAGCATATGGCAGGCATACAGGGCTGACATGCACAGTAGTTTTTGGAGGCGTGCCTCAAAATCCTCAGGTAGCAGCTTTAAGAAATGGGGTAGATATCCTTGTTGCAACGCCGGGCAGGTTACTTGATCTTATGAACCAGGGATTTATCTCATTGAAAGAGATTCAGATTTTTGTACTGGATGAGGCAGACAGAATGCTCGATATGGGTTTTATACACGATGTAAGAAAAATTATTGCAGCTCTCCCGCAAAAAAGACAATCACTTTTTTTTTCTGCCACTATGCCTCCCGAGATTGTTAAGCTTGCAGGTAATATAGTTTATAAACCCGTAAAAGTGGAAGTTACACCTTCTGCATCAACTGTTGAAATTGTGAATCAATTTGTGTATTTCACCGATAAAGGAAACAAAAATGCACTTCTGTTGGAGCTTTTAAAAAATGAGAAGATAAAAACGGCGCTTGTATTCACCCGTACTAAATATGGCGCTGACAAAGTAGTAAGGGTACTTAAAAAGAGAAATATCAATGCTGAATCGATTCATGGAAATAAGACTCAAAACACACGGCAACGTGCTCTGTCGAATTTCAAAGCCCAGACAACCCGTGTACTGGTTGCAACAGATATTGCGGCACGTGGTATAGATGTCGATGATCTTGAGTATGTTATTAATTATGAGATTCCCAACATCTCCGAAACGTATGTACATCGTATTGGGAGGACAGGAAGGGCAGGGGCAAACGGTACGGCTATTTCATTCTGTGATGCAGACGAAAAAACGTATCTGAAAGACATTGAAAAACTAATTTCAAAAAAGATACAGGTTGTTGAGAATCATCCTTATCCTTTAATTGATAATAATCCTGTGAAAGCACCTAAACAGCAAAGAGGTGATCATAATCGTCCGCGGTCTAATTCACCGAAAAACACCAGGACTTTCCACCATGACAGGAACCGTTAAGACAGGTCAGTACCGATTGTCTTTATAAATTTCTTCTCTTCCTAAAAGAAAGTTTTTAACTTATTATACTGCTGTACAATCAGGTGTCAAATTAGACCTTAACAACCTGAAACTTACTTATAAATTCAGGATCAATATCAACTCCTGAACCTGGTCCTGTAGGGACTTTAAGCATTCCTTCCTCCACAGCTAATGATGATGTTTTACATTCAAAAAGGATATCTGTTTTAAGTCCTTTGAACTCATGATAAGGCAATGCATTAGGTAAGGCAGAAACAAAATGTATCATGTACAGGAATCCGAGTCCTCCTCCGGTCATATGAGGAGTGCATCTTTTTCCCAGGGCATTTGCCATAAGAGCCACTTTTTTCGACCTGATCAATCCTCCGAAATAATATAAATCGGGTTGTACAATCTGAAGGCCATCATTTGCAATAAGCCAGCGAAACCCATGCAGGCTGTATTCCTGTTCCCCTCCTGCAACAGGAATTGAAAGTACATCAGCCACCTGCTTTGTCTCTTCATACCAGTCGAAAGGGACAGGCTCTTCAAAAAACTCAAATTTATACTCTTCAAGTAATCTGCCGACCCGGATAGCCTCTTCGGGTGAATAGAAACCATTTGAGTCAGCGTAAAGTACCATCTTATCTCCAAAAGTTTTACGGACAAGTGGAACAATTTCCTCAGTTCTTCCTGGCGGACCAACTGCATTCATGTCTTCGGTACCGAACATGAGCCCTCCGACTTTTATCTTAAGTGCTTTAGCATTGTACTCATTTACATCCCTTGTTATTAGTTCCATAGATTCTGCCACCGGTTTTTCGCGATATTCAGTTGCCTGGTAGACTGAAACTTTAGGGTTGTGAATTTCACCTATCAGTTGACCGATCGATTTTCCGGCAATATGTCCCATCATATCGAGAATAGCTAATTCAATTGTGGCTAACGGAACCCCGAGAGCCATTCCGTTTAGTCTGAAATTAAGCTTGTATATATATACTTTTTCCAGTATCAGATCCAGATCACGGGCATCCTTTTTAATGAAATAAGAGTGTAATAGATTAGTGAAGATCGGATACTGTGATCTCATCTGTCCGCTGTGACCGACCGAAATGCCTTCAGCTCCGTCTTTAGATCTTACCCGGCATAAAAAGCTATCTTTAAAACGCAGTAGTTCAAGGGTTTCGATAATAACCGGATCGGGGAAGAACTCTTTTCTGAATACTGGTTGTTTAAGTACCTCATCAAGTTTAGTATAATAAGGGTTAAGGGGTACTGTACCTGCGTCTTGTGTTCTTCCTGTGCAGGATGAAAAGGGCAATGCAGCAGCCATTCCACCTGCAAGTGCTGTTCCTATAAATTTACGCCGATTTGTTTTCATATTTAAATACTTAATTTATTTGCAGAGAGTTCTTTGAAATTATTTTTATATTTTCTGAAACCTTATTGCCGATACTAAAAAGAAAAAATACTTTAAAGCGCCTTATCTTAGAACGATGGACTAACAACAAATATATAACAGTATTTAAATAACGCAAAATACCAGCTGCTGAGCTAAAATGAAAATAGCAGAAACTATGGAACAGGAATCGGAAAAGCTTAAAATTATCATGTTGTAATATATTGAATAACAGGCGAATGAAAAACTGATAAAGAAAAGTAAAATTTAGGTTTTTAGAAAACTTAAATATATATTTGTGTTATACAATGCAATCGGGGAAAGTGGTTTTAAAGCTTCCCTTTGACATTTGCAAAAAGAAATAAAGAGCTATGAGGTATTATCTTGGTATTGAAATTGGCGGTACAAAATTTCAAGCTGTTATTGGCGATTCCAATGCAAGAATCATTGACCGGTATCGTGCCAACGTTGATAAGGATCTTGGCGGGACAGGGATCAGGAAAGAGATCATTGAATCAGTGGCTTTTTTTAAAGAATTTAATCCGGTATCAATAGGACTCGGTTTTGGTGGTCCTATTGACTATGAGAGAGGAGTAATATGCACCTCACATCAAATTAAAGGATGGGATAATTTTCCGCTCCGGTCATGGCTTGAAAAAGAATCGGGGCTTCCGGTATGCGTTGATAATGACGCAAATACAGCTGCTTTGGCCGAAGCGCTGAAAGGCAGCGGCAAAAACAGTGAGCGTGTATTTTATGTTACACTGGGTAGTGGAATGGGCGGAGGAATGATACTGGAGAGACAAATATATCATGGAGAAAAACCGGGAGAGGCTGAAATCGGAATGATGCTTTTCGACCGCAAAGGAAATACCATGGAGTCTCAATGCAGCGGCTGGAGTGTCGATAATAAAATCAGGGAATATACAAAATCTGATGCTAAGAGCATTTTAGCAAAACTGACAAAGGGAATGAATGGAGGGGAGGCAAAATTTCTCGCTGAAGCGATCGGGAAAGGTGACAATGGTGCTGCCGGAATACTTGAAGTGACAGCCGATAATATTGCATTTGCGCTCTCTTACGTTGTTTACCTGTTTCACCCGGAAATAATTATTATTGGCGGAGGACTTTCCCTGATTGGCGATCCTCTTTTTAAAGGGATAAATGAGTCTTTGCAGAAATACATAGTACAGGAGTTTCATCCGGTCCCGCAAGTGAAAATTGCAGAACTGGGCGAAGATGTTGTTTGCACCGGAGCGCTGCTCCT